>OGOT01000095.1_pt1 | contig 90697 bp, 74 predicted proteins | sample 1552791 | NCBI WGS metagenome assembly OGOT01 (sample SAMEA2580160, study PRJEB22360) | human gut metagenome | biome: human gut; feature: human-associated habitat; material: faeces | place: Denmark | collected 2008/2010
CGCCATCTTTCCCCCCCAAAAAAAGTGGGTGTAGCCAAAGCCATGATTGTGGGAGCCATTTACACGTTGGCGGTTACTTTGGCTGATCCTCAGTCTTTCTCTAAACGCTTTTTTGCGGGCATGGGCAACGGCTATGGTGAAGTTCTCGGCATCATTATTGCTGCCGGTGTCTTTGCAGCCGGTTTGAAAGCGTCGGGCCTTATCGCAGTCTTCATTGAAGTTCTTCGAGGCTCGAATGAGATCGCTCGTTGGGGCGGCTCACTTGGGCCTTTTGTGATGGGTGTTATTACCGGTTCCGGAGACGCAGCAGCATTTGCATTCAATGAAGCCGTTACACCCCATGCACCGAGTTTCGGCATGACCGTTCCGACTTTAGGAACAATGGCCGCTTTGGCCGGAGCTCTTGGAAGAACTATGAGTCCGATATCCGGTGTCGCTATCGTGATTTGCGGTCTGGCCGGGGTCAGCAATCCGATTGAACTTACAAAACGTCTGGCAATTCCGATGATCATTGCCGTCATCTTTGTCGCATTAGCGATGGTTTAAGGAGAACAACATGGATTACATCAAAAACGCAGTCAAACTGAGACGAGAACTGCATCAGATACCCGAACTCGGTTGGGGTGAATTTTGTACTACAGCAAAAATTTTAGAGACAATCGAACCGCTTGGTTGGAAGACGTTTGTCGGCGTTGAGCAGATCGGTCTCGATGCTGTCATGGGCAGGCCGGAAGATTTTGTGGAAAAAAGCAAAAAGAGGGCACTGGAAGAAGGTGTCGACCCGACGCTCATTGAAAGAATGCACGGATATACGGGCACCATTGCGGAATTAGACACAGGCAGACCAGGCCCCGTCACAGCTTTGCGTTTTGATATCGACTGTGTCGGTGTCGAAGAAACGGACTTAAAGGATCATCTTCCCAATAAAGAGAATTTCAGATCCCGTCATGCAGGAGTTATGCATTCGTGCGGCCATGATGGACACACGGCAGTCGGATTGACCATGGCGCAGTGGATTGTCGATCACAAAGATCAGTTGTGCGGAAGAATTAAATTGATTTTCCAGCCGGCCGAAGAAGGTGTGAGAGGAGGAGCGGCTCAAGCGGCTTCCGGCCTCTTAGATGACGTCAATTATTTGTTAGGTGCGCATTTGGCAATGATGTGTCCCACCGGAGAGGTTTGTGTGTACCCCGAGGGCGTATTGTGCACAACTAAGTTAGATGTTCGCTTTAAAGGTCGGCCCGCTCATCCGACAATGAGTCCGCATCTTGGTAGGAATGCTTTGGCTTGTGCCTGTACTTGTGTATCCGAGCTTCTTGGAATGGCACGCCATGGAAAAGGTCTAGGATGCATTAACGTAGGAATGATGCAGGCTGGTGAAGGAAGAAACGTTATTCCGGTACATGCTCAGGTTCAATTAGAAGTACGCGGAGAAACAGCGGAAATCAATGATTTCATGGTCGATCAGGCCAATCGCATTGTTAAAGGCACCGCTTTGGCTTATGACGTGGACTATGAAGTTGAAAAAGTCGGAGAGGCCGGTGAACTCAATAACGATCCTGAGCTTGCTTCTTTAGTGACGGAAGTTGCAGGAAGTCTGCCGAGCTGCGAACGAGTTGTCCAGCATAAAAAGTTAGGTTGTTCCGAGGACTTTACGATGCTTGCAACACGTGTAAAAGCTGCCGGAGGAAAGAGTGAGTTCTTCGTTGTAGGAGCCGACAGAACAGCAGCTCACCACCAGAGAGAATTTGATTTTGACGAAAAAGGACTTGAAACCGCATTTGGAATTTTCAAAGGATGTGTGTTGAAACTTAACGGAATCTAATTCTCTAACTCACCTCAAAACCACAAGAAACGGGCCCAATTTTGGGCCCGTTTTAGCAGTTGCTAAGTATTAGAGGAGATTACTTGCGGGATTTTTTGATGGCGGCAGTTGCCCCGTCTGCGGCATCCACACCGGAGATGATGGCCCAGGAGTTCATCATAGCGGTCATAGAGTCGGCGCCGTTAGCACCGCCAACTACGCAGCCGGCTCCGAAGAGACCGGGGATGGGCTTACCGCCTTTCCCTAAAATCTGCATATTTGCATTGGCTTTCAAGCCGCCCAGTGTTGTGGCAAAACGAGGCTTTTGTTCAACAATGTAATACGGAGCTTTAATGAGCTCTTTCGGATCTTTACGATTGAACTGAGTGTCTTTGCCGGCGCTTGCCATTTCGTTCCACTGTTTGACAGTAGCTTCAAGTCCTTCAGGATTGATACCCATGACTTTAGCCGCTTCAGCCAGATTATCCGATTCAACCATCACCGGTTTCCCGTTGTTCTTAATGGCAAGCCATTTACGAAGAACAGTTTCGTCCGGAACCAGTTTGTCTTCAATGCTCTTAGCCAGATAACGGTCATAGCCTGTTTTATCCATGACTAAGTACATGATCTTGTCGGGCTGAGCTACGGTGATATCTGTGAGTTCTCCTAAAGAGGCGCGCTCATTGATGATACGTTTACCCTGACTGTTGACATAGATTGCACCGGTATCATTGACCGTAGCCGTGGAACTGGCAGTCGCTGCAAGGCCGTGGTTCGGAACGGTCTCAACACCCTGCGGATAGACTTTTACAAGATCCATATTTATGTTTTGCGCGCCGAGTTTTCTGGCCATTTCGTAACCTTGACCGGCATCACTGTCTAAACCGTAGAAAAGGTAGCCTTTCAAAGTCTTCGGGAGCATTTCTGTCTTGGCGCCAAAACCGCCGGAGGCTAGAATGGTTTCTTTAGCGTTGATCGTGATCTTGTCCCCATCGGCGTTGACAGCCTGAACTCCGTTAACGCGGCCTCCCTTGTAAATTAAAGAGGTGGCGCGAGTTTCCATCAAAATTTTGCCGCCGTGGTCCGTAAAGATACGGGCCATTGTTCTGATGAAATTAGGAGAGCGACCTGTTACACCAAGTTGGCGTGAGGCAGAGTGGTCAGGGTATTGGGTTGCCGCAGGACCGTAAGGAATCTTGAGGTCGTCAATCAGCCAGTCGACGACTGAACCTGCTTTTTCAGTGACCATTTTGACTAAAACCGGGTCATTTCGATTCTTGCCGACATGCATGATGTCTTTATATGCGAGTTCCGGAGAGTCCTTGGTTTCTTTCATGACATCGCGTTGATAGCGGGAACCAGTCGCAATTAAGGTTCCGGCATTCAGAATCGTGTCGCCGCCGAGGTACGGCATTTTTTCAATCAGAATGGTGGGATTTCCGTTCAACTGAGACCGAACCGCTGCAGCCATTCCGCTGGCGCCGGAACCGACAACGACAACGGCTGTCTTGTAGCTAATATCAATGTTGGAAGCCGACTTCTTAATCGGCGCCTTGTAGAATTCGTTCGGAGTACCGCCCGCGGCCTTAACCGCGTTTGTCGCAGCAGCTTGAATTGCCATGGAAGACAAAGTGGCACCGGCGACGTTATTTACTCGCAGGGACTGGCGGCCAACGATTTCGGACGGAATGCGAGCAATTGCAGCATCTCCGATCATTGCGGATTCGCCGGATTTTACGACTTTAACATTTGTGATCTTTCCTGCTTTGATGGTTACGGCAACGGTTACGGGACCGTTTTTGCCGTTGGCTGTGCCTTCAAACGTACCGTCCTGAACAGCGGCCTGAGCGTAGGAAGCAACGGCCAAAGAAACGGCGGCAGAAGTCAGCAATGTTTTAAAAATCATTGAGTTATCTCCTTTTCATATGAGGTTGTTAATCTGTGTCGAATTGTAAATGTTTTAGATGAAAATAGATAGAATTTCCTACGTAGTTTCACCTAAAGACCGGGGATAAGCTTCGGAGAATGCGATTAACTTATTAAAAATATAAGAAAAAATTTTTCATCTTTTCGGATTAATATTTTTTGAGTGCGGTGAAAATACAAGTCAATCTTGTGAAAAATACTTTTTAGCAATCCTATTTTGAGATGATTAGGAGAGTAGGGTTTATACCTAATATAGTATTTTTATTTGGTCTGTAAAGCTTGTCTCAGGTGTTGTCAATGCAGTTACGTTCAGAAGGTTCATCGATTCGATTCGTTGCAATTAGTTTGCTTATATTTACCGCAGCTAGTTTTATCGGATATTGGTATTGGAGTCCGTATTACGCTGCGGATCAAATCAAAAACGCTATCGAGTCCGGAGATACCGCAAGGATGAGTAAATTTATCGATTTTCCGAAGGTTCGCTTAAATATACAACGGCAGATTAATAATCAGATTGATCTAAAACTTCGGGAGTTTCAATCTCAGCCGGTAACGACAAAGAACCAAATCGATCTCTATTCTTTTCAGCTTGTTGACCGCTTAGTTCGAGATCTGGTTACGGAAGAAGGAATCGCAGCCTTAATCAGCGGAAAAAATAAATTAACTCGGAATTCTTCTTTGAATCCCAATGACGGTTTTAAAAACGTTCATCTTCAAGCAAAAGTCGCTGATAAGGGTATGTTAGGAGTGGACGTTGAAAAGAAGTATGGAGACAGTGTCAATCGCTTTTATGTTACTTTGAGCGGGAAGAACAGGCCCGACGATAAGGTTCTTATAACCCTGTCTAGAGAAGGTTTTTTCTTTTGGAGAGTTACAAACGTGCTTCTGCCGTTCGGGACGTAACTTACATCTCTTGAAAAATTCTTAACTCTGTGAAATGGCCGGAACCCTCTTTTAGTTGACCTAATTTCTTTTCCTCGGCTTGACGTCAGCATTGAAAGGAACCAAACTAAGTTTGCTGTTGAGGACACTCCGAAACGAACGAAATCTGTTTTGGGCGCAAAGATGCGAAAGAGGTACGATTTTCCCCTCCATGTAGCCGCTCTCCTAAGGTAGTTAGGATGTGCATTGAAGTTCATCTTCAGCGTAACCGTAAATTTTTTCTAAGGAAGTTGAATGCCGTTTGTATTTGCTCAAGCTTGTGTTCCGGCGGTTCCCGTTTGGGGCGAGAAGGACCGATATTTTCCTGTACATCGTGTTTACGCTATTGCCGGCAACTACGCGGATCATCTAGCAGAAATGGGGCGCGTTGAAAGGGCTGAACCGGTGTTTTTCACAAAGCCTTCTGACGGCCTTGTTGTTTGCAAGGAAGGAAAAAGCGTAGAGATTCCTTATCCTCGAGAAACGAATTCTTTTTGTCTTGAGGTGGAACTCGTCGTTGCGATCGGCAAAACAGCACCTGAAACTGGTTTCATTTCGCCTGAAGAAGCAGAAGAATATATTTTCGGTTACGCTGCAGGCGTCGAGTTCACGCGCCGCAATTTTCAAACAATCGCTAGAGAGAACCGCCAACCTTGGGAAAAGGCAAAGTGCTTTGACAACTCAGCATTAATTACCGAGATCAGAGAAAAGCACCGAATGCCGGATATGGATGCGGCAACGCTCTGGCTCTATGTCGATAATCAGGAACGACAACGAGGCAACACAAGTCAAATGATGCACAGCATCCTTGAACTTGTTTCCGAGGTTTCTAAGTATTGGCGACTGACAGCGGGGGATCTAATTTATACGGGGACTCCGAAAGGGAGCGGACCGATTGAAATCGGACAATCCTTTGAAGGCGGCGTAAACGGCGCGGGAAAATTTTCCGGAAAGGTTTTTGGTCGCTAAGACAAGTCTTTGAAGCAGGAAAGGCTAGTTTCGAGTTTTCTAACTAGCCTCTTCTAGAGATGTCAGGAACACACTTTGCAGAATTTTTGTATTCCTTTATCGCTATAAGTAATTGCTTGATTTCCTCTGCGGATGGTTACGGTAGTTCCGGTGTATCCGATAAGTTCGCCAACTTTGCTGAAGAGCATAACGCCGCGCTCGTTATAAACGTTAACGCTATTGCCGCGCTGTACTGCACTTCCAATTGCCATCTTTTTCTCCTTGTCTTCTAACATTCCGAGAGTTCTCTAAGACTCCTGTACGGAATATTCTAGTTCGGAGAGGTAAGGAAAGAAACTAAAGATTATTACCGGAAGAAACCGGTGTTACGGTTTCCTTGATTCCTTTAAGGTTCTTAGCGATTCCGCTCGACTGCGGCTTAAGATGTGGCGGAAGAAGCTTCTCACCATCGATCAAACCTTTCTTGCCCATCATCTCTGCAATTGCAGAGCCTAGCTCAGCCACAGCACCGGCGTAGAAATAGCTGCTGTTGTAGCGAAGAACTGCTGTGAAATTTTTTGTACCGACTCTATAAAGTTTTTCAAAGTCCACGGATCCCGGAAGATAAAACGGATAGTCAACAATGAAAACAGGCATATTTCCTGCAAAACGTTCGTCATTGTCCAGCGGCTTCACACCGCTGCTCACCAATTGATTCCAAGTAAAGCGTGGATTGGTGCCTCCTCCGAACTTAGCTGCTTGGGCCGGTGAAATATCCGCCTCAATTAACATGGGCAGACCTTCTACCCATCCGTGCTTACTCAGATAGTTGGCAATGGAGCCGATCGTGTCAGCGGTGGAATGATTGATGTCGATTTTTCCGTCACCGTCAAAATCCACACCGAAACGTTTGATAGAGCTCGGCATGAACTGCGGCAAACCGACGGCACCGGCATAAGAACCTTGTACATCAAAAGGCTTAAGGTCATTTTTGTAAAGTATGACTAAAAACTCTTCTAACTCTTTCTTAAAGAAGTCGGCTCTGCGCTTGTAGTCAAAACTCAGGGTGACCAAAGAATCGAGAACCTTCCAATTTCCGGTATTTTCTCCATAACGTGTTTCCACGCCGATGATGCCGATAATAACGGCAGGGTCCACATGGTAAACCTCACGGGCACGCTCCAAGGAAGTCTCGTTGTCTTTCCAGAACTGGACACCTAAATTCAAGCGGTGAGCTCCGAGAAAAATATTTCTGTACTTTTCCCAGTCTTTTCGCGTGTCTTTTGTGCCGGGCTTGGTACGCTTCGGCGTCATCAGACGTTCAATTTTGGGCTGATAAGTGGCCTGATCAAGGACGGCAGCGACCCAATCCTGGTTGAGTCCGCGGCGACTGCAGACGTCTTGAATGAATTTTTTAACTTCAGGCCTTTTGCTGTAGGGCAGAGCTTTTTCAGCGGAAGTGGAGGACATAGATTGGGCCAAAGCCAAACCTGAAAAAGCGGCGAGCCCTGAAATACCTGAGATAAGAATTGATCGTCTGAGCATAAGCGCCTCCTAAGTCCTAGTTAGATTACCCGAATTTTTTCCGAATTGTACGGGCATGGTGTAACGGTCGGAAGAAAAAACGGACTTCAGCAACATTGCGTGACAACAACGGTCCTAATCGGCCTCCTTAAGTGAGTTTGGCATTTTGAGTTCCGGTAAGTTTTTACTCAACAACTACAATAGCGGCATACAAATCAGTCAAAACAAACAACCACAGAATCTTTTGATTCTGTCCCAGAGAGAACATGGCTTCAAACACTTCAAATTTTGTCGTCCCTCTTCCGCCGGTGGTAAAAGTTGAGGTCGAAGAGCAGGTCGTTCCTAAAGACTTTCGAGGTTATCTGACGCGAGCTTTGGCCTGGACGGCCTTGATGCCGCTATTTATGCTTGCCTTCATGCATTTCTCCCAATTAACGCACACTGCGGCGGTCATTGACGACCAGCAGATAATGAGAACGCAGCAATTTGCAAGAAGCATGAGTGCACGGTTTGTGAGTATCGAAACTTTTTTGAACACGGCATCTGACATGATTTCAGAGTCCATTGGTTCTAAAGTTATTCCGGTCTCACGCCTAAATAAGCTTGCAGAGAAAATGCCTTACCTCACTTCGCTTAAGCTCATTTCATACACTGGACGCGTGGACTTTCATCATGGAGAAAGCTCCGTCTCAACGGCTGAATTAATGTCCGCTTTTGCCGGCAGCGAAGTTAACGTTCGATCGTTTCAAAATGAAATTTGTTTTGGTTCGCGCGTCCCGGAAGCTGATTCTTACGACCGTTCGTTTCTTTTGATTGGCTGTGAGCCGAAGGAAGATATCGCTGCCATCTTCGAACGATCCGTTGGCGCTGAACCTTATTCTTTACAAATATTTGATTCGAAACAAAAGGAAATTTTCTTTACTTCATTGAACGACAGTGGAAATGTAAGGCCGCAGAACTTATCGCCGGAATTTGTGAAAATTTCTGAGCAAATGCTTGGGGCACCAATCCCTTTGTGGCGGACAAATCAAAAACGAAATGACTCAGCGGTTCTTTCAATTGCCGAGATTCCGGATACGGACTGGCGTGTAGTGTTTTCTCAGCGCGTGACATTTCGAGACAAGCAGCTCCTTTCCTCACTGCTGACTTCAGGCGTCTTTCTTGTTTGCGGTGCACTGCTTGCTCTAATTGTCGGAACCTTCTTGGGATTTCGTCTTACAAATTATGTCCAAACCTTAATCGACCAAATCAACGCCTTCAAGAAGGACGGTTCCATTAAGAAACCGGACCGATCTTTTCTTGCAAATGCGCCGATCGAATTGAAGTTGCTTTCGGTCCAGTTTGAAAAGCTGGTTCGGCAGGTTCAATCGACACAGAAGAAATTAGAAGAATCGAACTTAGATTTGACACATCAGGTCAACCTGCGGACCCGAACACTCAATCAGAGAAATCAAGAGCTCAGGGCCCTCCAGTTTCTCTTGGCGCCGCTTCAGGATGAGCCGCATGTTGTGATAAAGCGGACCGTCGAGAGCTTCCGTCTAATCCTCGGACTTAACCAATTGGATTTCGTCGATGAACCGGAAAGGGGTCGTCAGGATCTAGCCAGTTTGCCGGTTAAACTCAGCACGGGAGTTTTAGGCTATTTAAGCTTCGAGCGGCCTGACTACACTCAAGAAAATCGAGTCAATACCTCGCTTCAGCGTTTGGCAAATTCGATTGCCATTGTGTTAGAGAACAAAGAGATGTTTTCTTCAGTGAAAGCTTCTCAATCCCGCTTCAATGCCCTACTGGAGTCTATGACGGAAGGGGTGGTACTGATCGGAAAAACCGGCAGTTTGCTGTATTCCAACAAGACAGCAAGAGAGATTCTTTCTATTGCGCCCGGAGACGGTATCGCCAAAGTCGAGAACTATATAGAGGAGCACTTTAGAAAGGTTTATTTGGCAGACAGTCCGAATAATCCACAGGATTTCTTTGCGGGCCCCACTCGATATGTTAGTAAAGTAGATTCTGATTTTTTCATTGAAGCTTCCGGTTTTTTAGTGCCGGAATTTCATGGCTATGTTGGCCCGAGAATGGGTTTGCTACTTCGAGATATTTCGGAAGAAGTTTCCATGGAAAGAATGAAGCGCAATTTGATCTCTGTTGTCGCGCATGAACTAAAGACTCCGGTCACTACGCTAAGACTTCAAAGTGAAACGCTGCAGCGCCAAATTAGATCCGGAAAACTTTCGGACTCTCAGCAGCTTCTGACAGAGATGCTGGAGGAAAGCGAGCGTCTGCAAAACTTGATTTGCGACTGGCTGGATGTTTCCAGACTTGAGGCAGGATCATTGGTGATTAAGCCGAAGGTGCAGACTGTTACAGCAATTTTGAATAAAGCAATGAAGAGCGTTCATCTTCATTTTCCTCACTTGGAGGTTTCGCTGAAAGTTGAACCAGAAGCCGAATGTGTTTTGGCAGACAAGGATCGTATGACCCAGGTCTTTGTGAATATTTTGGAGAATGCTGCCCGCTACAACGACAAGGAAAAGCCTACGTGTAATGTGAGGTCGGAAAAAATTGATGACTCTGTGGTTATCAGCTTTTCTGATAACGGTATAGGCGTGTCCGAAAAACATCTCTCTAAAATTTTTGATTCTTTTTATCAAGTCGATATGGGTTCGGGACGGAAAGTCGGGGGGACCGGGTTAGGCCTTTCGATTTGCCGCGGTATCATGGCTGCCCATGGCGGAAAAATCTGGGCCGAACAAAACCCCAAAGGCGGAACAGTCTTTAAAATCTCCTTGTCGCTGTAGGAGGGAAGTATGCATCGTCCTTTAATCTTGATCGTTGATGACGAAAGCAAGATCCGCCGTCTTTTGGCTCAAAATTTAGAACTCGAAGGATTTGACGTTCAGACGGCCTCCGACGGTGCTCAGGCACTGGAGGTTTACAACAAGTCGGTTGAGAAACCCGATTTAATTCTGCTTGACTTGATGATGCCTGAAATTGACGGCATGTCGATGCTCAAGAGACTGCGTAAATCATCTGATGTGCCGGTCATTATTCTGTCAGCGAAAGACGAACGTCCCATGGTCATCGAGGGCTTCCGAGAAGGAGCAGACGACTTCGTCTCGAAGCCTTTCTACATTGAAGAACTGATGGAAAGAATTCGAGCCGTGTTGAGACGAGGAAAAACCAGATCACTTGTCCACGCCCCTCAAAGTCAGGAACTTATTTGCGGTGCGCTGAGACTGTTGCCCGGCCCGCGTCAATGTTATGTCAAAGACGCGCTCGTCAAACTGACGGACAGAGAGTTCAGGCTGCTCTTAGAGCTTGTGAAACACCCCGGAGAAGTCATGACCCATGAACGGCTGCTTCGAGCTGTGTGGGGGGACGAGAGCATCGGAGAGGTCCAGTATCTTCGTGTTACTTTTGCAAGAATCCGAAGAAAGCTTGAACAGTGCGGCTTGGACGGCGGCGTGATTGCGGCTTATTCCTCGGTGGGGTACCTAATTACAGAACCTGATTGAAAGGCTCTTAGTACAAATACGGATCATTTGTAATTTTTCTGCAATAAATTCCCGGGGTTCTGCAATCGTCCTTTTACAGAATGTTGCGAACATTATCTCGTAGAGGTTTTTCTACGCGCAGCTCTTAGAGAGTCTGCGTCTCAAATCAAGAGGAGATAGATAATGACAACTCAGATGATCATAGCCCAGTGCTTGATGGTCCTGACGTTGGTGATCATGATTACAGGCATGACGCCGATTTACATCACAGCCATCACAGGTGCGGCTATTTCCGCGATTGTTGCGGGCTTCCCGCTAGCCGGAAGCGCTCCGATGACAATTGCAAAGATGATTAATTCCGGTTTGAACCCTGTGATTGCCGATATGACGGGTATCTTGCTGTTCATCGGCATCATGCAGGCAACTGGCTTCTTGGATGTTATCGTGAGAGATATCGTCCTTTGGGGCAACAAGCTCGGCGGCGGCCCCGGCGTTTGTACGGCAGGCGGTATTGCTGCAGGCGTTATCGGCGCACTGACAGGTTTCACACAGCCTGTGATTACCGCCGTGATTACTGGTCCGGCTGCTGTTAAGCTCGGTGTTGACCCAAATAAAGTCGCCGGTATTCAGGCCCATGCAGGCCACATCGGTAATTTAGCAGGTTTTACACATCCGACTCAGGTTGCAATTCTTGCAACTGCCGGCATCGGCTACGGTTTGTTCAACGTTCTTGGTTTAATCGCCGCTCTCTCTATTTTCTTCATGTCCTATGTCCGTGTGATCTATGACATGCACAAGAGAGGCGTTACTGTCAGCGAAGAAGACAGAATCGCCGTTATGGAAGAAATCAAGAACAAAGAATACAAGACCACTTCCGGAAAAGCTTTCTTCCCGTTCTTGGTTCTTTTGATCGGTTTCATCTGCGGTCTGCCGATTTTCCTGGTCGGCCTGGTTTCCGCTCTCGTCGTCATGATCCTTGCTCACAAGGATATGAAGAGCGCTGAACAAACGATGATGCAGGGCGTCGGCTTAATCGCCACCCCGTTGGTTGCAACGATCGGCTTCCTGTTCATGAGCACGGTTATTAAACAAATCGGTCTCGTTGACACGATCTCGACCTTCGCATCTCCGATGCTTTCCTTCTCTCCTGTTATCGTCATGTTCTGCGTGGCTTTCGTAACCGGCTTCATGACTCAGTCTTATGCAGCCTCTGTTGCTGTTTTGGTTCCGTTCCTTCAGGTTGTGCTCGGTACCGGAGCTGACCCGTTTGCAGCAGCTTTCGCTGCCGCTTCCCGCGCTTCTCTGATTCAGTACTTCCTTACCGGCGGCCCGGTTGCTGCTCTGGCTACCGTTATTCCGGTGGTTCCGGGATCTAACCTCAAACAGGCTAACTTGTTCCAGCGGCCGTCCATTCTGTTCGGTTGCTTGGTTGCCTTGATCATCACCATCCTTTTGATGATCTTCTAATTAGTCTGTGAATCTTCGGGTTCGGTGTTAGCCGAACCCGAACTCATCGGTTAACTCATGAAAACAAATATATCCTTATCTGCCGCACCATTCGGAGTCATCGGCGTTGTTGGTCATGCCGGATGCGGACACGCCAATAGCCACTTGGGTTTTATCCAAGACGATTCTGGGGGTCTGAGCGCAGTGCTTGGTCTTCTGCGAGAAGCAACTGGCTTAAGTCTTGAAATTGCGGAGTGCAATGTCCATACGGGTCTTGAGGATGCATATTTTCAAGTTAAGACAGTTTCAGGCGGAGAAGGCATAGGCAGGGCAAGACGCGGCATTACAGCTTCAGAGGCACGTCTGGCATCTCATTGTGTCGGAAAGCAGGCCGTTTGTTCGCAAGCGATTGCGGTGGATTGCTTCGGAAGGATCTTAGGTCAGGGCGCTATGGAAGTACCTGTTGCCTTGCAAACTGCGATTGCTAATGCAGCGTTGGACAGCTTTGTGAAAGCCTTCTCTGACCAATTCATCATCAAAGAAGAGGACCTGGAAGGAAACTGCGGAAAGATTCTTGGAACGGTTTTGGATATTCACGGTGTTCCGGTATCGGTCATGGCGCTTTCAAATGCGACCATAGGCGGCATTGGTCCTAATGAGGATATTGAAGGAAACGTTAACTTATACGGAAAGAAAGACTTATCTGAAAAACTGCATTTGGATCGAATCCCTTCCTTTGTCATTGAAGGCAAGGTCTGTGCAGAACCGCTTTCATCCGTTATCAAGGAACCCACATTCTTAATCAGAGCTTTCCCCGGGGATGACAACACTGTTGCCGCAAAAGCCTTATTAAAGGCCGCACAATCTCTGGGCCTTTCGGTGGAGTATCGTCCGGAACTGCTTGGCAGAAGTGATACCGCAATGGAAGATCTGACGCGTCAGCAAGGCAGAAAGATTATTGAATTCGGAGAAAGGCTGAGCAAAGCTTCTACTGCTCAGGAAAAAGTCCGAATCGCTGCCGAACTGAACGAATTTTGCAGTCAGGAGTTAGGCGGCATCACGTTTATGAGCAATGACGTTCACAAAGTCATGGGCGGGGTCGGTTGTATTCCGGGAACTTCTGCTGTAATGAGCCTCTTTATTAGCCGAGAGCAACTCCAAAAACAAGTTCTTCCGACCTTAGAGTCGGAAGACGTTAAAAATTACGACCGAATCATCTGCGCTGCGGTCGGATACTTGAATGAAAATCTTGGGCAGGCAAACGAGGAACTCATTGCTGCTCAGGAAAAGTATGGAATGATCTGAAACTAAAAATTTTCAAAGGAGAAAAAGAATGTCGGATAAGAAAAAAGTCATAGTTTTTACTACCGGCGGCACCATCGCTATGAAGTTTGACCCGAAGGTCAACGGCCTGGTTCCTGCTGTCAGCGGCGCAGACTTGGCCGCCGCTGTTCCTGGTTTGGATAAACTTGCTGATGTTGAAGTCAGAGAGTTTTCAAATCATGCTAGTTGCGCGATGACTCCGCAAAAAATGTTCCGGCTCTCTCAAATGATTGAGGAAGCCTTGAAAGAAGAGGGCGTTGCGGGCGCTGTAGTGACTCACGGTACCGATACAGTTGAAGAAACCGCCTACATGCTCGACATTCTTCACAAGAGCGAAAAGCCTATTGTCTTAACCGCTGCAATGCGCGGCGCCGGCGATACCAGCCCGGACGGTCCAGCAAATATTTACTGTGCTGTCAAAACAGCGGCCAGCGAAGAAGCCAAAGGCAAGGGCGTAATGGTTCTGCTGAATGAAATCATTCATGCAGCCGGCCAGGTTCGCAAGACGCATTCAGCGAACCCGGATACGTTTGCTTCTCCTTGGTGGGGTCCGATCGGTTACTGCGATGTCGACAGAGTCGTTTTCCGTCGTGCTCCCTTGGACAGACGTACTTATTCTCCAAAAGAACTGACCGCTCGTGTGGACATTGTTACCGGTCAGACAGGCATCGGTCGTGATTACATTGACTTTGCTGTTGCTCAGGGCTGCAAAGGCATCGTGTTAGAAGGATTCGGACGCGGAAATCTTCCTGCCATTGTGGAACCGGCGATAAAAGATGCAACAGATAAAGGTGTTGTTGTGGTAATTACCACTAGAACCCCGGGAGGTCGCCCCTACCAGGTCTATGCCTATCCCGGTTCTGTCACGGACAGCCGCAACAACGGTGCGATTCATGGCGGTGAATTTTCTTCTGCCAAAACTCGTCTCAAGCTGATGGTTCTGCTTTCCGAACGTCCCGAGCTGGCAAAGAAAGAAAATCGAGAAGAACTTGAAAGACTCTTAGACGTATAGCAAATTACCTATTGATATCCTTAATTTGTTTTATCCCTCCATAAAACAAAGTTTTGGCTGTCGATTTCTTCTACCAAGAGGAAGCCGACAGCCCTTTTTTGTGCACCCTAGACTTCCTATCACAGTTTTGGATTGAAAAAACAATTTTGCAACCTTCTGATAACCGTCGTTAATTCGATCATTGCCTTTCTGAAGGCTGTTAACGTCCCAAGAAATGGTTAAAATTGGAAAAAGGCTCAGAAAGAAGAATCCCATGGCTGACACCGCTTTTTATACTCACGGATTGTTTTTCAAACACAAGATGGGAAGCAACAATCCCGAATGTCCTAGGCGCCTGGAAAAAATTGAAGAGCTTATGCTGGCTGCAGGTACCTCTCAATACGTCGATAAGAAGATACCTCCGATGGTCGCAGTGACGGACATGCTGGCCGCGCACGATGCCGACTATATTTCTTACCTCTCCCAAAATTCCCCTAAAGAAGGTTTGAACACAATCAGTGTAGACACTGCGATGAATCCTTATACGTGGGAGGCCGCTCAATATGCGGCAGGAGCTGCTTGCGCCGGAGTGGATGACGTTCTTTCAGGTCAATATAAGAAGGTCTTCTGTGCGGTAAGACCGCCAGGGCATCATGCGTATCGAGATCATTCCGGAGGTTTTTGTTTTTTAAATAATGTCGCGATCGGCGCATTACACGCAATCGGTATCTACGGGCTGAAAAGAGTCGCAGTCGTGGACTTTGATGTTCACCACGGAGACGGCACAAGTAATATCTTGGGCGGTCGGGATGACGTTTTAATTCTTGACGGCTTCCAGGAAGCACTGTTCCCATACGCCCACATTCATCACGCTCCCCCGAATGCAATCTATACACCTTTCCCGGAGGGAACCGAGGGCATTGCACTTCGTCGCACGATGGATGAAGTTTGGATGCCCAGGCTTAAAGAATACAAACCCGAGCTGATTATGGTTTCCGCGGGTTTTGATGCGCATAGAGAAGAAGATCAAGCTCAGCTATTGATGGTCGAGCGGGACTATGCCTTTTTGGGGCGTCGTTTAGCGTCCTGCCAATCGGAGATTCCGGAATGCCGGGGTGTCGTGGCAGTACTTGAAGGCGGATACAACACATCTTCTTTAGCCAGAAGCTGTGCGGCCTTTATCCATCAACTGGCCTGTTCGGATTAGTCGATGGATTCCGGAAAGAACTTTCTTATGCCCGGCGTCTCTAAGCGGGAGGTCCTCGCTTGGGCTTCGTACGATTTTGCGAACTCCGGTTACACCACCGTTATTCTGACAGCGGTCTATAACGCGTTTTTTGTGTCGGTTGTCGCAGAAAACGCTGTTTGGGCCACGTTTGCGTGGACGCTGACGATCACGCTTTCTAATTTGCTGTCTATTGCTGTTATACCGGTGATCAGCGCGTTGGCAGATGCCAAGGCCAATAAACGATTTTGGCTTGCGGTGATGACGGGCATCTGCTGCATGAGCACCGCGACGCTTGCCTACACCGGTCCTGGGACTTTGGCCTCAGCGGTTTTTCTGATCGTGATTTCTAATACGGCATTCAATGCCGGTGTGTCGCTTAACTCAGCGTTTCTCTCGGAGTTGGCAAAGCCCGAAGCTTTCGGCAAGGTTTCCGGCTGGGGCTGGTCTTTCGGCTATCTCGGCGGCATCGTCAGTTTGGCTGCTTGCTTATTGTTTTTGAGGGACAGAAAGCAGGTCTTCCCGCCGATGTTTATGTGCCGTATACGGCAATGTCCACGGCGACTATTTTCTTTGTCATGGCTTTGCCGATGCTCTTGTATGTCAAAGAGCGTTCTAAACCTAAGAATATCTCCTTTGAAAAGACTTTCAAAAGAATCAGACAGGAATCGGTCGACAGTTTCAAACTTCTTAAACGTTATCCGGAATTCTTGAAGTTTTGTGTCTGTGGACTTTTCTACCAAGCCGGTATTGCCGTTGTGATTACGCTTTCAGCAGTCTATGCCCAGCTCGTTATGAAATTTACGACTGCTCAAACGATTACTTTGATTTTGGTCGTCAATATCACTGCGGCCATCGGAGCCTTTGTTTTCGGGTACGTTCAAGATCGGTTGGGGCACAAGAAAACTTTGGCGCTCACCATACTTTTGTGGATCATCATGGGCGTGATGGCAGCGTTCTCACATGGTCCAGTGAGTTTTTGGATCGCTGCCAATATTGCCGGCATCGCGATGGGATCGAGCCAATCAGCGGGCAGGGCAGTTGTTGCCGTTTTTGCTCCGGCAGGAGAACTTGCCCAGTTCTACTCTGCCTGGAACGTCGCCGTTTGGGGTGCCAATGTTTTGGGCCCGATCACATACGGAACAGTCACTTGGCTGACGTCCGGAGATCAAAGAACCGCAATCCTCGTGACGACACTTTTCTTTGTTATCGGACTTTTAATCCTTCGTCGTGTGCATTTGCCGTCTAAGACTGTTTGCTGATACCGCTTTTGCGGCTGACGGCATCTGGCTTAAATAATGTCCCAGAAAAGCAAAACGCTCCTAAAAAGGAGCGTCTTGCAAAACTAAAACCTAGGACTTAGCTTAATCCTGTGATCTTGCCGTCAACGACGTCGATGGTATATGCAGCCGGTTTCTTCGGCAAGCCGGGCATACGCATGATGGCGCCGGTCGTAACAACCAGGAAGCCTGCGCCTGCGTTCAGGATGACGCGCTGGACAGGAAGCGTAAAGCCGTGAGGAGCTCCTTTCAGGTCCGGATCGTGGGACATAGAGAAAGGAGTCTTAGCGATGCAGATAGGAAGCTTTTCAAATCCCATGTTCAAGGCTTTGATCTTGGCCAGGTCTTTCAGAGCGGCAGAAGAGTAAGAAACATCTTGTCCGCCGTAAACCTTGGTGTTGACGTCCTGAATCTTTTCTTCAATGGATTCGTCAAGGCTGTAGGCGTAGTTCAAAGGCTTAGAACCTTCTTTGACGGCAACCATCACTTCTCTGGCAACGTCTAACGCACCTTCGCCGCCTTTGGCAAAGCCGTCGGAAATCGCGAAGCGAACACCGGCAGCCAAGCATTCTTTGCGGACAACATCGATTTCTTCTTCGTTGTCGTTGGCGAAATGGTTCAAAGAAACGACGACCTGCTGGCCGAAACGCTTCAGGCTGATAATGTGAGCCTTGAGGTTGGGAAGGCCGTTGATCAGAGCATCCATGTTTTCCTTGCCGATTTCAGGCAAAGGAACACCGCCGTGCCACTTCAGAGCTCTTAAAGAAGTGACGAGGATCGTCGCGGCAGGCTGAAGATTGTTCATACGGCACTTGATGTCATAGAACTTTTCAGCGCCTAAGTCGCTGCCGAAGCCGGCTTCCGTGATTGCCCAGTCGGCAATCGTCATAGCAGCGCGGGTAGCGGCAACTGAGTTGCAGCCGTGAGCGATGTTGGCGAACGGGCCGCCATGAACGAAAGCAGGAACGCCTTCGATGGACTGAACCAAGTTCGGAAGCATGGCGTCTTTCAGAAGCGCCATGAGGGCGCCGGTAGCGCCTAATTCTTTGCAGGTATAAGCAGAGCCGTCGCGTTTCAGACCGACAACCAGGCGATCTAAACGGACGCGAAGGTCTTCTTCGCCGGCAGCTAAACAGACAATGGCCATGAGCTCGGAAGCAGCGGTGATGTCAAAGCCGGTTTCTGTAGGAATGCCGTTGGCAGAACCGCCGAGACCGGTGACGATGTTGCGAAGCATACGATCGTTCACGTCAAGAACGCGGCGCCATGTAATTTCTTTGAGGTCGACCTGACCCTGATGGCGGGCGTTGTCAATTAAAGCGGCCAGAAGGTTGTTGGCTGCAGTAATGGCATGGAAGTCGCCTGTAAAGTGCAGGTTGATGGATTCCATCGGAACGACCTGAGAGTAACCGCCGCCGGCAGCACCGCCCTTCATACCGAAGGAAGGTCCGAGAGAAGGTTCTCTCAGAGCCAGACATGCTTTTTCGCCGAGTTTCTTAAAGGCCTGAGCAACGGCAATGGAAGTCGTTGTCTTTCCGGACCCGGCAGGCATACCGGAAGTCGCCGTGACGAGAATAAGTTTGCCCTTGGCGTTAGAGGTGTCCAAAGCAACTTTGGCTTTGTCTCTGCCGTAAGGAATGAACTGGTCGTCGGAAAGACCGTATTCATGGGCGAGTTGATCGATAGGAATGAGCTTGGTTTGCTGTGCAATTTCAATGTCAGTCAGCATGTCTGTCCTTGATAGAAAGGTGTGAGTCGGAAACTTGGATAAAGTATCTAACCTGTTTGAACGCATTTTTGGGTGTCTGCGAACAAGGCTCCATTCTAATGGTAGACATCCTCTTACGTCCTAAAAACAAGAAGAGGAAAATCCGTATTTTTCCTTAGGCTGAACAACCTAACTAAAACGAGTTCGACCGCTTTTGAGAAGCGATAATTATTTCCTCTGCTTAATCAATTCGTTTGCGGAAAAGAAAAACCGAAGATTTTTAGGTCTTCGGTTGGCGGAAAAACTTTGTAAGAATTATTCAGCTTTTTTCTTTTCCTCACTCGGTGTCTCGGATTTGGCAACTTCCGCGTTCAAAACCTTAGGATCATGAGCGGCACGAGGTACGAATTCCGGATCAAACTTCGGATTGAGCAGGCGTTCTAAAGCGATACGGACACCGCGTGAATACTGGTAGTGGATCTTGCCGACTTGGAATTCCGAGGCGATTGTATGGCGCTGAGAGTCCAGTTTTTCCGGCATAGGCTCGGAAGCTTTAGGACCGTAAAGTTTGAACATCAGCAGAGCAGAAACGGCGTCCGAGACTTCTTTAGGGTTCTCGGGGTTTCTTTCGAGTGTCGACTCAATAACATTCCAATATTCATCGAAGTCCGGTTTGAAGCTCTTATGCAGCAGCTTAGTGCGGAGGGCCTCGATGAGTTCCTCATTCGGCTCGCCTTCCATCTTCAGCGTGCTGTTGCGAACGCCTTCTAAAAAGAGAGCAACCGAGAAGGGAATGTACTGTTTTTGAAATTCTTCCAGGCGTTTTTTTCTTCCGATAAACCAAGGAATGTAGAAATCCGTCGCTTTTCTCAGTGTTTTGAAATTTTCTTTGTAATAAAACTGAAAAACTTTATTAAGTCCCTCAATTTTGGCTTTAAGATCTGCGGACTGAGCCATGTTGTACTGTCGGTTTGTTAGAAAGATTTACATAATCTACACGATCTAAGGAACGTTTTGTCTTTTACTGCCTACCTTTGGACGCTATTTACGAGTGCATTAATCTCTTCTACCGTTTTACCCGGCGGAAGCGAGGCACTGGTCGTCTTCGGAATGCACGAATTTCAGACGCATTTATGGATCGTTGTCTTTGTCGCGACGGCAGGAAATACATTAGGCGCGTTAATAACCTATGGGATGGGGAGACTCATCCCGAATAAGAAGCAGGAAGCTAGAAGTCTGGAACTGCTAAAAAAATACGGACCGATAACACTGCTTTTTTCTTGGCTTCCTATCGTTGGCGACGGCTTCTGCCTCGGCGCGGGCTGGCTGAGAATTAACTTTTGGCGCTCTTTTTTGCTGATTCTCCTCGGTAAGTTCGTCCGCTACTTAGTTTTGGCTGCGGTTTCGCTGCATATGTTTTCTTAAGCTGGAAGACTCTAAAAGAAGATCGTTAATTCTTTGGGAAAAACACCTGCAGCCTCGAGTCCTTATACACCTAACTGTCTTGGTAAAACGAATCAAATTTTTAGGATATCTCCTTAAAAAATGAAGATTTTTAGAAACTAACACCCGCCTATATTGAATCTGCGTACTTTTGTAATAGGAGATTTTGGTATGCAGTGTTTGGACGACTTTCGTCTTTCTTTTAAGGGACGTGACTTTTTGCCGCTGATGGTCGGCGGAATGGGAACCAATATTTCGACAGCAAATCTCGTATTGGCGATTGAGAAGCTTGGAGGAATGGCCCATCTTTCTGACGCTATGCTGCCGGATGTTGCAGATCGCGAAATCGGAACACATTTTACAAAAGAGAAGACAATCCGATTCAAGTCAATGATTGAAGAAGCAGACAAGACGGAAGAAAAGTTCAACTTGGAGGCTCTGTCCAGGGTCTCAAAACAATATTTTTCCGATGTGATGGAAAAGGCAACCGGTAAAGGTCTGGTTCTTGTGAATTGCATGGAAAAGCTCACTATGAACGACCCGATCGCCACGCTGAAGGCTCGATTGAATGCAGCATTGGATGCCGGTGTCGACGGTATTACGATGTCTGCCGGTCTGCATCTTTCAAGCTTGAAACTGATGCAGGACAATCCTCGGTTCAATGACGCGCTTTTCGGATTGGTTGTCTCTTCGGCTAGAGCGCTGAACCTCTTCCTGAAACGCACGGCATTCATCGGACGCAAACTGGATTATGTGGTTGTTGAAGGTCCGCTGGCCGGAGGACATTTAGGTTTCGGCGAGGATTGGAGAAACTTCAAGCTGGAAGATATCGTTAAAGATGTCGTCAAGCTCGTGAAAGATACCGGACTAAACGTTCCTGTGCTCGGTGCCGGCGGAATATTTTCCGGGAAGGAAGCTGTTGACTTAATGAAAAAGACCGGCGCGTCCGGCATTCAAGCAGCGACTAGATTCACGATTGCTCAGGAAAGCGGTCTTCCCGATCCGGTCAAACAAGTCTATATCGACGCAAAAGACGAAGACGTTGAAGTCAACCATGCTTCTCCGACCGGATATCTCATGAGAATGCTTAAAAACTCTCCGGCGTTAACCGCCAATAATCGGCCGAACTGTGAGTCTTATGGCTATATGCTTTCGCACGGAAGTTGTCCATACCTTAAAGAGTGGCTGGAAAACTCGTCCGAGAAGACCAAATGCTGCTTGTGCACGAATATGCGCAATTACAAAGTGTGGACGTGCGGTACGAGCGTCAGCAGGCTCAAGACGACAACGGTTAGAGGTCAAGACGGGAAGTGGGTTCTTCCGACGGCCGAACAAATCTTCAACGACTATCGATTGGCCTAAACAAATTGATATTCAGGAAAGAGGCGCCAAAGTTTCGAGCGCTTCTTTCGCAAGATAAGCTCGGTTTCATCCTCAAAAGCTAAGCTCCTCTGTGCATGCAATTCGCTCAAAACGTTTTGCCTGGAAAAATTCAGCGAGGCTTCAATCGCTATAATCCACCGAATGTAATCTAACATTAGAGAAATAAATGAAAATTCTTGTCCCTGTCAAAAGGGTGGTCGACGCCAATATTAAGGTCAAAGTCGGACCTGACGGCAAACTCGACGTCGCTAACCTCAAACACTCGATGAACCCGTTCGACGAAATTGCACTCGAACAGGCTGTTCAAATGAAAGAAAAGGGCATTGCCAACGAAGTGATCGCAGTGTCCGTCGGCGATACAAAGTCTCAGGAAACATTGCGCACGGCCCTTGCTATGGGTGCCGATAAGGGCGTTCTCATTCAGACGGACAAGCCCTTTGAAGCAGAGCCTCTGAACGTTGCCAAGCTCATCAGCGCTTATGTCAAACAGGTCAATCCTGATCTGATCATCTGCGGCAAACAGGCCGTGGACAACGACTCTAACCAAGTCGGTCAGATGATTGCCGCGATGTGCGAATATCCGCAGGCAACCCACGCTTCTGCTGCCGTGATGAAGGAAGGCAAACTCGAAGTCACACGCGAGATCGACGGCGGCTATGAAGTTCTCGATCTCACGCTTCCGGCTGTAGTGACTGCTGATCTGAGATTGAACGCTCCGCGCTATGTCACGCTGCCGATGATGATGAAAGCCAAGCGCAAGCCGCAGGAAGTCGTCCAGGCTTCTGCTCTGTGCCCCGATCTTCGTGCGCACGTTGAAGTTGTCGGCTATGAAGCGCCTGCAGCTCGCAAAGTCGGCCGCAAAGTTGCCAACGTCGACGAACTCATCGACAAACTGAAGAACGAAGCGAAGGTACTTTAAGGAGCGAAACATGGCCGTTTTAGTTATTGCAGAACATAATCATGCCGCTCTGAACCCTGCGGTTTATTCTTTGGTCACCGCTGCTCAAAAGATCGGCGGCGACATCGACATCATGATCGCCGCTCAGGAAGGCGGAAAGCTTGCAGAGGAAGCAGCCAAAATCAACGGTATTCGCCGCGTGCTGCTTTCCGAGGCTCCTTACTTTGCCGAAGAACTGCCCGAAAATCTTGCCGCTTCCGTCTTAGAAGTGGCAAAAGAATATGATTACTTCCTTTTCGTCGCCAACCCTGCCGGTAAAGCAGCCGCTCCGCGAGTTGCCGCCGTATTAGATGTTGCTCAGATTTCCGAAATCACGGAAGTCGTTGACGCCAAAACATTTAAGCGTCCGATTTATGCCGGTTCTGTCATTGAAACCGTGCGCGCGCTCGACCTCAAAGTTGTTTTAACGGTCCGCGCTACCGCATTTGATGCCGCTCCGACCGGAGAAGGCAAGGCCGAACTCGAAAGAGTCGTTCCCGCTTCTCCTGTGATTAAAGTCACTTTCGTCCGCAGCGAACAGGTCAAGAGCGATCGTCCCGATCTGCAGAACGCTAAGACCGTTTTAGCCGGCGGCCGAGGTTTGGTTGACGAAGCTGAATTTGCGGAAATGGGCAAACTGGCCGACAAACTCGGCGCAGCCGTCGGTACGACCCGCGCTGTGGTCGACGCCGGTATTGCTCCGAACGATTGGCAGATCGGTCAGACCGGTAAGATCATTGCTCCTGACCTTTACATCGGTTTTGGTATTTCCGGCGCCATTCAGCATATTGCCGGTATCAAAGACGCCAAAGTCATTGTGGCTGTGAACAAAGATCCTGAAGCTCCTATCTTTGATGTCGCCGATTACGGCTTAGTCGGTGATGCAATGACAGTGATTCGGGAACTGGAAGCAAAACTCTAGTTTTACGATACTAAAGTTCAGGCAAAAGGCGGTTGACAACAGCGGCTTTTTCGTTTGCACTGAGTAACAAAACAGATGCAACCCGTTTGTTTAATTGAAAAAATTAGGATAAAATCACGTGTTTTCAGGCGTTAGAAGCCTAATTTTTAAACTTTTTAGAATATAAATTTTTTGAGGTAACTTAATATGGTCGTTATCCGTCTGGCTCGCGGCGGCTCCAAGAAGCGCCCCTTCTACAACATCGTCGCGACCGACTCCCGCAACCGCCGTGACGGTCGTTTCAATGAACGTATCGGCTTCTACAATCCGATGGCATCCGGTGCTGCTCCCCGTCTTTCCATCAATGAAGCTTCTTTGAACGCTTGGGTTGCTAACGGCGCACAGATGAGCGACACCGTTGCTCGTCTCTACAAAGAATTCAAAAAGGCAGCTGCTCCTGCTGCTTAATTGATTTCTGACCGTTTGTGACTAACGAGAAGAATTCCGGCGCCGAGCCTATTGTGCTCGGCGCTTTGCATGGTGCCTACGGGCTAAAAGGCTGGGTTCGCGTCCAGCCTTTTCAGGGTACGTCTGCGCTTTTAGGTTCCAAGCACTGGCAGCATGTTCTCCCGGACGGAGAAGTCAGACCGGTGGAACTGGAAAAAGCAAAACAGCACGGCGCCGGTATCGTCGCAAAATTCCAAGGCATCGATACGCCTGAGGATGCAGCGGCGCTTCGCGGTGCAGTGGCCCTTTACCGCAAGGATTTTCCTGAAGCCGAAGAGAACGAATACTACTGGGTCGATTTGATCGGATGCGACGTCGTCAATAAAGAAGGGCAGAGCATCGGCCAAGTTAAGGGCATGATCGACAACGGTGTTCACGACATTCTGAATGTCAAACGCGCCGACGGTAAAGAAGTTCTCATTCCTTTTGTTGAAGATTATTTGGCAGAAGTGAACGTTGAGGCGAAGAAGATCGTTGTGGACTGGGATCCGTCCTGGGATTAAACTGCATTATGCGTTTTGACATCGTCACGCTGTTTCCGGAAATGCCGCTTCTTATAGAGAAGTTCGGTATAACCGCTCGGGCTGCCAAGCTTGGACTTTGGCAGCTGAAGTGCTGGAACCCGCGTGATTTTGTTTTTGATGCGCATAAGACCGTAGACGATCGACCCTTTGGGGGCGGCCCGGGCATGGTTCTGTTGGCAGAACCGTTGGCTGACGCAGTGGATGCTATCCGCAAGGACGGCAACTACGGCAAAGTTATTGCGTTTGCGCCTTCCGGCAAAACGCTCAATGACGACAAAGTGCGTTCATTGTCCGAAGACAATCAGGATTTGATTCTGATTTGCGGCCGATACGAAGGCATTGATCAGAGGTTCCTGGATACCTATGTCGATGAGACCCTATCGATCGGAGACTACGTTCTCTCCGGCGGTGAGCTTCCGGCAATGGTGCTTATGGATGCAGTAATCCGTCAGCTTCCCGGCGCGATTAAGGATTTGTCGGCTTCCGACGAGTCTTTTTCTACAGGTCTTTTGGATGCTCCGCATTACACACGGCCGGAGGTTTGGCGAGATATGCCGGTTCCGGATGTGCTTTTGAGCGGACATCATAAAAACATCCGAGCATGGACACGCAAACAGGTGTTACAAATAACCGCCCAAACGCGTCCGGATTTGGTTAAAATAGCGCGCTCGAAGAATTTGCTGACCCGTGAGGATGAGCGAGTTCTGCGAGACATTAAAGAGAGTACGGAATCGTAAAACGTTCCGATTTTTAAAATCCATCCTCTCTGCAGTTGAAGAAATAACAGAGCTGCATGAAGATGGTCATTGGAGACAAAAATGAATTTGATTGAAACACTTGAAAAAGAAGAGATTGCCCGTCTTTCTGAAGGCAAAACCTTCCCGAAAATGAACCCTGGCGACACCGTTGTCGTTAACGTGAACGTCGTTGAAGGTTCTCGCAAGCGTGTTCAGGCTTTCGAAGGCGTGATCATCGCCATTCGCAACCGCGGTTTGAACTCTGCTTTCACCGTTCGTAAGATTTCCAGCGGTGAAGGTGTGGAACGTACATTCCAGCTCTATTCTCCGTTGATTGCCAGCATCGAAGTTAAGCGCCACGGTGATGTCCGCCGCGCCAAGCTCTACTACCTGCGCAATCTGTCCGGTAAAGCTGCTCGAATCAAAGAAAAACTGGTTCGCAAGGCCTAATCGGTATTCGGATCTCCGAATTAGAAAAACCTCGTCAGCTTCGGTTGGCGAGGTTTTTTGTAGGCCGCTGCAAAAAAAAGACCTCCGGTTTCGGAGGTCAATTCATTCAAGCTTTGGAAAAATCAGCTACTTCTAAGTCAACTAACTTTGAAGAACGTTCTTGATCTGTTCGCTGGTTCTCATCAGATCGTAAGTCTGGCTGTCGTCAAAGGCGGCAAAGACGGTACCGATGCGGTCGGTGATGACGTACATGTCGTCAGGAGTCTTTTCAATCCAGCCCAGGTCAACGAGCTTGGCGAGCTTACGGCGAACGGTTTCACGCGGGATACCGGTAACGTCCGAAATTGAAAGGGCGTTGCAGGGCAGGTACTGTCTTTGGCCATTGAAGGAAGCGGGCTGGTAGCCCCGGCGTTCGTCATAGAAGCGTTCGGTATTGCGGGAAGCGATTTCACCGAGAACCAGGCAGAGCGTCAGATCTCCGTCATAAGCCTGATACATCGCGCGAAGGCGGCTGGTCATAAAGCGAAGAAGAAGGACGGATAAAACGTCTCGGTGAGAAGCATAGGTTTCAGGAGAGACACCGGCAGGAATTCTGAGTCCGGACGGCAATTCGGTCGGGAAGGCTGCTCTGTCTTTCGGTGTGCGGCGAGTTCTTAACATTTTCTATCTCCCATGTAACTGTTCTAATCTTGCTGTTGAAAACTGACTGTGTTTTCGTTTTCGATGTGTTCATCATATCGGGAATTCCCGAGGTGAGCAAGTAGAAACCCATATTAATGCATACCATAGAAACGGTATAATTGTTTAAAAAAACAATTAAGTCCTAGTAAAAATATATAGGGATTATTACTAGAAAGCCCGTCGTTATTGGCCTTACGAATTTTTATAAAAACTTAATATATGTGGAAAATAATTCGAATTAAAATGTAATAATTTGTAATAATAAATGTAATTTCCTTTGTGGGCTAACGGAAAGAAAGTATTTGTCAGTTTTAAAACCAATTTGGTAAGCCAACATTTTCAATGGTTATAGGAGATTTTAATTTGTATAACAAATATTTGTCTGCTCAAAAACTGCATTTGGATGATTTTGTCGGTGAACGACTATTTTGGTAATCAAAGTCTTGACACTTAATGTGCTTACTTTTTCTTAATACGATCTTGTATCCCTTATTGCTTGCTGCATTTCTTTTCTTCATACCTAATATACGGTATTTAAGGCTAATTGTTCGTACAAGAATCGCATGTTAACGCGATGATTTCTCTTAATTTCTCAGTGTAAGAAAAGTGTTGATCTAACCACATGTGTAGACAATCATTATGCGGATGAGAGTACGAAAAAGGTTCTCGAAAAAAAAATACCCGGCTTCCACCGGCGAAAGGTCATGGAGATGATTTTTTCAAAAAGTGTTCTTCTCTGCGGCGATGGCTTTTTCGGCTAGCTCTTTGTAAAAAGCATAGCGTTCAGGATCAATTTCGCCTTTATCTACCGCGGTCTTAACCGCACAGCCAGGTTCATTTAAGTGGCGGCAATTCGTGAATCTGCAGTATTCCACCCGATCTCTGATCTCGGGCATACCCCGCATAATGTCATTAAGCGTTAAGTGAGAAAGACCGAACTCCTGGAACCCAGGGGAGTCAACAATAGCACCGCCCTCATAGTTAAACCACCGAGCTGCCGTGGTAGTTTGCTTTCCGAGGTTCAAAGCGACTGAGTATTCCTGGGTCCTTTGGCCTGCGTCTTTGACTAAGAGATTCAAAATAGTCGATTTTCCCATTCCGGATTGCCCGATCAAAAGCGTCACTTTGCCTCTAAAAAGCGGTTCGAGTGTCTTAACCGTACCCTCAGGGTCCATGGCAGCGGAAACCTCCACAACCTCGGTTCCTAGCTCTTTGAGCTGGTTAATGAAGGGGCGGACAGTCGGTTCGTCTTCTATAAAGTCCGTTTTGTTCCGAATCATCAGAATATGAATGTCGGCAGTTTCTGCCGCCAGCATGGCCTTCCAAATGAAATGAGGATTATAGGAAGGGCGCGTGGCAAAGACGACTGCCACCTGGTTGATATTGGAGGCAAGCGGTTTGGTTCTTAGTTCGTCGCTGCGATAAAGCAAAGATCGTCTTGGTTCGATTTTTTGGATCGAAACTTGTTCAGGGGACGTTTGCAAACATTCAACGATATCGCCAACAGCCAGGTCGACTTTTTTACCTTTTCGGGTTGCTTCCAGAACCGTGCCGTCTTTCTTTTCGACAAAGCTGTGTTTGCCGTGCGAAGAAATAACACGCGCTTTAAACCAAACCTGCTCTTTCATAGCCTCTCACTTACTCATTTCTTTCTGGATCGTTGCAATTCGGATCGCTGCATCCGGATGAGAAGAATAGAAGGCCGAGTACAGCGGATCAGGTGTCAGCGTAGCGGCATTGTCGGAGAAAAGCTTGACTAATGCACTAATGAGGGCACTTCCGCTGCTGTACCGGACGGCAAACGCGTCGGCTTCAAATTCATGTTTGCGTGAAAACAGGCTCGTCAGAGGAGCAAGCGGGAACAAGAAAACCGGAACCGCAACAGAGAAGAGGATCAGGGCGACTCCGTGGCTTGCTCCGTGCGAAAGGTTGACCCCTAAGCCTTCATAGAACCATGAGCATTCCGCAAGGACGGAGAGTATCCAAAAGAAAAGCAGCGAGAAGATAAAGCTGAAAGCCATCATCTTATAGATATGGTGCAGCTTGTAATGTCCCAGTTCGTGAGCCAAGACCGCTTCGGTTTCTTCCGGCGTCATTTTGCTGAGCAGTGTGTCGAACAATACAATGCGCTTATTTTTCCCAAAACCGGTCATGTAGGCGTTCCCCTTGGCGCTTCGTTTAGAGGCATCCATAACAGACAGGCCCTTAGAGGCAAACCCGATTCGGCTAAGCAGTCCCTCCAATCGGCTTTTGAGTTCGCCCTCGGGCAGAGGAGTAAATTTATTAAAGAGCGGAGCGATAAAAGTCGGATATATCCATTGGACCGCCAGAATGAAGAAGGTGTAGGCGAGCCAAGCCCAGAACCACCAGAAAGCTCCTGCTGCATTCCAAATCCAAAGAACAGCCGAGAGAATGGGAATACCTAGAATCAAACTTAATATCCCTGAAAGAAGAAGGTCTTTGACGAAGCGTGCCGGAGTCGTAGTGTTAAAGCCGTATTTTGCTTCAATCCTAAATGTCGAATACCAGGAGAAGGGAAGGTCGATCAGAGAAGAAAGGAGTGCGTAGCCCAAAATAATAACGATCTGGGCCAAAATATCTGCGCCGAACCAACCGTAGACTTCTCCGTAGATCCATTGAATCAGTCCGCCGAAGGTAGCGATTAAAACAAAGCCTAAGTCGGTGATGCGAGTGAGCTGACCGAACTTAATTCGCTCAACCGAGTAATCAGCGGCTTTTTGATGGGCCTCCAAAGAGATTTTGCCGGCGAAGGCGAGAGGGACCGCCCCGCGATTCCTCAGGATCGATTGGACCTGACGGCGGTCAAGATAGTATTTGAGGACAAAATTCCCAAATAAAAACAGGATAAAAACGATTTCAAAAGCGGCAGCCGAATTCATTCGAAAATTTCAGTTAAGAAGAGATTCAGGAATTATAGAGAAGTCACTTCGCCGCCCAAAGTATGCACATAAATAAGGGATACAGCGTCTGAACAATTCTCGCCCATATATACTGAATTTAAGAAATTGAGTGACCATGAGGAGCAGAAAATGCTTACCTTTCAACATCTGAAGCGATACACGGCGATCTTCTGTTTTGCCGGAGTGGTTTCAATGCCGTCACTGGCCGGCGTGCATGTTGATGTCAACATCGGTGTGGGTTCCCCCGGATATTATGGGGTGCTTCCGATCCAAGGCGTTACTCCCTCCCTCTGGAATGCCAACCCGATCGTCGCAATCGGAGCTGCGCTCGCAGGCGCTCCGATTTACCTAACGGTTCCTGATAAGCATCGTCGCCATTGGAAACGTTACTGCGCCGAGTACGGAGCGTGCGGTGTTCCGGTGTATTTCGTCAGACGCGGCTGGTACAACAACTACTATGGACACGCAGCTCCCCCGCCTCCTCCTCCGGGCCCTGGGTTCATGCCTCCTCCCCCGCACCATGCCGCCCCGCCCCCTCCGCCGAGAGAATACGGCGGGCCAAGACACTTTAAAGCTCATGGTTGGAAACATCGGCCGCCAGGTGGTCACGATTGGGACGGTCACGGACACGGCCATAAGAAAAAGCACCACAAAGATTAATTTTTGTCGAATTTCGGCATTTATCTGGAGATCCGGCCGGAACATCGGTTCGGATCTTCTTTGTTTGTTCTAAAATGCCGAGAAAGATTCAAAATGGGGTTGAGAGCAACATGAGCAATAACGGCTTTGCGGTCGACAGAGATCCGCTGTTTAACGAGAATAATCTGATTTGGATGGATTTGGAAATGACCGGCTTAGAGCCGCAGATTAATCGCATTCTCGAAATGGCGGCTGTCATTACGGATCCGCAGCTCAATGTTATTGCAGAAGGGCCGGTGGTCGCAATCCATCAGGATGCATCGATTCTCTCCAATATGGACTCCTGGAATACCGCCACGCATACTCGCAGCGGCCTCGTAAATCGCTGTCTGGAAAGCAAAGTCACGGAAGACGAAGCAGCACAAATTTTTATTGATTTCTTCTCCAAATACGTTCCGGCAGGCAAGAGCCCGCTCTGTGGCAACTCTATCGGTCAAGACCGTCGTTTCATGGCCCGCTGGACACCGCGCCTGGAGCAGTTCTTCCATTACCGCAACCTCGACGTTTCTTCCTTCAAAGAATGCGTCAAACGCTGGGCTCCTGAAGTGATGAAAAAATATCAGAAGACTTCTCGTCACGAAGCTCTGTCCGATATTTATGACTCTGTCGAAGAACTTCGTTTCTATCGTCAAGAAATCATGAAGATCTGATTTTTTCTCGCTCCCAAAAACACGAAAGCCTCGGAAATCCCGAGGCTTTCGCGCTATTTAGAAGCGATTAAGACTTCTTCGGTTCTCTGTTGAGCCGGAGAATCAGAGAGGAGGTATCAAATCTGCCTCCGCCCATGTTCTGAACTTCACCATAGAACTGATCGACAAGTGCGGTCAGAGGAAGGTCTGCGCCGGTCTTGCGGGCCTGCTCTAAGCAGATGCCTAAATCCTTGCGCATCCAGTCCACAGCAAATCCGAAATCAAACTTGCCTTCAATCATTGTGTCGCCGCGGCGATGCATCTGCCAGGAAGAAGCGGCACCTTTGCCGATCACATCCAGAACCGTGTGCATGTTGATGCCCGCGGTCTGCCCGAAAGCAATCGCTTCTGCTAAGCCCTGAACAACGCCGGCGATACAGATCTGATTACACATCTTGGCAAGCTGTCCGGAGCCGACCGGTCCGATTCTGCGAATCGAGCACGCAAAAGCGTCCGCAATCGGTTTGACGCGTTCAATGATTTCTGCATCTCCGCCGCACATGACGGTAAGACTGCCGCTGACTGCGCCGTCCTGACCACCGGATACCGGTGCGTCAACAAAGTGCAGACCGCGGGACTCAGCTTCAGCCGCCATTTCTTTAGCGACTTCTGCAGAATCTGTGGTGGCGTCCCAAAGGACGGCGTCTTTTTTCATGCCGGCAAAAGCGCCGTTTTCTCCGAGCAGCACACTGCGCAGATCGTTGTCATTGCCGACACAGGTAAAGACGACGTCAGCATCTTGTGCGGCTTCACGAGGTGTTGTGACGGCTTTGCCGCCGAATTTTTCTACCCAGGCTTGGGCTTTAGAGGCCGTGCGGTTATAAACGGTAACCTGACAGCCTGCATGCAGGAGGTGACCCGCCATCGGAAAACCCATTGTGCCTAGGCCGATAAAGGCTACTTTGGTTCCGGCCGGAACCGGGGAATAGTCTTTAGCTTGAAAATACATTAGCGAACACCCCTGATTTTTGTGATTTCTCCGGCAACTTTAACAACACGGCGAGCGAGCGAAGCGGTCGGATCCACAATGGCAGCATGTCCGTCTCCGAGCTTGATGTTGTCAGTTTCTTCCAGAATTAAAGGCAGCTCCGTGCAGCCGAGAATAAGAGCTTGAGCGCCTTTATCTCTGACCAAATGCTCGGCAGCTTTAAGCAGAACTTCTTTGCAGTGGCCGTCGGTAAAGCCGGCTTTGACGCCTTTTTCACCGTAAATAGCTTCCATGACCATGGCCTGATGCTCTTTATCAGGAACGACCATGGCAAGTTTCATGGATTTGGCTTTGCGGCCGTAAATGCCTGTCTCAATGGTTCCGTCAGTGGCCATCAAGCCGATGACGACATCCGGTCCGAATCTATCGCGGATCTCTTCGAGCGTTACCTGCTGCATATTGATGAGCGGAACGCTTAAGTGCGGGACGATGGTTTCAAAGTAAGCGTGCGCGGTATTGCAGGCAATCACGATTGCGTCAACCGCATCTTTCTCGAGCTTGCGGCAAGCGGCATACAAAGAAAGTGTGGGATCCACGCCGCCGTGAAGCAGGTATTTGGTACGGTCAGGAATCTGGGGATTCTGTTCGACGGCAACTTTGATGTGTTCCTGGTCATTCTTAGCAGGAGTTGCCTTAGTAATTTTGTCGTAAAGGTCGACAGTGGCAGCCGGTCCGAGACCGCCGACAATACCGATCTTGAAGGGTTTAGGAAGTTTTTCCCAATCGGTGAAGCAAAGGTAGGAAACGTAGGCACTCATGGAATCCAAAACGTTGTAACCCTCGGACTTCAGAGCGGCCGCAAATAATGCCTGCATGACGCAAGTCGGGAAAACCAATTCGGCGCCTTCGCTCAGAAGGTTAGAGCAGACTTTGCCGAAGAGTTCACAGGCTTTCTTCTGATCGGGAATCACTGCACAGCGAGAGCCGCTTTCGAGTTCGTCGAACACTTCGAGCATAGCTTCGCTCGGATAAACCCATTCCACAGGGACTTCGCGGCTGACGGTTTCTGTAATGAGTTTGGCTTTATCTGTACCCGGACGGCCGAGATAACCGAGTTTCTTAACAGGATTCTTCTTGAGCTCTTCGATGCAGGCCTGAAGGATATCCGTCACAGGAGTTGTGATTTCTGTTTGAACTTCATTTAAGAAACTGATGTTTCTGAAGTTGCACAGTGCGATGACTTGAGCGCCTTTTTCAATGAGCTGATACGACTCTTCCAAAACGCGAATCTTAACGTCGCCTTCTTGGACTAACTTCGGAGCGTCTGCATCCGGAGAAGACCAGTCGAGATCTACAAGTTCAATGCGGGGACGTGAACCGTCAGGAAGGAAAGTGGATTGGAGTCTTTCCTTCAAGGCTCTGACGAAGGGGGCGGGACTAAAACTTTGGCTGATGCCGATGACTTTATGGTTCATAGTTACTCACCGTTGTTAGATTCGGATAAGTATAGAGCCGCTGTAACGTTTTGACACCTCTAATTTTCCTTAATAGCTTCGGCGCCAGGCATTCATCGGAGAAACAAAAGAATTGAGCCCGCATATTACGGGCTCAAAAGCAAGAATCATCGAAAAAACCGAAGTCTTCGGTCATGAAAAACATCGTTCTCTATTTTTGTCCGTCATTCTTAGGCTGGCTGTAATGATGGTGGTTAGAGCTTCTCTGTTCTCCGGTGACGTCCGAAACGATGTCGGATTCGATCGAATTTTTAGACAGCTTCTTAAGAACGGTTTCGGTTTTGGCGGTCGGCTGGTCTTTATCGTTGACCGTGGCAGAAACGGACAGCCAAGTCTTGCTCATCGCAATACCAACGGCAATAACAACCGGTCCCAGAATAATGCCCATGAATCCGAACGCCAGCACGCCGCCGAATACGCCTAAATAGATGAGCGACAAGGGCAGGGAAGCGCCCTTGGAAATCAGGATCGGCTTTAAGAAGTTATCCACACTGGAGACTGCAAGCGAACCCCAAAGCACGAGGAAGATCGCCATGCCGACTTCGCCTTTGTAATAGAGCCAGAAAGCAGCAGGACCCCAAACTAAGGGAGGCCCGATAGGAACGGCAGATAAGACGAACACTGCGACACCCAATGTGATGGCGCCGGGAACACCTGCGATCCAGAAGCCGATTAAGGCAACGACGCCTTGGCCGGCAGCACTTCCGACAATGCCGAAGACGACGCTGCGGGTTGTGTTGACGATAATGTCGCGAACTTCGGCACCGATGCTGCCGCTCATGCGCGTTAAGAGTGCCAAAGATTTTTGAGAAAGGACTTCGCCGTCGCGATAGAAGAAGAAAATCACGAACAGCATGAGGAATAACTGGAGAAGTCCGTCGCCTAACATCACGGCACCTGCAAGAGCCGCGCGGCTCACAGGATCAAAGAGCTTTTGTGCAATGGCGGCGAGCTCCTCTTTATTGCCCAGCAGATGCGCAGCTTGTGTGTAGGCCCATTCACCGACAAAGGGAATTTCCTTGAGTTCTTCTGGAACAGTAAAGCCAGAGGCAATCCATTCACGCACATAACGAATTAAGGTCGGGATTTCCTGGGCCGATACTAAAGATAATCCGGCAATCGGAAGCACAATAAGGATGGCCAGCAGGGACACCATGATCAGTGTCGCAACAAGATTCCTGCCTCCGACTTCCTTTCGGACTCGTTTAAAGAGAGGCCAAGAGACGATCGCGATCACAGCCGCAACCGACATCGCTGTTGCAAAGGGCCAAACGACTAAAAAACAGCCGATGGCGATGAATGAACCGAAGAGAAACCGCACCACATAATCGGCACGGTCCCTGAGGGAAGGCAATAGCATGGCTCTCAATAAAAAATGATTTAGGAAAATTTTAGTTGAAATGTGCTTTGCAACACGGAGTTGTTCTGATTTTAGGCACTAGGGAGCTTCTTCATCGAACAGCAAGGTTTCGTCCCTTGATTGAGCAGGTACTGACTGCCCCATTCGTACATCGACTCTAGAATCGGCCGAAGAGAGGTTCCCAGCGGCGTTAGGGAGTATTCAACTTTCGGAGGAACGACGGCATAAACCTTTCTGATGAGCAGTCTGGCATCTTCCAGCTCTCGAAGCTGCTGAGTCAGCATTTTTGGCGTTGCCGACGGAATCAGCCGACGCAGTTCGGAAAAGCGCAGTGTCTTGCCGATGAGGTTCCAAAGAATAAGCGTTTTGTATTTGCCGCCGATCAAAGAGAGTGTGGCTTCAACGGGACAATGGAACTCTTCAGACTGAAAAGCTTCAGAGGGTTCGGATTTAACTTTATCCATAGTATCTAAAAAGTAACTATCTATCAAAAACGGAAGTTCTTGCGTAAAAGGTAATAATACTTAGAATGATTTCGTTCGACAACGGAATTAAATATGAAGAAGAATTTTGATGTCACCGGAATGACATGTTCAGCCTGCTCTAATCGAGTAGAGAAGGCTGTGTCGCACGTACCCGGCGTTGAAGACGTGAACGTCAATCTGCTGAAAAACAGTATGACCGTCGATTACGACGAAACTAAAACCGGACTGGAGCAGATCATTCAGGCGGTGACGGACGCAGGCTACGGTGCGAGCGAAAAGCAGGCTGCAGGTTCTCCTGCTGCTAAATCCGTCGATCCCACGCTGGCGGCCAAAAAGGAAGCCGCACAGATGAAGACTCGTCTGTACGTTTCGCTCTTTTTTGCGGCCATCCTCATGATGCTGGCAATGGGTCCGATGGTAGGGATGCCGCTTCCGGAAGTCATGTCCGGAACAAAGGGTGCACCGATCAATGCTCTGACACAGTTCCTTTTAGCTCTGCCGGTTGTCTTCGTGAATTTCAAGTATTTCACGGTCGGATTTAAGACGCTCTGGCAAAGATCTCCGAACATGGATTCTCTTGTGGCGATCGGATCTTCGGCCTCCATGTTGTTCGGACTCTTTGCGCTTTACATGATGCTCTATGCATTAGGACAAGGCGACGAGGCAACACTTCATCATTACGCGCACAACTTGTACTTCGATTCTGCCGCGATGATCCTTGCCCTGATCACATTGGGCAAGTACTTCGAATCCAGAGCTAAACATAAGACGACGGACGCCATTTCCCAGTTGATGTCCTTGGTTCCTGATAAAGCTGTCGTTTTAAAGGATGGCAAAGAGACGGAAGTTCCGGTCAGTTCCGTTCAAGTCAGGGACATCGTTGTCTTAAAGACTGGCAGCCGAGTGCCGGTCGATGGAATTGTCGTTAAAGGCTCGGGCGCCTTGGATGAATCTTCTCTTACCGGAGAAAGCATTCCTGTAGATAAAAAGGAAGGAGAAGAACTGTCCGCTTCGACGCTTCTGACGCAAGGCTATATCGAAATGCGGGCCACGAAGGTCGGCGGTGACACAGCCTTAGCCCAGATTATTAAATTGGTGGACGAGGCGACTTCCACTAAGGCGCCGGTCGCCCGCTTAGCAGATAAAGTCAGCGGAATCTTTGTTCCGACAGTCATCAGCATCGCAATCATTGCTGCCATCGTTTGGATGCTGTGCGGATATTCCTGGGAGTTTGCGCTTGAGATTGCTGTTTCCGTACTTGTGATTTCCTGCCCGTGCGCATTAGGTTTGGCGACCCCGACCGCCATTATGGTGGGAACCGGTCGCGGTGCACGAAACGGTATTCTTTTCAGAAGCGCAGAAGCCATCGAATCCTTAGAAAAAGTCGATGCCGTGGTTCTCGATAAGACCGGAACAGTGACTTCCGGCAAACCTTCTCTGACGGACGTCATAGCTTTCGGGAACGTAAAACCTGAAGAACTTCTCACGCTTGTCGCTTCTGTTGAGCAGAAATCCGAACATCCTCTGGCGACTGCCATTGTCGAAGGTGCTAAAGCGCTCAATCTTTCTTTGAAGGAAGCTTCTGACTTTGTCCAGCAGCTTGGCAACATTTCCGGGACCTGCGACGGCAAATCAGTCCGTATCGGCAATAAGTCGGTGATTTCTTCGGAAGATGCTAAAACGAAAGAACTTGCAGACGGACTTGCCGACGAAGGAAAAACGCCGCTTTACGTCATCGCTGACGGCAAAATGGTCGGACTGTTAGCGATCGCGGATCCGATTCGTCCGGACAGCAAGCAGGCGATTGAAGCCATGCAGGCTAAAGGCAAAGAAGTTTGGATGCTGACCGGCGATAATGAAACAACCGCCCGTGCCGTGGCTACTCGTGTCGGTATCAAGAACGTTCGAGGCGAAGTCAAGCCTGCCGCCAAAGAAGCCGTTGTTCGCGAACTTCAGGCTCGAGGAAAGAAAGTTCTTATGGTGGGCGACGGCATTAACGATGCTCCCTCACTGGTTAGAGCAGATGTCGGTGCTGCTATCGGCGCCGGAACCGACGTAGCAATTGAAGCGGCGGACGTTGTGCTGATGAAGAGTCGTTTGTCTGACGTGGTTAACGCTTCGGCCTTGTCTCATTCGACAATGCTCAATATTCGTGAGAACTTGTTCTGGGCGTTCATATACAACATCATCGGCATTCCGGTTGCTGCAGGCGTTTTCTACACGGCTTTCGGATGGATTCTGAATCCGATGATCGCGGCAGCAGCGATGAGCATGAGCTCCGTGAGCGTGGTAACGAACGCGCTTCGTTTGAGAGGCTGGAAACCGGTACTGAGAGATTCAGGAAACAGTGATAAATCTTCTGATCAAGTATTGCTTCCCTCACTCCGGCAGCTGGCCGATGTTGCTGTTGAGGCTGAACAAAAGGACGCAACGGGCTTCGTTTATAAAGTAGGCGTCGAAGACATGATGTGCGAACACTGTGTCAAAGCAGTTAAAGGCGCATTAGAAAAAATTCCGGGCGTAGTTTCTGCCGATGTTTCGTTGGAACAGAAGAGTGCCGTTGTCCGCGCAGATCGTGCCTTGTCTCAAGAAGAGGTAACGGATGCGATCAAGGCAGAAGATTATGAAGTGACGTCTTTTGAAGCAGTTTCCACTCCGAAAGAAGCCGTCGCAATCAAGATTGACGGCATGATGTGTGAACACTGCGTGAAAGCTGTAACAAAGGCACTTTCCGGGATTGACGGCGTTACGGTGCTGTCGGTTTCTCTTGAAGACGGATTGGCCAAAGTAGCTGTTCCGGAAGGTTTTGATACTGAAAAACTGAAGGCTCCGATTGAGGACGAGGGTTACCAAGTCGTCAATATTGAGTAACTCATTAATTAAGTAAATTTATTGGGCCGAGTAAGATTTAATTCTCCTCGGCTCTTTGTTCAACCGGATTAGCCAAGATCGTTTCAAAAGCTCGCTTAACGTAGGTAAGAAGTTCTTCAGTGAAAGGCGGTTTATGCGCGGAAGATGCATAAACGGCCCAAATATCAACGAGGATGCCTCGATATTCAGGAAGAACGACTTCCAAGCGGCCTTCAAGAACATCAAGAAGGGACTCAGAAATCGGAAGATAAGCAATTCCCTGACCCCGCAAACAGGCCCGGAAGAGAGGTTCACTGTAATTACAAGCAAACTTAGGTGCGACTTTAAGTTTTTCTCGTCTATCGCCATGCGTGAACCACCATGTGTAGACGCCGCGTCCTTTGACATGCAATAGCTCCTCGCCTAAGTCTTCGTCAATCACTAAGTTGTGCAGAAGATCTTGTTTGAGAAGATCTTTGATTGTTTCCGGCCTGGAGTGAGTGTCTAAATAAGAAGGTGAAGCACACATCCATGAATTAGATTTTCCAAGGCTTCTCTTGATATAGAGAGGGTTGACTTTGCCCCCGATCTGAAACCGCAGGTCGATTCTATTTTGAACCAGCGGCAGAGGAGAGGCCGATAGCAGCAGCTCTATCCTTAGACCCGGATGTAATTTCTGAAATTCTTCGATTAGCTCGGGAAGTTTGAAATTCGCATAAGTTGTCGCGATATTGATGCGGTAAAGACCGTCGTATTTTTCTGAGTGTCGTGGAGAATGGAAAATATCCGAAGCCATGTTCAGCAGTTCGCGAGCTCTCGGCAAAAAACTTTCTCCGGCAGAGGTCAAAGAAACCCTGCGTGTGTTCCGGAACAAGAGCTTTTGATTTAAATCCTTTTCCAGCTCTGCCATTAATCGGGTGACCGTGGGTCTGGAGAGGTTTAAAGAACGTGCCGTCTCATAGAAGGAACCGGTTTCTGCGATCTTGGAAAACACTTCTAACTTTGTTAGCCGATCCATTTTCTATTATTCCAAAAAATGAAATAGTCTTATTACTTTCTAATCGAATTATTTAATTAATTTTACTTAGTATTTCCGACAGAAAGGCAACTTAATTTTTACCGTTCTTCTGGTTTAAGACGCAATTTCCATTTAAGGAGTAAAAATGACATTCACCAGACGGAAATTTTTTACTTTCAGCGGATCTGTGGCAGCCCTCTCTTTATTCAGTCAAGCAGAGGCAATGCCCGTTGAACCTCCGACAAAATACGACGGGGATTTTGATATTGTTATTGTGGGCGGTGGCGGCGCCGGTTTGTCAGCAGCCTGCGCGGCATCAGAACTAGGCGCTTCAGTTCTTGTTCTTGAGAAAAGACCTTTTCTTGGCGGATCCTCTCTTATTACCGACGCAATGTTTGCCGTCGGAGGAACGAGATTACAAAAATCCAGAAATATTAAAGATTCTCCGGAACTCTATGCGAAAGATTTGTATGAAGTTGGTAAACATTTCAATCAAAAAGGACTTCCGGAAGTTCTTTCCCAAGCAGCGTTAAAACAGTATGAGTGGATGGAAAATGTGTTAAATGTTCATCCCTTCACGCTGGAGCATCAGGGCGGCCAATCAGTTCCTCGGTCACATCAATTTAAGGCACCGGAAGTTATCGAAGCCATGACGAAATTTGCTCGAAGTCACGGTGTGAAGATCTTGACCGGAGTTTCAGCCAATCGTTTGTATTGGGATGAAAAGGGAAAAAGAATCTGCGGTGTTAAAGCGGTTAATGCTAAGAAAGAGATTCTGAGTTTTCATGCCAAACGAGGCGTTATTGTCACTTCAGGCGGATTTGCAAGAAATCCGCAGGTCCTTCAGCGTTTTGCTCCGTATCTTAAAGATGTCCAGGTACTTTCAGGCACAGGTTCTTTAGGAGAAGGAATGTTAATGGCGCAAGCCTATGGTGCCGATGTTAGAGATACTTCCTTTATCGCTGCTACCTTCGGCGCCAAGAAAGGCATGACAGACATAAGTGAATTGTCCTTCATCCAATTTAACGGAGGCGTTGTCGTCAATAAAGAAGGGAAGCGATTCGTTGATGAATCAAAAACCTATATGGAGATCAGCGAGCAGGCGGTCAAACAGCCGGAAGGCAAAGCCTATACGGTTTTTGACAGCAATATTGTTAGAGAAGCAGTAAAAGATACTCCGGCACTTTCGAGGATGTGGCTCGCGATTCCCGAGGGCAGGATACCCGATTACGTTTACTCAGGAAATACATTAGCGGAAGCAGCGAAAAAGGCTGGTATGGATGGCGCCGAACTCGAGAAAACAATTAAAAAGTACAACGAGGACGTAGCAAAAGGCACAGATTCAAAGTTCGGTCGGCAGTATTTAGAAGGAAAGGTCGGGAAGCTCGTAAAAATCGAGAAAGCACCGTTTTTCGTATTTCCGACATCAAGCGTTATTTTCGGAACCTACTGCGGCTTGCTTATCAATGCGTATGCACAGGTTATAGATGTGTTCGGAGATGTTATTCCGGGACTCTATGCGGCAGGAGAGGTAACGGGCGGTCTCCACGGAGCGGGCTACATGAGTGGTTCAGGGTATGCAAAGGCCCTCAGTTTCGGAAGAGTGGCCGGTCAAAAAGCTTTTCAGGCTAACTGATCTAAACAGGAAGAAGTTAGCTGTTGTCAATGGTGACTTGCAGAAGCTCTTACATTGGTTAATTCGGAGCTTCACTAGATCCTCGCAGGTCCGCATTATCACATAGGAGAAAGTGATGGAAGTTTCAAGAAGAAATCTTTTCAAGGGAATGACCGTCAGTGCATTAATGATGAGTGCACCGGCATTTGCTCAACTGGAAGCTCCGCAAAAATGGGATGCTGAATATGACATCGTGATCGTGGGAGGCGGCGCTGCCGGATTATCAGCTGCAACTGTGGCAGCTGATGAAAAGCTCTCAGCGGTCTTATTTGAAAAGCAGAGTTTCCTCGGTGGTTCCTCTGTACTTAACGGCGGAATGTTTACTGTTGCAGGGACAAAGGAACAGGAAAAACAGGGCATCAAAGATTCTCAAGAACTGTTTTTCAAAGACATGATGCGTACGGGTAAGAATAAAAACAATCCTGATGTTGTCAAAGCTTTTGTTAAAACAGCAAACGAGCAATATGACTTTATTCTGAACAAGCTCAAACTTCATCCTGACATGGTGGTCCATCAAGGCTATCAAAGCGTTCCGAGATCCCATCATTTCGTGACTTCTCAAATTCTGACGGCTATGGCCGCTTACGCAAAGAAGGGCGGCGTCAAAATTGAGACAGGAGTTAAAGTACTCCGCTTGGTCTGGAATAAAGATCACAGTCGGATTGCAGGCGTTGAAATTGAGAGCAAAGGCAAAAAACAATTCGTATTGGCGAAAAAGGGCGTCCTTTTGTCTGCTGGAGGTTTCTCACGAAACCCCGAGCTTCTCGGCAGATATAATCCTCCGCTTGAAAGTGCAGTTTCAATCGCCGGTGCCGGGACACAGGGAGACGGAATTTTGATGGGTCTTTCGGTGGGGGCAGACATGCTTGATGTGGCCTATATCAAAGCGACTTACGGATTCAGATTGAATCCCAAGCATATTGATGAGCAGTCTCAGCTGTATTGGTCCGGCGGCATTATCGTTAATAAAAGCGCCAAACGATTTACTGACGAATCGCAGTCCTACAAAGTTCTTGCGGACTACGCTTTAGCTCAGCCGGAGGGGAAGAGCTACATCGTCTTTGATCGCCAAATGGCCGAAAACGATTACAAGAATAATCCTCAGGGAAGAATTTTGATTGAATCTATCGTCAAAGAGAACAAGGTTCCAGAATGGATTTTCGCTGGTGAGACGGTCGAAGAAGCAGCAAAGAAAGCCGGGCTTGACCCTAAAGAACTGGCCAAAACGGTTAAAGAATACAATGAAGGAATTAAGAGTGACTCCGATGCCTTCGGGCGCAAGACTTTGGTTGATACCAGCGGTAAACCGATCCCGTTAGATAAGGGACCGTTCTACATCATGCCCGCTACTGCGGCCGTTATCGCAACATATTGCGGTTTGAAGATTAACAAAGATGCGAAGGTCCAAAACGTATTCGGTGAAGTTATTCCGGGTCTTTGGGCAGCTGGGGAAATGACCGGTGGAGTTCACGGAGCGGGCTATATGTCAGGCTCAGCTTTTGGTAAAGCAATGACTTTCGGTCGAATTGCAGCGAAAGATATCGCAAAACAGAAATAAGTCACGCGGCTCAGGTAGGGATAGAGTGATATCCCTACCTAACCCATTTGTTGGAGGAGAAATGAGACACCGTGTAAAAGTAACAGTGTTGGATACGCTGCTTTATGAAGATCTCCAGCATCGATATTGTCAAAATCCTTGCTCAGGCAAATGTCCCGTTTATAACAAAGGCGACGTTTTTATCTTTTACCGTGAAGACGGCAAAGACAGCTTCTGGCAGTGTGGCTTAAATACATTAGTTTCAACAAAAGGGAATCCGGAGGAGATAGCTGGTGGTCCAGATAAGCCCTTTTGTTCTGAAGCTTGGGATGCAATCTCAAGGTACATCTACACGGGTCTGCAGGGCGGTCCGATTATGAAAGGTTGGATGAAGGAAGAGAACACAATGATTGCGTGTTGTTCGGATGGGACGAGACCTGTGATTTTCAAAATAGAAAGAGTGGATTTACCCGAATAGAGAAGGAACTAAGTTTAGGTTTCGGGCCGTTGGATTAGATTTGAAAGGGATGAGCGTTAAAAATAGCTAAATACTGAAGACTTGCTTATGATGCTTAGTTACCAAACTTCTAAAAAAATAGATTCATTTCTATCTTTTTTTCTTGCCACCTCGATTCTGGTGGAGATTATTGGGTTGTTTTTGATGGGGCTTCTTTGGTGTTATGGGTGGGGAGATATGAACGCTCCATTTAACCTTTCTGAGTTCCTGAAGCTCCTTTTCCAGCCGGAGTAGCATTAGGGGTAGAGCTGGTGGCAGCTTAAAGTATCGATCAACTATCAAATGAGTTGCAGATATTTCCGGCGCTAGAGGCGAATTACTACCGCTGTGGCCAAATTATAAGACTTGAGTTTCCGCAGGTTCAGAAGCCTTTCATCTTATAACTCATTCAACTTCTAAGAAATTGAGTGTTCATTAATATTCACGATCCTCTCTTTTGGTTAAGAGTCAGATAAAACTTAAAGAGGAGAATTCGCCCATGCAAGAGTTGAGTTTTATGGTCTCCCCTCCGGACAAATTCTCAGGAGATTATTGCTTGCCAATTAGTCTTGACACGTCGATCAGGAGCAAGCCGGTTCAACTTAAAGCAGTGTTGAAATAATCGAGGCTACCATTCGTTTAGCTTGGTGATCATAGAGATTTTTAACTTTTTGCTTTTTTGATAAAAGAGCAGTTTCCAGACTCCATCCATTCAAGATCTTTTACGAACGTTTTATTTGTTCCTTTGGGAGAAGCACCGGCAAGGAAAAACGAGATCCTTATAATGCTCCTTCCTAGATTCTTGTGGACAAGCTCGATGAAGCCTTTGATTTCATTTTTTTTAGTTTTGACGCTTTTGGTCGACCTTTCAGTTGCATTCGGACGCGAGGAACCGGCAGGGAACCTAACGTTCCAAAGTTTTAACAAAGCTAAGAAAGCACTAGAACAATTTGTTGTCCCTGGTCATAGAGTTACGCTTTATTGTCAAGCACCTTTTGATGAAAATAAAAATATCCGCCTTCCTTCGGGTTTTGAGACTGCTGTTCATCAAAAGCGAGCCTCACGTGTTGAGTGGGAACATGTAGTGCCGGCGGAAAACTTCGGAAGATTTTTTACTGAATGGCGAGAGGGCTCTCCTAGGTGTATCGACAACAGGGGCAGGGCGTTTAAAGGAAGAAAGTGCGCAGAAAAAGAAAATGTTATGTTTCGGTTCATGCAAAGCGACATGTATAACCTTTATCCGTCCATCGGAGCTGTCAATGCAGAAAGAGGAAATAAGAACTTTGAGATACTTCCCAGCAGCATTCCCAATAAATTCGGTTCCTGTGCAATGAAAATTTCAGGGAATAAAGTAGAACCTCCTCAAGCTTCAAGAGGAGTAATTGCAAGGACTTATAAGTACATGGCCTACGCGTATCCCGATTATTTCCGAATGAGCCCAAGACAAGCGAGATTGATGGATGCTTGGGATAAATCCTATCCAGCCCAGAAGTGGGAATGTGAAAGGGCTAAGAAAATACAGGCGCTTCAGGGTAACGAAAATCCGTTTGTTTCGAAAGCCTGTAATCAGTGAGAGACCGTTTTCAATCTTCCTAAATCACTTTTTTGTTTTTAGAGAGGTGATAATTTCCGGTTCGCTCCAACGATAATCTTGATCCAGCCAAGATTTGTTGTCGAATGAAAACTTACATTTGATTCCTGCTAGATCTAAGAGCAAGAAAGAGAGCCAATCCGCTCTAAAAGGTCTGTTGATTAAAAGTTCACGCTTTTGCGCGAGGTTTATTTTATTGCTCCAAAAAAGGAAAGGAATTGTATAACCCCCAAGCGTTTTTGAGGAGTGACCAACAAAATCGCCTCGATTTCCCGATTCTGCTCCATGGTCAGAAAGGTAAATCCAATCGCAAGGAGTGTTTTTTGTAGCATCCTTCGTTATTAGAAGAGTTTCAGAAATGATTTTGTCCTGATATAACATTCCAAGGTTATATTGTTCTTTAAGAATCAGCGTTCTTTGCGAACGCCCCATTTCTTTTAGAGACCTGCTAACGTCGTCGTCCTTATTCCATGTTGCTTTGGTTCCTTTCGGAAACCTCAGAGCAAAATGGGGATGAAGACCGATCAAATGAACTACTATCAATTTCTTTCTATAGTTTTGGGACAAAGCATTCTTTAGTTCGGGAATTACTTTCTCGTCAAAGGACATACTAGATCTCCCGGGCTGCCTATTCATTTTTACTAGATTGTCAGCAAAACTCGAATATTCAGCCTCTATACCCAAGTCGTCTTGATTACTGATCCAAGTGATGTGATAACCCGCTTCCTTGAACAAAGCCAGTAAATGGACATGTTCTCCAGACGGTTTATTGATGTCAAATTCCAACATTGAATTGAAAGCTGGGACTGTGCTAAATCTTGTCGAATATGCTTCATTCGTTTTAATGAAAAGCGGATCTTTTACTTCAATTTCCTTTAACCGAGGAGTTGTGTTCCGAGAGTATCCGTACAACGACATATCTTCACGCGATGTACTCTCACCGATAATCAAGACTATCGTTTTAGGGTCCTCTGCTACACTTGAAACAAGGTTTTTAGCTGCTAACAAATAGCTCTCGTTCTCCTTCTCAATATCTCTCCAATAATCTTGTTGGGTGTTCACGGCGTTGAATAAGCCAACATAAACAAATAGGGGAAATTTTTTGCGCCAAGAGTCCTGGTAAAACGAGAATATAAATATAAATGCTAAGACGGCTATAAAAGTTAAGTTTTTTTTTGACCTTGGGATGTTAAGTTGCGCAATTTTGGTTAGACAAATAGTGCAAAAAAAGAAAACTGAAAAAAAAGAGAGTCCCCAGATTAATAATTCTTCTAGCCCGGCCTTTATATAGCTCACAGCCTCATCAATATTCGTGTTAGCCAGCGCTTCTACAACAAAAGAAGAATCAATGGAAGCTTCGTAGTTTTCATAAAGAAAACCTTGAATTCCGCAGAAAGAGGAGACGATAAGACAAAATACCACATTAACGATGAAAAGTATTTTTTTTAATAAACTATTCAGTCGTAAAGCAAGTAGAATAGAGAGGGGTATATAAAAAACAGCAAGTTGAGCGCCTCGAATAAAACCTAATGAGATACTTGAAAATATAAACAAAAGAAGAACGTAAGAAAAAATCCATGGCAGTGCGGTACTTGAATCTGCAGCATTTGTGCTTTTTTCAAAATCGTTCATTACCATCCTCTTGAGTTCTTGGCTTCTTTTTTATAAAAAATATCCTATTCGTTTTTTTGTAGAATTTTACTTACGCGGATGGAAAAAGAAGAACATATTTAAAAGTGATTTTCCCAGATTAGTTTCCAAGAAAGAAAAAGGCTTGATAGAAGCGTCATTTGTCGTTATAAGTAGTGTCGCCAAAATAAATTGCCATTCAAAATCTAAACGTCATAAGATGACGTATCTAATATTCTCTTGTAAATATGGAGATACTTTTTTGAAGTATTCTCAATATAAAAAGGCTTTATAAATTCTTTTGCATTGTTAACTAACTCTGATTTTAATTGGTTATTTTTTGACAGCTCTTGAATTGCGCTAGCTAATTGTTTTTCATCGTTTGGACTGATTAAAAGACCTGTCTTTCGGTCTTTTACAATATCTGGAATGCCTCCTGTATTCGAAGCAATAACAGGAGTTCCCGCTAACATGCTTTCTAGTAAGACGCTTCCGAGTCCTTCATTTTTAGAAGGTAAAATTATACAGTCTGCAATTTTAAACCAATTGCCCATATCGTTTTGTTTGCCTAAAAACAAAACATTGCTGAGCCCCTCAGCTAATTTCATCAAATGATTTCGATACGGACCCTCACCTAAAAAGAGGAATATTATATTTTGGTCTTTCAGTAATTTTGCCGCCTTTATCGAAGTGTCGAAGCCCTTATGTTCGAGAAGGGAAGCAGCTTGTACTACGATAAACTGTCCAAGATATTTGTTTTTTTCTCTATCAATACTTTCTTGCTTTAGATTATAAGAGATCGGGGAAGAGGGAATTAATTCAATTTTACTTTTATTAGAAACAAAATTAGATAAAACGGTACATATCTTGGAAGATATTCCGACTAATTGATCGGCTTGAGCATAACTCCAGTGAGTAAATGAATTTTCTCGGATGAGGTTATCTATCCTCCGTGTCACAATAAAGGGGGTTTTGAACAAAGTCTTATGAATAGATGCCCAATGAACGGCACGTCCATCATGAGCATGTACAACGTCCACATTACGTAATAATGGACTTAAATGGCCTCTTAGAGGATGATTTGAACAAACAGTTTTGATGCCAATGGATTTTAATTTTCGTGTCAGAAGACTTTTGGGGTTCGTTACTGCTATGACTTCAATCTTATTTTTCAGAAGTTGATCTGCAAGAAAAAAAGTTTGATTTTCTCCACCGCTATAACCTGAAGCCAGATTTACAAAACATACTTTCATTTTAGAAAAATTAAAGAGAAATAAGATTAATTTTTATTTTTGTAAACAAACAGAGATTTTTTTTCTAACTCTGCTTATTTTTTTTAAAAGACTGGATTTTATTTTTTTTATTGAAAAGCTAGAAGTTTCTTTTGATAAACCCACCTTTAATAGGCTATTTTGAAGTCTAACAAAATTAGAAAACTCTTGAGATTTGGGAGAAAAATCTTCTTGGTTAGTACCGAGAAGAATGTTCTTCCACAACTTCTCCAGGTCAGCATTTTTATAAAAAGAATTTACTGATTCGAACGCTTCATCAGATAATTTTTCCTCCAACTCCGGGTTTCTAATAATTTTCAAAATGGCTTCTGCGCATTCTTTAATTTTACCTTGTGGAATACTAATGAACCCTTTTCCATCTTTAAGAAGGTCAAGATAGCTGAGGTCAAATAAAACTAAAGGAACCCCGTAAGACTTGCTTTCTAAAATTGACATAGAAAAGGACTCAACGTAACTAGTCAGAAGGTGAACTGATGCTGTTTGGAGTAAGTTGCCGATATTCTTACATCTACCATCCCAAATTATTCTTCCAGATAGTCCTTTTGTGACGATGAAGTCTTCAACATAGCGGCGAGAAGTGAGATCTGATTCTGGTCCTACTAGGTGACATTCAACCTTATCCTCTTGCTTAGCAAGTAACGCCATTATTTCTAATGCGGCTTTGAAGTTTTTTGTAGACTGGTCTAGCCTTCCTATCCAGACAACCTTTTTTCGTGATTGTTTCAAAGAATGGGGATTCTTTTTAAACTCAAACGTCCTTGGGTTTGGGATGAATTTAGCTTTAACTTCAAGGGCACGAAAATAGTCTTCCTCCATTTTTCCTAATACGACTAACATATTGCTAAGTCGATAAATTAGAGGTTCAAGTATTAGTTTCATCAACCTTTTCGGTTTTGTGCCCTGCAAAAGACTAGTGCAAACAATCTCATGCCTACACACAATAGCTTTTTTTCTTAAAAACTGTGTAACCAGCAAGTCCCAAATGAGATTCAGAGAAGTCGAAGCATGATGTATAACCGTATCAATGTTTTCCTCTCTCAGTACCAGGCTGAGTTCTCTAACTCTTCCCTGATCTAGATGTTTCGGAATCGTTCGTCTTTTAACACCGATGGGCAAGGAATACTCCAACTCAGGTCTTATTTCTTCAGTAATTAAGACCACAGTAAATCCTAATCGCAAGAACAAAGGAATTTGAAGGCTTATCACACGTTCGACACCACCATCATAAAACCTTGGATAAAAAATTCCGATGTTTTTTGTTTGACTAGCTGAGGTTGTAATTTTTGTTTCTTCAACGAGTTCTTGGGTGATTTCTATTGGCTGTTCTTTGTATTTTTTTGCAAGTAATAAAATATGGTCTTCTAACCAGTTTATTTCTTGAGCCTCATTAAATTTTTTGTAACTGTGGCTATTTTTCATGTTAAAAGCACCAATTGCAACTTGTAGATAAGAGAAATGATCAATGTACAGTAAAAAGCATTTTCTATAAAGAGAGGAGGGCTGAAGGACTAACTATCGAATAGAAGTCACTAACAGCCTTTACGAGTTTTTTTGGGGTCGAAAAGTAAGGAGGAAGTTATCCACGCAGAAATAAAAACTAACATGGTTTGGGCATCAATCAATGAAAACTCTCCTAGTCCAAAGGTGAACATACTCACTATAAGGAATATTTGTAACCAATTTTTGTTCCGTACGGCTCTGAAAAATAAAAGAAATTGCGTCAACATCATACAAAACAGCAGAAAAAAGCCGCCAACAACAAAAACTTGGAGGAAGTCACTGTGAAAATGGACAACAAAGTTTCCAGAAGATTTAAAAAGTTTCCGTACATTAATAAAGTGGTCTAACCGCCCTTCGCCAGTTCCCCAAAAAAAATGTTCCTTAGAAATTTTAGTCACCGTAGACCATGCGGCCATTCTTCCGCCCATGCTAGTGTTTAAGGAGGAAAAAATCTGGCTTTCCGTGGTGGTCAATGGTGTGTTCGTCTCAACTTTATTTATCACTTCTTGAATTTCTGAAAAATTTCCGCTAGAGGCTAGCTCATTAGTTCCCTTCATTACACGTTCCGAGAGAAACAAGATGGACAATGAGGAAACTATAACGAAAACACAAGTAGTTATAGCAATAGGTTTTAGACCAATTTTTTGTTGCTTAAAGAAATAAAAAAACAGTAAACAGGCTGCCAATAAGGGGCTAAGAAGGACGGAACGAGTTTGAAGAACAACAGCTGCAAGAATGAAGCCAATAATTCCAGTGGAGGCGAAATAGATTTTTTTAAGCCTTGTTCGGCTGTAAATAACCCCAAATAGACATGTGCCGGAGACCAGGGATGTGCACCTAGAAAAGACAGTCACCCAAGGTTGAACATAATCTCTTAGTTCAAAAATAGATTTGCTTTTCTCAAAGCAAATTATGCATAAAAGTAAGAAAGTAACCCAGATTGCAATAGAACTTGTTATCCACAACCAATCTTTCTGGAATTTAATTTCGCAAGGAGATTTTAATGTGGCAAAAATAAAACTTAAAAATATTATGTAAGAAATGATAGTAGAGGGTTTGAAAACAAACTGCTCTTTATCCGGCGAATAAATAAGTAAACTTATAAGTAATCCGAAGATAAAAGGGATAAAAGGCAAGATTATGTATAAAAAGTTCCGGATAAAACAGTTAAGAAAAAAGGATAAATCCTTTTTGGAATGGAAAGATAATGACAATAAAACGAAAGAAATAATACTAACTGGAAAAGCTAGTTGAGTAAGAAATCTTCTCCCACCAATCAGAGGGATTGAATATAAGGGTGTTGAAAGAGTAAAGAGCAGGACACAAAAAAAGGTCCCGCAGATAAACCATTTCGACAAATTTGTAGGTTGGATTCCAATCATGGTCAAGCCGTTTAACAAAATTTTTAAGAAACAATCCTTAAAAACCTTGGTAAGGAGGATTGTTAGATGTTTTATCCGAACGCTAATTGTTATAAGTCTTCGAACTAAAGAAAAATCAATTAGTTATCTTAGAATTAAAAAGAAGACAAAGAAAGGAGGGGAAACCTTGGTTCTATCCTTTTTCAACCTCTTTTTGATATTCAATGGCTAAGGTATACTTGATAAAAGTGCCATAAGAAGACGTGACTGCAATTATTAATCCTGGCCATCCGTCTAAGAATCCAAGTTTGAAAATGTAATGTCTTAAAAACCTTAAAAAGCCGTGAATAAGAGCTGTTGACTTTGTAATTTTTTTATTTTTATTCTGAACTAGTTCTCTTGCTCCCAGTTCAGCATAACGCAACGATTTAGTGATATAAGAGGACAAATTCTTGTTAGAATAGTGGAGAAATGAATTTTTCAGAGTTTTAATCTTCCCGTTAATGATTAGGCTTTCGTGAACGTTTCTTTGACTATATCTTGCGTTGTCTTTTCGGAAAGCTACTGGATGTCGAATATCAGGAGACCAACCTGAATGTTTGATAACTCTGCCTAAAAGAAAAGTTTGTCTCGGGGCTTGAAAAGCTTGAAATTTATCTTCCGAAATCTCTTTTTTTAATTCAGCTGCTAGTTCTTTGGTGCAAACCTCATCTGCGTCAAAACATATAATCCAATCTGCATCAATTTTTTCTAGGATAGAATTTCTCGTTTGTCCAAATCCAGTAAAAGGCACTTGAATAATTTTTGCGCCTAAATCTTGGGCAATTTCTTTTGTTCTGTCAGATGAACCGGTATCGGCGACCACGACTTCATCGCACCACATTAAACTTTGGACAGAATTTTTAATGTTGGATTCTTCATTTTTGACCATTATGTAGGCAACTATTCGCATAATGAAGCCTAATTGTTTTGAAAAATATCTCTCGAAAAAACTTTTTCTCGAACGTCATCTAACTCTTTAGAAAAACGATTTGCCACAATTAGGTCCGATGTTTCCTTAAATTTGGCAAGATCGTTAACTAAGGGAACTCCATTGAATTCAGTTGAAGACAAAGAGGGTTCGAATATGACTATTTTTTGTCCCTTAGACCTTAGATGCTCTATGATATCTTGAACGGCGGAGTCCCTAAAATTGTCGGATCCACTTTTCATAACTAAACGATAAATACCGACAATGGAGTTTTTTTTCTTCAAAATCAAATCCGATATAAACTCTTTCCGCAAGTTATTAGATTCAACGATGGCCCGGATAAGAGTTTGAGGAACGTTTGAATAATTAGCTAACAGCTGTTTGGTGTCCTTAGGCAGGCAATATCCACCGTATCCAAATGAAGGATTTCTGTAATGCTCTCCAATACGAGGATCGAGGGTGACACCCCGTATGATGTCTTCTGAGTTAAGAGCTTTTGCGATACAAAAACTATCAAGCTCATTAAAGAAGGAAACTCTCATAGCTAAATAAGTGTTGGAGAAAAGTTTGATAGCTTCTGCCTCGGTCGAGTTTGTGAATATGACGGGGATGTCTTTTTTGACAGCTCCTGCCAACAACAAAGAAGCAAACTCTTTTGCTTTTTCTATGTTGTCGCCGACAACGATGCGGGAAGGGAAAAGATTGTCATAGAGTGCCTTTCCCTCTCGTAAAAACTCTGGAATAAAGATAACATTGAATCCTTTTTCTTTGAGAGATTTGGTGAAGCCAACAGGTATAGTTGACTTAATTATGAAAGTTGCTGAAGGTTTTATCTTCGAAACGCTTTCTATGACAGAAATGACGCTAGAAGTGTCGAAATAATTGGTAGAAGAATCGTAATTCGTCGGCGTGCAGATAACTATAAAATCAGCATCTCCAACTTCTGTAAGGCCATCTGTAGTAGCAACTAAATTTAAACCACCGCGATCTAAATAATCTTGGATTTCCTTATCAACTATAGGACTTTTACCTGAATTTATCAGCTTAACTTTCTCTTCGTCGATATCGACTGTCACAACTTGATTATGCTGTGATAACAGAACAGCATTCGATAAACCAACGTAACCTGAGCCAAAAATAACAATCTTCTTCATTTCTATTCTTCCCATTAGTTTGGGGATGCAAGAGCCGGTTAGTCCCAGCAGTGGAATTAATAGTCAGCAAGATTATAGAATAATCACCTTAATGAGCCTCTTTATTGAGCGATAGCTTATGTTCGACATTTATGTATTAAATTTACCTAGGGCAACTAAACGCTTGAAATTAATTTCAAAGATATTATCTGCACAGCAACTTGAATTCAAAGTAGTTTCTGGAGTTGATGGTCAAGAATTGTCCAAGGGTACGAACGAAATACAATTCTCAAAGATTCTTCATAAAAAACTTTCTCCAGCCGAAGTGGGTTGCTATTTATCGCATAAAAAAGCTTGGCAAATGATTTCAACAGGGAATAAGAAGTTTGGTTTGGTATTGGAAGATGATGCAGTCTTTGGAGAGCGATTAAAAAACTTTTTGATTGAATTGGAAAAAAGTGATTTCACTTTTGATGTGTTACACGTTGAAGACGTCGGGAAGCGCAGTTCAAGGTTTATAACAACAAAAGATTCAGAAAGGATTATCAGAGATATATCTATTTATCGCTTACTTTCGCCAGCTATATTTGCAGGTGCCCTCGTCATATCTAAGGAAGGGGCACAAAAGATTTTATCTCTTTCATCTACGAAGATAGAGCCAACGGATGAACTCTTGTTCAATATATACTCTCCTTTGTACAGCGAACTTGAAACTTACCAAACATCCGAAGTTTTAGCTTGGCAGAGTTATCAGTTAAGTTCGGAAATAAAACATCTTGTTTCATCTAGTATCCCGAAAGGGAAAGTGGACAGAAAGGCCTTTGGATCAGCAATCCACGGCTTAAGAAAACTAATTTTGAAAAGCAAATATTTATTAGGGTTATCCCTTTTAAAAAATAAGAAAGAAATAGAAATAAGGCAAAATGAATTAGAGAAGCAATATCTTGCTCGACTCTATCTTCATTTTCTGAGAAATGGGGATGGTCTTTAAAGAAATAGTAGCAAGGCTCTTCCTAGCACTCAGTAGGGTTGGATCTGATCGTAAAAACTAGAGGCAAATTACTTGAGGTTTTCTGAAGCTAGGATAGAAATTTCAAACCCGGCTCAGTCGCCGGGTTTAGAGTCCTAAGAAAGTTACTTTTTAGCCTTAGCTTTTCCCTTACGGACTGGCTTCTTAGGTGCATTGACGGCATCCTTAAAAGCCTTACCTGCAGTGAACTTGGGAACCATAGCTGCTGGAATTTTAATCTCAGCTCCGGTTGAAGGATTGCGACCAGTACGGGCTTGGCGCTGACTTGCGTAGAATTTGCCAAAGCCAATTACTGTGTAATCACCGCCATCGGCAACTGCTTTAATAATTGCCTGCGTGTAAGCATTGAGAACCTTAGCGACTTCTGTTTTTGCGAGACCGGTTTCAGAAGCGACAGCTTCTATCATTTCAGTCTTATTCATTGGAATTCTCCTATTGAGAGCTGTGACTGTACACTAAACTCGTTTATCTTACCCTTATTTACAATCTTTTAGGAGATTTCTTTTTGCAAAAGAGGCTTTTTAGCGTTTTGTTATTTATTTACAACAGATTTTGTTAAGCAAGGATTTGTTAGAAAAGGTTTTCATTGGTGATAGGCATTGACTCAACAAGGTTGTATAAAAAAATGAGCTTTTATTATCTCATTCATAATCTTGATGTTATGATTTTTTAATCGAAAAGCGGGGTGAACCAATTCTTGTAATGGAAGAAAATCTCTTAATATCACCATGTTGAGCGTAGCCTTGATAGTTTCAAGGACTTGATATAGTGGAAACCTTTTGGTGGGGCAATTCGCCTAAGAAAGTTAACAGTTATCGCAGTTAACGGAGTTTTAACTATTTAAATTTATGGCAGATTGTAAAAAATTCAAAGTAATGCCCATCTTTATTAACTCAATACTGATCGGCAGTTGTGCTGTTGCGCTGGGCTTTAAAAGCACTAACAATGCTGGATTGCTGGAAGGTTGGGATTGTACTCAAATCCTAACTTTCGGAAGTTACACTCTAGGCTTATTCTGCTTTGTAACTCTATTTTTAGAGTTCGCCCTGCTATTTTACCCTTTGCTTAAGAACCTAAGGAAAACTTCAATAGCAATTTTTATCTTCATTGATTCTTTGCTGTTAATCTATCTCTTAAGCGATTCTTTTGTTTATCCGCTCTATCGCACCCATTTGAATTTTGCAATGATTCAAATGACAATTTTCGGAGGTGGTCGTATCGTTTCCTTTTCGCCGCAGATGGCTGGCGAAATAGCATCACTGGTCTTCGGGATCGTAATTCTATCTTACGGTTTTGCCAGACTCTCCCTATGTCTCTCAAAATACAGAAAGTTGACATATAGTTTGTTTGCTACCGTTTTAATTGGGTTCGTTATTTCTAATTTCATATATTCCTGGGGTTTCGCAAATTTCAATAATCGCTTGACTTCTGTTTTCGACAAAGTACCTCTAGCTAGACCCTTAAGGATGAATACGTTGCTTCAAAAGTTCGAGTTAATTGACAAAAAAGCGATAGATACAAGAAAAGTGAGCCTAAGTGAGGGTGGTTTGATGAACTATCCCTTGAATTCTCTCAATTGCAGCCCTGACAAAGACTACAACATCTTGTTTTTGTTTGTTGATACCTTGAGGTACGACATGCTTACGGAAGAAGTCATGCCGAATACGTGGAAGTTTGCACAAGAAAACGTCAGATTCAATAACCATTACTCGAACGGGAATAACACTAGGCATGGCATTTTTTCTTTGTTCACGGGGCTGCCGGGAAAATATTGGACAAGTTCTCTGACATCCGGAACACCGGGGATTTTAATTTCAGCGCTACAGAAGCGAAATTATGAAATCGGCATTTTTACCGGAGCTCCCTTAAATATGCCCGAGTTCCATAAGTCAATTTTTTCTACAGTTCGCGATCTGAACGTATACCCCCGCGGGGATTCGTCGGTAGAGTCTGATGCTTTTGCGGTGGAAGATTTCAAAAAATGGCAATCCGGACTAAAACCGGGATCTCGTTTTTTCAGCTTCATATTCCTAGATTCTGTACACGGATACCAGTTTCCTCCGGGCGAAAAATACGAAGTCTTCAAACCTTACTGGAAATCGGTCAATCATATGGAGCTGAATAACTCATTCGATCCTGCTCCCTATCTTGCTCGATACAAAAACGCCGTTCGTTATACGGATGATTTGATTCAAGAGGTTTTGGATTACTTAAATAGCAAGAACTTGTTAGACAACACGATAGTAGTGATCAGTTCAGACCACGGCGATGAATTTAATGACAACAAACTGAATTTTTGGGGGCACGGCGGAAACTTTACAGACGCTCAGATAAAAGTTCCCTTGGTGATCCATTGGCCTGGTAAAAAATCGGCCAATGTTGAGTATGTGACTTCACACTTGGATTTAGTTCCTACGCTTCTGCCGGAGGTGCTTGGATGTTCTAACCCCACTCAGGATTACTCGGTCGGAACCTCTATTTGGAAAGAAGCAGGAAGAAGAGACTGGGTGTATTCCACAGGCTGGAGTCGGGACGCTTTCGTCGAGCCTCACCGCATTGTCTTAATTAATGCAGCGGGAGCGTTGGAGTTTTTAGACAAAACATATCGGCCGACTAAAGACCGAACAATCCCGTCGTATTTATCCGAGGTCTTAAAGGAAAATTCAAGGTATGTTAAATGAGCGACCCTATTCGCAAGCTAAGTTCTTTTCGCCAATCCAACATCGGAGGAAGCTGCAGCTCTCGAAGAACTCGGTTCTCTAGTCTCGAATTTCGTGGTCTGGGCGCTGGGCGAGGATATTCTTCTGTAGTGCACGGAACTACTTTTTGATTGATACCTGCAGCCCTAAATATTTCTTGAGCGAAGTCAAACCAGCTGGCCTCACCTTCACAGGTTGCATGGACGATCCCCCGGAAATCAGTTTTAAGAAGTCTTTCAATCGCAGCAGCTGCAGAAACCGTGCTCGTTGGATTCCCGATTTGATCATTTACGACCTTTATTTCAGGCAAGCCGCTTCTAGCGGCTTTAAGCATTGTCGAGACAAAGTTTTTACCGCCCTCACCATAAAGCCAACTAACCCTCACTATCACCCAGTTATCGCAGCTGTTTTGAATGTTTTGCTCACCTAACAGTTTACTTTGGCCGTAAACGGACAAGGGGCCAAAGGGGACATCGTATTCGCTGTAAGGCCTTTTAAGCTTTCCGTCAAAAACATAATCACTTGAAATTCCAACGAGCCTGGCACCTGACTCGCAAGCGGCTCGAGCTATGTTTTTACTGCCATCTGCATTTATAGCGAAAGCAAGTTCAGGCTTCATCTCACAGGCATCTACATTTGTATAAGCAGCACTATGGATAATGACGTCGGGTTTGTTCTCCCGACAAAAACGATAGACCTGGGCTGCATTTGTGACGTTAAGTTCGTTTGAAGACGGGAGGAGAAGCGAGTGTCGGCTGAATTTTTTGACAAGCTCTCTCCCAAGCAAACCGGTTGACCCCGTAATCAATATCTTCATGAGACTAAACCTGAGGTGAAGGTTCGAAAGGACGGGGCGCAAGCGTCCTTGGGGCTTAGTGTTGGATTTATATTTATTGGCCAATCAATTCCGACATCCGAATCATTCCATTTAATGCATCCCTCATCGCTGGGATGATAAAAGTCAGTGCATTTATAGGTGACTAAGGCTTTAGGACTTAAAACGAAAAAACCATGGGCAAACCCAGGAGGAATCCAAAGTTGGTTTTTGTCTATCCCGTTTAAAACAACGCTTTGCCATCTTCCAAAGGTCGGAGAACTTCTTCTTAAATCTACAGCGACGTCAAAGACTTCGCCCTCTATAGCGGTAATGAGCTTCCCTTGCGGATATTTTTTCTGAAAATGCAGTCCTCTTAACGTTCCATAGGATGAAAAAGAAAAGTTGTCTTGAACGAAATGACTGGAAATACCAAGTTTTTGATAACGAGTTTCCTGCCATGTTTCGACAAAACACCCGCGGTCATCCTTATGGATGTCGGGAAAAAATTCAATTAAACCTTCAATCTCGAAATGTTTGATTCTCATAATTAGTAAGCAAGAAATCCTAAAGACCGGCGGAGAGTCCGAGAAGATTAGTCGCTCCTTGAACGCTGGTCTTCATAATTTAATTTCATCCAGTCACTGTAGTGCTTATTTTTGAAGTTCTTAATCCACTCCGGATTATTCAGGTACCAGAGCACAGTCTCTCTGAGTCCGGCTTGGAAGGAGTAAGAAGGTTTCCAGCCAAGTTCTTTAAATATTTTGTTGCTGTTTATGGCATAACGAAAATCATGACCGGGCCTATCCTTAACGAAACGAATCTGATCGAAGTACGAACAGCCGTCTTTTCTTGGATTTACCCCATCAAGGATTTCAGTAATTGCCCGAACAATCTCTAAGTTTGAAAACTCTGAATTTCCTCCGATGTTATACACAGCTCCGGGAGCTGAGTTCCTGACAACAAGATCAATAGCAGAACAATGATCTTCAACATGGATCCAGTCCCGAATATTCGCCCCGTCACCGTAAACAGGAAGTTCTTTACCTGCGACAGCATTTAATACCATAAGTGGAATTAGTTTTTCAGGGTACTGCCGAGGGCCGTAATTATTAGAGCAATGCGTTATTAACGTCGGTAGGCCATAGGTCCGATTAAAAGCACGGACGAAATGATCTGCGGACGCTTTGGAAGCAGAGTAGGGGCTGTTAGGTCTGTAAGGACTCGATTCCGTGAATGAGGGATCTTTCTTACCAAGTGAACCAAACACTTCATCGGTGGAAACATGAAGAAATCTAAAACTGTCCTTTCCGGCTTTGCACAAATGATTCCAGTAGTCCAAGGCCGAAGAGAGTAGACGGGTAGTGCCAATGACATTGGTTTGAAGGAAGGCTTCTGGCTCCAAGATAGAGCGATCTACGTGGCTTTCTGCTGCAAAGTTAACGACAAACTCCGGTTTGAAGTCGCGGAATATTTTTGCGGTCGAAGACTTGTCGGCAATATCTCCTTGGACAAAATAATAATTTGGATGATCGGCTATTGAGGACAAGTTTTCAGGATTGCCTGCGTAAGTTAGCTTATCGAGATTAAGAACGGAATCTCCGTTTGCAATCCTTTGAAGGATAAAGCAGGAGCCGATAAAACCCGCGCCGCCGGTGACTAAAAATTTCATTGTTTATCTAATCTTCCAGTCGAGATCAATAAGCTCCGGAGTGGGAGGATAGGACAACTCTCACAGTCTTAACCAGTAGACTGATGTCCAGCCAGATGTTCCAATTGCGCACATACCATGCATCCAATCGGACTCGGCGACTGTAGGAGGTATCACTTCGACCGCTTGTCTGCCATAAGCCTGTCATCCCGGGTCTAACCATTGTGTAATCGGAAAAGAAGACGTCATATTTAATGACTTCCTCATCCACGATAGGCCTTGGGCCGACAAGACTCATTTGACCTCGAATGACATTAAAAAGCTGAGGCAATTCATCAAGCGAAGTTTTACGAAGGAATGCTCCGATCTTAGTCACTCTCGGATCATGCTTGAGTTTATGCGTCTCTTCCCACTCTTTTGCCGCTTCAGGGTTGGCACGTAAATATTCTTGTAAGCGCCTGTCGGAGTCGACCACCATTGAGCGGAATTTATAACAGTTGAAATAAATACCGTCTTTACCGATACGCCGATGAGCGTAAAAGGCCGGTCCCGGACTTGAGGCTTTGATGGCAATGGCGATCCCTAAAAGAATCGGTGAAATCGCAATCGTCCCGACGGTTGCGACCGATAGATCGAATGCTCTCTTAAAGAATTGGTTGTACCACCGTGAGAGATTATTTTTAACGGAAATGACGACAAGATTTTCAGAATACAGTCTGTGCATTTCCATATTGGATACAGGCAGCTCCTCCGTTTCCGGTACGAAGGAAATATTCTTAACCAGAGGAAAAATTTCATCAATAAGCGTGTAAAGCCGCCGTTTGTCCATTCTCGGGGCCAGGATCAGGATGTTTTGTACTCCTGTCCGAAGAATAATTCTTGCAGCCTTGTCCGTAGAGCCGAGCCGGGGGTATTTCCCTTCGAGGGCGGTCCCAGAAGTTTTATCATCGATAATTCCTACGACTTTGATTCCAAAAAAGGAGTTTGTCGCGGAATAGTTCAAGACGCGTTTTGCAGTGTCGTCGGATCCGATGATGATCGTCGGTTCTAAAAGGATATTGGCACGGTTACAGAGGTAACGAACAAGAAGGCGAGAGCCGCAAACAAAAACGAAAACAAAACAGCCTAAGAATGCAATGAAAAGGCGCGAAACGACAGGAGCTTTGCCGGCGATAAATAAAACGACAATAGAGACGACAATGGCATAGATTACGGAGTAGAAAGTTCTCCGAATCATCTCTCCAATAGAAAGCAAACGAATATAGGTTCTGCCCCAATGGAGGAAAACCATGAAAATGAGGGGTACAAACAAGTAGAAATAAAAATTGTTCAGCTCGAACCAATCGTTCTTTCTTCCGAGTAACTCTAAAACAATGTCCCTGCCTCCGACGGCGCACCACTCGGCAATAATAATAGCCAAGTAGTCCGTAGACAACAGGAGCAGCGGCTGGAGCGTCGAACTGTACCTGTCGGTAAAAGAGATAGAGGGGTTTGCCATTTATTGCTTACTCGAAATATCTTGAACCTGAATTTTACTCCGAACCTTATTTTTGACGAATGACAGATCTGGTCCGAATCTAGGTGTAGCTGAAAGGATCATTTTTTTTGCGATGTATTTTTGATTGAGCGATTATTGTCATCGACAAGAATTGATGTTGCGGCGTAAACCGTCGCACTGTTGGTTAGATTAGAGTCTTTAGAATAGAGCCAAATTGTTCGTGAATAGATATGGCAAGTAAATCCAAAACGAAAACCGCATGGGTGTGTTCAGAGTGCGGATACGATGCTCCGAAATGGTTCGGACAGTGTCCTTCTTGTAAAGCCTACAACACGATGAAAGAATTCCGAATCGAAGCGGAGTCTTCTAATCGTTATGCGCGGGCAGAACAGGCCGCTGCAACTTCCTCGGCAAGAGGCAGGACAGCCCTCGCCGGGACCAGCGATATTCTCGATTTATCAGAAATTGAAGCAAAGGAAAGCCCGAGAATCTTAATCGGCTTCAGCGAACTCGAAAGGGCGCTGGGTGGAGGCTTTGTTCCAGGCTCCGTCGTGCTAATCGGCGGTGACCCCGGGATCGGAAAATCGACCTTGCTGCTCCAAGCAATGTGCAAAATGGTTGCTTTGGGTCAGGTTTGCCTTTATGCGAGCGGCGAAGAAAGTCCGACTCAGGTTGCGCTTCGCGCTCAGCGTCTCGGCGTTAATACTAAAGGTCTCAAATTTATCAGCGAAATTCAGCTTGAAAAAATTGAAGCGATTATTGAAGAAACGAGCCCGCAGTGGGTTGTGATTGACTCCATCCAAACGCTTTTCTCCGAAGATTTAAGCGCGGCGCCGGGGTCTGTTTCTCAGGTTAAAGAATGTGCAGCGCGGCTGACGAGAATTGCTAAACGAAAGGGCCTCGGCGTTATCTTCGTCGGACACGTCACAAAAGAGGGCGCTATGGCCGGCCCTCGCGTCTTGGAACACATGGTTGACACTGTTCTTTATTTTGAAGGGGATCCGGAGTCGAATTACCGTATTCTTCGCGCGTGTAAAAATCGTTTCGGTTCCGTCAACGAAATCGGTGTTTTCGGGATGACAGACAAGGGGTTGCGCGGCGTAAGAAATCCTTCGGCTCTTTTTCTGGCAGAAAGAAGAGAAGGAGTGGCGGGAAGCGTGACCTTTATTAATTTAGAGGGTACGCGCCCGATCCTTATCGAGATTCAAGCTTTGGTGGACAAATCCATGCTCCCCAATCCCAAACGCCTGACCGTTGGTACCGATGCCCAGCGTCTCACGATGCTTCTTGCAATTTTGCATCGTCATGTGACCCTTTCTACCTATGACCAAGATGTTTTTCTGAATGCTGTCGGCGGCATTAAGATCAATGAAACGGCGAGTGACTTAGCTGTGCTTATCGCGATTGTTTCTTCGATGACGAATCAGGCAGTTAGCAGTAAGACGGCGATTTTCGGAGAAGTGGGCTTGGGTGCTGAGATTCGGCCGGTCTCCAGAGGGCAGGAACGTATCAAGGAAGCCTCTAAGCTGGGCTTTACGAGAATCATCGTTCCTCTTAAGAATAAAGCGGCAGATATTCCCGGCGTTGAAATTATCGGAGTGGATAATCTTAGAGATGCGGTGAAGGTTGTATTCGGATCGAATCGTGTTAACCACGACGAGCAGGTATATCCTGACGAATAAATAATGGGCTGATGCGAAGCGTGGCTCCCGGTTTTGCATCAGCCCAAATATAAGCCTCAATAATTTCCCAGTATTTGAAAGCTACTTCAGGGCAACTTCTCTGAAATCCATATTGCTGCAGATGTAGCGAACTTTAGGCTTAGTGTTTACTCCGGCCTTTAATGAAACTGCTTTAGCCAGCAGCGCCTTCTGTTTTTCAGTAGGCGCGTCAAAATCGACTAAAGTCAGCGCTTTTGCCGGACAGATTTCCACACAAGCCGGTTCTTTGCCTTTAGCCAGACGATGAGAACATAGCGTACAGTGTTCTGCTTTTCCGGGTTGAGCGTTTTTGGTCGGAGGATTAGACGGGGAGAATAAAGGTTGTTTTGCACCGTAATAACTTGTCAGTTTCCGATCATTGAACATCGGCATTCCATAGGGGCAAGCGGCTAAACATGCCTTGCAGGCAATACATTTATCCTGATCAATCAGAATCTCTCCGTGAGGTCCTTTGTAAACCGCCTTCATCGGACAAACTTTTAGACAGGCCGGATCCTCGCAGTGCTGACACGAGGCACGAAAATAATTAATGATGTTTTTTTCTCTATTTTCAACCTTACGAATCCGATTCCATTGAATATTCGGGGAGACTTGGTTCTCCTGCTTACAGGCAATGAAACAGGCGTGCCAGCCGATGCATTCATCGACATTGACAATAATTCCCATTCGACTCATTTTTGGCTCCCGACTTTTCTAACTTCTACATTGACTTCAAAATACGGCGCATATCCGGAGAGGGGATCCCATTGTCTCGGAACGAGTCTTTGCGTGTCTTCTTCACCTTTCCAACCGTACTGAGCGTCTATTGTTCCGGGGGGAACCAAAATGGATACTTCTAAATTTGCCTTCACCGGCCCTCCGAAGGGACTGAAAATTTCGACACGATCTCCGTCTGCCAAACCCCTCGCAGAAGCATCCTTCGGATGCATAGTAATCGTGCTGCACGCTTCGAGTTCTAATAAATAAGGAGCATCCGAACGGGTTTTAGAGTGCGTGATGTATGGCTTGCGTGCTCCGTTGATCATTCTTAGATTGAAACGGCCGTCTGGCTCCATCATCGGTTTATAGACAGGCAGACCGTCGAAACCAAATTTTGCACATCGTGTTGAGAAGAGCTCGATCTTGCCCGTAGGAGTATTAAAGCCGGCTTGTCCATCTGGTCTAAGCAGCCCTTTTTCATATTTTTTCGGTTCGTTCTTTCTGCATTCCAGCGAGGAAACCTGAGGCAAAGCAGCCATTGCGGCTTCGTACTCTGCGCCCCACTCTTTGAGAATGGCGTTGCACGCTTTAACCGGGTCTCCGTTGAAAAAGTGCTTCGGATCGTCCAGGATACAGCCGAGTTCAAGTGCTATTCTCCAGTCTTCTTTGGCCTCACCCAGCGGTTTAACCGGAGTTCGCGGAGCAAATTTTGATCCGTAGACTCCGAAGGGAGCATAGCGTTCAAAATTCATCGCCGCAGGAAGGATGAGATCCATATCTCTGTGGCTTTCTTTTCGATAGAAGTAGTCGGTGCAGAAAGCGAAATCGAGTTTCTTTAAAGCTTCTTGATACTGCTGAGGTTGCGGCCAAATGAATGAATTGAAACCCCAGCCGCAGAAGGCTTTGATTTTGCCTGCATCAATGTATTCCGGGAGATGATTCGGGTTGTACATGATCATCATGTCATGCCAAAGCGGAACAAAGTCTTTGTCAAGACGTCTGTCCTTCTGAGCTTTGGCGTTCCACCACTTGGCCTCATAGAATTTAGGCTGCAGTCCCATCCCGCAGGCCTGAAGCCCTTTCGGTGAAAGCGGAAAACTAACACCGCCGGGAACATCGATATAACCGAGAATACACGGAATGAGAAGTAAGGCTCGAGCATTGTTGACGCCGTTGGTATTATGGGTCAGGCTCTGAGATGTCAGAGAAAATGAGCCGGGACCGTCGGCGTACATGCGGGCTGCATCAATGATCTTTTGAGCCGGTACTCCGGTAATTTCCTCCGTACGCTCTGGGGTAAAAGACTCACAATAGTTTTTAAGTTCTTCAAAGCCGTGGCACCATTTATCGACAAAGGCTTTGTCATAAAGATTTTTTTTGACAAGAACACGGATGATGCCCATAGCGAGTGCAGCATCTGTTCCCACTTTTGGTGCTAGATGGATATCGGCAAACTGCGCGGTTTTCGTGTTTCGGGTATCAATCACGATAATCTTGCAGCCGCGTTTTTTGGCTGCGGTCAGAGATTGCCACCATCCAAGCGGGCGCGACCAGACGTTGGAGGCAAGGACCATAAAAGATTTAGTTTTTACATTCGGCATGGATCCCTGAGACGGACGTCCCCACGTGAGGATTTCAGCCTGCATACAAGCCGCCCGACAAGCGACCGAGGACTCAGTACCGAGGTGAACTGAGCCAAAGTAGCGAGCAAGACGCATAATCGGCGGACGCGGCTCCTTAGGATCGCCGATATAAAACATCACAGAATCAGCTCCGTCTTTAGCTTTAATTCTGGTGAGATTTTCGACAATAATACGATAAGCTTCATCCCAGCTGCAGCGCACAAATCCCGGATCGTCGCTGCCTTTAGGATTGGTCCGTTTCATCGGGTAGAGCAGACGGTTCGGGTTGTAGAGCCTCTGTAGTGTGGAAAGGCCTTTGGAGCAGAGAACATGCCGAGGATTTTCACTCCAATTGCCGATGGACTGAATGATGTTTCCGCAAGCTTTAAATTTTATTCCACAGGACGGAACCTGATTGCAGTTATCGCATATTGAATAACCGATCCACTCGTCTAATGAAGTTTTCTCGGCTGCAGCTGACTTAACAAAGGCTGTTGAAGGAAGGGAGAGGGTACCTAGGATTCCTTTTAAGACTGATCTTCTCTTAATGGTTTGAGGGGTCATGATGGCTTTGCCTTCGAGCGGTTATTTGGGACAGTGGTTTTCAACAAAACAACTCTTTCTTAAATTCTCAAGAATCTTCCGGAGGCCGGCCTCTGGAAAAAGAGGCCGGATCCTAATTAAAGTTCAAGTTATTTCGTTGTTATCGGATATAACCGATCGGCTAGCGCGAGCTTTCTTTAGCTGCGTTCTCTCCGGCAATTCTTCCGAAAACGAATACGTCCAGAAGCGCATTACCGCCCACGCGGTTGGTACCGTGAATACCTCCTGTGATTTCACCGGCAGCATACAGACGCGGAATCGGAGTTCCTGTTGCATCCAGAACCTGCGCTTTGGTGTTGGTATTGAGGCCGCCCATCGTGTGGTGGACTGTCATTCCGGTATAACAAGCCCAGAAGGGACCCTGAGCAATTTTTCGGGTCAGATTCCGAGGAGCCTTATGGAAGTCCGGGTCTTCTTTATTCTTAATAAGGACGTTGTTATAGCGATCAATAGTTTTTTGAAGACCTTCTGGGTCAACCCCCATTTTCTTGGCTAGTTCTTTAATTGTCGGTGCGGTCCAAGCTTCGTCAATCGCAATTCCGCGTTCCACGGCATCATGAACTGCGCTGTTATAAGAGTTGTATTGGGTGTTGTCCACAACTGTATAGGCATACCGTTCAGGTGTGCCGAGAACCGCATCGCGAATCACGTCACGGCGTGCGCCTTCATCGACAATACGATTTCCTCGTTTGTCTACATAGATGGAACCGTCAACGTTGGAGTTCAAAATGATTTTTAGTTTTTTGCCTGCAGGGGCGCCCGGAGTAGATTGGATGAAATCCATCCCGACCAAGTAGCCCCCAATGCGGTTGGCAGCCAGCATTACGTCCCCGGTGTGGCCGGGAAGGTTATCCGTACCGAGCCCCGCGGTTCTCGGATCATGCAGCTCTCTGAGGTATTGATTGCCCGAGAAACCGCCGGCAGCTAAGACCACAGCTTTATTCGCTTTGATGTTAAGGGTGTGGCCCTTGCTGTTTTGCAGTTTGACCCCGATCACATCGCCGGACCAAGGCTGTTCACGGTAGATCTCAACGACGGAGTATCCTAATTTAAACGGAACGTTTCTTTCCTTGAGAGCTTTGCTTAATACGCCTGTATAGCCGATACCTTTCGGTACAGCGGGAGAGTGAGCGCGAGGATAAAGTCCTCCGAACATTTGGTGGACAGTCGGCTTAAACTCCATTCCGAGGCCCTCCAGCCAAGTGATTACGCTATAGGCGTTGTCACAGAGCACCTTAACGCGTGCGGGATCACCTCTGAAATCTCCGGCGGCCAATGTTTGGGCGGCGTGCTTAGCCGGAGAATCTTCAATATTTTGTTTCGGTTGGCGAACCGGGTCCGCAGCATTAATCTGACCTTGAGCGGCCATGGTATTACCGCCGGCAAAAGGCAATCTTTCGATAATGACGGGCTTGGCTCCGTTTTGGGAGGCGAGAAGAGCTGCAGCCATCCCGGCTCCGCCTCCGCCTACGACAACAACGTCATAATTTTCATCCCAAACTTCTGGAAGGTATGGATTCTTCGGAGACTTTTCCTGAGCAAGAACAGGAACAGAGGTGAGGGCAGCTGTACCGGCGCCGACATATTTAAAAAGACTTCTTCTGCTAAGTGTCATAGTGTTGCCTCTTTTAAGTGAAATTTGATAATTGAAAGACTGAATTCGAAAACTATTGCTTTGAAAAAAATGAGAGGTAGCGTTGTAAAGGGCAAAATCTCTCCTAACCAGTGACAAGGTCACGGGCGGTTAAATCAAGGAATGAGGAGGTAGGTCAGCCGATTCGGCAAACCGCTCCGGTTAAATATCGACGTGTGAAAGAAACTCTTTGAGCTGCTGAAGGTCCTTGACACCTACTTTTTTATAGGCGTTGGCCCGATGAGTCTCTACCGTTCGTTCGCTTAAACCAAGCCGCTGTGCAATTTGGTAGTTCATCAACCCGGCATTGACGCTGTTGAGGATTTGCTTTTCTCTCTGTGTGAGAGCATCGTAAAACTCTTGATAGCGCACAATGCGGAAATCTTTCTGACGGAATGCAAAATCGCTTTCGACTGCTCGCTCAACGGCTTCTAATAAAATTTCTGATGAAACAGGTTTTTTCAAAATATCTGCGGCTCCGCTGCGGAAAGCAGAGATAGCCATATCTACATCAGCATGAGCCGTCAAAAAAATAATCGGCTGCCTATAACCTCTATGGGCCAAAATGTCTTGAAATTCCAAGCCATTGACGAGCGGCATCTGATAATCCAGGATAATGCACCCGGGAACGTCGGGATCATCCTTTTTAAGGAAAGTCCCGGTTTCGGAGTAATAAGAAACCAGCCATCCGTCGGTTTTGAGCATAAATCGAATCGCATCGCCGAAGCCCTCGTCATCGTCTACGATTCGAATCACTGCTTTTTCCTTGTACTGGCTGTTCATTTCATTTCCCCGGACTCACGTTCCTGCAGTGTCAGAAATTATGCTGGACTCCAAAAGCCGTTAGAAGACGAGTTGCTTTGGCTTGTGCTTTGTTGAACATTCCCGTTCCCCGAGCATAAGTGCCTAATGCATAAACCAATGTTCGCTTTGAAAGCGGATATTGATACTTCAGAGAAGCAACCCAACGGTTGCCGTCACGGTCAGCATCTTTCTTCGCACTGGTTCCCTGCCATTTTCCCACATTCCATTTGAAGGCACCAAAAATCCTGCCGCCGGCCAACGGTGTACTAGCACCGATGACAAATGTGTCTGAGCGGAAGCCTTTTTTGCTGCCTTTGACCGCAGCGGTAGAACCGAAACCTAAATCTTTCGCATAGAACGCATTCGGGCCTCCCCCAAGACTTCTGGAATTCCAAACGTGTTGATAATCAAAATGGACACGGGTTTGATCAAAAGTTTGATTTACAGCAAAGAAGAGATTGTAGGTCGGATCAGAGTCTGCTCCGTTATTGGCTCCGCTTTGACGATAATCAATGATCGTAAAAATGGTTCCTAAATTAAATCCCTTATTTTTATACTGAGCAGACAAGCCATAGTAGTGGTTGTTTTTGGCCCACTTGGCTTCGTCAGTTGAAATGCCGTTTGAATACTGCGCCGTGAGCGTAAGGGTGTTTGTCGGCTTAACTTGGTATGTGACTGAATTGTTGAGCATTCCCGAGTTAACTAACGAACCGATTAACGCTGCGTCAAGATAGTTGCAGGCCATCGGGTTTGCACTCATCTTTGGGAATTGTCCAAAATATCCGGTCGTTCCCATAAGAGACCCGGAACGTCCCAAACCGAGTTCGCCCCAACGGCCTCCGATAATGAGAAGAGAGTCCCTGTCGAAAAGAACTCCGGAAGTTTGTCTCTCGCCGTTGTTAATCTTGAGGCCTTGTTCCAGAACGAATTTAACGTAATTGCCTCCCCCGAGGTCCTCTTGTCCTTTTAAACCCCACCGGCTGGCAGCGTTGCCCCCGGAAATAGCCTGCACTTTGGCGGCTTGTCCTTTGCCTTTGGAGACGCCGAATCCGGTATCAATGACGCCATAAACGGAAACTGAACTGGCTGCGGCTGCCGACATTGCCGTTAAACAAATGATTGCAGCGGCACTTTTGATTATTTTGATACTCATGCTGAATTTCTCCTTGAAAATCAACTAGGTGAGAAAATGCAAAAAACCATCTGCAGAAAAGATTAATGAACAGCTCACTTAAGTGCCCGGTACTTAAGTAGTGAAAACCGTGAAAATCCTGAGGACTAAAACGGTTTGTCCGTGAGATGATGAGCACGAAAAAACATGGACGGCTGTTTATGAAACGATTGATTATTTCGATGTTCCTGTTGCTTTATCTCTCGGGGTGTACGGCCTCTGCTGAATACGTTATCGGGATAGGAACAGGAGCTATGGCGGCAAGTCAGAAGTTGTTTTTTGAGGAGACCGCTAAATACTTGGAAAAAGAGTTTGGCGCAAGGACGATAGAACTCAAAGGTCCGATTGCTTTGGGAGAATTAAAGGAATTAATCCGTACCAAACAGATTGATTACTTTATTTCTTCGGCCGGATTTGCCAGATTATTAGGCGAAGAAGGTGTGAGAGAATTGGTCATCTATCAACCGGGACCAAACGAGCAGGATCGTAATGAACTCGGATCGACATTTTTTGTCGCTAAAGACTCAAAAATCAATACCCTCGCAGGGATGAAGGGCAAAAGGTTTATCGCAAATGATCCGAATGCTTTTTATAGTTACGTAGCTCCCCTCGGAGAAATTTCTTACGCAGGTTATGATCCCTCAGCATTTTTTAGTTCCATTCATTTTCAATACAAACGGCCGCTCGATTTGTTTAAGGCGTTGAAGGACGGAAGTGCCGATGTTGCGGCATTGCCTAGCTGCTTTTGGGAGAGTCGGCTAATGGACAACCCTGAGCTCGCAAACGCTGTTAAACCGGCAGCGATCGTAAGTGAACAGCCTTGTTATCGTTCAACTCGTACCTATCCCAACTGGGTGCTTTCCTCTACAAGAGGGGCAGATCCTGCATTCACTAAGCGCCTTGTAGCCGCGCTCTTAGCTATGCCGCATCTTCCCGACGGCGCCTCGTGGTCGGTTCAAACTGATCTTTCAAGGGTGGATGCTGTTTTTAAGCAGCTTAATATCGCTCAGTTCTCAGGCGCCAAGCCCTGGACTATCCGAGATTTTCTTCAGAAATATTCTTTTTCCGTATTCGTATTTACTATCTTTTTGTTAGGACTGCTTACATTCACAGGTTTTTTATACTTTCAGTTGAGAATACGGTCGGCACAGCTCATCAAGACCCTAAAAGAAAAATTTCATGCCGACCGAGCGATGAGAGAAACTGAGGCGCGGCTTCTCTCTCTTCAAAAAATTACAACGATCGATCATATGAGTTCGATGATAGCCCATGAATTGCCGCAGCCGCTGGGAGCAATTTTGGCGTATTCCGAAGGGCTGCTTCGTCTTCAGAAAACGGGCCCTGTTGATGATGAGCTTCTTACAGAGATGCTTATAAAGATCGTTTTTCAAACGCGCAAGGCCGAAGAAATAGTGACCTCTGTTCGTTCTTATGCCAAAGAGCAAAAACTAAAAAAATCGCCTCTGAGTGTCAATGAGGTTGTGACTGAAGCAGTTAAAGATTTCACCTCAACTCTGCAGGACTATCCTCTTCAAATTGAATTTGAAGAGGATCCTCGTTCTCCGATTTGCAGCTTGGCACCGTTAGAGTTTGAGCTTGCAGTTTTTAATCTTCTTAAAAACGCTAAAGAAGCTTTAAAGGCTCAGAAAGCCGATGAACCAAAAGTGTTCATAAAGATTTCGAGTGGTGAAACTCATTGCTTTGTCGATATCTCAGATAATGGAGCTGTCATTTCCGATTCCGATTTTGAACGCATGGGTTCGGTTTTTAAGTCCGGAAAAGCTTCCGGCCTTGGTATCGGCTTATCAATAGTCCGCTCAATCGTTCAAAATCACAATGGCAGCTTGGTGCTGGAAAGAGGGAAGAACGGCGGTTTAGTTTGCAGAATTCGTTTACCGATTTTTAACGCTGAGTAAGGTTCTGATAACTACATGGAAGGGGTTATTTTTAGCCTGGTAATTTACCGGAATCCTTGCCGGGACGCAAACTAATTATCTTGAAGACTTGCAGTTTCTGCCGCCTTGTGGACATGCAAGAAAAAAGGCCGCCCTGACGGAGGACGGCCCAAAAGTACATAGAACTCGGTTATTTGCCTGAGAGCTTATTTAAACGAGCGACTAAGGAAGATTCTTCCCCTCTCATCGGACGATGAGTTTCGCTCTTGGACGGTGAGGCCGCGGCTGGTCTGTCTTCGAGGCCGGCCTGAGCGTCGGCGTTAGCAAGATTTTCGTGCATGATTTCGTCCATGACGGAACCTTTTGCCGGCGTATTCTGATTTTGCTGTGTCACTGTTTCATCTCCATTGGATTGTGGTCTGTAGGCGACAGTTCCGTACGGACCGTAAATATCTGCTCCGGCCTCGGGGACCTTTTCTCCCGGGAATCTCGGCGCGCGAAGCCCATAATAATTCGGGTACGGAGAAGATGGCAAGAGCAGCATCAGCAAAACTACAAGATTAAGAAGCGGAATTAACTGAGCAATGACCCAAAATCCGCTGTGGTTTCTGTCGTGCAGACGCCGAACCGTAACCGCTAGGGACGGAAAGAAAATCGCTATGCAAAAAATTAAATAAAGGCTTCCGAAAATCAAAGCGAGAATAGGATCTTTCGGAAAAACAGGTATCCCGTCAGACATTGCATCTTCCGGGATGTCAACAAGCTTAGATATGAACCAGAATGCCCATAAAATCAGAAGATTGATAATAGTGAAAGACCAATATTCAGTACGAGAAGCGCGCCCCTGAAACGTAAAATATTTACTGAAGCAGTAGCGATACCACTGGAAAAACATTTTTTACTCCTTTATTCTGGGTTCATTGTATTTGGGTTCAGTAGCATTTGCCTATCGTGGTTCCAAAACGTGCAGTCAAAAATCCTGCTTCGTTCCCTGACGAAAATCTCGGAAACCAATAAAATTTCAGAAAACATTAGGGTCCGATTTATGAGAACTATCCCAAAGCTTTTCTTTTCCGTAGCCTTAGCAGGTTCTGCACTCGTCATGGCAGGGTGTCAAACTGCAGAGCCTTACGTTTCTTATCCTTATGAAGTCACGGCTCAGAATGCTCGTATTTTGAAGCGGCTGGATGTTAAAGATGTCGCAGTCGAACAGGTACGCGTGGTTAAGGCGATGGATCTTGAATGTGCCGGAAACAATATTCCTATTCCCGGCCAGGAAGGATTTAAAACAATCAACGGAGCATTTTCTAATTATTGGCGCAATGCCTTGATGTCTGACTTGAATCAGGCCGGAATCCTGAATCAAAAAAATCCTAAGGTCAAAATCTATAACTTAATTGACAGCGTAAAGATTCAGGCAGAACCGACATTCTTAGCTTGGCGCATCAACATGGAATTGTTCTCCTCCAACGGGCACTCAATGAAACTGGATGTGGTTTACAACGCGCCCACCGACGGACTTAAGAATATGCAGGACGGTTGCCGCCGGGTTGCCGAGACCTTAAATAAGGCGGTGAAGTGGTCTGTTCTTAAGGCAATTAGCGATCCGAGATTTGAGGCCTTAGTTGAGCCGGGACTTGATTTCACACCTTCGATGAAGGCTCAAAGCTTCCAGTCCTTGTTTCTGGGAGAAGATGAGGACGATCGCTGGGTCGATAAAGCATCGAAGAAGCCATAACAATTGAGATTTTTAAAAACGACTGGGACCTGCATCTGGTGGGTCCTCGTTTTTTGAAACTCTTAATTTTCCGTTGAATCAATTCATATGGAACTCTCAAGAATATCTTGGTTTTGTGTCAAGAAAGTCAGCTAAGCAGTTCTTCAAAGTACGGTTTTGGGATAACCTTTTGCAGTCTTAACTCACAGCTTTTTTCTACTGCACCTAACTCTAAGGCGAAAAACTCGACAAACGTTCTCACTAGAGGTTTTTTCCAGTCATCTTTATGAACGGCGACATAGTTTTGCTGACTTGGCCTATGCCACCCATTGAGGATCGGAACTAAGCGGCCGGCTTCAAGTTCATCGATGCAGCAAAATAGAGGTAAGGAAAGTGCAATTCCCATTCCCTGCAGAACGGCTTCTTTTGCCATTTCTACACTTGACCATCTGATAAATGAATCGTGCGGAACATTTAACACCATTCCTTTTTTCTTCAGAACAAAGTTCACCGTAAAGGAATATCTCTTAGGGTAAAGATTCCCGAAAGTGATATGGTTCTGCAGGTCTTGAGGAGAATTGATTTTGCCGTTCTCTTCAACATATTTCTTGGAGGCAACAGGTATAAAAACCATTTTTCCTCTCGATCTGAACACGTAATCTGGCAATGACGCCAAACCGGAAACTATGCTTACATCAGCTTGTCTTTGTTTGAACTCGTTCAAATCAACTGGAGAAATAACATTAAATCTTGTTTGCGGATGAATAGCTCTGAATTTTTTAAGAATATTCGGCAAGTATTTTCCTTGAGAATTACCTACCATCAGCCTGATGATTTGGCCTTCATCGTAAACACGGTTAGCTAGAACGGAAGCTATTCTTTCTTTTGTACGGACTAATTCCGTCGCATAATGGACTAGCTCCGATGCAACGGGCATCGGAGAAAATGGTCTTTGGTTACGGTCAAATAAAGTAACGCCCAGTCTTTTTTCTAATCCCTTAAGTTTCTTGGAAACGGTCGGAGCGTCAATGCTCAATTTTTCTGCTGTTTCCGCAATGGAGCCGTTTGAATAAACGAGGACGAAAATTTCCCAGCTCAGAATATCGTCGTTCATATAAGTTTCTAATTTAGAAATCTATATTTTAAATTAAGAAATTTCTTGTTACGGTTTATTTCCTTGGAAACCTAAAATTATTCTCAAAAATCACCTTCAACATCCTAAGGAAAGAAAAATGTTGGATTTACTCATACGAGGAGCTCTCGTTGTCGACCCCCTCAACCACATTCACTCAAAAAAAGATATTGCAGTTATTGACGGAAAAATATCGGACATTAATGACGAAATCGTTCTTCCTGCAAAAAAAGTCATAGATGCCGAGGGCAAAGTTGTGATTCCTGGCATTATTGACATGCACACTCATATGCGGACGGTTCTCGGCCATAAACATGCGCAAAGGATGATTGCACTGGCCGGCGTATGTACCACACTTGATATGGCTGGTCCTTTAGAAGACATCCTTACATCGATTCCTGAAAGCGGTGCCGGTGTAAATATTGCAATCTTAGAGGCGGCAAGGGACGGAATGACGATTTCCTCTCCTCGTCCTTCCGAACAGGAACAGTCTGATTTTATTGACAAAACATTGGAACAAGGCGGAATTGGAATCAAACTCTTGGGAGGGCACTTTCCAATGGACCTGGATATCAGCAAGAGTTTTATTGACTTGGCGAATGATAAAAAGGCCTGGGTAGCCTGGCATGTGGGAAGTACCGCACATGGTTCTAACATCGAAGGTCTAAGAGAAGCGGTTGGTTCGGCTGCAGAAAAATTTCTGCATATCGCACATGTAAACAGTTATTGTCGCGCTCAGATTTCAAATGAGACGGCAGAGGCAATCGAAGCGATAGAGCTCCTGAAGGCTAATCCTAATCTTTTTTCGGAATCTTACCTGTCACCGTTGAACGGAACCCGGATCATCATTAAAGATAACGTTCCTTTAAGCAAAGTGACTTCGACCTGCCTGAAAAAGCTTGGATACTCCGACGACTACGCTGGAATGAAAAAGGCCATCGCGGATGGAGCAGCCGGAGTTTTGGTTGACAACGGGACTGTCGGCGAACTTTTAAAGGGCCAGGAAGGTGTGAACTATTGGGAATCCCGTGATACTAAATGCACAGGTAGTTTTGCTGTAAATCCTGCAGCGAGCCGCTTCCTTTTGGCAACTGCAAAACGTGATGACGGATCCTTCGTTGTCGACTCCTTCTCGACTGACGGAGGCTGCTACCCACGAAATGTCATTGTTGAAAACGGTTTACTTCTTGTTAAATTCGGATCGCTTACGCTTTCCGAATTCGCGGTAAAGGCAAGCCTTAACGGTGCAAGAGCGCTTGGCCTTAAAAATAAAGGCCATCTGTCTGTTGGAGCAGACGCAGACATCACGATTTTGGATCTGCAAAATGAAAGAGCCTACGCAACGTTAGTTGAGGGTAACGTGATAATGCTTGACGGGGTCCTTTTAGGCTCGGGCACAACGATCATTTGTGACGAAAGAGGCTCCAGCGCACTAACTAAACGGAAAATCAAACACATTGTGAAAGCACCTCTTTCTCTTAAAGAAATAGAAAACCGTTTTATCCCATAAATTCGGAGAAAAAATATGTTTGGATTGATTGTCGTTTTACTGGGCATAATCCTTGTCGGGTATCTGATCGTTAAGAAATATTATGCACCCTGGTCTCTTTTGCTAGTCGGTCTCGTTTTGCTTCTGATCGTCGGAATCTTCACTGATACAGCAATAGTTTCAGGTAAAAAAGCAACACATAGCTGGCTTTTGGATATTGTTCAAGTTGTTACTAATATTTCGTCATCTACGTTAGCCGGTCTCGGTCTTCAAATTATGGTTATATCCGGATTTGCAGATTATCTGGATAGAATCGGGGCTACAAAATCCTTTGTAAAGATTTGTGCAAAACCGCTTGAATATATTCACAGTCCGTACACACTTCTTGCTATCTCATACTTAGTCGGCCAGTTTATCAATATTTTTATACCTTCGGCTGTCGGACTTGGTGTATTGTTAATGCTCACTGTTTATCCTCTCTTGATGGCAGTTGGTGTTTCCAGCGTGTCTGCCGCAGCAGTGATTGTTACGACAAGTTGTCTAGACCTTGGTCCCGCTTCCGCTAACTCCATTGTTACTTCTAAGCTTTTAGGAACAAGTGCGATGGAGTATTTCTTGGAAGGGCAGCTCCTTATCGGCTCTATGGCAGCCGTAGCTATTGCCGTATCACACGGCCTGATTCAAAAATATTTTGACAATAAAGATTTAAAGTCCGGAAGGTTAACTGCAGATGACTTCAAGCTGAAGAGCGAGCTCATTGCAGCTTCAGCGAAAGACAAGCAGCCGGATGCGCCTCGTTTCTACGCGATCCTGCCTGTTCTCCCTATTGTGTTCCTCTTTATTTTCTCTAAATTCTGTTACTCTGGCGTAAAACTGGAACTTGCCACCGCTATGTTCTTGTGCATGATCCTCAGTTTTCTTGTGGATTTACTCACGAGAAGAAAATTGAAAGAATGCATCGCAAACACCAAAGCTTTCTTCCAAGGTATGGGACGTGTTCTGACTTCTACCGTATCCCTCATTATTTGCGCCATGGTTTTTGCTGAAGGCCTAAAGCTTTCAGGCGGAATTGCTTCGATTATCAGCTGGGCTGCATCCATGCAGAATACCGGAGGCGTTGTCATGTTGGTTGTCATGTGCGCTTTATTAGCTGTCGCCTCAATTCTTACTGGATCTGCGAACGCCGCCTTCTTTGCCTTCAATTCTTTACTGCCTCATGCGGCTAAAGCAGTAAATTGGGATCTAATCATCATGGCTTGCCCTGTGCAGTTGGTCAGTGGCATAGCACGGTCCATGTCTCCGATTGCCGGAGTCACAATCGCGGTTTCCAGTATTGCAGGACTTTCTCCTTTTGAGGTCGTTCGAAGGACAATTCCTGTGATGGTGATCGGCATGCTCACGGTCATTCTGAGTTCCCTCATTCTTTTAAATTAATTCATAAAAGGCGTCTGACATTCTGGACGCCTTTTTACGAACTGCATATGAATAAGCGAGTCCTAATTGTGTCTACCGGAGGCACCATATTAAGTTCCGGCGATTCTCCTATTCAGCTCACTAATTACACCTGTCGTGGAACAACGATCAAGGACGTTCTAGGCAACGCTGATTGGGCAGAAGATATAAATTTAGACTGTAGAGAAATCTTTACGATCCCAAGTAGCCGCATAACATATAAGCACTGGAAAAAACTTATTGAATTTTTAAATGAAGAGATCCGTCAAGAAGATGTTATGGGCGCAGTCGTAGCTCATGGGACAGATACGCTTGAAGAGAGTGCATTTTTTGCAAATCTCTTCTTGAAAACCGACAAACCGGTTGTGTTTACGGGAGCTATGAGGCCTAATACCGCTTTAGGCTCAGACGGAGCGCTTAACTTATTTAATTCCGTGCAAATAGTCTTGAATTCGACTTCGGCGAAACGCGGTGTCCTTATTTGTCTGAACGGAAAAATCAGTGAAGCAAGGCTGACAACAAAAGCGCATACACTTGAGCCGGGTGCGTTTCAAGTTCCTGAATACGGTTTTTGCGGTTTCGTCATCAACGGAACAGTTGAATTTGTTTCAAGATGCGAGAAACCTCATACCACCCAAACACAATTTAATATTTCTGATCTTTCCGGTAAAGAAACCCTTCCTTTTGTACCGATAATTTTTGCATACGCCGATGAGGGCGCTGAGCTGATCAGAGCTTCGATCCACTGCGGTGCAAAAGGAATTGTCTATGCCGGTACCGGTCACGGATCCATCTCGCTCGAAGCTGAGAATGCGCTCAATGAAGCGTCTGCAAAGGGCGTTATCGTTGTTAGAGCCAGCAGGATTAACGGTCCAGTTTTGCCAAGTAAGGAACGGTGGTCAAAAGCCGGATTTATTCCTGCCGGAACCTTGAATAGCATTAAAGCAAGGTTGTTGATGGCGATTGCCCTAGCGTCGGTCGGAAATGATCGAATGGAAATCGAAAGAATTTTTCAAACGTATTAACTATGGACTTACAAGACTCCTTTCTCCTCAAAGGCTCGTTAACAACTCAAGAGGTGGCGAAAAGAATTCAAAAATTTAATCCCACATTAAAAGCCATTAGAGATTGGAAAGAACCCGACATTAGAAAAGAATTTCATGTCCTTGTTAAGAATAACATTGGGCTGGAAGGCTTTTATACATCGGCGGGTTCAAAGTTTTTTAGAGAGCTTAAACTCAAAGATGCCTTTTGCGTTCAGTTATTGAAAAAGCACCATGTTGATGTTTTTGGGACTACTCATATGACAGAACTTGCGGGTTTTGTGACTACCGCCCATCCCAACAGAGGTTACTCTTACCTTGGCGGCTTTCCTAAAAATCCTATTTCCGAGATGCCTCCAGGAGGCTCAAGCACCGGGTCAGCAATCGCCGTGAAGGCAGGCTTTTGTCACGCAGCTCTAGGTACTGAAACTCGAGGGAGTATCATGAAGCCAGGTTTAGCCTGTGAGGTCTACGCCTTTAAACCTTCGCGTGGTTCCATTTCCAGAAAAGGAATTATTCCGCTTTCAAGCCTCTTGGACAGCCCCGGCATCTTCGCCTGCAATATGCAGGTGTTAAGAAAAATTTATTCGTTCATTTCCTCTCCTGATTCCGAAGATGAGCTGTCTGTGAAATTCTATTCGGGAAAGAGGAAATTTAAACAGACTGACAACGTACTAGTGTCACATCGAATCGGCATCATTGCTTGCTCAAACTCAAGCAGATCTGAGGTTTCAACAATACAAAATCTGCTGGAGGAAACGGGCTTGCAGACAGTCTTAATTCCGGGTAAAGAAATTGACTTTTGTTATAAAAAGATCTCGTCTTTGGATTTTTTAAGAAGTATGAACTCTTTTATTAAGGCGAACCGTTCTCAGCTTCAAGTCAAAGATGTTTATGAACTGATTCAAAACTATCGGCAAGACAGAGAAGCAAGTCCTTTTGGCATGGATCGATTGGAGGACGCTCTTAAATTCGATAAACTTGAAAACAAGGAACTGGAGGCGTTTGCGACAAGTAACATAAGAAGAGCAGCAGACTGGATTGATAGCCTTTGCCGACAATTTGACTGCGGTTTTCTTCTTTCTACGGATTTTGTGGATTGGTGGTCAATAAGCGGAAGCCCCAGTATCGTTGTTCCTTTAGTAGTTAAGACTTCTAAAAAGACGGTTTTACCGGTCATGATAGGGGCGCAATTTGGTTCAGATGAAGAACTGTTGGATCTTGCAAAGTTCTTAGCGGAAGAAAATTAGAAAAAACCCGCTTTTGCCGATGTTAAGCGAGGAGTAGAAGAACGAATAGACTTGAGAAAAGGAAAGTCCCAAAGTTTTTTTAACCTCTTGGGACCGCTTGTTTAGTCTCGGTTATTTTAGCTACGCAATCTTGAGAACTGTTTCCGGATTCTGCCATAAATAGAAGAAACGAGTTCTGGACTGGTTGTACCAGCGAGGATTATTGAGATACCAGCTGACCGTCTTTTTGAGCCCCTCTCCAAGAGAGGTCTTGTTTTGCAATCCGAGAACTGTAAGCGCTGACTCATCTTTAGAGATATCAGATGCGATCAGTGAAGTTGTAACTTCTTCGATCAGTGCCTGGTAACGACCGACCGGCGGCGGAAGGGCCTCGTTCAAACTATCGCAGATCACGTCAGCTGCTTCAATATTTGACATGGAGGAGGTGGTGCCGGTCAAATGATAGTGTCCGCCGATTTTTCCGTTCTTTTCAACCAAGACAATGGCGTCGACCACGTCTTTGACATAGACGAGGTCAGAAACCTTTTCCTCCGGATTGACAACGGGTATCGTTTCACCTTCAATCGCGCGATAAATGATCATGGAGATCGGACTATCAGGCTGTTGGAAAGGTCCGAATGCGGGCGGTACGAGTAAACTGCTGATCGGAAGGCCGTCTGATGCATAACCGTCCAATAATTTAAGCAAGCCGGCGTACATCTTGCCGTAAGTTCCTAAAAGCTTGTAATGCTCGGAGACAACTACGACAATCTTGTGCAGCTTAGTGTCGGCCATGCCGTTTCGCCATTCTTTGACCGTTTCAAAGAATGTACGAAAATTTTCCAAACTGGATTCTTCTTCCGGGTTTTTAGGCGTTATGCAGAAATAGATCGTATCGGCAGCGGCCATGAGCAACGCCTGACGAATTTCCTCAGGATTGGAAATATCGCAGCGAGCAAAGCTGTGACGGCTTTGCTGCATGAGCTCGGCAATATTGAGCAAGTTTCCGAGACCGGAAAGATTGTCAAAATTGAAGACTTGTTGTCCGTCTTCAATGAGCTGATAAACCAGGTTGGTGCCTATGAAGCCGGCACCGCCAAAGACTGCTGAACGATTGCTCACTTTTTTCTCCTTATTTGTGATTTTAAGTGGGCTTCCCACAATCGCAATTGGTATTTGTCAGTTAGGCTTGACCCTAACTGATGGGAAATAACACGGTATTTGTTCGTTTCATCGAACATCTCGGGACTTTCCTCAAATCATACAAATCATCAAAATATTTCTGAATGACAGTTCAAAAAACTATCAATCTCTGACGAGAAAGTCGAAGAAAAATACCCAAGGTTACACTATTTTTGCGAGCTAAAACTTTTCACCTTAATGGAAAAGAAAGTTCCGTTAATGAGCACGAAGGGTCACAAGGCAGGCAATGCTGTGATAGGGTGGCGGTGTCTAAATTATTTCTTTCGGAAATCAACAATGCTTAGAAAAATTATGACTGCTACTGTTTTAGCCGCGGCTGCGATGGGCGTAAATGCCGAAGATTTTTATCTCAAACCTGCGCCTAAAGGGATGGAAATGAATCTGCCCGTTACCGTTCAGAAGAGTTTCCCAAACGACAAGGCCCGCATCGTTTTCTCAACAATGTCTGAAGCCAAGGACTTGGCTACAGCGCAGAGTGAAGTCAATAAGACCATGGCAGAGGCCCAGCAGTCTGTGAAAGATTTTTCATCAATTGCAAAGATCCGCAACGGGGGATATTACACGCAGCCGATTTATACTAATCCCAAGAAAGGGGAGGCTCCGGTGATTACAGGATGGCGAGCCCGTCAAAACATCATCGTTGAGACAGAAGACGTCAACGGCGTTGCCTCATTGGTCCAGGTCGGGCAGCAGGCAAAACTAGCACTTGAAAACGTTTCATATTCTCTAAGTGAGGAAGCGAAAGCTGCAGCACAGGATCAGCTCTCAAAAGATGTGATCGATGCCTTAAATAAGAAGGCTGAATCCATCGCAGTAGCAATGAAAGTTGCGCCTGATGCTCTTCGTATTGAAAAGCTGAATTTCAATTTGTTTGATTTCGCACCGGAGGGGGCAGTATTTGCGGCCAGAGCTATGGGTGCAAACGCTGCGTTTAAGACTGTGGAGACACCTGTTTTTGAAGCTGGAACATCCAACCTCTCGATGTCGGTGTCAGCTGTCTTGAAGACGGAAGGCGCCGAGTAGTTTTCTGCATTCACCGACCATTCACGGCTTGAAACGTATTAATCCAAAGAAATTTGTCTAAAATAGGCCGTTAAAAGGGGAGGGCTGTCCGCCTTCTCCTTTCCGAAAAATAAACCTATTAAGGAGAAAAGGTTTGAAATCAAATTCTTCATATCCCATCCTAGCTAAAGAAGGTTGGGGAATCATCGGCGCCGCGATCTTTATTACGCTGTTAGTATGGTGGCTGATCGGAGGATTCATTTCCTTCATTTTCTTTGTCCTTTTGGTCTTTGTCATACAGTTTTTCCGTGATCCTCCTAGAGCGATCAGTCAGACTCCGCATAGCGTTCTTTCAGGAGCTGACGGAAGAATCTGCAAAGTTCAAAAAGTCGAGAATCCCTACACCGGCAAGGAAGAAATTCTTATTTCGACCTTCATGAATGTGTTCAACATTCACTCCAACCGCAGCCCGATCGGGGGTACTGTTGAGGCTATTTATTACAAACCCGGCAAATTCTTGAATGCCGACCTCGATAAGGCCAGCATGGAAAACGAACGCAACGCCATCATCATCAAGTCTGATGAAGGCCCTGTGATTACCTGCGTTCAGATCGCCGGCTTGATTGCCCGCCGCATTATCTGCCATCTCCATATCGGTCAGGAAGTTACTCGCGGCGAACGCTTCGGTTTTATCCGTTTCGGTTCCCGTGTCGACGTCTACGTTCCTCTCAACTCTGAAGTTCTCGTTTTCGTGGGCCAGAAGGTTCGCGCAGCGGACACCGTCCTTGCTCTCCTGAATCCTCAGGAAGAAGAAAAACCGGAAACTCCGGTCGAAGCTCCCGCTGTTGAAGCCGTAGAAGTGACCGAAGTTGCTGCAACTGCTGACGCTGCTCCTGCTGCCGAAACAAAAACGACAGAAGAGAAGACTCAGCAGCAGGCTTAATCAGAAGGAGAACGCTTAAATGCCTTTACAGCGAGATAAAGCCAAACCGTTTCATGCCCGTCGGAATTTTCGTCCGCATCCTCGCGTGACACCGAAGGCCATCGTTCGCGAACGCATTGACACCGTCCGCAAGAAGGGGATCTATCTGCTTCCGAACCTGTTTACGCTTTCGAGTTTGTTCTCAGGCTTCTATGCCGTCATCATTGCGATGGCAGGCGACTTTGAAAAAGCCGCTATTGCGATTTTCGTGTCCATGATCCTGGACGGATGTGACGGCCGTGTGGCCCGTCTGACTCACACTCAGAGCTCTTTCGGTGTCCAGTTCGACTCTTTAGCCGATATGTGTGCTTTCGGCATGGCGCCGGCGATGGTGGTTTATCAGTGGGCTCTTCACGACTTAGGTCGTTTGGGCTGGGCCGCCGCCTTCGTATACTGCGCCGGTGCGGCACTTCGCCTGGCACGCTTTAATGCCAACGTAGATGTTGTTGACAAAGGCTTCTTCCAGGGTCTTCCTTCTCCTGCGGCCGCTGCTTTAGTAGCAGGTTTTGTTTGGCTTGCGGTTGACCAGAGAATGCCTGTTAACAGCGACTGGCTGCCTTGGCTTGCAATGGTTATTACGGTTTATGCCGGTCTTACCATGGTCTGCAACGCACCGTTCTACTCCGGCAAGAGCTTCCATTACGGCAAGAGCGTTCCTTTCTGGGTGCTGATTGCTGCTGTGATCCTGTTGTTTGTACTTTCAACAGATCCGGCTCTGATGGTCTTCATCCTTTTCTGCTTGTATGCACTTTCCGGTTTTGCTTACCAGTTCTACCTCTGGTATACAGGTCAGCCGAATCCGGTTATTCCGCATCGTTCTGAAGTGGAATTAGACGAGCCTGCAGATCAGGTTAAATAGGAAATCATTAAGATATTCGTGCACAGCCCGGGGATTTTCCTCGGGCTTTTTTGATTGTCTTCTCTTTCTTGACCAAGTAACTTAAGTAAACATAAAAGTTGACCTAGTAATAAAAAATGTTTACTATTTAGTTGTTACTGAGGAGTTTTGGATGAAATATGGCCAGTTCATCAAAGCCCTTAAGGACAAGGGCGTGAAGGTTGAGGAGCGCACAAGACACTGAAGCTTTCTTACGGCGGCAAGCAAACAGGTTGCAAAAGGCATCCGGCGGAAGAGTATCCTCCGATGCTTCTAGCAAAATTTTGAAGCAGTTCGGCCTTTGAACTTAAGTAGCAGGCGGGAGGATTCCCGCCTTTCACGATATTGGAGGTTCATGTGAGATTTTCTTACCCGTGTGAAGTATCGAGAGATTCTGAGACCGGTCAGGTTATCCTAGAATGTAAAAATCCTTCTGCGTTTGCTTTCGGAGACAGTTTGGAAGAGGCTGTGAAAGAGATGCATTCTCTTTTACTTGATTGCGTTTCCGACTATATTGATGAGGGGAAAATTTTTCCGACTGTCACAAAACCTGCAAAAAAGAATGAAGTATCTGTCGAGCTAACTCCAAGTGAAACCGTCAAGGTTTTGTTTCTTAATTCCATGGTTGAAACCAAGACAAAACCGATCCAAATCGCCAGACGCTTAGGAATAGCCAAACAGGAAGTTACTCGGATTTTAAATCCCAGACAGAAAACTAAGATTGATACATTAGAAAAAGCAATCGAAGCTACCGGAAAAAAATTGATCTATTCAATCGCCTGACAAACATCAACAATAAGTTGGAATTGAATTCCCGTTGGCAGATGGCAGACATCCGGACGGGAATTTTTTTAGAACTTCTGCGTATTCCAGCGCCACTAATTATTTGAAGTGAATTAAGCCTTATCGCCTTCATCCCATCTAAAATTGAAAATAGATTTCACTCGAAAAAAGGTGTAATTCGTCAGACACTTTCGGGGATGCAGCAGGAGGCTCCGACAAGGAGAGTGTATTTGCTCGAAAGCGTCGCTGTTCAAAGGTAGGGCAGAGACGTTTACGCTGCTTTTCAGTGAGGCTCAGATCTCAACAATTTTTGTGGCTAAAACAATGACAACTGCAAGAGACAAGCTTTTTATTTTCGATACAACCCTTCGTGACGGAGAACAAAGCCCGGGCGCAAGCATGAGCCCGCAGGATAAACTCCGTATCGCCAAGCAGCTTGAATTTCTCGGCGTTGATGTGATCGAAGCCGGTTTTGCTGCTGCCTCTCCCGGAGACTTTGAATCCATCTGCGCAATTTCCAAGGTGATTCGCAACTCCACGGTTTGTTCGCTTGCCCGAGCAAATCCTTCCGATGTGAGAAAAGCCGGCGAGGCTATTGCCGCTGCTCCGAGACGCCGCATACATACGTTCATTGCAACTTCTCCGCTTCACATGGAGAAGAAGCTCAACATGACGCCGGAGCAGGTCATCTCTCGTGCTGTTGAAGCCATTCGCATCGCAAAGGAATACACCGACGATATCGAGTTTTCTTGCGAAGACGCTTCTCGCTCGCAGCCTGAATTCCTTTACCGCATCATTGAAGCGGCGATTCGCGAAGGCGCAACGACGATCAATATTCCTGATACCGTCGGATACGCAGTTCCGTCCGAGTTCGGCGCTTTTGTTCGTGATTTGCGTGAACACGTCTATAACTCCGATCAGGCCGTTTGGTCCGTTCACTGCCATAATGATCTCGGACTTGCCGTGGCCAACTCCTTGTCCGGTGTAGTCCGCGGCGGCGCTCGTCAGATCGAGTGCTCCATCAACGGTCTTGGCGAAAGAGCGGGTAACTGCGCTTTAGAAGAAGTCGTCATGGCGGTTAAGACCCGTAATGACTTCTTTAAGCTCGGCGTTGACATCAACACTCGTCAGCTCGTTCCGACTTCAAAGCTCGTATCTTCTGTCACCGGTTTCCCCATCCAGCCGAACAAAGCGGTTGTCGGTTCAAATGCCTTCTCGCATGCTTCCGGCATTCATCAGGACGGTGTGATCAAGCATCGCGAAACCTACGAAATCATGACCGCCGAAGATGTGGGTTGGACAAGCAATCGTATGGTGCTCGGCAAGCTCTCCGGCAGAAGTGCTTTCCGTCAGCGTGTGCGCGAGCTGGGCATTCCGACAAAGAGCGAAGCCGAGATCGATGACGCATTTGCCCGATTCAAAGATTTGGCCGATAGAAAAGTTCAGATTTTTGACGAAGACATTCAGTCGCTCTTTGATGCTAAGAATATCCAGCCCCAGGAAATTTCTTTTGTTTCTCTGAAGCAGGAAAGCCAGACGGGTAAGACACCGGTAGCTGAAGTGACCTATATGGACCACGGAGAGCAAAGGGTAGGGCGTGCCGAAGGCAACGGTCCTGTCGATGCGACGTTCCAGGCTATTGAAAGCTGCGCCAAGAGCGGAGCAGAACTTCTGCTCTTCTCGATTAACGCTCTGACTAAGGGTGCCGAAGCCCAGGGCGAAGTGACCGTTCGTTTGTCTGTTGGCGGCCGAGTCGTTAACGGCAACGGATCGGATCCCGATGTGCTGGCGGCTTCCGCTAAGGCTTACTTAGACGCCTTGAATAAGCTGGCTAAAGTTGAAGAGCGCAAGAATCCTCAGTTCGATCATGAGCCGACTCCATAAGAGCTGACTTACGAGTAGATTGACAGACGGGCGCTTCGGCGCCCGTCGCTGTAAGGAGATATAGATGGCTTCAGACGCAGAAATGGCTTCCTATATTGCAGACATGCTCAACCCGCTAGGAGAGGTTCGAATAAAGAGAATGTTCGGAGAATACTGTTTCTATGTGAACGAGAAGCCGGTCGGCTTTCTGTGTGACAACGAAGTTCTCGTCAAAACCAATGCAGAGATGAGAGCACTGCATCCTGAAATGCCTCAAAAGCTGCTTTTTGACGGAGCGGTCAATCCCATGTGGCTGATTGATAATCCGGATGATCGCGAAGCTGTTGAACAATACTTCGGCATTGCGGCAAAGATGCTTCCGGTACCCAAATCAAAGAAACCGAGGTCCTTAAAAAAGTCCGCAAAAATAAGAAAGTATCGGGACGGAGAGGGGTCGCCATTGAATGATCCTGCCGTAATGGGTGAGGGCACGGAAGAAAACAGTGACTAAAAGTTAAGGATCTGATGGAAAACGAGGAGAAGAATGGATTTTTTAGATATAATCTCGACTCGTTTTAATCACGCTCCGGCGTATTTTCCGTCGGAGTCGCTCGTAACGCCGAAAGGCAAAGGAAAATAAAATGGCACAGACTACTGCTCAAAAAGCTGAAATCATCGAGAAGTTCGCTCAGTCCAAGGGTGATACCGGATCTCCTCAGGTTCAGGTTGCTCTTCTGACAGCTCGTATCAACGAACTCACAGAGCACTTCAAAGTTAACCCGAAAGACCACCACAGCCGTCGCGGTCTTTTGAAGATGGTTTCCCGCCGTCGTAAGCTCCTTGACTACCTCAAGGGTCGCGACCTCGCAGCTTACAAGGCTTTGATCGAAGCCCTCAACCTGCGTAAGTAATCTTACCGGCATACCGATGAGCAGCGGTCCGCGGTTTTGTTACCGTTGACCGCTGTGTTTGTTTTTACAGATAAGAATTTTTTAAACCGGAACGTACGCGCGTTGCTGTATGTACGTAAGGCGGTGAGGACCGCCGAGTCGTAGATACCGCAATGTGCAGTTCCAAACATAAGGAAAAGAACGACATGACGATGTTCAATAAAGTAGTCAAGTCCTTTAAGTACGGCGATCACAACGTCCGTCTTGAAACCGGCGAAATCGCTCGCCAGGCCTCCGGCGCCGTGATCTGTGACATGGACGACACTGTCGTATTAGCCACTGTTGTTGCAAAGAAAGAAATTAAACCGGGTCAGGATTTCTTCCCTCTGACCGTTGATTACATTGAAAAGACTTACGCTGCCGGCCGTATTCCGGGAGGCTTCTTCAAGCGTGAAGGCCGTCCGAGCGAAAAAGAAACGCTCACTTCCCGCCTGATCGACCGTCCGATTCGTCCGCTGTTCCCGGAAGGTTTCTTCAATGAAGTTCAGATCATTATTCACGTCCTTTCCGTGAACCCCGAAGTTGATCCGGACATTCCTTCCATGATCGCAGCATCTGCAGCTCTGGCTGTTTCCGGCGTGCCATTTAACGGCCCGATCGCTGCTGCCCGCGTCGGCTACATTAACAACGAATATGTTCTGTGCCCGAACCTTTCTCAGATGAAAGATTCCAAGCTCGACCTCGTTGTTGCCGGTACGGAACGTGCCGTTCTGATGGTTGAATCCGAAGCCGATCAGCTCTCTGAAGAAGTCATGCTCGGCGCCGTGATGTTCGGCTACGGAAAAATGCAGGTTGTTATCGAAGCCATCGACGAACTCGTTGAAGAAGCCGGTAAACCGCTGTGGGATTGGGCTCCTGCAGAACGCAATCAGCAGCTTGTTGCGCTCATCAATCAGATCGTCGGCAACCGTATTCATGAAGCTTACGAGCATCGCAGCAAACAGGACCGCAACGAATGCCTGCGCGCGATCTATGACGACGTCAACGAAAAAGTTAACGCTGCTGTTGAAGTCGGCGAACTCGCTGAAATCGGTGAAAACGAAGTCGCCAACATTCTCTTTGAAATGGAAGCTGCCCACGTCCGCGGCAAGATCCTTTCCGGCGAACCGCGTATCGACGGCCGCGACACTCGCACTGTTCGTCCGATCGAAATCCGTACCGGTGTTCTTCCGCGCGCTCACGGCTCTGCGCTCTTCACCCGCGGTGAAACACAGGCTCTTGTTGTCACAACTCTTGGCACCAAACAGGACGAACAGATCGTTGACGGTCTGACCGGTGAACAGCGTGAACGCTTCATGCTTCACTACAACATGCCTCCGTTTGCTACCGGTGAAACCGGCCGCGTCGGCTCTCCGAAGAGACGCGAAATCGGTCATGGCCGTCTGGCTAAACGCGCTCTAACTGCCGTTCTGCCGAACGAAGAAGATTTCCAGTACACCATGCGTGTGGTTTCCGAAATCTGCGAATCCAACGGTTCTTCCTCTATGGCGAGCGTCTGCGGCGGCTGCTTGTCTCTGCTGGATGCCGGCGTGCCTCTGAAAGACTTCGTGGCCGGTGTTGCCATGGGCCTGATCAAGGAAGGCAATAAGTTTGCCGTTCTGACCGATATTCTTGGTGACGAAGACCACCTCGGCGATATGGACTTCAAGGTTGCCGGTACCGATCACGGCGTGACTGCTCTGCAGATGGACATCAAGATTGAAGGCATCAGCAAGGAAATCATGCAGGTCGCTCTGGCTCAGGCTAAGGAAGGCCGTATGCACATCCTCGGCAAGATGCACGAAGCCGTTGAAGGTCCGAAGACAGAACTTTCTCCGTACGCTCCGCGTCTGGTTTCCTTCAAGATCAATCCGGACAAGATCCGTGACGTGATCGGCAAGGGCGGCGCTGTGATTCGTGCCCTGACGGAAGAAACCGGTACACAAATCAACATCGAAGACGACGGTACCGTTACCATCGCTTCCGTTGACGAAGCCGCCGGTGCAGAAGCCCGCCGTCGTGTTGAAGAACTTGCCGCTACTGTTGAAGTCGGTAAGGTTTACGAAGGCAAGGTTCAGAGACTGCTCGACTTCGGCGCTATCGTTCAGGTTCTGCCGGGCCGCGACGGTCTGTTGCACATCAGCCAGATCGCGCATGAACGCGTCAACCAGGTTAGCGACTACCTCAAGGAAGGCCAGATCGTTCGCGTGAAGGTTCTTGAGATCGATGACAAGGATCGCATCCGTCTTTCCATGAAGGCTTTGATTGAAAAGCCCGAACACAAGGAAAAGAAGGAAGAAGCTGCTCAGCAGGAAGGCAATCCTGACATCATCAAAGGCTAATTTCCTTTAATTCTGATTTAGCTAAATGACAAAACAAAACCGGCGGCCAAAACCGCCGGTTTTGTCTTTCAATTTATTGCGAAATCCTGTAATGACTGCTTCAGGTCTCTTTGCCATAATTCTACGATTCGCTGATGCAATCTGAAAAAAGTAATGAAATTGAACGGAAACTCACTCGATGAAGTACTGAAGAAGGAAACTTTATCCGATGAGGATATCGTGTTCCTGCTCGGACTGACGGATCCTGAAGACTGCACAAAACTTCAGCAGGCTGCCTATGAGAAGACGACTGAGCTGATGGGCAATAAGGTTTATTACCGTGGCCTCATTGAAGTTTCTAATGTCTGCACGGTTGATTGCCGTTACTGCGGTATCCGAAAAGACAATCACGTTGTCAGCCGATACACGTTGACCAAGAAAGAAATTCTGAGCGCTGCGCTGTTTGCGGCAGAAAACGGCTATGGAAGCATCTGTCTTCAGGCCGGAGAGCGCAACGATCCGAAGTTCGTTTCATTCATCTCTGACTGTTTGAGAGAGATTCATCGCAAGACGGTCTCAGAGAGTCTGCCGGACGGGCTCGGCATCACGCTGAGTCTCGGAGACCAGACGAAAGAAGTCTACGAAGAATGGGCAGAAGCCAGCGGCAACCGCAAGAACCTTCGTTATCTTGCTCGCTTTGAAAGCTCTAATCACGAACTCTTTGATTTTCTTCATAACGTTCCCCATAAGAAGTCGAAACAGCTCGAGCACCGTCTGCAGTGTCTGCAGTGGCTTAAAGAATGCGGTTATCAAGTCGGTACCGGCGTGATGATCGGAATCCCGGGGCAGACCCTGAAAGATTTGTGTTCGGACATTCGTTTGTTCCAGAAGCTTGAAGCAGACATGATCGGCATGGGCCCCTACCTCATGAGCGAGGGCGGGGATCTGAACTCTTTGGGCCAAACGGAAAACAAAAAGCTTTTCCAGCTTTCTTTGAACATGATTGCGATCACGCGTTTGGTGATGGGCAATATCAATATTGCCGCCGCGACAGCGATGCAGGTTTTGGATCCTCAGGGCCGAGAAACTGCGATTTCTTACGGCGCCAATGTCGTGATGCCGAATCTGACTCCGCTGCAGTACCGAGAAGGCTATCAGCTGTATGACAAGAAACCGGGACTCAAAGATGATCCGGAAACCTTCGGTCTGAAGCTTGAAGGACGCATTCAATCGAAGGGCAGAGAAGTCGGCTGGAATCTTTCCGGATCGTCGAGAAAGTGGCTGAACCGCACCGGCAACTCTCAGGAAGGCTACGACGGCAAAAAGAGCGCCGGCGAGCAGTCCGTGGTTTGGATTAAATCAACTGCCTCGTAAAACTACGAGTAAAATTCGGTATTTAGTTTCTACAACAGAGTATTGGAGTTATCTGATGCGCAGAAGTTTGGTGATTGCCAATTGGAAGATGAACGGCTCGGTCGATTTCATTGACCAATGGACGAACGTCTTCACAACTTTTTCTCCCGTGAACACCGAATTAGCCGTGTGTCCGCCTTTTGTCTACATTCGCTATCTCCAGCAGAAATTTCTGACAAGCGCACTCGATATTAATGTCGGCGCACAGGACTGTTCCGTTCATGAATCCGGCGCTTTTACGGGTGAAGTGAGCGCAGGGATGCTGGCCGATGTCAAATGCCCCTGGGTCATTGTCGGACATTCCGAGAGAAGGCAGTATCACGGGGAGACCAATGAAATCGTTGCGGCAAAAGCCAAGATTGCCATCGAACACGGACTTCGTCCGATTGTCTGTGTCGGCGAGACGCTGGAAGAGCGTGAAAGCGGACGAACAAGCGATGTTGTGATCGGACAGCTCAATGCCGTTCTCGATGCGATCGGACCAGAAACTTTGGTTACCGGCGCGGTAGCTTACGAGCCTGTTTGGGCCATCGGAACCGGCAAAACCGCCACGCCTCAGCAAGCCCAATTAGTTCACGCCGAACTGAGGGATAGTGTAGAATCTCGGGATTCTCAAGCTGCTTCCGCGCTCAGAATTATTTACGGCGGATCCGTCAAGCCGTCCAATGCGGCAGAGCTTTTTGCCTGCAATGACATTGACGGAGGATTGGTCGGCGGAGCTTCTTTGAAAGCTGCGGATTTTTATGCCATTGCCCAGGCCGCCAGCGGAATAGGGCTGATTTAATAAACGGATACAATTTATTATGCATTTACTGATTACGGTTGCGGTTGTTCTGCAGGTGATTTCTGCAGTTGCAATCATTGTTTTAGTGCTGCTTCAGCACGGTAAAGGCGCCGACATGGGCGCAGCCTTCGGCGGCGGGGCCTCCGGCTCTCTTTTCGGGGCCACAGGAAGCGCCAACTTCCTTTCCCGTTCTACTGCTGTTGCTTCCACGATTTTCTTCTGCGCTACATTGGCGCTGACATTCGGCGGTCAGGTTCGCAAGGCTCCGGCTGCAGGCGGTGTTCTGTCTACTGTTACGGCTGAACAGAAGGCTCCAGCTCAGCCCACACCCCCTGTTCCTGCGACTAATACTAGTGATTTCACTGATAAGCCTGCACAAAATCAAATTCCGAGGTAGAATGTCGTCTTTCCGTTCTGATGAAAACGGAAACGAAAGAAAAAGTTGAAAAAAGTGCCTTCGTGGTGAAATTGGTAGACACGCCATCTTGAGGGGGTGGTGACGAAAGTCGTATGAGTTCGAGTCTCATCGAAGGCACCAAAAAATTTAATTGCTAAGCCGTCGTGGTGAAATTGGTAGACACGCCATCTTGAGGGGGTGGTGACGAAAGTCGTGTGAGTTCGAGTCTCACCGACGGCACCAAAATTCAAAAAGCCTGATTAACGTAGAGTTGTCAGGCTTTTTCCTTACGCTTTACTCATTTCTTTGCTAATTTCTGCTTTTTAAAGTTGACGAGATTCCGCTGCCATTTTCAGATTTTCTGCATTGACAGTTCCTTTTTCACCTGATATTTTGCGTTTTTCAGTGATCTAGCCGGAGTCCAGCTCCGGCAGTCTCAT
>OGOT01000101.1_pt1 | contig 87895 bp, 71 predicted proteins | sample 1552791 | NCBI WGS metagenome assembly OGOT01 (sample SAMEA2580160, study PRJEB22360) | human gut metagenome | biome: human gut; feature: human-associated habitat; material: faeces | place: Denmark | collected 2008/2010
AAGGGACCCAATTAGGGGGTCCCTTGAAAGGGCGAGCCAACGCGAGCCTTTCGAAAAAAGTACCTCAAAATTGAAAGGACATCCATGAAGAAAAAAACGGAGCGCATCGCGCTCATCGGACTATTGGGTGCACTGGCACTGGTGCTGGGAATCCTCGAAAATCTCCTGCCCCCGCTGCCGGGCATGCCGCCGGGTGCAAAAGCCGGGCTTTCAAACCTTGTCACCATGTTCGCCGCCGGCGCTATCGGCCTGCCCGCGGCGCTGTTCATTGCGGCAATCAAGGGTCTGTTTGCGTTTTTGACGCGCGGTGTTTCCGCCGGGCTGATGAGCCTTTGCGGCGGGCTTTTGAGCACGCTCATCATGGGCATACTGTGGAAAAAAACAAAATTCACGCCGGTCTTCATCGGTGTCTGCGGTGCGTTCGGGCACAACCTCGCACAGCTGCTCGTCGCGCTATGGCTGACCGGCTTCGGCGCGCTGGGGTATATTCCCGCGCTCGCGCTGTATTCGGTCGTCTGCGGCATCTGTACCGGGCTTTTGCTGCAGGTTTTACTCCCGCTGTTGGAGAAGCTGCCGGTTTTGAGAAAATAGTTTTATGATAAACTTAACAGTCCTAATTTTTCGTTAGGCAAAAAGATTTCGCGCTCTGCAGAGCGCGCCTCTGGGCTTTGCCCCGAGACCCCATAAACTTTCTGAAGAAAGTTTAATCAAAGACTTTTAACCGCCGTTTCACGTTGTCTATCAAAAAACGCCTATCCTCGCAAAAAGGACAGGCGTTTTTCAGCTTATCTTATTCTTCCGCTTTCGGAGCGTTCTCTTTTTCAGCCTGCTCCATGTTTTCCTTTGCAACCGCCAGCATCAGCTTGATACGGTTCTCCTGGTTGACCTTCGTCGCGCCCGGATCGTAATCAATCGGCACAATATTCGACTTCGGGTACAGGTTTTTCAGGCTGCGGATCATGCCCTTGCCGACGATGTGGTTCGGCAGGCATCCAAAAGGCTGGACCCCGAGGGCTTTTCGGCCGAACGGCTGTGCACAGATGATATTCGGGTAGCCGCTTTCAATAAGCTCCATCATTTCCGCGGTCAAGAGCCAGCCCTCGCCCATCTTGCAGCCGTAGCCGATGACGCCTGTGATGAGCTTTTTGAGGTGCGCATACGAGGACGGCACAGTGAAGCGGTTAGAAACGGTGTTCGCGTGCTCCACGGCGCGGATAACGTGGCTTTCGATGCCAACGAGGTAGTCAAAGAGGATCTTCACAACCTCAAACTTCGCCTTGCTGCCGCCGAAAAGCTTAATATCTTCCATGCGGTTATCGACTTTAAACAGCATGAAGCCAAGCAGACCCGGCACCATCGTTTCGCAGTTCTGGCTGAACAGGAACTCTTCCAGATCGTTGTTGCCGATGGGCGAATACTTGACGTAAATTTCGCCGACAACACCAACGTGCACTTTCTTTTCGCCGGTCACGGGCACGTTCGCAAAATCCTCCGCAATCTGCGGCAGGATCGTCTCCATCTCCTTTGCGGAGTAGCCCTTTTCCTTTGCGAACATATCGGTCAGCTTTTTCGTCCAATCGTCCACAAGCTTCCGGCTCGCGCCCGCCTCTTTCTCATACGGTCTCGTCTGGTTGTGCAGCAGCATCAAAAGGTCGCCGTACGCAAGCACGCCCAGCGCCTTGCGGATCATCGGCAGCGTCAGCTTGAAGCCGCTGTTTTTCTCGAGTCCGGACATATTGAGCGAAATGACCGGAATATACGAAAGGCCGTCTTTTTCCAGCGCCTTTCTCAAAAGGTGAATGTAGTTCGAAGCACGGCAGCCGCCGCCCGTCTGGGTGATGATAAGCGCCGTTTTATGCAGATCATATTTGCCGCTGTGCAGCGCGTCCATCATCTGGCCGATGGTGAGCAGCGCCGGGTAGCAGGTATCGTTGTGGACATATTTCAGACCCTCGTCCACAATCTGACGGCCGCGCGTCTGGAGAATCTCCACGTTGTAGCCGTAAGAAGCGAACAGGTTTTCAAATAAACGGAAATGGATGGGCGCCATGTTCGGCGCAAGGATCGTATAACCCTCTTTTTTCATTTCCTTTGTAAATTCAACGCGATCGGTAAAAGCCATATTCGTGCGCCTCCCTTACTGTAAATCCAGCGCCGCAAACAGGCTGCGGAGACGAATACGCACCGCGCCGAGGTTTGTGATCTCGTCGATCTTGAGCTGGGTGTAGATTTTGCCGCCGTCGTGCAGAATGCCGCGCACCTCGTCGGTCGTAATGGCGTCCACGCCGCAGCCGAACGAGACAAGCTGAATGAGGTTCACGCGCTTATCCGCACGGTCTACAACGTACTTTGCAGCCGCATACAGACGGGAGTGATACGTCCACTGGTTGAGGACCTTCGTCGGGAATTTCTTCTCCTTGCACGCAACGGCGTCTTCCGTCACAACGACCGCGCCGCAGTCGCAGATGAGGCCGTCAATGCCGTGGTTGATCTCCGGGTCCACATGATACGGACGACCGGCCAGCACGATAACGGGCTTATGCTGTTCTTCGGCGAGCGCGAGGAATTTGTCGCCGATGGCACGCACGGCGCGCATGTAGAGGTCATACTCCGCATACGCCGCGTCGGATGCTTTCTTCACGTCTTTTTTCGTGAACGTACCGTTCGGGAAGTGGCGGCGTAAAATCTCGTACATCTTGCCGGGGAAGTCGTGTCTGCGGTGCAGGCCAACGTAATCGCCGATGAAGACGGTGTCCTTTAATTTCTGGATATTGGAGGAGATGACCTCCGGGTAATAGGCGACAACCGGGCAATTATAGTGATTATCACCGAGGTTTTCGTCAAAGTTATACGTCATGCAGGGGTAGAACACCGCGTCCACGCCCTCGTCAAGCAGCGCTTCCACGTGGCCGTGCATCAGCTTTGCCGGGAAGCACGCCGTATCGGACGGAATGGTGTGCTGACCCTTTAAATAAAGCTGGCGGTTCGACGCCGGTGACGTTTTCACATCGTAGCCGAGCGTTGTGAAGAACTTATACCAGAACGGCAAAAGCTCGTACATGTTGAGGCCCATCGGAATGCCGATGACCGGCTTGCCCGTGTCTTTGTATGTATAGCGCGCGAGCAGCTTGCGCTTCTCTTCAAACATGTTGTACTGCGCTTCGGTGGATTTCACGCCCGTCACCGGCTTTTCACAGCGGTTGCCGCTGATGAACTTGCGTCCGCCGGAAAAGGTGTTCACCGTCAACTTGCAGCTGTTGGAGCAGCCGCGGCAGGTGATAGCCTTTACGCTGTGGGTGAATTCTTCGAGCGCTTCCTTGCTCAAAAGCGTCGAAAGCTCCGTCGCCTTACCCGCAGCCTGTGCTTTTTCGTGTGCATACAGTGCAGCACCGTATGCGCCCATCAGGCCCGCAATGGTCGGGCGGATGACATCGTGGCCGATTTCCTGCTCAAACGCGCGCAGCACGGCGTCGTTCAGGAACGTACCGCCCTGCACGACGATCTCCCGGCCGATTGCTTTGGAATCGACCGCACGGATAACTTTATACAGCGCGTTCTTGACAACGCTGATGGAAAGACCCGCGGAGATGTTCTCCACCGTTGCGCCGTCCTTCTGCGCCTGCTTCACGGAGGAGTTCATGAACACCGTGCAGCGGGAGCCGAGGTCGACCGGGCGATCCGCAAACAGACCGAGCTTTGCAAAATCTTCAATGGAGTAACCCAGCGCACCCGCAAACGTCTGGAGGAACGAGCCGCAGCCGGAGGAACAAGCCTCGTTGAGGAAAATATCGTCGATGACGCCGTTTTCGACCTTGAAGCACTTGATGTCCTGACCGCCGATGTCGATGATGAAATCGACCTTCGGGTTAAACGCGCGCGCCGCGTAGAAGTGCGCCATCGTCTCTACGATGCCGTAATCGACGGAAAACGCGTTTTTGATGATGTCTTCGCCGTAGCCGGTCGCCGCGCAGGCGCAGATCTTCGCCTGCGGGAAACGCGTGTAAACTTCAAGCAGGAATTCACGCATCAGCGGGACAGGGTTGCCGCTGTTCGACATATAGCGCGAACAAACAATATTGCCGTCCTTATCCGTCACAACGGCTTTAACGGTCGTGGAGCCCGCATCGATGCCGATATAAACCGGCTCGCCGTCCTCCAGTGTGTCGCGCACCTTAACGCCGGCGTTAAGGTGGCGCTTTGTAAATGCTTCGTAATCCGCCTTGTCTTTAAAAAGCGGCGGGCAGGCGCGGTATTCTTCCTTTGCCGTGTAATGCGCAATGCGATTGATGATCTCCGCAAGCGTCGTCTCATTGCCGTCCGCCGCAAACGCCGCACCCAACGCGACGAAATACAGCGAATTTTCCGGGCAGATGCCCGTAATGCCGAGCGTCTTATCAAACGCCACGCGCAGCTCGCTCAAAAACGTCATCGGGCCGCCGAGGTATACGACCTTGCCCGCGATTTCTCTGCCCTGCGCAAGACCCGCAACGGTCTGGTTCACAACGGCGTAGAGAATACTTGCCGCCACGTCTTTTTTCTGCGCGCCCTGGTTTAAAAGCGGCTGAATATCGCTCTTTGCGAACACGCCGCAGCGGGAAGCAATGGTGTAGATCTTCTCATGCTCTTTCGAGAGTGTGTTGAGCGCATCCGGGGTGATGTTCAAAAGCGTCGCCATCTGGTCGATGAACGCGCCGGTGCCGCCCGCGCAGGATCCGTTCATACGCACCTCAAGGCCGGAGGCGTTATTGCCGTCCGTAAGGAACAAAATCTTCGCGTCCTCGCCGCCAAGCTCGATGACCGCATCCGTACCCGGCACAAGGCGGTTCACCGCAATGCGCGTCGCGTATACCTCCTGCACGAACTGAATGTCACTGCGCTCTGCAAGACCCATACCGGCCGAGCCGGAAATGCTCAAAAGCACCTTTTCTTTCGGAAACTGCTCTGCCACTTCACGCAGCATCTCAACGGATTTCTCCACGATGCGCGAAAGATGACGCTCATATTTTTTGAAAAGCACCTCGTTCTGCTCGTTCAGAACAACGCACTTTAAGGTCGTGGAACCAACGTCCAAACCGATTCTCATCATGTTGATTCATCCTTTCTGCGGTACCCTTTCCGCATCGTATACCGGTACCGCATAAATGCCGCCTGTTTCGGCAGCTCTTACATATCCGCAAAATTACCCAAATATACTTTTAATGATACCACAGGCGCGCGCGCAATTCAATACGCAGCACCGCGGCGAGATTGTAAAAAATTCGTGACATAGCGCGGTTTTTCTTGTGTGGGAAAGCCAATTTTCCGCACGGGTTTTCCACTTTTTGTCTTGTCCGCGGCGACTATTTTAACGGCTTTTCGCATATAACTCACCGATGAGAAATGAGGAGGGTTTCCTATGTCAAACGGCAAAAGAAGGTATTTTCCGGGCGCCAACACCGGGCGCGGATTCATCGGGCATTTTGAGGGCATCGTGCCGCCGTGGAGCGAGCCGCACTACACCTACGTTTTAAAGGGCGGCCCCGGGGTAGGAAAAAGCACATTGATGAAAAAATGCGCCGCCATCGCACGGGCAAACGGGTTTACCGTCGAAGAATTTCGCTGCGCAAGCGACCCCGAAAGCTTTGACGCCGTGCGTATCCCGCAGCGGCGGCTCGTCTTACTGGACGGCACCGCGCCGCACACCATAGACCCCGCCATGCCGGGGATCGACGGCGAAACGCTGGATCTCGGACGGTTTTTGCACAAAGAGGTCTTCAAACGCCGCCGCGAAGAGCTTTTTGTCCTTGCAGAAGAAAACCGCGCGCACTACAAAAACGCGTTCGCGTGCCTTTCCGCCGCAGGCAGCCTGCGCCGTGCCGCCGTAAGCGAAGCCGCAAGGTCTGCCGACCTTACCATGATCCGCACATTTTTAAAAGAGGGTTTCACACTGCCGAAGGAAGGCACACCGCGCACACTATTTTTAACGAGCCCCACGCCCGCCGGCGTTGCGGATTTCCGGGAAGCACAGGATGCCGAAAACACCGTGTACCTGCCCGGCGTTTTGGGCGCGGTGTTCTTAAATGAAGCCATGAAGCTCGTGCAGAATACGCAGACTGAAATTTTCCTGCATCCGCTCACGCCGGAAGCACCGCAGTGCGTGCGCATCGGCGACACCATGCTGTGTGCCGCGGACGATACCCGCAGCACATTAAACGAGTTCCTTTTGAGCCCGCTTTCGGACTTCATCCCGTTCGCCATGCAGGAGGCCGAGACCTTGACTGCGCAGGCCGTGGAGGAGCTCAGGCTCTGCAAGCGCACACATGACGCGATTGAAACCATCTACCGCCCGTTCGTCGACTACGACCATGTAGAGCGAGAAACGAACCGTCTGCTGGAAACCCTAAAGCTGTGATAGACAAAAACGAAAGCGAAAATCTGTGAATTCGGCACATTGCAGTCGATACATAAACGTGTTAAACTGAACACAGCGAAGCGACGCAAAAGTTTTTGATCGACCTTTTTTCAAATGAAGGTCAAACCGAACCCATGGTTCGGTCGTGAAATCCAAAGGCAACGCCTTTGGTCGAACTCCGCAGAGTTCGAAACTCTTTTGCCTACCTAAAAATCAGGATGGGAGCTTTAACAGTCCGGCGGATTGTTAAAGTGTGGGAGACCCAATTAGGGGGTCTTCCAAAGAATTTGCAGTGCAAATTCTTGAAAATCTCAGAAAGCACTAAAAGTATTGAAAAGAAAGGAATCTAAACTCTATGCAGATCACTTTTCTCGGTGCAAGCCACGGCGTGCCGGAGGCAAATCGCCGCTGCTCCTGCACCTTGATCGAAACGAACGGCCGATATTATTTCATCGATATGGGCGTCAACGCCATCGATGCCCTGCGCACACGCGGCATCGATGTGGAGGACGTCAAGGGCATCTTCATCACGCATATGCACGGCGACCATACAAACGGGCTCGTCTCGTTCGTCGACCTTATCAGCTGGTATTTTAAAACCGCCGACCCCGAAATCTGCCTGCCGAACTTGGAGGGCGTTGAGGCCATCCGTGCATGGCTCAAAGCGAATCACTGCGAAATGCGCGACCTGCGCTTTAAAAAGGTCACGGACGGCACGATCTTCGACGACGGATATTTAAAAGTCATCGCCATTCCCACGCAGCATTGCCCGGATTCCCATGCTTTTTTCGTGGAAGCCGAGGGCAAAGCCGTGCTGTTCACGGGCGACTTAAAGCATCCCAACGTCGATTTTCCGAAAATCGCCAAGGAAAAGCCGACCGAATTTGTCATCTGCGAGGCCGCACACTTCCCGGCGACCGATTACGCGCCCGTTTTGTCCGCCTGTCCCACAAAGCAGGTGCTCGTCAACCACTACGCGCCGTGGAATATCCCGAACGTCATGCAGCTTGCGGAAACGCTCGCTCCGCTGCCCGTCAAATTCGTGAACGACGGCATGCAAATCACGCTTTAAATTCATACGCAAAAAGGTCTGCTCCGTTTTGGTGAGCAGACCTTTTCCTTTTACTTTTTGTTGACGGGATAAATACCCGACCAGCCGCAGTTGCCGTCTTTGTCTTTCAGCTCCACGCGCACGAACGTGTCCGTAGGCTGCACTTTATACGTCGCTTCGGTCACATTTTCGCCTACCGTCGCGCGGTCGCCCGCCCAAACGGTATCGGTGAAGAACACGACCTCCTGCACCGGCGAGGTATGCAACGTGACCGTGCCATTTTCAATTTCAACGCGGAAATTCGGCCCCTGCGTTGCGTAGAAGCGGTTTGCACGGATAGCCGCCAAAACACCCTCGCGCGTCAATTCATCCGCCTGCACCATGATGTACGAACGCGTCTCGTCGCCCGTGTAGTGGTGTGCATCGTCTGCCGCCATGCACGGCAAATAGTGCCCCAAAAGCGCCATTTCGTCGAAAAACACACCGGAATACGGACGGCAGTTCCACGGCAGGCCCGAAGTAGTGTTGTAAATCTCGCACCCGTCAATGCCGTACAGCTTCACGACCTCCGAAGCGCGATCCAGCGACCATGCGGGGTGTGCCAAGATTGCAATGCCGTTCACGTTATGGATTTCATCGATGATCTTCTGCGCGGAAAGCCCCGGCGCGCGTTTTGTAAGCGCAGGCGCTTTCTCCATGCCGATGCCGACGATGTGGTAAATGCCCTCCTGCACGGTACTGCCCACGTCGAACTCCGTGCCGTTTAAGAGGAGAAAATTTTCCTCCTGCCGCCCCTCACCGTGGAACCAGTGGTCGGTCAGCGCAAGGAAATCATAGCCTTTTGATTTGTATAATGCAATCGTTTCTTCCGGCGCATACGCGCCGTCCGAGTTCGTCGTATGGGTGTGCAGATTGCCCTTATACCAAATTTTGCCGAACGCATCCGTAAACATAGTCTTTCCCCCATCCTGCTTTTCGTCTCTTTGGGATTATCATAGCACGATGGCGAGGTGAGTGCAAGCTTTGTGCATGAAAAAAAGGCGGCAATGCCGCCCTTTCAGGGAACCCATAGTGCTTACGCTTTTTCCGCGCTCGGTGCTTCTATCAGCTTTGCTTTCTGCAAGGCAACGACAACGGCCGGGACCAGAATAAGCTGCACCACGATGCCCGGGATTGCGTTTAAGAGTGCGCCGGAGATGAACGCCGCAAATGTGAACGCGCCCGCGTCCGCCGCGATGCCGCTGAGAATCACCTTCACGATACCCCAGACAACTCTACCCGCGACCATAGCGGTCAAAAGGCTGCCATACAGCGTGCCGACGGTCTGCTTTTTGAACACCTTGCGGTACATGATGCCGCTTACCAGTCCGTATGTCAGCAGCTCAAACGCCATAGCGATGGCGACGTAGAACGGCGGCATGCCGAACATCACCATGCGCAGCAGCGGGGCGATAAAGCCCACAACCGCGCCCACCGGGCCGCCGCATACGAAGCCTGCAAGCAAAATCGGCAGGTGCATCGGACACAGCATTGTGCCGATCTGCGGAATCTGCCCGGTGAAGAACGGCAGTACTAACGCAAGCGCCAGAAAAAGTGCACCGAGCACAAGGTTTTTAACGGAAAATTTGCTGTTTGTACGGTTCATTGAAATACCCTCCCAGATACAAAAAGACCACGAAGCATTCCGCCCATACCGAGCGAAAAGACCTTCGTGGTCTATTTTTTAAAGTGGCTTTAAAATACTTTCAAACGGCGTTTCGCCGCGCGGTCTTTTGACCGTTACCGCTTCCTGCGGCTTTGCTGTCTACATTATAGCATAAGTTAATCTTAAAGTCAACTACCGAATTTCAATTTTGCCGAAACGAAATTACTTTTCCGCGCTAAGGATAACCGTAACGTCCGGGTGCAGCTGCAAAACGGAAGCCGGCACCTCCGGCGTAACCTTGCCGAAGCAAGCCTTTTCGACAATCTCCGCCTTATCCGGGCCTGCGATGAGAAGAATCTTCTTCGCCTTCATAATGGTGCCGATGCCCATGGTGATGGCCTGCGTCGGCACATCCTCGCGGCGCTCGAACAAACGGGAGTTCGCGTTGATGGTGCTCTCCGTCAGCTGTACGGTGTGCACTGTCGCCGGGAAGTTGTCCGTCGGCTCGTTAAAGCCGATATGCCCATTGTGGCCGATGCCGAGCAGCTGCAGATCGATGCCGCCGAGAGACTGAATAAAGCTCTCATAGCGCACAGCCTCCTCTTCAAGATCATCTGCGTGGCCGTTCGGCACATGTGTGTTCGCCTTGTCGATATTCACGTGGTCAAAGAGGTTGTCGTTCATGAAATAGCGGTAGCTGTTCGGGTTCGTATCGTCCAGACCGCAGTATTCGTCGAGGTTTACGGTGCGCACTTCGGAAAAGTCCAGTATGCCGTCCTCATAACTCTTTACAAGATCTTTGTAGGCGCCAATCGGCGAAGAGCCTGTTGCAAGACCCAGCACGCAGTTCGGCTTTAAAAGCCCCTGGCCGCCGATGATGCCGGCTGCAACGGCGCTCATTTCTTCATAGGTTTTCGTTTTGACAATGCGCATTTGAATATTCATCCTTTCAATACAATAAAGCGCCGGCCTTATGCCGTGCGCGTTTTTACCCAAAGAGTTTCTATCTACAACTATACCATAAAATTTACAAAAGTAAAGGCATTCCCGCAGAAAACCGCGAAACGGTCCCGGAAATGCCCCAATTTACTTTATGCCGTCTTTTTCACCGCTTTTTCCTTTTTCAGCGCCTCAAGCGGGATCTGCGCCAAAATGACCGCCGCAAACACCAAAACGCAGCCCAAAAGCTCGCGTCCGTTCATGCTTTGGCCGAGGACCAGCCAGCCGGAAAGCGCCGCAAACACAGATTCAAGGCTCATGATAAGGGACGCCACCGCAGGCGGGGTATCCTTCTGCCCCAAGATTTGCAGCGTGTATCCCACGCCGCTCGACATCAGGCCCGTGAAAAGCAGCGGCCCTGCACTTTTTAAAATGTCCGCAAGCGTGAATGTCTCCGTAAACAGCGCCGCTGCCGTGCAAAGAACGCCGCAGACAAGAAACTGCACGCACGAAAGCGCCACGCCGTTCACCATCGGTGAGAAATGGTCGATGATGAGGATATGTACGGAAAAGCCCAGTGCACACAAAATGACGAGCAGGTCGCCCGGCGCGATGGTGAAGCCCTCCTGCACGCTTAACAAATACGTGCCCGCCGCCGCAATAACAACGCTCACCCAAACCGTTGCGGGCACGCGTTTTTTAAGGAACAAACCGAGTATCGGCACAATCACGATGTAAAGCGCCGTCAGAAACCCGGCCTTGCCCACTGTCGTAAAGCTGATGCCGAACTGCTGCAAATTAGAGGCCACGGCAAGCGCCGAGCCGCACAGCACGCCGCCCACCCACAGGGTCTTGCGGCTCTGCTTTCTCTCTTCATCCGTCTGCGTTTTTTTCGGCGCTTTGTGCTGCATAAACAGCAGCACGGGCAAAAGCGCCAGCGCGGCAATGAAATTGCGTACGCCGTTAAACGCAAACGGGCCTAAATGGTCCATGCCGAGACTCTGCGCTACAAACGCCGTGCCCCAAATAAGGGCAGTGATCGTCAGGAGCAAGGCTCCGCGAAATTGCTTCATGAAAATTCCCTTCAAGTCGTAGTTTTACACTTCGTTCGTCTCGCGCGTCAGGTTCTTCATCCAGTTATACCGGTTGATCTTCACCACGGCAACGAAGCATTTTAAGATCTGGTCGCATTTGAGGCACGCAAAAACCACCCAAGGCGGCGCACCGAGGTAAGACGCGATAATGGCAGACGGCAGCACCACGAGGAACACGAAGATCGTGTCGTTGCGGAAGACAAACGAAATGTCGCCGCCGGATTTAACAAGGCCGAACAGGCACGCCGCCTGATAGCACGTGCCGATAATCGTAACGGAAATGACATTGATGAACTCACGCGCATACGCCACGGCCGCATCGCTCGCGCCGTACAGCCCGATGAACGGGTCGCGCAGGAAGTGCACCGCAATGCCGGAAAGAATGCCGAGGCCAAGGAAAATGACCTGCGTCGTGCGGGAATACTCGCGAATTTTTTCCATACGTCCGGAGCCGACCGTCTTGCCGGTGATAATGCCCACCGCGCTCGAAAGGCCGTTCATTGCAATGTACATCATATTGTGCAACATATTCGCGATGCTCACCGCCGCAATGACGCCCGCGTCATAACGGCCGAGAATCATCGTCTGCCCCAGCATGTTCACCGACCATACGACCTGCCCTCCCATGATGGGCAGACCGTAGCGCAGGAAATCGCGCGTCAATTCGCCGCCGCGCTTTAAGAGGTCGGCAAAGCGAAGCTTCAGTTTTTTATCGATGCAGCGCACGTAAACGACCATCACAGCCGCTTCAATGATGCGCGAAAACAGCGTAGCCACCGCCGCACCGGTCACCCCGAGCGCCGGGAAGCCAAGCTTACCGAAAATCAAAATATAGTTGCAGATGACGTTCACAATGAGCGTCACAAATGACACGTAAAGACCGATCTTCGCCGTCTCCACCGCGCGCATCGTCGCCACCATCACCTGCGAAATGCAGAAGAAAATGTACGAAAGGCTCACCACGCGCACGTAAACCGTGCCCGATTCAATGACCGAAGCATCACTCGTGAACAGTGATACGATCTGCGACGGCAATAAAAACGCCGTCACCGTAATGACCAGACCGATGAGCAAAGCAAACCGCACACCGATGGCCGCAATGCGGCGGATGCTTTTTGTATCGCGTTTACCCCAATACTGCGCAGCCAAAATGAGGATAGCACCCTCAATGCCGCCGATGAACATTTGCAGCAGCGTCTGCAGCTGGCTGCCCACATACACACCGGAAATCGCACTGTCGCCGAGCGTGCCGATCATCACGTTATCTGCAAGGCCGACCGCAAAGGTTACGGCGTTCTGCAGCGCAATCGATATCGCGAGCGTGACGAGCGTTTTGTAAAAGCTCTTGTCTCTTGTGAAAAACATGTTTCCTCCCCCGGGGCCTGCGCCCCAAACTCAATACAATAGCGCGCAAAAGCGCATCTTGCTTCTGATTATAAAAAAAAGCGGAGAAAAAGTCAATACAAAAAAGGGCGGCAAAGCCGCCCTTTCAAGCTCTCAAATTTTACGCATCCTCGTGTGTTGTCACAGTGCCCTCCGCCGTGCTCGTTTCCGATTCTGGCTCCGGCGTCGCCGTGGCTTCCGCACCGTCTGCAGCTTTTGCCTCCGCGGAATAGAGCACCGTCAGCGTCTCGGCATCTGCTTCGCCGGTCGCCGTAAGCCCGTTCGCTTTCTGGAACGCCTTTACGGCCTCCATCGTCACTTCGCCATACATGCCGGTGTATTCCACCGTCAGATAGCCAAGCTCCGCTAAGCGCTGCTGCATCGCGAACACATCGTCGCCCTCCGTGCCGGATTCGATCGCCGTGTATTCCGGCGCGGGCGAGGGGCTCGCCGTCGCTTCCGTTTCCGAAAGCTCGGAATCCAGCTCCAGCGCAGCGGAGTTTTCCTCCGTCAATTCGGGGTATGCAAGGCCCATCATGTCGATGCACGCGTTATACACCGTCTTGCCCTGCCAATTCATATAATTCGGGTCGACGGCGTAAACACGGCCGTTTTTTACCGCCGAAAGGTTCGCATACTGCGCGTCCTGCATGATCTGCCCGCGCACATCTTCTGAGCAGAAAATCATCGTCGGGTCGCTCAATCTCAAATCGTCAAACGTAAACGTGCCGCCCGTAAGGCCTTTAAAAATGTTCGTCAGACCGATATACGACATCATCACGCTGCCAAGCTCATCGCCCGTCACCGCAGAGCCGTTTACATCCGAAATATAGCACGTCGTCACCACGGTGTTGCTCTCCGGTGCCAAGCGCGAAAGGTCGTCGAGCGAGGAGAAAATCTTCTGCGCTGCCTTCACGCCTACATTATAACCCGTAGAGCCGCCGTTCAAAGCCGTGCCCACCTGCGCGTACAGGCGTTCAAAATCCTCGCGGTTTTTCGCACGCGTCAAAAGGAGCACCGTAATGCCCGCGTTTTCAAGCGTCTGCTTTTCGCTGTCGTCCATTGTCTCCGCCAAAACGAGATCCACACCTGCAGAGATCACACTCTGCGCATCCGTTGCGGAAACCTTCGGCAGCACTTGTAAATCGGACTGTGTGCAGTCGTCGCTTGCAAGCGATAGGCTCGTCTCGTACCCCATCGCCAGTACCACATCCGCCAAACTGCCGGAGAGTACCGCCACCTTCTGGGGTTTTGCGTTTAACGTCACTTCGTTCACGGTCACCGGGTATTCCTGCGAAACGGCGCCTGATTCAATATTCGCCGGCTGCGAGCACGCCGTCGCGCTGAACGCCACCAAAACGCTCAAAACGACCGCCGCAGCGCAGCGCATCCATTTTTTCATATCCATAAGCATTCGCCGCAAAAGCGGCATCCTCACTTTCCGGGTCATATCCGCACAGCTTTAGCCGTGCGAAAACAAAAGGTCTAAACATCATAATACACAGTTATTGTAACCGCATTGCCCTGTATATGTCAACCTTTTTGCCAAAAAACGCTTGACTTTTTCTTTCAAAACCGATAAAATAGTATGCGCAAAGCGTGTTTTTCCATGCTTTAGCCGAATATGGAAACGTATCGAAGCGGTCATAACGGGGCTGACTCGAAATTTCGGCAGAAGCTGGGAATTTCGTCCCCCTGATTCTCCTTGATATTCCTCAACACAGAAAATCTCAAAATCGAATATTTTTTGCCGTCTCTCCTGTTTTCTCTCCAACGAATTTTTGAGCAAATTTCTGGAAAGAAAACCGGACGAAAATAGACACGGAGAGTTGTCCGAGTGGTCGAAGGTGCAGCACTCGAAATTTTTTGTAGAGTTGGCTGTTTGCTCCGCTTAAAAAGCCCATAAATACAGGGTTTTCTCCGGTTCGAAAATTGAATATTTTGTTGTTCTTTCCGTCAGTTCTTTCCAAAAGTTTTTGGAAGAAATGCGGAATTACATACACGGAGAGTTGTCCGAGTGGTCGAAGGTGCAGCACTCGAAATCCTCCGCAGCTCAGGCTTTTTCGTCCACCCGTTTCCCTTTGTTTTCAAGGGTTTTCGCGGGTTCTAAAAACTAAATATTTCGCTGTTCTAACACGCCGTTCTAACATTTTGGTTTTCCCTCTTTTTTGAGGTTCAAGGTGTTCTGACCGTGTTTGACATACACGGAGAGGTATCGAAGTGGTCATAACGGGGCTGACTCGAAATCAGTTTGCGAGCAATCGCACATGGGTTCGAATCCCATCCTCTCCGCCAAAAAAGTCCAGTAAACTCAAGGGTTTGCTGGACTTTCCTTTTTCGTCCGACTCCTTGAATTTTCCGATTTTCGCGTTGGAACGGCGTTAGAATTGGCCGTTTTTGCGTTAGAACAGCGTGTTTTTTTAGTCAAAAAACGGGGTTCAAATCCGGTTCTGTTATTTTGCCCTGCTCGGTTACATTTTCCCAGCGGCTCCCGAAATCATCTGACCTCGGAAGAAGCATTCCTTGCTCCATGGCCTGCGCCGAGGATATTTTGGATCTGTAGTCGAGATGGGCATAAATATTAGCGGTCGTGCTGAAATCCGAGTGGCCGAGCCATTCCTGGATTTGCTTTAACGGCACGCCGTTAGCCAGCAGCAAGCTGGCGCAGCTATGGCGAAGATCATGAAACCGCATCTTCGGCATCCCGTGTTTTGCTATGTACTTAGGAAAGTACTCCGTCAAATAGTTCGGGCGCATGCGCTCTCCCAGCTCGTTCACAAAGACATAACCGTCGTAATCGTAGTTATAGCAATTGCCGCAAACCTTCTTGTTTAGCTCCTGGGCCTCTTTTACCTTTTGAAAGTAGTCGCGGAAGCTCCCCACCAAGGGAAGCGTTCTCAGGCTCGATTTGGTCTTAGCAGAATCCTGCTCGATAATTTTCATGGTGCCGTCGATCGTTGCCTCAGTGACTGTTCGTTTGATGGTCAGCGTTCCGCGATTGAAATCGATCGCATCCCACTTTAGCCCGAGCACCTCGCCACGGCGTAGTCCATAAAACGCAGCAACCAAAACCGGAAGCTCCAGCCGCGTTCCCTTGACAACCTCAAACAGCTTCTGCATTTGCTCTGCGTCAAGAAAGGTCGGCTGAAACGAGTTCTTCCTCGGCCTATCCACCTTCATGGCAACATTCTGCGGCACCATGTCGGTTTTCATCGCATACTTCAAGGCCTGATAAATCACCGCATGATAGTGGATAACGGAATTCGGCGTGACGGTTTTCAGCTTCTCCGTATAAAACTGTTGGATGTGCCGAGCCTCCAGTTCTTTTAAGGTTAGCTCCTTTTTGCGGAAATACGGGCCAATCGTGCTTTTGACCATTCCTTGATACGAGCCGAATGTTGCGGGCTTGATTCTCGCTCTGACAATCTCAAGCCATTGATCCAAATAGTCTGCAAAGAGCATATTCGAGCTTAGTTCTCCGGCAACCCGAGGAATCTCAAATTCGCTGCGAATACGAATAAGCTCCTGTTCTGCCCGGCGCTTATTACCTTTTTGGGGCAATCTTGTCGATACCCATTTTTGATGGCGCTTTCCTGTTGCGTCCCGATAGCTGAGAACGGCATAATAGTAGCCGTTCTTCAGCGCAAGAGTTCCTGATACCATTTTTATTACCTCCGGAATCATTGAATTGTATACAGGCATCTCCCACCGACATCTATATTTTATTCGGTCGGTGGGAGATACTCAAATATGCGATTATCAAAACGGAGTTCAAATCGCACTTTTTCCCTGATCCATGACATACTCAATGACATTGACCTTAGGTATCCGGAAAGCATTTCCGATTTTCAGGCCTCTGATATACCCGTCATTGATCAAGTCATAGGCAAGATGGCGGCTGATACCAAGCATCGATTGGAGCTGAGTGATGTTCACGATGTCCGGATACTCCGGAAACATCATCAAGTACAGTTCTCTCAGCTCAGACTTTTTCATTGCCATTCGTCTGCCACCTCATCTTTCTTTTCTGCTTTGGAGTAGATGATGAAATCGTACCCGTTGCGATAATTACAGAAATCACAGCGCTCTTTTGCTTGTCCGTGATTTTCCCGCACGATCTTATAGATTCCTGTGTCGAGGAACTGACCAAGGCAAACCGGGCAAAGGCACAGATACATCGGTCTATTCAAAACGGAGTTCTTCTCGTTCAAATGGTTCATATTCTGCTGCTCCTTTGTTTTCGAAATAATCCCTTCACTTGGTAGGCAACGAAAACGGGCAAAAATTAACCCCCATACAGAAGTTTTTTGAGTTTTGCGATCTTTTTGCAGATCGCGGCGGGGGCAATGCCGCGAATTTCTGCAACCTCCCGCTGTGAATATCCTTCAAATGCGATCAGCGTCAGCAGGTCCATATCTCTTTTGGGCAGAGAAATAATCTTCCTATATAATTCGTCATTCTCCATTTCATCAACCCACGCAAAGCGGGGGTCACTTTGGAAAGAATACTTGTCGCACACAGAAAGCGCGCTGGAGAACTTTTTTAATAGGGCAGACATAGATTCACCCTGTTCGGTTCCGTCGTCACAGGAGCTTTCTGAGAGGGGCTGTGTGCGCTGGAACTCCGTCCTGTTTTTCCTGAACACATTCAGGTCGAACGCATAGATATCCTGAATATCCTCTTCGCTCATGCCGGCAGCTTTATATTCGCTGTAGAGCTTCTTCCACTCCTCGGTGAACTTTCTCTTTTCGAGTCCATAATTAAATCCCATTTGTCGTAATCTCCTTTGAATTTTTGAATTTGGGTGAAAGTCAAAAATTCGGAGATCACGGGTATTCAGCGATATAGCAGAGCCACTGATTGCACATAAAAAGTCCTTTCCGCCTGCTGCGGTCCAAAGGACACAACTACGCTGGCGAAAAGGACTCCCGATGCTGCCTGCCTGAAAAAGGGTGCAGAAATCTAAGGGTACCCATACTGCTTTTTCAAAAGAGTTTGAAATCAGCGTATTTGTATCCTTGGCCCTTGTACTTCAGGCTGCGAATATGTATTTGTGATGTCGGTGAAAAACAAAAAGGCCACCGACAAGGCAGACCTATAGATAGAACTATAGTGTCTTACCTTGCCGGTGGCCTCTCACGTATGTCTGGAATAACTACCGGTTCATGTTCGGGCGGTTGCCCACGATCAAGTGACCTGGAAGCGGATTTAGTGCGGCCCTGTTTCAGCCCGACCGTTCCGTCGTGATGTCGTTGATTCAGTTGTTATAGGTGATCTTCAGGCAGATCAAGGGGAGATTATCCCCCAGCCAGATAAGGACTCATGCCATGCTCATGCAGCCATGCCTTTGCTTTGCTTACAATGGCCTCTGGCGCATCCTTGATGCCGCAAATGGCCTTGTACACGGATGCCCAGAAAACAACATCGGGTGTCTGCGCAATTTCCGTTTCTCCATATTTGATCATGTAGGCCTCGATCTTCTTTCGGTCAAGGCTGAACAGCGCCTCGTTGCGCTCTTTTACGAAAGCCTCTAACATCGTCATATCAATGCTCCCTCAATTCCAAGTCACTATGCTCCATTCCAATCGGTGCATATATGTCAATCACATCGTGCCTTCTGCCCACTACCGTGCGGACCATTTCGGCACTGCATTTCGTGCAAATAACTCTAATCTGATTTTTCTTGTTTTTTAGCCCCGCTACCTGCGTCTTACAGTTTGGGCAATACCAAGAGTAAATCGTCCAATCCTCCAGCATCGCCATACTCCTTTTATCTTTTTTTGCTCAACGGAACGAGGAGATTGCAATCCGCCATCTGATATACCGGAATATGTCTGGTTTTGACATACTCCAATACCTGAACAGCGTTATGGCAGCTCTCACATTCCATCCATCCGTCGGTCTCATCTAAATCGAGACTTCTGTTGACTGTGCCGCAAATCGGGCATTTAACATCTTTCGCATTCAAAACAACACATCTCCCATCGCCATTAGATTATTGTTTAGAGTGATTTGATTACGTGCCGAGCAACGCCTTGTACCTGAAAGCTCCGCACCTTTATTGTTTTGCCCGGGTATCGAGCCTCGTTTTCATATTCGAGGATGTAATACCCACTGTCCTTGTCGTAGCCGGCGTATCGCTTCAGCGTATTCTGGTTGTCCTCGTCCAGCGCAACGACTATATCCCCCTCGAGAGCAGGGCAATTGCGCTCGATAACAAGCAGATCGTCCTCGTCAATTCCGGCATCCACCATGGAATCGCCTTTGGCGCGGAGAATGTAGAAATCTCCTTTGCCAAACATAGAGACCGGGAGGCTGACATACTCCTCAATCGACTCTTCCTCATCCTCCGGATTGCCGCAGCGAATAGAACCTACTAACGGGGCGGATACATAGGCCGTTTTCATTTTGGCGCTCTGGGGAGCAGACAAGATACCTCTGCTGTAATCAATCAGGTTGCGATCACTCAGCTCCTGAAGGTAGCGATGCGTAGTGGATCTGGCAACGCCGACACCTTCAGCAACATCGTTGATCGTAGGAGAGCTGTGATGCTCCTGATAATACTTGTTGACGAACTTCAATATCCTGTCCAGAGTTTCTTGATTCTTCGTTCTCATATCAGCACCTCTGTTTCTATATGGGATTTGAAATCCCATAATGCTATTATACTCAGGCAAAAAAGAAATGCAATAGGGGCGACCGCATGGTGTCACTCCTATTGCATATTTGAATTGGTCTTACCGTCAAGATGTCGCTTACCGCGAACACCTCGCCTAATTCTTGCTTGTTCGACAGTGGTAATTACTCATGTGACATTATCTATCATACCAAGTTCATTGCCGACATCACCATTTCCCTGTATTGCTTTTTAACGCTTTCAGGCCCCTTGATTCGTACTTTCCCCTCAAACCCAAATATCCAGTTGAAAAAGACTTTTCCCACAGCAATTTCCTCGATCACGCGGAAGTTTTGAAGATCCCCGGCATAGGTTTGAACATCTGGACCAAATCGGTCTATAATTGCATCCATTACGCTGTTATCGCAAAGCAACTCAACTTCAGCACGAGGAGCGTTGTACATTCTGAATGTCGTTTTAATATATTTGCTCACATCAAAGCCAATCGGTTGCGGAACTGCTGCTTCGTCCAAGATGCATGGGCACGCCGCGATTCGATCTACTCTATGGCTACCAATAGCTTGATACTTGTCAGAATAGCCTACAACATAATAGTTGTCTCCATCCCATACAAGCGAGTATGGGCTAAATGTATATCGCTCTCCACCATGGTGTAGGATTCGTTCTTTCTTAATGTTATACTCAATCTTTTGGAAGGAAATCTTTTTTCGCTGGTTAATTGCATCATTTATTGCGTCAATAATATATAGTATTTGCTTATTCTCAATCTTGCCTCGCCCATCTACGATCACATTTCTCTTCAGTTCTCTCGCTTTGTGGCTGCCAGCAAGGGATGTGAGTTTTTTGATAAGTTCATTGCTTTTTCCTTCTGCAATAAACTTCGATGATGCAACAGCATCAATTATCGTTTTCAGCTCTGCGACTTCAAACTCCCTCTCAATAAAGCGATACTGGTTCTGTGTAGACCGGCGTTCATCGATAGAGTAACCAGCCCGCTGCAGAACTTCAATGTCGCTTTTTAGCGTTGTTCGATGAGTGTCAAGACCATATTCTCGCTTTAAGATATCACAAAGCTGAGTGGTGGTCAGATAGTTGTCCTCATCTGTACGCTCCTTTAGAATTTGAAGGAGAAATAAAGGTCTGAGCTTTGCGTCTATATCCATATTTCGCCTCTCATTTTTTCAGAATTCTAATCAGAGATTCTGCAATTATATCCGCTTCTTCAAAAGTGTTTTCTTTGCCAAATGAAATCCGAATCGTTCCCCTAGCATAATTATCTTCCAGTTTGATTGCCTTTAAGACATGGGAGATTTGCGTACTAACACTATCGCATGCAGAACCAGTTGATACACATATTCCCATCAAGTCCAAACGATGAAGAATTGCCTCTCCGTCTGCATCTTTGAATGACACGCTGATATTCCCGGGAATGTGATTCCGGGCACCGTTTCTCACAAAATCGAGCCCCGATTCCTTTAAGCGTTCAAGCAGGGCATGTTCAAGTTTTAGTACATGCTCAGCATTTTCGTTCAAAGTGGAACAGCTGATTTCAAGTGCTTTTGCCATACCCACGATAGAAGCAACATTTTCAGTTCCGGCACGCATTCCGAATTCTTGAGCACCGCCATCGTTAAGAGGCCTCAATTCAACGCCTTTTCGGATATAAAGAAATCCAACGCCTTTAGGACCATTAAATTTGTGCGCTGATGCCGAGAGCATATCAATACCCATCGCCTTCACATCTATGGGAGTATGTGCAATTGCCTGAACTGCATCAGTATGAAAAATTGCACCATGGGAATGGGCGATTCGAGCCAATTCTGCAATCGGCTCGATCGTTCCTATCTCATTGTTTGAGAACATGATAGAAACAAGCCTTGTTCTATCGGTAATTACGGCGCTTAGCTGTTCCGGATCCACCGTTCCTTCCGAATCAGGAGATAAGTAAGTTACTGGATAACCATGCCGTTCTATTGATGCGCAAGCATTTAAGAGAGCATGATGTTCTATTGCCGAAGTAATAGTTGCACGCTTATCTGGGTCCGAAGATGCAGATCCTTTTATAGCCCAATTGTCACTTTCCGTTCCCCCAGAGGTGAAGTAAATCTCCTCAGGGAGAGCGTTGATGCACTTAGCAATTATTTTTCGTGATTCAGCAAGTGCTTTTTTGGGTTTTCGTGCAAATGCATATGGCTGTGAAGCATTACCATACTCATCTGTCAGCCACGGGATCATCGCGTTGAAAGCTTCTTTATTCAGTTTTGTTGTGGCCGCATTATCGGCATAGATAAATTGCTTCATAGGTGTTTCCTCACTTGAAGAGGGTGCAGCCTTCTTCTTTAAACTCTTCAATTTTTTCCAATAGTTCGTCCACTGTGCAACCCAAATAGTCTGCAAGGCAATCCATACAGTAGAAATTTGTTATGTCTTTGCCCAACATCTTTTTGTTTATTCCTATGGTGTCTTTATCCAATGGCTTTTTACCACACGCAATACATTCTTTTCCCATTTTAGTCATCCACCGTAAAGAACGGAACATCCTTACCCTTGTATTCTGTATCTATGAATCCTTGCTGCAGTTTTATAATGCGCCGCATCTTCATTGCAGGAATAAGGCAATAGTCTCTAAACTCTGTCTTATCAACATCCATTTCCGACTGAACATTTGGGAAAAGAAGTTTAAGGTAAGCAGTTGCGATTTTCTTGATTGCTTTTGCGTCTCGAGTGTCGGCATCATCTGGTCCTTTTACAAGCTTCTCGACAATAGCGCTATAGCTCATATCGTTTCTCAGCTCATGTAGAATGGAACAAAAATACTCGGAGTTCAATGCCCATCCTGTAACCTTCAAACTATCGTTCATTCTTGGGATATCCCAGCCCTTCACAAATCCATGAATGCGATCAAGCAATGCGGTCTCTTGAAACAATGTTGGCAGTTCACCAAGCATGTATTCATATTCATTCATCTTTTCCTCTTTTATGTTGCCAAGGAAAACGACCCCCGCATCAGACTCTCCATTATATCCGTTTGCATTAAATGTTCCGTATTCCAAATATCCCTGCAGTATAGAGCGCATTTCATTCTCGTCACCAAAGTTAACAAGCTTCACTTCATCTATTGCAAGAAAGTCTGGACCACAAATATATCCAGGTTTTCTGCGGTTAGCATCATAGAACATCTTAGTTCTGGTTATTTTTCCGCCGTCAACTAAAAGCCCATATTTGCTTACATGACCAAATACATAGCTTTTTCCTGTTCCTTTGGGGGCCAATTCAATTAGATTAACTCTTTTTTCAACAAAAGGTAAGAGCCTGGTTAACATTGACAGTTTTTGCAGATCGGACTCATATCCATCTGCATTATAATCGATGGCTCCAAGAAGAACATCAATCCATTCGTCAATCGTAAAATGGGACCGCATTTCCTTATAATAATCAAGGTCAACGGTATATGGGCAGAAGTTCTTAAAACCGACGAGTTTGATTTTACCTGAGAGCCTAGGCTTAACCGTATCGTCTGGTGGACGATAGCCGAGTTTAATAATGCCCCATGTTTCACCATTTTTGACGAGCTCGTCTTTATAGGTTTCCCAAATAGAAGGCTCAATCATCGTCTCCTTTTCAGATACGCCAAAATCCGGAATTGCAAATGAAATTTCGCCAGTTTTGATATTAATATCTATAGAGATTCTTGTAAGGAGCTGAACCTGCTGATTTTCATAGACGATTCTGTTCTTAATGCTCATCCAGTCTTCTTTTTTGGGAATATACTTTTTAACAAACGCAGATACCTGCTGCATGTCAAAGTTTCCATATTCATCGCTAAAAGTCTTCAAAAGGTAATCTCTCAAGAAAGCAGGAAGCCCTAAAGAAGAGAAAAAGCTGTTATTCCTGAGATCCTTGTATACGACCATTTCATCAAAATAGTCACGCAGTTTTGTCACTTTTTATTCCTCCTTAGTTAAAAATCGAATAGGCCTGCGTTTTCCGACATTCCCATTTTCTTGATTTCAAACTTTTGACCGGAAGCAAGAATGTCATTCCCATTGAGAATTTCAAACGTATAAGTTCCTTTTCTTGTATAGTCAGCCAGATCGACGCAATAAATATATGGTTCTGATGTAGCTAAAGCATCATAATATTGCCCGTTCAGCATAATACCAATGCTATTGCTCTTTACACCAACATATATCCGAGGCGCTGCATGTTCTTTAGCGGCAAGTGTAATCACCCTTGACGAATCAAGAATAAATGCCTCGATATTAGTTTGCTTCCGTGTAATTTCTATAATTGGAACAGCGACCTCTTCCAAAGATGCTCCTCCATGTACTTCAACATTTGCCTTTCGTCCACCTTTGAATCGATCGTAGTTAGCCAAAACCCAAAATCCGTTTTCTTCGATTGCAGCATTTGGTTTACTATTCAATTCATTTACTGGGCAACATCTTCCAGAGTGTTCCCCAGATGTGGCCATGCTCCAGATGTTTTCCGTTTCATGTAAAACGGCCAATCTACTTGCACCATGGTCAGATATGATGATAGCCTTTTCATATGAGCCATTAAAAATACTTGCTTGGATTTTTTTCAAAAGCTCATCAATAATTTCAAGCTCACGAATAAGGTAAATCGGATTTTTCTCTTTTTCATAGTCAAAACTATCTTCGCCATGATGTTTGATATCGTCAAGATCCTTAATGTCCGCTATAACACACCCTTTGCTTTGAAGTGTAGCCACAAATTCTTTGTTTTGCGAGGTAATTGAAGGCAATTCACATCGCCCACAGGATACATCTGCAGATAAGCCATACTCGCTACACTTTTCTTGAATAAAGCCAAGATATTCAACACCAAGTGCATCAAGGAAAAATGCTCTTGAATTGGTAACATCAAGTTTTTCAACGATAGCCGCTCTGGGCTTTAATGCTGTGACAAAATCCATTTTTGTGGCTTGTTCATCAACAACCGTCTCAAAGGACGGGAGAATATGATTAACTACTTTTTGATACTTGTATGCGTCAAAATAATCGTCAAGTAACTTATTTTTAAAGCGGAATTTTGTCAAATAGCTCGCCAGATCCGGAAATACTTTTTTTAAAACAGAAATTAGTTTCAGAGTATCATACTTTTGACCATAGACATTAAGCCACGCAATTACCCTTTCTTTCTCAAGAATCGTTAAGTCAGTAAGATAATAAATCGCATTTTCGCCCTTGGTTGCAAGGACTTTGCAATATTCTGCAATCTCTGACAAGCAATCCTTAAGTTCTCCTAGAAGATCCTTACGCTGTCTATATAACTGGTCGAATTTAGCGTTCGATTTATCAACCGTCAAAATCAAACGAAAAATGGTTTTAATCAGCTCTTTCTCTGTCGAGACAGAATCTATCACCATTTGCAGATATTCGTTCTCTTTTGCTCCGCTTATAGACAATGCGATAAAATACAGCCATTTTTTATTGTCGTCATACTTCTGGTATGATGCTATTGCATGGCAGAGATTAAGCTCAGAGCCAAACTCCCCCTCTATAAGCTGACTCCAGTTCCCGTTTTGCCCCATTTTTTGAAGCGCATAATTCCACTGCTCTGGCGTGCCAAAGCTGTTAGGAACACTTTTTGTTCTTGGATCATTTCTCACCAAAATGTCATATCCGTTATTCAACTGAGAGATATGATAAATAGACTCAGGGAAACTGTCCTTAAGCGCCATCGTCGAAATGTATGCAGTGTTTTGTGGGCAGTTTTCAACGATCGCCCCAATTTTCTGTAGGCCCGAATAGCACCCGGCAAACGCAGCTGAAATGGAAGGATTAACAAAACAAATAACCGGCGTAGTATCTGACGCGCCGTCAACAATAACCACCCTACCGTTTTCTACAATTCTAGGATCCGAAAACTTCAAGTAGCTTTTGCACTGATATGTAAGCACAACTACATGGCCGGATATACCACTGGTAGCTAATGTTTTCAATGCTCTTTTTGTTGCTAACTCGCCATGAAGCTTTAGGAAACCAGTAACATTTGTAATAAAGGTATTACCGACATTTGCTGAGACAGCCGCATAGAGTTCGTCAACCTTCAGATCGCCGTCATCGTTACAAAAGCTCTCAATATCAGGGAAAGTGTTTTCCCCGACCTTAAAGTAGTCGATTATCTCTGACTTGTCTGATTTGGTTTGGACATCCACAAGAAGAGGCCAGGTTTTGTTCGAACAAAGATAAGCCTGTATTCGCTTTTTTGCATCGTTTAAGTTCATAAAACGACCTCCAAATTATTTTTGCCCTTTGATTATCTCCACGCCGACAGCAATGTTGTCTTCAATCAATTTCTTGAGGTAGTCCTTAAGCTGATCAACGGGCATATTGTCGATGACCTGCTTTGCTTCGCTGTAACCGGATTTCACATAGTTCGCATTTGCCATTTCCTTGATTTTCACCGAAACTTCTTTACTGCCCATCCAGTGATAGGGAGATTCCGTAACATGGCTTTTCAGATAGTCAATCACTTCATCAACATCGTCGAAGAGAATTGTATAATCTCCAAGGAAGACGTCACGGAATGCCTTATCTCGTTCGGATTTGCTGCTGAGTTTATCCGCATAGGTTATTTTGCTAAGATAATCCTCGGCTGTTGCGATTGATTCTTCATCTTTTGTTTTAGAGTTAATAAAGCCAAACACCTTACGCGCTATGGACATTTCAGCATCTGGGACCATAGCCAGAATCGGCATACCATATTTGTTTGACCATGCATACGGAGAGTCCGTACCAGTCAAATCAAGCCAATGCTTCTTCAACTGCGTATATTTTTGCGCATTTTTATATGCGGTGACAGCCTTCTGCACCTTGCTTGTATATTTATCAGGTTCCAACAGATAAGAGCTGCCAAATCCGTATGTATCGTCATCAAGAATTGCCTTAGCATCTTCTTCTGACAAGTCATCCAGATAATAACTGCATGCTTTCATAAAGAGCGAGCTTTGCGCTGCCATGAACTGCTTGAATGTATTGGCATTCTCTTGAAGCAATGCAAGAAATGGCTTTTTCTGTGAATCAAGAAGATTTCTTTGCTTATACAGAGAGCATAGCATTTCATAAAATGGCTTTGCATCGCCAAGCTCATTTTTAATTACAGAATAAGCGATGCAAATCTGACTGAGCTTGTCTACCCATGCACGGATGGTGTCTGCGAAGGTTGTGTTCTTTGTAAGAATACGATTGCTGATTTCAACAATCTCATATTCACAAATCAGTTCATCAATCTTTGCATTAACAGTATCCGTGTTCCACACCCAATTTGCTGCATCAGAACTGAATTTGTACTGGAGCTGATTAATATACTGCCCCCCGTCACCGATTTTACCCGCAAGGGAAGGAAGCTTTCCTCCGTCGTACAGCTTCAGATACTCCATCATTCCGCTCCGGCAATTGTCTTTTGTCAAAACAGATTTCAAGTCCTCTGCTGCACCAGGATTATCAATGCAAATCTGGCCGATGGTGAGAGCAATATCGTTGTCCGATTTCTCTCCGTCCATGTTCTTGTTATTAGCAATGCCGCAATAGTTGTCGATAAGTCGTGAAACCACATCTTTGCTCGTTTTAAAGGTATTGCCGTCAAGAACATACTTGACTACCCAAATCGGAAAGGAGAAACTCTTCATCTGCTCGCGAATTCTCGATCTGGTTTCCGTAATCGACACGCAGAACATTTCAGGGATATCGAAAGCTGTACAAGTTGCCTTGTTGAAAGCGCGTTCTGCTTCCGTAAGCGTAACAATGTATTTGTCCTTATAGCGTTTATCCGGTGTGTTCTCCTGCTTAATGATTTCGGAAATCATTGATGCAAGCTTGTCTGTATCCAGCGGTACAGTTGTCAAATTATCACTGTAGGAATAAATGCCGTTAGCATACTCTTTCAAGATGAAACCAAGAATAAACGCAGTAAGGTTACATGGCATAAACCCATACGGCTCCGCTTTCAGAACGTCATAAATCCGAGCAATAGAAATTCTATCACTCTTGTCGAACGCCTCATCAACTATCTCGGTAACGGCTCTCTTCAGATTTGCAATATAAATGTGTGAGGTTTTCCAGTATTCCGGGACTTTCCAAGCGCCTTTCAATGCATTTTCAAGTTTTGTGGCCTCATTGCCGGATCGGAAAGTGCCTTTGGTTTCCTCTGTAATTCCGCAAGTTGCTCCAGCACCGAGAGAATTGGCATCATACATGGTGTTTAGGACACTTGTAAAAGTGCCCTCCAAACACTGCGGATAATGGAACTTGTCGATATCCATCAGTTTTTCAAACAGATCCGCTATATTCGCAACACGTTCTCCATTCGGAGCATAGCGAGAGTAGACATAGAAGGCACCGTTCTTAATGCGCTTTGCCCAATTGGAAAGAACCTCTATGGCATATCCTTCGTATGTCTTGCGCTGATCTATATCACTATTTGCAATTGCAAGTGCCATTGCATAGTTTTCGACAAATTCTGTATATTCGCTCTCACCAAGGAGCACGGAAGAACTGTCCACTACCACAGCATTTGTTTCGCGATTGCTCTCAAAGAAGTTTTCAATTTTCTTTTTCAGTGCACCACTCTCGGAAGAGTCTCTGCCTATAGTTGCTACAACATAAAGCTTATTTCCAGCTGTGCTTGGATTATTTGCCTTTTTGATTTCGCTGTCGAAGTCAGAAAGTGTGGCATAAGCAAGCGAGTAACGAAGCCTTAACGCACCAGTAAATTCAATCGTACTGCGCAGATTACTGCCGGCCATAAAGGTCATGTCCTTAGTAGATTTTTGCTTGGCTTGAGCGATAAACGGCGTAGAGTCGACATTCGGCCCATTGTTTTTGCAGCAATAAGAGAATACATCGCCGGTCAACGGTGTCCTTGTGATAACATGGTCGTTTAGCATCTTCATTGCGATTTTGGGCGCAGTAAACTGAAGGTCTGTTCCCTCAAAAGCAAGTTCAAGATTTCTGTTGTTTGGCAGGAAAATATCCCGATTGCCGGTCATTCGCTCAGAGACTGCCTGCAGAAGCAGGATTACCTTCAAGACGCTCTTTTCATCTTCAAGCAGTTCCTTGTCAAGCTTAGGGGTGTAGCAACTGAGAACCTCTTTGATTCCGTCAGCAAGTTTCTGGCTGCCGGTCTCATAAAAGAAGTTCCAGAGCATATCCGCGGTGAGGAAAGGATTGCGAGATTTGAAATCATAGTTGTCGATAAACCACTGAAAGGCATGAACCTGTTCACCTTCATCGTTCTTAATGAAGTTGAACATGCTTCTCGCTGTAGATGTGTAGTAGATCGAAATATGCTGGAGTAAAAGAGCCGCATACGGATGAATCGGGAGAACATTAGTCAGATCTTCATCGGTAAGATTAATTGCTTTCCTGACGGCTGCGCGGCTGGTTTGAGAACGTCTGTCAAGGCTCGCCCTGTTCTTTTCCCACTTTGCCGCCTTATCTTCATCCTCTGTTTTCTTCATTGCCTGATTCATGAGCTCAAAGGCAATGTTTTCGGGCAGTGAGATATGAATTGGAGAAACAAAACGGTCAAGAATTTTTCTCTTATCCGGGTCTCCGTCGGAGAAGTAGCCCTCTGCCTTATGCGTGACGATCAGCAGGCAGAACGGTGCACTTGCTGCCAGCTCTGCAATCTGCTGGAAGCCGGTCAGATGGTGCATATTGTTTTCAAAGTATTCGGAGAACTCATCCCAAATAAATACAAGCTCTTTGAGATTGTTCTTCTCAATAACCTCACGAATCCAATCGCAAAGTTCGCCGGTATTCATGGAGAATCCGTTTCGAACTGCCGGAACCTTGAAAATCTTATTGATAAGGCTTCTAAGAGCTTCTTCATCGTACTCTCTCAGCTTTTTTAGGACACTATCTGAAATATCTCCTCCGAGCGCCGTTTTGTATGTCCCTTTGGCATAGATATCAAAGCTCTGCCTGTTCTCCTCGTTTTCGAAGAAACGAATCAGAGAATTCTTCAGAGATGTATTTGCTGTATTTTCGATTCCCGCTTCCGTCAAGGCTTTCTCAATGCCTTCTTGCATAGCAACTATTAAGTCCGTATCGCTTTGAATATCAGAAGACCCATAGCGGTGGCAGACAAGTATTTTTCCCTCATTTTTCTGGTTCAAGAGCTTCTTGCAGAGGAAATTATCCAGTCCATATTTCTCAAAATAGGCGGTCGTCTCTTCATCGGAAGCTTCGATGAGCTTCTTCAGAGTGAATACCGCATGAGATTTACCGGTACCGTAAGCACCGTCCACCCACATAGACAGCTTCTGCTTCCGTTCCAAAACATCCACCATGGCCTTGAGCAGTTGAACGAAAGTGGGGTGCGGCCAGAACTTCTTCCAAAGATCCGGTTTCTCTTCTATAAGCTTTTTATCAACCTGGGGAAAATATTCGGGATCAATATTGAAATACTCTCTATAACTCATCTCCGTCTCCTCCTCAGAACAGCTCGTTCAGTATTTCCTCGGCGCTCTTATCGCTCTTTAAGGTGATATTATCGAGGCCCAAAGTAAATCGTGCTTCAATTAAATCGGGGTAGTTGAAGGTCAATCCGTTTAGAATCTTTTCCATGGTGTCGCGGTTCAATCCAAAAATCTGCGTAGGGCTGATTCCTTCGCTTTCGATGGATGTGTCAAGCAATCTCGTAAGGGTAAATTGTTTGAAGTTGCCGCATTTTTCGGAGAACTGGTAGAGCGAGTACAAAATAACTCGCTCATCGGGTACTTGCCATCCCGTTCTGTACAGAGCAACCGCCTTGTTCTTTTCTTTTACCATTTCTCCTAATCCCACATGAGAAAATGGCAGATCCAAAATCCTTGCTAGCGAGCTCCATACATCATTGACCCACTTTTCATCGGCTCCACTGTCAACAAGCATGCTGCATACATACTCTTTACTCATCGTCTCGCCAAATGAAATGTTACATATGTACCATCCTATTTGTGGGTTATACGCGAGATTTGCTAGCATCAATGCCCAGCTCAGATTCTCATCAAGTCCAATGTCGCTGATAATCTCAGCGAATCGAGTGAATCCATTATCATCAAGCAAATCCGCATCCTTAAGAAATCTCTTAAAGAAGCTAAACATCTGTGAACCTAATGTGTTCTTTTCTTTGAACTCGTTTTTAAATGTAAAATACTGCTCCATCCAATCTAATTTAGGGGCATGGTGCGAAAAACAATTCAAACTTTGAGTCTTTCCCATTTTAGTACCTCCCCTTGGCAATTCCAAGGATTTATAAATTAAGCAACCTTTATCAACCTTGTGGCACTGGGAGCAGTGCACACATCCTTCAGCAATCGTAACTTTCCCGTCATGCATGTGTATCATACCCTTGTGACAGTCAGCCTCACATTCCTTGCATCCAATACAGCAGGCAGTTTTTCTGAACACATTTTTCAACAGTTTGGTAAACAGTGGAGCTTTCTTTGCCAACGCAATATCATATCTCACTTTAAGACAATCATTTGTTTCAACAACTTCAAACTGATATTCAGATCCCCTGAAATCGATGATGTACGGAGAGCTATCATTTTTGATAACACCAATTGTTTTTATCCATTCTCGCCAGTCCGTCTTTGGCGAATCAACTGTTATTTGAAAGAAATGGGCATCACTTTTTTCTTTATAATCTATTTTCAACGGCAAGTCCCTTCCGTTTTTCCTTGCCTTCCAGCCACCATTCCTGATAAACTCCTCAAGTTTATCTTCTGTCCGAAAATTATGAGAATACATATCTCTTACTTTATCCATCAAGGCATTAAATTGAGCCGGATAGCAAATTCGAGCCATATATTCATTTCGCTCTGCGGCTCTGGGACAGACAAGACATCCCGCTCTGCGGTTACCTTTTTTATAGGCTTCATTCAAGTAAAGTTGCCGTAGATATATGTATGCATATAGCTCTGCTGAGTTCCACTCTAAAATGGGATTACAGCTATATTGTCCTTTGTGTTTTTCGCCTAAACTTACGTAGTCATATTCGCTTCTTGATAGGCTTTCACTTGCTCTCACGCCAATAAACGCCATTCCAGTAAAATCAGGCTTTCCAAGGGCATCTCGCAGCACGATAATTTGCGGTGAAGTCTTATGGACACTGCAACACCATCTATGTACAGTCGCAGGAGGGCCAAATTTTGACCATGTATAATCAGGCTCATATTGAGATCTTGATGTCAAAAACTCAATTTCCCCTTCAGCACATACTTTTTTTACTTCTTCAACAGTCTTATATGTATCAGGAAATTCCATCCCCGTGTCACCGAACAAAACCTTAAAACTGTTATGCGGAAGAGCACGCTGAACCAAATCCAATGTAACAACACTGTCTTTGCCGCCAGAAAAAGCAACATAAAACACATCCACCTTTTTCTGGTACTCAACAAAAGTGTTGTATATTTTCTTAATTGTGTCCTGCGCCAGCTGTTCGATAATATTCCTGTTCTTCTCAATCATCGCAGGGATATCGACAAACCGGAGAGGAAAGCCGTTCGGCTCTGGATCTTCAATCAGCACAATCTCGGGCGCAGTATAGCAAGAACCACCTTTCACCTTTGCGACCAGTCTACCGCGATAAAAGTAGTTATTTGCTTCCGCCCACATATAAGGGAAACAGTCGTTTTTGTCATATTTCCAATGCTTGTCGAAGCCAAGTATATCAAGTTCTTTATAGTACACGGGACGTGGCTCTTTAGAGAAGATAAGCGGAGTCGGCGTCAAAACATATCCGCCTGTTGAGCTGTCCCATTCGTAAGAGTACATGTATGTTATTCCTTCCTTCTACGTATTTGTGCTGCCCGACGCAGGGCTAGGTCGATGTCCTTGTAGCTGCGGCGGGATATTATATTCATATCCGCCAGATAGTTCAAAGCATCTACCTTTTTCAATTCAATGCGCCCATCGGCAAGGAAGGCCGCACATGCATCAACAAATTCTTTTATCTGTCCGTCTTCCTTCACAACAAAGCCGGCCACATTGTTCAATGACAGTCCATTGTTAACAAGAGCGAATTTTTTGCTATAGGAAAGCAGAAAGCTTTCGAGCAGGTATTCATTCCACTCATAACCCACATTCGGAAAAACGAGGAATGAATCTATCTCACGAATGCGAATGTAGTCTTTCGAAAGGAAACTGTTGATGGCTCTGTCAACTGCATCTGTATCAAAGGATATCATCTCCTTCGAGATAAACAGATCATGACTTACTCGTACCGACACCTCGGAAAGAGCTTCAAAGTAGATTACTGTGTCAAGCTCTTTGGACAGATTATAAATGTCATCAGCCGTAAAAGTCGGATGATGTTTCGCATAGAGCTGATAGATGTCTCGCATTTCATAGCGGTCTTCTGGTCTGCTAATTACTGCACCGTTGAAATTAAATTTGCCCAAATAGTGCGCAGAAATAGCATTCCGCACACCGAGAGCGGAAAGATACAAGTTGTTTTCAAGGAAAACGGGCATTGTTTCCTGAATTATATTCCATATATCTGTCCAGATTGCGTATCCATTTTCGGCGATAGAGCCATCAATAATTGCAGCGATCTTCTCAAGCTCCGGCTCTGAGATTTCAAAAATGTCCGCATGGAAGTATTCACCTTTGGCATTTCTGCGGAAGCGACTGTCAAATTTGATAATACTGTCTACTCTCTCCTTTGGAATGTGCGTAAGAGCCGTGCAAACATCCTCAACTTTCATCGGCTTGCCAGCAGACAAGAGAAAGTCTTCAACCTCGGCAGTGTCATCGATTTTTACATTCGCCTCGACTGACATATAGTCTTTGAAGAAATAATATTTATCAGGATCCGCAGTGAACTCGATAAACACACGAAGCATATGCTCATCCGCAAGAGAATAGCAGTTTGCAAAGGCATCTGCCAAATCTTCAAAAACAGCTTTATAATACAGAACCTTTTTGCCGGATGAAAAACTGTTCTCAATATAGGTAAACAGTTTTTCCCTTGTTTCGTCATCCATTATTCCTTCTGCAGGAAACAGGCGATTATTATAGAACACACCGCAGAGCCGAAGTTGTTTTTCAAGCGTGTCATCATCTGCGTCAATGCTGCTGTCATAAAGGTCTTCATATGTTTCGCGGAAGTTATCAAAATCAATTGAGTCAAAGGTAATACCATTGCGATATCGACACATTAGTATTTCAATGTATTTCTCTTTGTCAAAAGGGGCAATTGGCTGTTCCTGCGGTTTGTTTTGCAGCTGAGCACCTGTCTTTTTGACTGCAATACTCTGACCCGCCATTTCAGCAAACTTCGTGAAAGCAGCTCTGAAGCGATTGTGCTGCCGGATGTTATATGCGGCAAAGCCATCATCTTTCATCAAGGCGTTTAAAAGAGCAACCGCATCGCTTGTTGTCACATCATATATGCGATATGAAGTGAATCCGTAATCCTTTGCATATTTTTCAGCTGAACGAATAGCAGAAACATAACTTCGGCATGTCGGCTCCGCCATACACAAAGTTTTGTCAAGATAATCATAAAATGCGGAATCAGAAATAGTGTCATCTTTTCCTGCTTTTTTCTCATTCCTCGCGCTTATAGTATCGGCAGAAGCAAATGAGTATATCCCATTTTCAATTCTATGAGCCCACGGTGCATGGTCCAGTATGCCCTGAACGAGTTCACGGTCATCACTCTGGCCTAATAAACCAGTAATTCTGTTGAGAGAAAGTCCGGCAGGATCATCATAAATGCGTGAAATTGAATAGAGCTTTTCATAAAGCTTTTCATTCTCACTCCTGGCTTGAGACGTTCTCTTTTGCTCGGCTTCTTTTTTGAGCGTATAGGTAATAGACACTTTGTTAAGGTCAACGCCGCACAAACGCAGGAGCGTAGCAATCCTTGAAGCGATTTCTGTTGCCGAATGGTTCGTCTCAATAAACAGGCCATCAGTTATTGCCTTAGGCTTTCTCAATGCTTTCGAATTCATTGAAAACTCCGGTGCAGCCCCTTCTGAAAGAGATCCTCCGTCCACTATAATCTGTGGATAGTCCTGTTTCAACAAGAATGCAACTTTTGCGTAAAGACTTGCCCAGCTATTAAAATCGGTAAAGGTATGATCTTTATAGTTCAAACAGACTGGCTTGGAAAAGATCAAGCTTCCAATATCAGAAAAATCAAGACGAATTATATCATCAGAATTTGCAGCGGCAGTTGATAACATGCTATCCGGTTCATTCAATGCTTCGCCTTCAAACTCAGCTGTGTTTTCTTCCCGCGACGCTACATATGAATCTAAAAATGCTTTATAAAGCGGAATGGCCTTATCCATTTTGGCTGCCGCAGACCTATACTTTAGTCTAAAAAGTCTAAAAGAAAGCAATTTGGATGTAGCTGCATTGAATTCTGCCTTGTTTTGCATACTCCAAAAGCCATCCTTGCAAACCTTTTTCGAAACGCAATAGCGAGAGGCCACGTCTAATGCATCTATGATTGCGGATGGAGTATATTTCTTAATCGGATGCTCGTTTAACCACTGGGCAAAGAGAGCTTTTTTATCGATATTCTGTTATGACAAGTCTGTCATTTCAATCTCCTCTTTTGCTCTCTTGAGTATCTCCTCAAACTTTTTAGGGTTTTCCTCTCGAAGTTCAGCAACCTCAGCATACAATTTACTTGCGCCAGGCATGCCTTTTTCACCATGGGTAAGCAAATAAGCCATCTTTTGCATTTGAAGCGCAATGCCATTTTCGTTGCGAAAAACATCGTCTATTGCTATATTTTTACTTATAGCACGCTTGCGTAAATTGGAAGAAACGGTCTTGACTACTTCCGATTTGGGTTTTCCCTTACGAAGGACCTCTTCACACGCTTCTATAAGAAGGGCAATCTCAAATTCATCCCACTCTATTCGTATTGCCATATGTTTTAATCCTCAATTATCTCAACAATGTCTTCAATATTGCAATGGAAGATACCACACAGGGTTGCGATTTCTTTTAAGGACACATATTCGGCTTTGGTAAATTGCCCCATCATGTATTGACTGAATCCGGCAGCTTGAGCAAGATCGCGTTTTGTCATTTTATTGTTCTTCATCAGTTTCCAAAGTCTGTCATAGCTCACGCGCATAGCCGATCGTCCTTTCTCATTTATCCCAATCAGGGCGCAATACGCCTATTTTTACAGGTTATCAATGGATATTTTATCACAAGACTTCGAATAATTCAAGGATATCGGTGTATTTTCTCGATATTTTTCGCAAGCTGTCGGTTTTGATCGACATTTGAGCGCACAAAAGATGGAGACCGAGCTCATCTCTGAACTCGGTCTCCGATAATTTCTGAACCCGGTTTACGGATTCGATACGCCATATCCGAGAATTTCATAATAGCCAACCGGGTACTGATTGACGCGGCAGCTATCGCCGGAGTTGCCCTCGATGGTGTAGACGATGCCGTTTTCGACTTTCTGGACGATGCCAACATGATCAGCCTGACCGTCCTGTGGGCCGGAGCTGCCCTTGTTGTCCCAATCGAAGAAGACGATCATGCCGGGCGAGGGCTCCATGGCGTTATCCGCCCACTGCCCACGCTCCCGGAACCATTGGACACCGTTGACACAGCCGGCAAACTTGGGAATGACACCGGTGTCGATATAGCCGCATTCGTTTGCGCACCAGCTGACGAAGCAGGCGCACCACTCCACACGGCTGCCGAAGCCGTACCATGACCAATAGGGCTCTCCGCCCACATTGCCCACCTGAGAAAGCGCCACGGCAACGATTTGGTCATCCACTCCGTAGATTCCGTAAAGCACCGCTGCCCACATGCTGCTGTCCTGTGCAAGCAGTTCTGCAAGCTGCTGCTTTTGATCCTCATTGAAGCCGTACTGCGCAGCCATCTCATCCGCCGTCTTGTGGCTGACAGTAATATAGAGCGTCGTAATCGTCTCCTGTACCTCTTCCTCAAGAATATTGCCGTTGCCGTCGTCCGTCTCCACAATGACCGTCTCTGTCCTTGTTTCCGTCCGATGGGTGATCTCATTCATCTCCCAAAACAGGTCCTTCAGAAGCTGTTCCTTTTCCGGAGTGATCGTTGCTACCTCCTGGGGATTATCCGGATCGGAGGTCGTCTTGACGGCATAGATCGACAGCACCTCTGGCCACACGGCCCGAGAACCGGACATTTCAAGCGCATCGTATGCAACGGAATCCTTAATGGCATCCAGCTCGTTCTGGTAATCCATGTTGATTTCCTGAATGACCTGCCGCATCGTCTTTTCTGAGCCGGTATCCTCGCTTGAAAAGAAAATACCAAAGCAGGAGCAGACGATCAAGGCAACAAGACAGATAACCACGACGACCACGACCGCAACCCAGCCACCGGCAGCGATAGCCGCAACCAGTGCTTTCATCGCCGCTGCTATGGCCTTGATTGCCGCCGCAATGGCTTTCGCCGCCGCAACAGCCGCTTTGTAGGCGGCTATGGCAGTCTGGCGGGCAATCTCCGCCGCTTTCTGTGCGGCCTTTGCAGCCGCAGCCGCTGCCTTTTGCGTTGCCTTCGCCGTTGCCTCTGCGGTTTTGATAGCAGCCTTGGAGGTTTTCTCCGCAGTCTTTACGGCCCTCTCTGTTGACTTTACCGTTCCCTTTGCACCGGCTTTTACGGTCTGTTTACCGGCAGAGCGAGCAGACTGCTTGATGGTGCGTTCAGTACGCTCCGCAGATTTGATGGTCTGGTTTCGTCTGCTCCGGATGCTTGTCCGTGTGGCCTCCGTATTTTGCCGCGCTGCCTGCCGTGCAGCCTCCTCTCGCGGCGTTCTGCTTGGCGCGCCCCTACGCAGCTCCTCCTCATAGCGGCGAACCCGCTCTTCATTTTTGTGGATGCGCTTTTCATTGCGGTACTCCCGGTACGCCTCCTTGCCTTTTTCAATGGCTTTTTTCGTTTGGCCGGAAACCTCGTGCCAAACCTGATCGGTCACATCCTCAGCGGCATAGCGGATTTTGTCCTCCGCGTACTCAGAGGGGGAAATCTGCCCATCGTCCATCAGGTTTTCCGCCTGATCCTTGGAGCGGACGAGCGCCGTCTTCATGCGCTCGGAGGCAACAGCCGCTTTATCAAGAATCTTGATATCCTTAACGCTCTCTCTTGTTTTTATCCTGCCCAAAGCCATCGCCTCCCTTCAGAGCAGACAAGTCACACCTTCTTCGCTACGACAACGAAGCGACCGTTGGGATAGGTATATTCGCAGGTGGAAAGGGTCAAAAGCTGATCTCCGTATTCGGCAGTAACCCCCGTGTCATAGAGTTGCCTTGCATGGACATTCTCTATGAACTCATCGAACTGGTCCTCATCCATCAGCGTGTATTCGTTGTACTTGAAGGTCTCGCGGTTCGTGTTGAATTTGAAGGCGGCAACGACCTCATATTTGCCGAGACTGGAGAGCGTGTCAAAGGCAATCTCCGGATGCTCCCTGCAGAAGTCAGCATCAGCGTATTTGCAGAGGTCGGCAAACATAGAGCCGTCGTTCATGTGGTGCCCATAAATCACAAGGTTGTTGCTGATCCCGGTCATGCAGGCCTCGTCAATATAGGGAACGCCGTAGTCGCTGTACGATTTATCAAAGCTGTGCTTCAGATAGAAGTCCGGCTTGTTCGGGGTTTGCATGACAGGGTAATTGACATTCGTACCATCGATTCTAATCCAGCCGATAAAGTCGTTGTTCTGCTCAAACAGAGCATCATACTTTTCGTGGGCAAGTGCTGCCTCTGCCGTCGCCAAATCTTCTGCGTTCAGGCCGGATTCCTCCGCTTCGGTGGCCTTCTGCGGCTCGTCGATTTCCGTAATCAGATTTGTCAGATCGTCAAATGCCGCCTTGCTGTTCTTGGCATCCAGATACTGATGCGTAAACATGGCGCTGCAAAAGATTGCTGCCGCGCCGAGTACGGAAACGATGATGATTCCAAGGGTTTTCTTTTTCATTTCGTATTCCTCCCAAAAGAATGGAGGACGGGGTTAATCCCGTCCTCTTGCAAATTTGCCCTCGCCGGGGCGCGTGGTCATAAGCTGATAGAGCTTGGTGTTCTGCGGGAACCTATTGATAAAGGGTACCAGCGCAGAGCCGTATTTAATCAGTCCGCAGCCGGCGTCGGCATTGGTGATATAGCTCATCTGCTCATTGGAGATGTTCAGGAGCTTGGCAAGCTGGCCTCTGTCGGAGGCAGCCTGATTCAGCATAACCACAAATTCCGAGTTGGAAAGCATGGTGCTGGCCTGAACAGAATCCAGCAGATACTCCACATTCTGCGTGATTGCCGTGGGGTATGCGTTGCGCTTACGGAACTGTCGCCATGCGGAGTTGAAGAACTGCGCCGAGAACTCGTTCTCGAACACCACATGGAACTCGTCAATAAAGACATGGGTGCGCTTGCCCTTCTTCCAGTTCAGCGTCACGCGGTTGAGCATGGTGTCCGTGATCACCAGCAGACCGGTGGGCTTGAGCTGGGAACCGAGACCGTGAATGTCGAACACCACGACACGCTTGTCGAGGTCCACATTGGACTGCTTGCCGAAGATGTCCAGAGAACCGGTGGTATAGAGCTCAAGGGACAGCGCGATCTGCTTCGCTTCAGGCTCAGGCTGCTCCAGCAGCATATCGCGTAGGGTGCAGAGAGTGGGAATCGTCCCGGTGTCCGCCGCATTGCGGTACACATTGGTGATGCAGCGGTCGATGATAGACTTGTGCTGCGGGCCGACGCCCTTCTTGTCGATCTGCTCGATGAGGGACATGATGAACTCGGACTTTACGACAATGGGGTTGTTTTCACCGTACCCGTCCACCATATACATGGCGTTCAATCTGTCTCTGCCGCCGGCAGACACACGGATCACCGAGCCGAGATCGCCCATAGCTTCAATAAGCGGCGCGTATTCTCCCTCGGGGTCACAGATTAGAATATCATCGTTAGTGTTCAGAATGAGGAAGGTAATCAGCTCCTTTGCCGAGAACGACTTACCGGAGCCGGGGACACCGAGCAGGAATGCGGACTGGTTCAGGAAATTTGCCTTATTGCACATGATGAGATTGTGGGAAATGGCATTTTCGCCGAAGTAAATACCGCCCTTATCCATGATCTCCTGCACCTTGAAAGGCATCAGTACCGCTAGGCTCTCCGTGGTGAGGGTTCGGAAGGCATTGATTTTTCGCGTACCGATGGGGAGCACCGTATTCAGTCCATCCGTCTGCTGATATTTCAGCGTCGCCATCTGGCACATGTGCTTTCTCGCCGTAGACAGCACCGTTTCCGTATCCTGATCCAGCTGCTCCTTGGTGTCTGCGGTGATCACCATTGTGACCACCGCAAACATCATGCGCTGGTCACGGGTGGTCAGGTCGTCCAAAAACTCCTTGGATTCCTTGCGCTGAAGCTCCATGTCGTAGGGAACCACAGCGGAGAAGTTGTTATTCTGATTCTGCCTTCTCTGCCAGCCGGTGATGTTCGTTTCCACGCCCAGCAAGAGGCGCTCCACCTCACGGACGGCTTCATCGGTAGGGATGGGGATCACATCAATGGAGAGCATGAGATTGCGGTTTAGCTCGGTCAACTCCGAGAACATGCTGTCCTTGATATAGCTGGCGTAGTCCTTGAGGAAAAGCACTCTGGCATATTTCTCGCCCAGCTTGATATGATCCGCAGTACGCTCTATGCTGTCCGGGCAGATGTAGTCACGGAAATCATGCCCCAGACGCGCCTTCCGGTTCATATCAAACGAGAATGCCGCCTCATCACCGGGGCGATAAAAGTCGTGGAGAATGCGCAGCCGCTCAACGGCGTTCAGGGGCACACACTTGGAACCCAGATTTGCGAAATGGGCGGTCAAATCCGCTCCGATTCTCGCAAAATAAGCCCGTGCTTCCTCGATGTCCTTCTTGGCCACGGTAATGGTAATATACTTTTCCTGCGTAATGCCGTTTGCTCCGGTCGCCTTGTCCAAGAGCATATCGTTATACTCCTTGCGGTATTCATCCAGCCCGTCCTGCTTCATGGGCATCAGGATGGATTCCTCAAAATCCGACCTGTTCAGCCTGTGATTGTTGATGGTGATCTTCGTGGTAGCTCCGCTGTCCAGACTGTTCAGAAGCTCCGAGTATGTCAGAAACATGCTCTCTTTGTCCTCGCGGCTCGCCACCAGATAGTTGATGTCCGAGAATCGGAAGGATTTGGAGAACTTATTCCCAACCTTAAAAATGCCATCCGGCCAGATGTTCTTGATTGGAATAAGATCCTGCACCTTTCTCGGAACCTTAAACTTCTCCTTGTCCTGTGCGAGGATCGCTTTGATACTCTTAATCATTGCGCTTGTAGGCCTCCTTTTCGTGTTCATCGATAGCGTCCTTCAACGCCTCGTAGTAGATATTCACCGGCTCGAACTTGATCTGCTTGGGCTCCAGCATTTCGCTGCGGAGCCAAGCCCACACAAATTGCTCTGCGGTCATACCGTTGTAGTTCACAAAACCCATTGCCGCAAAGGGTGCAGCACCAAGGATGCACATCCACGAAACTGTCTCGGTTCCCACATAGGGCTTCAAAACAAAGTACAAAAGCACCGCAACGCCAACAGCCAGTAAAGAAAAAACGAACTGTCTGAGGGACAGTCCGAAAAACATGGACTCGGTATAGTTCCGAATCTCTCTATTGATTTTGACCTCCATTTTCATTCCTTTCCCGGCGCAGAGCCTCCTGAAGTTCCTCCTTGCAGACACATTCCTCTGCAAGACAATTTACTTCGCCTTTCTTTCTGCCGCCGTAATAGAGACAATATTTGCAATCGCAATCAGCCGCGGTATATCCGCGCCATTGATTCAGTACACGCTTTGCCATATCAGATGCCCATCATCTCCTTCACAAGCCTGTCTGCCATCTTCACTGCGCCGACCAAAATGAGCATATTGAAAATCAACTCGCCGATGTAGCTCCACACCATAGAAGCCGGAGCTGCATTCGGATCAACAACAGGCGGGCTGGAGGCAAACACCGAGAAGATGATGCAGGCCAAGACGATGATTGCACCCTCCAGGCACACCGACGCATAGCTTTTTAGGAAGCTCTTTCCGATGTTCTGCGTAGGCTCTCCGGCAAAGGCGGAAAGCGGAACAGGCGCAAGTGCGGTGTACATATACATTTTGAAAAAGCGGCCATATACACTCAAAATCATCACGAAGGACAGCACCCAAATGAACAGGCCGCCGATCAGCGTCACCGCCCACAAGGGGATAGACTCAAAGAATCCACAATCCTCCACCGCTGTGATGATCTCCTGCGGCAACACCGTTGCCTGCGGGCTTCCAAAGCCGGCAGAATTCATGATCGTACTGACCACGCCCTGGATAATCTCCAAAATTGCCATCATCAGCTCCATGCCGTAGGTAATCAGGCCTTTAGCAATCGCAAAACGGACGAACAACTTCACCGCGTGCTCCGGCTTTTTCAGCTCTGCAAAGGAGCCGCAGGTTTTCACAACTCCCACTACGAAAAACAGCACCAACAGCGCATAGCCGATGGCCTGCAGCGCTCCGTGGATGCTGCAAATAATCGACCAGATCGAGCCGCCTTTGAATGTCTGCGGTGACTGCGTGATCAGCTGCCAAATCTCAGACAGCTTATCGTTCCATACTTCCAACGCATTTTCGAGGTTCTGTACAACCCAGTTATCCGACATTCATTACACCTCCCTTCGGGGCGGTCTTTGCGACCGCCCCTTTTGCGGAAACCGGATCAGCCAACAATGAGGTTGAGGATTTCCTTGGCAAAGGTGATGATGACGCCGCCGGCCAAGGTCAGGAAACCGTTGGAACGCTGGCTCGGATCGTGGGACTGGAAGCTGAGACCGACCTGCACAATGCCCCAGCCAAGCAGAATCAGGCCGACCGCACGGATGAGGCCGAAGATAAAGTCGCTGAGGTTGTTGACGACGGTAATGGGGTCGCCTGCGGCAAAGGCGGTCACGCCCATGCTCATGGTAAGCGTAAGGGCAAGGACAGCCATCACATAAATGCGGTAGCCCTTCTTGACCTTGCCGGGGATCTCCGGCTTGTTGGTGTTCTTCTTTGCATTAAGCTTCTTCATTGTCTTTTTTCTCCTTTTCATCAAGTAGTTCTTCCAGCTCCTCTTCCGAGTAGAGCAAGAATTCATGTTTTTCTGCCTCCAGCTTTTCAGCGTTTTTGACAACCTTCTTGTCGAAGCTGAACGCCATGGAAGCGATGCTTCGGGTATCCTCACCGTGGGTATAGGCCGGTGCGGAACCGTCCGTCGTAAGCGCCACATTGGGATGATGAAGGATGTCATACTTGAGATCCCGGATGGGGCGCTCTCCGCGTATAAAAAGAAGTGCGTACTGGTTGTCCAGCATACGCACTTCGTCAGGTGTCATCAGCTCTCGTCCGGCAAGCTGATAGTTGGTGGAATAGCTTCCGTTTCTGCCGCGAGACCGTCCGTAGGTATTCGTATCGATGGTCTCCTTGCCCAGCAGCTTGGAAACATACTCGTGGGTACTTTGCTCGTTGCCGCCCAGGTACAGAAATTCATCGCAGTTACCCACAATACTTTCCCATTGCTTCTCGAACAGGGCTTTCAGCTGCGCAAGGTTCTGGATGATGATGGAGACGGAAATCTCACGGCTTCGCATGGTGGACAGGAGCTTATCAAACTCATCCGGCAGGGCGACATTGGCAAACTCGTCCATGACAAAATGCACATGCACGGGCAATCTGCCGCCGTGAACGGAGTCGGCCTGATAGTAGAGCTGCTGAAACAGCTGGGTATAAAGCATACCCACGATGAAATTGAAGGAACTGTCATTATCGGGAATTACAGCGAATACCGCCGTTTTCTTTTCGCCGATTTGCCCTAAATCCATTTCATCGCATTGGGTAATGCCGGCCAGCGAATCCAGATTGAACTTTTCCAAACGGGAGACAAGGGAAATCTGGATGGATTTCAGCGTCTTAGCACTGCCGGAGTGATACGCCCGATAATACTTGAGGGCGATATGCTCCGGGTTCCGTTCCTCCAATCTCTCAAAAAGCTCATCGAGAACGGACTGGTATTCCTCGTTGTCCTCCTTTACATCGCCGGCTCGGATCATCTCCATGACCATGGAGAAGTTCTGTTCATCGGGCGGAGCCTCATAATGAAGATAGCAGACAAGGGCCTTGAGCAGCATCGCTGCCGTCTGATCCCAGAACGGGTCCTGTGTCTGCGATCCTTTGGGTGTTGTATTCTTAAAGAGGTTTGTGGTAAGCCGCTGAATATCATCATCGCTGCTGATATACACGAATGGGTTGTAGCAATGACTTTTCTCCATATCAATGAGGTCAAGGACTTTTATTTCATAGCCCTTCTCCTCCAGCAGATGGCCGGTATCCCGGAGCAGTTCACCCTTTGGGTCAAGCACGACGAAAGAAGTATTCGCATTCATAATGTTGGGCTTGGCGTAGAAGCGTGTTTTACCTGCCCCGGAACCGCCGCATACCAACACATTCAGGTTTCTGCGGTGCTTTCTTCCGTCCAGGCCGATGGCGACATTTTGCGTCAGCAGCTTGTTTTCCGTCTTATCCTTGTTGGCATATTTCTTGTTGACCGAACCAGCCGCGCCCCATTTAGCTGATCCGTGCTCTTCTCGCCGTCTGTAATTGTGCTCCGTGGAGAGATAGACGCCGATGGTGATCCCGTACACCAAAAGCAAAGTGAGGACAGTTTTTACACTGTCCTCACAAAGCTGTATCTGGAATGGGTTTTGCATCACCGATCCGAACTGCTGAACCAGTCCGGGCAATCCATCCTTTAAGCAGGGAGCAATCAACAGGCCGAGCCACACAACCGGAATTATGCCGCAAAGATAAAGAATCACATTCTGCTTGGAGAACTTATCTTGCCTCACGGTCAGCTCTCCGTTTCTCTTTCTTTGTTGGGGCATCAATGACCTTCAGGATCAAATCGTTAATGTCTTCTGTGGACTTTTCGTCCCGGAGAAGATCGTTCCGAAAATCCATCAGGCCGCTGACCATCAGACGCTGCTCAAAATCGTCCAGCGTGACGACTTTCTTTTCCTCAGCCATATCGGGGTACCTCCTTATCTCGCTTCATCCCTGCGTTCCTTGGGCTTCATGCTCTTGTCCAGCACCTTCGCCATGTCGGACGAGATCTCATTGGCCACATCTCTGATCTTGGACAGCTCGTTTCTCACACTGCGGGCATCCATCGTAGAGAATCCTTCGGGAAGTCTGTCAAATCGGAACATGTCCTTCGGCACATTGTACCGGCTGCAGAGCACATATGACACGCAGTAGGCGGTAAAGGCATGGTCGCTGCGCTTATATGCGCCGTCGTCCAGATGTGCATGAGCAAGCTCCTGGGAAATGCCGCGGAAAATGTCTCCGGCCTCCAGCCCGGGTCTAACATAGATTTTCTTGTCGTCGGGACGATATACCGCGTTGATGTTCTCCGGCAGCTTTTGGCTGATCTCGATGGGGCAAGGTGCATTGTGGATGATGGCTTTCAGAAGCAGCCGTTCGTCCCGCTTCATCGCGGGGCGGTCCTTGGCCTTTGCGGTCGTCTGGGAAATGTCGAACACCTTCTTGGAGTTGTAGCTGACACCCACGGTGCCGTCCTCCTTGGTGTATTCCTCGCCGGGCTCCAGCAATACGATTCCGCTTTCGCCCTTTTTGATGAACACGCCGTTATTCTTCCAGCCCTTAAAATCCGAAAGCTGGGTGGCATCAGCTTTCTGGGCGGTAATCAGAACCGCATTGCCCACAGAGTAGCGGTCGAATCGTGCCTGCACATCCAAATAGGACTGGACGAGGCCGCCGTCATTTGCCATGCGCTGTGCAGTCTCATCGATCATGGCAAAAGCGCTCTCGCGCTCCTGCTTCTTCTGCGCAGCCCACTCCTCCTTGTTAAAGGAAACGAAGCTCTTATCCTCCATATCCTTCTGCGCGGAGGCATTAAAAATATCATCATAGTTTGCCATGGTCATCTCTCCTTGTCTTTTTTCTTTTTCGGCACGGGTCTGTGCTCAGAGTTTCTGTTGGGTTCGTCCCTGGTTTTCTGCGCGGAGCTCGTCCTCTGTCTCTGCTCCTCCCGGATCTCCTTCATTTCCTGCCGGACAGACGGGCGGGAGCGTTCCATAGGATCAGAGATACCCCTGACGGTTTTCTCGCGCTGATTTGATGTAGGCTCGGACGGACGGGATTTCGCAGCCGGGCCTTGCGTGGGGTTTTGCGTTTGTGCCTCCTCCTTATTGGGCGCAGGGGTAAGCAGCGCATCCAGGAAGGCTTCCTCCTTGTCCTTTTCCGTGGTGCTGCGGTCGGGAACAGGAATGTCCGCGTTCTTCTGTTCCTCCTTTGCCTTGACGATTTCGGTACGCGCCGAGCCGATGTCTGCGGTGGCAATGCCGAAGCGGTCAAAAATGCGGTTGATCTTGCTTGCGTCCTCTGCGCGGACAAACACATCGGTGTGGCCGTCGTTCGCCGTTTTGTCCTTCAAAACGCAATACAGGATGCCGTACTTCTTTGCCTCACGGCAGAACTTTTCAAGATCTCTGTCGCCAATGGCAAAGACCTTGAGTTCCTTTCCGCTGCGGAGCATACTGTTGAGCCGTGTTTTCCCACGCGTCTTTTTCTGGTCCTTCAGCACCGCATAAAGCAGCACTGCCAAACGCTCAGCGGCTTTCCCACTGATTTTTGCAGCCACCTCAACGCCGTTGAGTGTCATCCTCACGACCTGCTCGGCTGCTTCTCCTGACGAGTAACTCATTTTCCGATTTCTCCTTTCGCTCGATTTTCTGCTGCTCGATTTGCTCAAGATTCTTACGAACCTGTTCCGACCTGTCAGCGATGTCGGTGCACAGTGCGATTTCCTTTCGGCAGGCTTTCAGCTCTGCGGTCAACTCCGCGATCCGGGCTCTTGTTGCTTCGGCACTTTGGAAATCTTCTTTTCTTATGTGCCGCTTCAATTCATTTTTCAGTCCCGTGCGCTGTTGCATCAAAGATTCCGCCTGCTTTTCCTTTTCGGCTTTATAGCCGTCAAGAGCCTCCACAGTTTCAAGTCCTGTTTTGGCAAGGAAATCCGCCTGAGCAATGTATCTGTCGAGCTTTGTCACATCCTCACGCAAAAAAGCCGACACCTTTTTTACAGATGCCGGCTTATGCACGATGATGTGAAGCTCATAACAGTAATATAGGTACAGGGCGTAAAGGCCTGTTGCCTTCTTTGCTTTCTCCTTGTATTGGTAATAGGGCGCTTTCGTGTCCTCCGCCACCTCGGGGAAGGGCGTCTTGCGGCGGTAGTTGTTCTGAATCCGCTGCTTGATGGAATCCAGCTCGTAGTATTCACCCAGCTTGTCCAAGCGGAAGTTCTTCCCGCCGTCCACGATCCTTACAATGGGATGAACTCTCGGAGAACCCTTCGGTGTCCGGGTAATCACTTCGTAGCCCATTTCCTTCATAACGCGCAGGAACTCACGCTCCGTAGTCGAGGCGAGGATCGCCCTGTCAATATCCTCGCGTATTCTGCTGCGCATGGTCGGCTTGCCGTTCTTCTCGGCCAGCCATTCTCCGTAATTGGCTCTGCGGTCGGCAGGGTACTCTATCACGGAAATCTTGGCTTCCCGGCACAGCCGGTCAGAGACCTCCCGCATCCGTCTGTAATCCGCCGGTGAGTTATAGAACTTCTTACCGTCCACATCGGAAACGGAGTTTATGACAAAGTGATTGTGATAATGCTCGGTGTTGCAGTGGGTAGCAATCACCACCTGAAAGCGGTCGCCCCATAACTCTCTGGCAAGGGCGACACCAATGCTGTGTGCCGTATCTGCATCCACTTCATCTGCCTTAAATGATTGATAACCGTGATAGCAGGACCTGCCGCCCTCATTATGCATCAGCCGCTTTGGCTCCATGAACTCCTGCGCCGCCGTTTCCTCGCTGTGGAGATTGAGGCAGGTGACATAGGCTCTTTTCTCGGTTTTCATCTCGTCGGCGGCATATTCCACCACACCTTCGATTTCATGAAGCTCCGAGAGTCTTTCTTTGTCATGCGTTTTCTCTGGATTGCGGGCGTAATTGATGACCTTGTCCACCCGTCCTTTTATGGGCCAGATTGATGTAACCGCCATTACTGATAATCGGAGGTGTACGCATCAGATACCATTTTCGTGGCGGCTCTGATTCCCTCCAAGTCCTTTCTGAACCGGGGCATATCCGGCACATTGGTGGAGTTTAATCTCTTCAAGGTCTGATCCAGATTGTATCCCGCCTGCCGCATGGCCCGAAGCAGCATAGGAATATCAGCCGGTGGTGCTTCCCTAATTTCCTTGTCGGCAACGCTGTGGCGAACAAAGCCGCCGATGGACATACCGGCTTTCTTTGCCTTTTTGGAGAGCAAGGACAGCTCATCCTTTGTGAAGCAGACCTCCACTCTGCAATTTCTTTTTCTCAAAAAATCTCATCCTTTCTACTGGGGTTTCAGGGGCATTGCCCCAGACAAGCGGAATCTGTACGGACAGATTCGTTGCTTGTTAAGACAATGCCACCAACCCCACGATTCAAATTACCTCGACACTTCTAAGGTACGAAATGCCCTTTGCAGAGAACTGGAACGAAACACTTACGCAGGTATTCAGAGGAATGTCTGCCAAACCCAAGTAGTTCTTTTCGCTCCACGCTGATGTCATGATCTTTCTTCCGTCATCGAAATCAAGATATGCCAACAGGTTTTTGTTCCTATCCCAGCGTTTACAGGCGATCGTTGCTGCAAAAGTACCCTCGAAATCGGGGAACTGATATTCACGACCGTCAAAGCCGGACTCCACGAACTCCCGCCATGATAATGCGCGCTTTTTGTTTTCCATATCGTTTTCACCTCCATTCCAAAGTGGCTCCGTTTTGGAGCCACCGATTGTTTGCGTAAGAAAAAATGGCTCCAAATTGGAGCCATCAAAAGGTCTCAAGAAAATTCAGTATATCAGTTTCGGATTCTTCTGTTTCAGGATTACGGGCAGCCGGCTCAGGAGGAATAAACATGGCCTTCTTCAATTCTTCCGAAACGACTTTTCTGATCATCTTTTCCAAATTGGAAAGCTCGCTCGAAGTATTGATTGCGCTGATAACCTCTTTGCCGACAAGTCCATTTCTTTTTTCATGGATGATCTCCCAAGCTTTTCGCTCGGCATCCACATCCATGTTGAAACGCACACTGATTCTCTTGTAACTCATCGTGAAATGCCTTTGCGGGCATTCAGCTCTGCGAGATATTCATACCCCTTCGCCGTAGCGCAGATGTCATCGTTGATGGTCACACGGGAAGCATCGTACACACCGAAGTTGCGGATCAGGCAGCTGCCGCCGCCGAGAACATACAGCCTCATCAGCTCCGGGTTGTACTCGTGCTCACGAAGTCTCTGAAAAATGCCCTCCACATAATCGGTGGCCGTGTCGGTAATGGTTTTCAGATAATCCTCCTTGATATCTGCCGTACCGAAACGGAACACCCTGTTGATAATCGCCTCGTCCACGGTGGTGTGATGCGCACGCATGACATTCTCCCGCACGGCCAGCAAGCACTGGTGTGTACCGTATTTCTCCGTAAACATATTCCCGGAGACAGGCTTCTTGTCATTGATGAACATGATGTTCATCGTACCGTTTCCGATATCGCAGATCATGTTTACGTCCCGAAAATCAGAAAGCCGGTCTGCCACCGCCGCAAAGCCCTGTGGGAACACATCCACGCCTACGATCTCCACATGGTAGGAGACATTTCGGAACGAGAAGTCTACGGCTTTGTTCTGCAAGAGATAGTCCCTGAACTCGTCCCGCTGACCACTGACCCAAGTAAGAGGAAGACCTGCCGCAATTCTGATTTTGCCGCAGGTCATTTTTCGGATATTCAGTTCCCGTGCGATGGCCGCAAGCGCCAGCACATAGTAGTCCAAATCTTTCGTCTTATCCGCAAGGAACTCCTTGTGCCCTTCACCGATCAGGTAGAACTTGCTTTCAAAGACAAGCAGATTCTCCTTGAACACTGGCTCCTTGGCATAGGTGGAAACGCTTGCCGGGAAGCAGCAGTTTGCGGTTTTGATATTGCCGTAGCCGCTGTCGATTCCGATTATGATTACATCGTCGATCATCTTCATGCCATCACCTCCATCAGCGCTCGTGGTCCTTTTCAGGCTTATAGGGCACGGCCTTGATTTCCCCGCCGACCCGAAAGAAGTGCTCTGGATTCTGAAACTGCTTCTTGTACCGTTCCAGCTGTTCCTTGTTGAGGGAGCCAAAGTACGGCGTGCTGCAATCGCAGATGAAAAACGGGCCAAAGATAATATCCATCATCTCCCTGTTTTCTCCGTAGATGGCTCGACAGGGCCGCATGCCGTTGTACTTGCCCTCATCGTTGCAGACGATGCAGGCCTGCTCTTCAAAGGGATAATAGGTCTCGATCAGCCCGCCGACCACCCTCTGCAAATCGGAAAGCTCCGTCCCGATCTCTGCAACTCTGGCAACCTTACCCGGTTCACAGAGCACCACTTTGATTTTCTTCTCTTTCAGGGGCTCGGTCATATCCGGGTCAAAATCCACTTCCCGAAAGCCGATACTGTCGCAGAAATGGAAGGTGGATTTTTCCTCACCTACGACCTCAACCACATCCGAAACGGAAAGGGATCTACCCTGATATCCGTCCGGATGGTCAAGGTTGAACATCTGGTACACCTCCTCCAGTGTGCCGCAGTCCACCTTGCCCTCAAACACCTTGTCGTAGATCTCGCTGCGAAGTTCGGCAGAGCCCTGAAAGCGCTCCAGATTTTCGTAGTTCAAGAAGGCCACATTGTTCTCGTCCCGGTCCGGGTTGACCTGATAAATTGCAATGTTCATGTGCGTTCCCGCTCCTTTCTTTCTCTCATAAGTCCTACACGGATTTTCAGCTCGTCATTTACATCTTTTCCATGGGCGGGCGGCTCGTCATAGACCTGGTATTTTCCCTGCAGCCCGCCAACAATTCCTTTCACAGCACCTCGTCCGACGGCATCGTTATCCAAATGAAGATGGATTTTGCGGACGGATGGGTGCTCGTCAAGAAATCTGCTCAAGGCCACCGGCACAACATTCTCTCGTTTAGTCTGAAACACACCGGCTAAAGACAAATAGGTTTCACTTTTCCAGTCGCGCCCGGCCAGCAGCGTCAAGGTTGCAAAGCTCAGCAGGTCAATGGCGGATTCAAACACATGAATGTGCTCCGCATTCGGCTTTCCCTCCAAGAAAAAAGAGAAGCGTTTGTCGCTGCCGGTCAGTTCGCCTTTGTAGCTGCTGACGGTGCTGCGCAGAGCACCATATCTCGCTTTACCGTCCTTGTCATGCCCGACAAACACCGCATTGTGGAAATCTGCTGACTCAAAGAGCAGCCTGTTATCCAGGCAATAGCGGATAATAACCGGGTGAATTCCTCGGCCTTGCAGGTATTTCTCCACGCGGTCCGTTGTTTCGGACAGCTCCGGCATCAGCAAATTCGTATGCTTTCGTTCCTTCTGGCGATAGAAAACGGGAGGCTTTTCTGCCTCCCGTCCGAGAATGATTTCTGCTGCCTGCGTAAAAGGAATGCCCTTCACCTTGATGAGATAGTCCAGCGCCGATCTGCCGCCGATTCCCTGGGAGAACCAGCACCACTTGCCGTTGCTGATTCGCAGGGAGTCGTGCTCTCTGGTGCAATAGGTGTTTCCGGATACATGGACGAGCTCTTGGGGGTCATAATTGCGGAGGTAAGTCAAAAGGTCCATTTCCTTTGCCTTGGCAACATCCTTCGCGGCAATATAGCGCATAGGGCATCACCTCGCTTCACGCCGGTCTCTCAGAAAATCGGCCCGGATGACCGCATTGGCTCGGCACTCGATGGTGTCCCGGATGTTGTCCATGTGGTCGGTCTCCCGCTTTTCGAAGTCCTTGAACACATCTGCAAGAGGACTGGGCGATTTCAGGAGCGCCTTGCACTGCTTATCGGATAGGTCGTATTCCTCCAGTGCCAGCACGATGTCCTCCCGTACCGTGTACTCGTAGCAATGGTTCAGGATTTCGTCGGGCGGCTGGGAAAGCAGCCACTCCCGATACTTCTCCTGTTCTGCGAACACCTTCTTATATAACGCGGTGTTCAGTTCTTCGTTTGTCATTTTGCTTCCTCCTTCATTTATGTTTTTGGGATAACACGCTCTATAGAAACAGCCGCTTGATTTCGCACTGAAACCAAGCGGCTGTGTATAGAATATTTGTTTTTGGAACGAAATCAGATCATCCACACGGGGACAATGTATGTGCTGCTGTCGATTGCACTCAATGTCTCCCGAAGACAGATGATCGCGCCTGTGCCTCTCGGTACAGAGGCCTTATCCAGCAGCTTGAAAGCGCCCGTAATTTGTGTGGGCGGGTTGATGCTTTTTTTGATCTCGATGGGGTGTAGCTGACCGTCGCTCTCCATAATCAGATCGATCTCGTTGCTGTTCTTATCCCGGTAATAATGCAGCAGGCAATCCTTGGCGCTGTTGCTGTAGGTCTTGATGATTTCCGACACAACATAGTTTTCTAAAATGGCTCCGTTGATTGCGCCATTCATCAAAATTTCGGGGCTTGAGTACCGGGTCAGATAGGAGACCAGCCCTGTATCGAAGAAATACATCTTCGGCGTTTTGATCGTCCGCTTCAGAAGATTGTTGGAGTAGGGGTGCAGGAAGAACACGATCCCGGATTTTTCAAGCTCCTTCATCCAGCGCTTTGCGGTATCGTCACTGACCCCCACATCCCCGGCGATGTCATGCAGGTTCAGCATCTGGCCGCTTCTGCAGGCGGCCGCACGGATGAAATCGGCAAACATCACCTTATCCACACCGGGAATGTCGGTGGTCACATCCCGGTCGATATAGGTCTGAATATAGCTGCTGTAAAACACATCCCGGTCTTTATACTTGCCGCTTCTGTGACCAGGGAGTGCGCCGTCCCAAATCCTTTGATAGATCTCATTCGGTGTGGCTGGGGAAAGCAACGCCTTGCGCTTCTGCAATTCGTCAAGCTCCAACGAAAAGGGTGAAACCTCCATTGCACCGCAAAGCTCCGACTGTGACAGTGCCGACATATGAAGAATGGCGGTTCGTCCGGCCAGCGACTCCTGTGCCAGCTCCATCAGACGATACGCCTGAGAACCGGTCAGCCAGTAGGAGCCGGGGGCAGCGCCGTTATCCACAGCGATCTTGATATACGAAAACAGCTCCGGTGCATACTGAACCTCATCGATGAGAACCGGTGCAGGGTGCAGCTTCAAGAACATTGCAGGATCGGTTTTGGCAAGTCTGCGCTCCTCCAGATCGTCCAGCGAAACCTCGGCTCGTGCCGTCCCCTCCATCAGATGCCGCAGCATGGTGGATTTTCCCACCTGACGCGGACCGGTCAGCAGCACACAAGCATACTCCTCGCTTACCGCTATAAACTTCTTTTCAAGCTGTCTCTCAATATACATTGCTCCGCCTCCTTTAGGCTAAAATACGATGCACCTTTATTATAGCCTAAGTAAGAGGAAAAATCAATAGATTTTAGGCCAAAATACGATGCACTTGTATTTTAGCCTATATGGGCAGCAATTATGCGTGTCTGCACAGGCTTTCACCATTCATGCAAAAGTCGCCCGATTTCAAATCAGGCGGCTGAGCAGACGGCACTTGTCATTCCCCCCGTCAAAGAGCGTTGGGATTTTCTTCATGATCGTTCACCTCATCACCTTGATGATCAGCTCGTTCACATCCTCTGTCGGTTTTCCGGCAGAAAGAAGATTGTTGCGAAAAGCAAGAAGCGCTCCCCGCAACAGCCGCGCCTCGTCAGGGGACAGCTCAACCATTCGTTTCTCTGCTTTACGGCGGAACATTTGCAGCACCTCCATTCCTCTCTGCCTCCATTGTATCCGCAGATGCTCATCATGGCAAATGTGCAAATGAAAATCTTCCGAAAAGCGAATACGGCAGCCTATTGAAAGGCTGCCGTAGATCGGCAAACTTGAAGTTGTCAGACTGTATAAGTATTATCCACCGTGTTCTTGAAATTCTGCTTTTCCAGCCATTACTTTTCTTCTTCGTTTTCCGGAATATCGATTCGCTCAATCTCGAAGATAACGGAGCGTGTACCGTCATTGCCGCCAGCAAAGCGGCAAAGAAACATTCCGCAACTTGACACACCCTATTCAAAAAGATGTGCTATAATTTCTTTGAAAACTTCTCTCTTTCATTTAGTGTTTGCAGCTAAAACCGTAGTATATAGGTGAATCCGGAAAGGAGGTGGCGCGATGATTGATGATGAAAAAATTATCGAGTTGTTTTTTGAGCGTTCCGAACAAGGCATACGGGAGCTGGACATGAAATACGGAAAAATCTGTCACAATCTTTCGTACAACATTGTGAACAGCAGCCGGGACGCGGAGGAATGTGTCAACGACGCTTACTTAGGCGCGTGGAACGCCATTCCCCCGGTACACCCCAATCCCTTGTTGTCCTACATTGTGAAAATCGTGCGGAACATTTCCCTCAAAATCTATTGGAGAAAGGAGGCAGCAAAACGAAGCGGACACTATACGATTGCCTTAGAGGAAATCGAGGGCTGTATCGCAGACCAGAAAACCGTGGAAGATGAAATTGAAGCCAGAGAGTTAGCCCGTATCATCGAAGCATTTTTAGATACGCTGACCACAAAAGAGCGCGTTATCTTCATGCGCCGCTATGCGTATGCAGATACTTACGCAGACATAGCAAAGCGCATAGGTATATCTGAAAAAAATGTATCCGTCCGGCTCACTTTGATCCGTCAGAAAATGAAACAATACTTGATAGAACGGGAGGTTTTTGTATGAACGCTAAATTGTTTTCCGAAGCCATGAGTGAAGTCAATGATAAGTATTATGAAGAAGCCGAAAACTACCATTGTAAAAAGCATGGGTGGGTAAAATGGAGTGCTATGGCAGCTTGCCTTACTGTTGTGCTTTTTACTGCCTTTTCTGTTCTCCCCAATTATTTCGGCCAGCAAGGTACTACACCACCGGACAATCCGAACGGAGTTATTGCTGACAATCCTACTGACACTACCGATGATGATACAACGCCCACAACATCTGAAATTCACATCAGTTTGAGTAATCTCCATTTTAATGAAATTGAAGGATTTTCAGACGCGGCACGCATATGGTTCGACCCCGCGCTATACGATACCGATGTTGCCTGGGGAAAAGATGAAGTAACAGATTATTATGGAAAGGATTTAACACCGTTGTATATCCCAGACGGCTTAGTTGCAGCTTCCGGGAATGGTACAGCAAAAGTTATTCTTGATAAGAATGGTAAAGTTATATACGATACTATATGGCTCGATTTCTACCACGACTATTATGAAGATGGAAGCCCGAAACTGACAGAAGATGTAGCGGCGCTTAAAGGATTTTCTATAACGGCTTCAAAAATCGGCATTCTAAGTGATTGTGTTTATCTTCTGCCCGAAAATGAAGTGAAAACTTCTGACATTGACGGAACGGCAGTTACCTTTGGGTATCGTTCCATGCCCTATGGTCCGTATAACCCTGACACGCACGAACCGTCTGGCTACTATGATATGTATGTGGCTGAATTTGAATATGACGGTATCGAATATCAGATAGTCGCAGAACAAATGGAAGCCGAAGAAGTTGTAAAAGTTGTATCGTCTATCATCTATGGAGAAGAAGTAATCGTTGATAAGTAATTGACACCAAAAGAGAATATACCACAAGGGACAGCCGAGAAATCGACTGCCCTTTTTCTATGCCTATGAGCAGAAAGGAGCGACCAACTATGAGAAAGCCAAGAGAGAAAAACCGCGACGAGCTGCAATCCGTTTCTGCACGAAAATCTCTGTGAATCTGTCTCGTTTGCAAAGTGTTTACAGTTCCATTTGAAAAACCGTCTTGACAATATTCATCGGAGTGCGATTGTATGAAGGACTTTAACCTATCCCAATTTCTTGGCTGTTGTGTCATCGGTATCAGCATTGTTGTTGCGGGTTGGCTTATCAGTAAAGAAATGCCCAATACAACACAGGTGCCGTCCAGTTTGTCTGTGGTGACACAGGCACAGGATGAACAGTATGGCAACCATCTGTCTAAGTATGAAGTTGCAGCATACCTCGGTATCAGAGACGAAGATGTAGATCAATTATTTGCCTCTGGCGAACTGAATGGAACTTATACTGTGGCAGGTGCAAACTATATTTTCAGCCGCGAGAAACTTGATGAATGGGTTGAAAATAGGTTTAAGTAAATCCCGATTTGTCACTCTGTCAGTCGATTCTCCTCGCCCCAGACACAGAGCTGATCCAGCACAGTCATCAGCGTTTTTCCTCGTTCCGAAAGCGTATATTCCACCTTCGGCGGGACCTGCGGATACTCGGTGCGGACGATCAATTTGTCGGTTTCCAGCTCCTTGAGGTTCGTGCTGAGGGTCTTGTCGGAGATGGTTTTCAGATACCGTTTCAGCTCATTGAATCGCACCGTCTCAAACTCCATCAGGCAGTAAAGAATGACCATCTTGTGCTTGCCGGAGATCAGCGACAGCGTGTAGGCAAAGCCGGTATCTTCGAAATTGGCGTTCTCAATATAATTTTTTATCATTCAACTTTCTCCTAAGATAGTACCTGTCATAATTGCCAGTACTTGAATTTATAATTTGCATGGATATAATTATAAGCAGGATGAACAGTCCTGTCAATACGAACACAAGGAGAAGTTATCATGAGAACAAAACTGAAAATCACCGAAGGCATTTTCCCGATGCCGGTTCTGATGGTTGCGACTTACAACGAGGACGGCAGCGTGAATGTGATGAACGCCGCATGGGGCACCATGCAGGAGCGAGACACCGTCGCCTTGAATCTCACCGAGACTCATAAAACCGTGCAGAACATCAAAGCGCGGGGCGCGTTTACCGTCAGCATTGCCGACGCTGCCCACATGGTCGAAGCAGACTATTTCGGCGTGGAGTCCGGCAACAAGGTAGCCGACAAATTTGCCCGCAGCGGTCTGACCGCAAGCAAAGCCGAAGCCGTCGATGCGCCGGTCGTCAATGAGTTCCCGATTTGTCTGGAGTGCAAGTTTATCGAGTATCAGAACAATGAATACGGATACGGCGTCATCGGTAAGGTAGTCAATGTCACTGCCGATGAAAGCGTTATGGTGGACGGAAAAATTGATATGTCCAAGGTCAACGCCATCGCCTTTGACCCCTACACCCATGGCTACTACAAAGTTACCGAGCGCGTGGGAGAGGCGTTCCACGATGGCTTAAAGCTGAAAAAGTAATGTGTGCAAAGAAGGAGCTTTCGCATAAGCGAAGGCTCCTTCTTAAAATATGTGGATTTCACAAATTCCGATCTGTCAGCCTCATTCTATCACATGCTCGGCACATTTCCCGGCTTGCGCATCACAGCGGCGGTGCAATGGATTACGAGTTATAGCTCGGCGATTTGCTCTACTGCATACAGCGGCAAATTCACAAGCCGGTCTTCTTTTTTGAAATCTGCCATCGACGTGCGGACGGCAATTTCTGGTGCAAACTTCTCCTGATAGGTTTTCAGGCTTTTTGCCCGGAGGTTGGTTTCAGCCTTCACCTCTACCGGAATCACCTGCTCGCCTGTATCCACGATGAAGTCAATTTCGCAGGAACCTCTGTCATTGGTGTAGTAGTAAACGCCCAGGTCCTCAATGGTTTTCAGCTGCTGGCAAACATACTGCTCCGTAAGGGCACCTTTGAATTCAATAAAGAGGTCGTTTCCGTCCAGTAAGGTGCGCTGGCGAAGGCCTGCCATACACCCAAGCAGTCCCACATCCACAAGGAACAGCTTGAATGCCTTTAAGTCCTCATAGGCCTTCAGGGGAATTCCGCCAGCGTTTACCCGGCTGATCTTATGAACCAGTCCGCAGTCGGAAAGCCACAGAATCGCCGTTTCATAATCCTTGGCTCTTGCGCCTTCTCGAACGAGGCCATAGACGAACTTTTTGTTTTCCCTTGCCAACTGCGAAGGAATGCTGTTCCAAAGCATGCGGATCTTGGGAACGATTTCGTTCGGTGCGTGTTTGGAAAAGTCCTGCTCATAAGCGGCAAGGATTCTCTTTTGTATCTCACGGACCTCATTAAAATCCTTGTTCTCCGCAAAGCTCTGCACCGCTTCCGGCATGCCGCCTACAAAATAATACTGCTTGAGCGCATCAATGTAGGTCTGCTTAAAGCTCGTGATCATTGGATAATCCTGCTTGCTGAGCAGCTCTGCATAGCGTTCCTTGCTGGCGGCCATTAAAAACTCCTTGAAAGAGAGCGGGAATAGCTTCAAAAAGTCCACTTTACCCACTGGGAAAGAAGTGCCTTCATGCAGGGCAATGCCCAGCAGAGAGCCTGCGCATACAATGTGGTACTCCGGCGCATTTTCGTAAAAGTACTTGAGAGAGCTGAGCGCTCTTGGCACTTCCTGTACCTCATCAAAAATCAGGAGGGTGTGGTCGGGATCAATTTTTCGACCGGAATACAACTCCACCCCCATAATCAAGCGCTCTGTATCCAAATCAGCGGCAAACAGCTCAGCCATTCTGAAATTGGAATCGAAGTTGATATATACGGTATCGGTATAATAGAGCCTCCCGAATTCCTTCATCAGCCAGGTTTTCCCGACCTGCCGTGCTCCCTCGATAATCAGCGGCTTCCGCCGCTTGCTTTCTTTCCATTTCAGTAGCTTTTTCATTGCGATTCGGTACATACTTGCACCCCCTATCTCATACTGCAAATATAGTATACCACCGAATCGCAAAAAATGCAATGAATTTTGGGATTGAATCTACATTTTTTACAGCGAACTTTTGATGCGCACGCACACTTTTCACAATGAACTCAGAACATGCGTTCATGATATCCGCAAAATACAGCTTAAATGTGTCAGGCTCGTAATTGCCTCCCAATGGCAGTTCTGGAAACTCCATACACAAAACATGGGCGATTGTCAATCCGTTTCGCACATTTCATGGGCGAATCCTAGCTGCCTCGCGCACTTTTTAGATTATCGACCTCCTTAGTTTATGATAGCCGCAAGGTTTTTACTCCCTGCGGCTATCATTGGTTATTTCATGATTTTCAGCAACAGCGCATTGATATCTTCCGTCGGTTTGCCCTGCGCGACCAGCTTGTTTCGGAACCCCAGGAGCGCATATTTAGCGAGCCGGAGTTCTTCCGGATTTAACTCAACAATTCGCTTATCATTTTTGCGTCTGAACATATCAGGCACCTCCGTCCTTTGATCTGGCTTCATTGTAGCGGCGGAAGTGCCGTGCTGCAAATGTGCGAATGATTTCATCGCTCCCTGTCATCGCTGGAGCGGCTCAGCTCCTCTTCGCCCCGCTCACCGTCTACGATCTCATTCTCCTTCTTGTCCAGATTGAGCAGGGCGTTCAGCTCGTTCAGGCGGGCGGTTTTCGCTGCAAGCTCTTCCTCCTGGGGGAATGGCTTCTGTACCTCGGCCTTTGCATTTTCAAGCTGAACCCGGGTGTTCTCCAGCTGCTCGGCACACGCTGCCATTCGTTCCTCAAAAGAACTGAGGGTGTTATCCAGTCGCTGAATATTGCCGAAGATGTCCGTGCCCAGCGTGACCGTATGCCGCAGCTGATGAATCAGCGTGATCTTATATTCCCGGCTAAAGGTATCGAAGGACAGCTCCATATCAAAGCCTCGGTACTGACCGATGGGAATCGGATCGGGGCTTGTCATGGACTTGCAAAGGCCGAGGATGGCATCGCCGGCAGCCTTCTTTTCCCTTACCGTGCCGCCCGGCATAAACATCGGAGAGAAGCCGTCCTCGTTGGGCTCGGTATTTCTTTTGCGCTGGTCAATATCCGCCCGATAGCCCTCAATGCGCTGCTCCAACGATTTGATTTTCTGCGGAAACTCCTTCAGGATTTGATCCTCCAGCGAATAGCGTTGGCTCAGATGGTTGGCCTTGAGCAGCTTCAGCCGGGATACATCAATGTCCAGATCCATCTTCTCCTTGATGTGGGGATTGCCGGCGCACAGCGCCTTGATTTCCGCATAGCTCAGGGCGGTTTCGTCAATGTCCTCCGCAGAGCGCACCGGGGATTTGCTGGTCATGATCTGCCCAATGAACTTCTGCTTGGATTCCACCAACTGATACAGATAGCTGTCGAAGGTGTTCTCCGTGACATAGGTGTAAATATCGACCTCCTTGTTTTCGTTGCCCTGGCGGATGATTCGTCCTTCCCGCTGCTGCAGGTCAGACGGTCGCCACGGACAATCCAGATGATGGAGTGCCGCAAGCTTTGTTTGCACATTGGTACCAGCTCCCATTTTCTGCGTGGAACCGATGAGCACACGCACCTGACCGGAGCGCACCTTGCCAAACAGCTCTTTCTTTTGCGCCTCGGAGTTTGCCGTATGGATATAGGCGATTTCCTCTGCCGGAACGCCCTTGGCAATCAGCTTGTTTCGGAGATCATCGTACACATTGAACTTGCCGTCGCCGTGGGGCGTAGACAGGTCGCAGAATACCATCTGTGTCGATTTCCGATCGGCGGTGCGCTGCCAAATATCAAAAACATTCTCCGCACACGCGCCCACCTTGCTTGTCTCGCTGTCGGGGAGCATATCGTTCATGAGCCGCTGATCCAAGGCGAGCTTTCTGCCGTCATTGGTGATGAGGAGCATGTTATCCACGCTGGAATCCACCATCTTATTGCGGACACGCTCGGCTCGTTCTGAAAGAGAGGCCACCATTTCCTTTTGCGTTTCCGATGGCTTCAAGACAACGCTGTGGTAATGGGCCTCTGGCACAGGGAGCTTGAGCATATCCGCCGTTTGAATATCTGCGGTCTCCTTGAACATCGCCATGAGCTCCGGCAGATTGTAGAACTTGGCAAACCTCGTTTTGGCGCGGTAGCCCGTGCCCTCCGGAGAAAGCTCGATAGCCGTCACCGTCTCACCGAAGGTGGAGGCCCAGGCATCGAAGTGGAGAAGGTCATTCCTGCGCAACGCTCCGTACTGGAGATACTTCTGCATGGTGTACATCTCCACCATGCTGTTGGAGATGGGTGTGCCGGTGGCAAACACAACGCCTCTGCCGCCGCTCAACTCGTCCAGATACCGGCACTTCATATACAGGTCACTGGACTTCATGGCCTCGGTTTGGCTGATGTTGCCCACATTCCGCATTTTTGTAAATGCGGCGAGGTTTTTATAGTAATGCGCCTCATCGATGAAGATACGGTCAACGCCCAGCTCTTCAAAGGTCACAACATCATCCTTGCGGGACTGGTCATTGAGCTTGTCCAGCTTCTGCTTGACCGTTTTCTTGGTTCGCTCCAGCTGCTTGATGGAGAAATTATCCCCACGGTTTTTCTTCAATTCAGAAATGCCGTCCAGCACTTCATCCAGCTGTTGCTGCAGGATGGCACGCTGTCGTTCCAGGGACATGGGGATCTTTTCAAATTGGCTGTGCCCAATGATGACCGCATCGTAGTCGCCGGTGGCAATGCGCCCGCAGAACTTCTTGCGGTTCTTAGCCTCGAAATCCTTCTTGGTGGCGACAAGGATGTTGGCGGAAGGATAGAGCTGGAGGTATTCGCTTGCCCATTGCTCCGTCAGATGATTGGGAACCACAAACAGGCTCTTTTGACACAAACCCAGCCGTTTGCTCTCCTGTGCAGCCGCTACCATCTCGAATGTCTTCCCAGCCCCCACTACATGGGCAAGCAGTGTGTTGCCGCCGTAGAGAATGTGTGCAATGGCATTGACCTGATGCGGCCTCAGTGTGATCTCCGGATTGATTCCCACGAAATTCAGGTGGCTGCCGTCATACTCACGGGGGCGAATGCTGTTGAACTTCTCATTATACAGCTTGGTCAGCTGCTCCCGGCGTTCCGGATCGCTCCATATCCAGTCTGCAAAGGCCTGCTTAATAAGCTCCTGCTTGCCCTGTGCGATGGCGGTTTCTTTCTTGTTGAGCACAGCCGTTTTTCTGCCGTTTCCGTCCTCGATGTAGTCAAAGATTCTTACATCTCGGAGGTTCAGGGTTTCCTCCATGATCTTATAGCCGTTGACTCTGCCGGTGCCGTAGGTGTTGTGGGCTTTTACATTGCTACGGTCATAGGACTTCCCCTCCACATTCCATTCGCCGGTGTACTGTGCGTAGTGAACATGGATGTTCCATTGGCAGTAGTGCGGGGTGCTGAACAGCTCAAACATGAACTCCTCGATGATTTCCGGAGGCAGCCATGTTGCGCCCAACCTTACGGAAATCTCACTTGCCGTCAGGTCAACCGGCTGCACCGCCTCAAGCGCACGAATATTCTCACCGTAATCTTCGGGGTAGAGCTCCGCACTCCGCTTTGCCCAACGGAGCTTTTCACGGACATTGCCGGAGAGATATTCATCGGCAGGGAGATACTTCGGCTTGCCGTCCTCTTCGCTTATGTGCATGGGGTTGAGGAAAATAACACCCTTCAAATCCTCAAACAACTCCTGCTCGGTTTTGCCGGTGAGCTGCGACATATACGGCATATCGATTCTTGCTTTTTCTGCAAGGGACAGAGCATAGGCCTCGGAAGCCGTGTCAACCGACTGCACCGTTACCTTCTGCTTGATGGTTCGTTTGGAGAACATATCTGCCTTGCGGAGGAAGTTGCCCTCATCATCCAGCACCTCCAGCGAGGCAAGCAGGCAGTAGGAGCTGTCGGAATTGAAAGCCGAATTGTTGGCTCTTGCGCTGATAAGCCCGTATTTCTTGCTGAAGTCGTCGTAGAGCCGATTGAGTTTTTCCTGCTCTGCCTTGATATCGGCATCGGGATAGTCCTCCGTCTGGTACTCGATCAGCGTCCGGACACAATCACGGATGGCAATCATGCCTTTGATGCGGCTTTCGGCAGTCGCGGAAACATCCACGGGATTCATGCGGCTGTTTTCACGGTAATAGATTTTACCGTCCACCACCGTGAAGCTGAAATTGCGCACATCAGGGTCAGCGGGGATAGAAAGGTCCTCATCCTCCGCTTCAAGATCGTCGATTTCAAATTCGGTAATCTCGGCATGAATGTTCTGGATGGCATCCCGCAAGAGGTCCCCAAGCTCTGCATTTTCATAAGCAATACAGGCGGACTCCATGCCGTGAGGCCCGCTGACCATCTGCATGTCGCCCAACACCATTTCAGGGTTGTCCACAAAATAGGCGTTCATCCGGATTCCATTGGCGTCGGTGGCCAGATGCACCCAATCGGGCTCAATATCCACCAATCGGTCACGCTTTTGGAGGAAGATAATGTCCGATGTGACCTCCGTGCCGGCAGCGGCCTTGAAGGTATCTTTCGGCAGCCGGATAGCACCGAGCAGGTCAGCTCTCTGGGCAATATACTTTCGGACATTGGGGTTTTCCTTATCCATCGTACCCTTTGAGGTAATGAAGGCGATTATGCCGCCAGGCCTGACCTTATCCAAAGTGCGGGCGAAGAAATAGTCGTGAATGAGGAAGTTGTGCTTATCATAGCGCTTGTCCGGCACCTTGAACTGTCCGAAGGGGACATTGCCGATTGCAGCGTCAAAGAAGCTGTCGGGAAGGTTTGTATTCTCAAAGCCTTGCACCGCGATGCTGTTTTTCTGATACAGCTGCTGGGCAATTCGCCCGGAAATACTGTCAAGCTCCACGCCGTAGAATTTCGCACTATTCATGCTTCCGGGAACAAGCCCCATAAAGTTGCCGATGCCACAGGAGGGCTCCAGCACATTTCCGGTCTGAAAGTGCATATTCTCCAAGGCGCTGTACACCGCCTTAATCACCACGGGCGGCGTATAGAAGGCCGTCAGCGTAGATTCTCTTGCCGACGCATATTCTTCATCGGAAAGCACTGCCTTCAGCTCGGTATAATGGGGATTGTCCTCTTTGAAGAACTCAGAGAGACCGCCCCAGCCCACATAGTCGGCAAGCACGCGCTGCTCGGTGGGTGTCGCCAACCGGCTTTCCGCATCCAGCTTATTCAGAAGCTGAATGGCACGGATATTGTGATAGAACCGTTCCAGCGGCGTGCCCACGCCGATATCATCGCTCTCGATTTGGAAGTTGGTTCGGTACTCGGTGTTGATTTCCGGATGCAGCACATGAGGCGCGATCTTGGAAGGCCTTTTCACTTGTAGAGGCGGGGCGAGCGATTCTTCCTGGTCATCCAGCAAGGCCTCCGCATTGGGGTAGGTCACGACCTCGCCGTCTTTGACGGTGCTGATGGGCAGAGCATCCAATTCTTCGTCCGTTAGGCTCTCAATTTCGGAATCGTCTTCTGTCAAATCTTCCGTTTCTCTGAATACCCGTGTGCCGTCCGCACCAAACTCCGTCTCATATCGGTCAGTCTCTCGCGCTGCTTCCCGGTCTGCCTCTAAAGACAGAATATCCTCGTGAATCTTCAGGAGGTTTTCCGGCGTGAACTCGATATAATCGCAGTCCATCTCATAGCCATTTTCAGCTTCCATGAAGAACGGAGTATTGATGTCCGCAAGGAACTGATCCGACATTTCTTCAAGGTCATTTCGGAAGTCGGCGGCGTTTTCCGGATGGCTGGCAATGTCATACTGCTCGACAAGCTCTTCAAAAACAGAGAAATCAAGATCACCGGAAACATACTGTCCGCCTGCATCTGCATCGGGATTGAAGTAGATCCAGTGAACCTTGTTGCTGCCGGTGTCAAGGGATATTCTCGCCTTCGTATTGTCTGCGACAGGGGGTTCTTCCACGACTTGCAGCAGCTTGTCATTCAGCGGATTTTCTTTGAGCCGGTTATCGAACTCTTCACGAGTCAGCTCCTTGTTAAACAGCGGGAACTGCGTATCAAAGAGAACGACCTTCTTCTCGTCAAAAGACAGCAGCTCGTATTCCTGTGTGCCGATATAGACCGTGTCACCAAGATGATAGCGGTATTCCTTCTGGGGCTCCGGCGGAGGGTTCAGCTCATCAAATGTCGGTTCAAGGGATTTCGCCACATCGCTGTTCAACGCTTCCAACATAGCCTCGCATCGTGCGGTCAGGTGGGTGTTGTCCGCAATGATCGCATTCATCGCTTCGCGCATCATGGGGAGGATGAAGTCGCCCGACGCAATACGGGCGTGCATTTTCTTATCGCCCACGCTGAACGCACTCCAGCAGCTTGACAAATAATACAGATTCAGCGCTTTGTTTTCCTCGCCAAGCTGCGCCACAAAGTCATTGTAATCATAGACAATCGACCGGAACTCCTCAGAGATTTCACCTCGTTTCCTCCGAGCTTCTGCCTGCTCCCGGTAGGCAGGATAGTTGTCCTTTTCTGCTTGGCTCAGATAGCGGTCGGCTCGGATCAGCTCCCCGATCCGCCTCTCGGCCTTATTCCACCGCAAAAGCAGTTCCGCATCGGGCCGAGAGATTCTGCCTCTGCTGATTTTGATTCCCTTGGCGTCGTGGCTTTCATCGAGATTTCTGCCGGAAACGGCAGGATACGCGCCGCCGATGCCATATTCGTTTTTCAAAAAGGCGATATTGTTCTCAGAAGAATCCTGTTTGAGAAACTGCTCATAGATGCGGAATTTGCCATGATGGATGCCGCTGCCCCGTGTCAGAATGGCGTCGATGTCCTCCTGAGAAATAGCAAAAGCGGAGGATTTTTCTTCCTCCGCTTCTGCGATAATTTCCTGCTGCTGTTCAACTATGGGGAGCGTTACGCGTAGATCAGGTCGTTCAGAATCACTTCCTCCGCCGAGTGGCGAATGGAGTTCATCATCTGCACCCATCGCATCTGATCCTCCGCCTTCAGCTGCTCCGTCACTCCGTTCAGCGCCTTCATCTGCTCGGTCAGGTCGTCCAGCATCTTCTGTGCCTGCCGGTCCACCTCCTCCAGATGACTGTTCAGTGTTCCGTTCAGCAGCATCCCGGTGTAGATCCCATCCCGGTGCTCGCGGAGAAATGTCCGCCGCAGCATTCCATACTTCCCAAGCTTCGGGCTCTCCGGCACGGTCAGATCGGGAATCAGATAATCGCCCTGCATCGTATAGGTCAGTTCCATATTCGTTGCTCCTTTCCTTGTTTTCCGTTCGGTTCTTATGATACGCAGAAGTACCCTCCTGTGCAAATGTGCGAATCTTCCGTTTTTCTTCCTTCTCCATTTCCTTGACGGTTTCGCCCATTTCCCGGATGACCATCTCAGAAATATCGCTGACTGCGGCACCGAGCACGGAGATTACCTCCACGGTGTTGAAATCAAAGAGATGGCTGAAATCCTCTCGGTCAAAATACCGCCTCGGCTCATAACCTGCACGGGAGAGTGCCATAAAAGCGACGCTGCTTTTCAGCGTGGTTTTCAGCCACGCCTCAAGGCTTGTGTCATCCAGCTCCTCCAGAAAGCTGCCGGCTTTGACAGCGTTCAGTTCCATGAGATAATCTGAAAGATTATCCTCCACGGCATAACCGGAAATATCCATGAGAAGGTGCGGGAATTCTCGCGGCTCCTCCACATCGCCGAAGCTGGCCTGAAGGCTTTCCGATACCGCATATTCGTACTCCGGCTTCATCTGCCAAAGGGTGATGTTCCTTCCGGCACGGCTGTTGGTGTCGGAGATATCAAAGACATGTCTCAGCTTGTAGGGAACATCTCTGTCAATCAGCAGCGCGATGCCTTTCGTGCCCTTGTTTACCCATCTGCCGAGTTTATTCCATGTGTCGATTTCCGCACACGCCGTTGCATCTGGCTTCTGCGCATGGATGAGCAGCTGCTCCTTAAAGCTGTACTTGTAGTTGTTTGCCGCCGTAATCAGAAAATCGGTATATCGGTCGGCATTGGAGGCGATATCCCTGGCAGTCTGGGACGCCATCTCCAAAATGATTCTGTATTTTCTCGGCATGGGAACTCCCTCCTTATCTTACTTTGATCGTGACCTCAACGGTCTGCGCATTCTCTCCGAGGATCGATGCAAATAAAAGCCCGGTTCTGGCGTTTGACACCTTCGTCACAAGCTCATTCAGCCGGCAGACGGTGGTATTGATCTCTTTCTGGTTATCTGCGTAATAGTAGCCCGTTTCATCGCTGCAAATAGGAAAGCCATCCTGTCGCAAGGCGCTGATCTTGCGGCGAATATTTCGTCCGTCAAGCAGAAACAGCTTTTCAAGCTCCTTGCTGTGGATGGCATTTTCTTTGCCAATATGATTTTTACGGAGATACTCGCAGATGGCTTTCTTCTTATCCATAGCTTCTCCTTATCTCGCAGGTTCGTGGTCTTTTTTCTTTGGGTGCATTGCCGGAGGCTTTCTATGGGGATCGTCCTCTACGAAAAGCCCCTTGGGCAGGGTATCCAGGTCGTTCAGGAACGTGCGGGAAATGGTCTTGCCGTTCTGGTCTCGGTAGAGAACGACGCACAGCGGCACACCGCAGTCCAGCTGATTTTTTAGGTCGGTCATAAAAGCTGTCTCATCCATGTATTCGGTGCGTTCGACCACCTTGCCCCGAAAGTCCAAATAGTCAATTCGTGCTACCGGATTGGCTTGCTTTTTTTCCATACCAATGTGCTGCGCAACGGCCCATTCCGGCATCTGCATGAGGTCGCTAAAGGATATCTCCGAAAGCGCCGTATGATTCATCTCTCGCAGCGAATCGAACTGCCGCATACCCAGAATCTTTCCGTCCAAATAAACCCCAATATGGCAATCCTCCAGATTCGCGTAGCCCCGCAATGTATGTCCTCTTTCCAGCGTTTTGTGACCCAAGTCAACCTTGCGCAAGTCAGAGAAATTTGCTTTGCACCCAAATTCCCGCATACAGTAACTGTTTAGAAGCTCTCCAGCCTCCAAGAACTGTTCCAATCGATCCAGAGTAAGATAGCTGCAGCCAATAGCTGCGGGCTTGTCGCTTCTCATGCGGATTATGGCATCTTCATAGCCGTCCATACCTGGCCTCAGCAGGAAACGATTGCTGACCTCGCGAATCATTTGAAAGGCCCCAGTAGCATCCCAGCAAGCGGCATTCACCGCCCGTATCGTTTCTTTATTAAAAACACAGATTTCAACCAGCGACTGCGTAGTATCGTAGTGCACCCATTGAATCTTGCCGTCGTTCAGGTCTGGATAAAACACATCTATCTCTTTGCTCGTATCAACGCTCAAATACTTTTCCTCCTTCCAGTGGTGGTTCATCGTGCCTCACCTCGCTCTCTCTGCCTGATTGGAAAGCTCCAGCCGTACACTTTTCCGATCTCATCGCCAAGCCTGCGGGTGACACGGACAATGTCTGCCCTGGTGGCTGTGCCGTTGTAGATTTTTTCTTTGAGCCGGTCTTTCTGCGCCTGGGAAACATTGTCCTTATATACCCGATAGAGATAATGGTTTGTTCCGTCATGGTGGGTGTCATCGCACCGGAAATCTCCGTTTCGGTCCACATACCATGTGGTGTAGTCGTAATCAGAGTAAAGGCAGTCCCGGACATTGCCGCTGGGAATTTCTTTGTATCCCGTGCGCCTGCCATTCCAAAGCCCCAGATCGGCAACGACCAGAATGGGCTGAGAAAGTTGAATGTCCAGATTGAGCCGTTCGTCCTCAAGGTAGTGCCCGTTTTCCTCATACATCATGGCGATGCGCTCGTCCTCGGAAAGCGTCGGATATTCTTCCTCCATCCAATCTTTCCACTCCTCATAGTCAAGGTCAGCATTAGACCAGATACGATAATCGTCCTTACTCATCGTGCATCACCTCTGTCCTTCGGCATCACAGGGTTTCCATCTGCGTCATAATTTCTCGGGTCAGCGGCGGGCACCTGAAAGCCGAACATGGAGCCGGCCTTCATTGCTTCTTCCTGCGCCTTGCTGACGCCGAGCTTTGTGTTGTACTCATTCACGATGCTCCGGGCTTCGTCCTTGTCGGTGACGGGAATGTCCGTCTTGAAGTAGCCCTTTTCGCCGCGCTTGATGATAATGATTTCGTCGCTGCCGGAAAGAACGCTGTAGCACCGCTCGGGCAGGTTGTCCCGAACCGGCTCGCAGGTATGGCCGCCGTATTCCATGCGCTCGGCAAACTCGCAAATGTGATAGAGGTTGCTCCCGATCTCCACATGGTAATCGTCGATATACCGGCAGGTGCGAATCTGGTCTTCTTTCCACGAATAGTGGATTTTCACCTTGCCGCCATCCGGAATGCGAAACAGCTCCTTGTAATGGCTGTCAATAAAACGGATTCCTTTCTCTGCGTCCTTCAGGTGCTGATCGAGCCAATCCCGGCGATAGCAATAGCAGTACAGGTTGTATTCGCCTCTGTCCGGGTTCAGGCGCAGAAGATAGGCATATTTTTCGGTATCCACACGAACGCCATAGTAGCCCGGTTCCTCCTGCATCCGGCTTTGGGGTGTGCAATAGCAGTACTTGGCAAGCGCCCTGCGGTTATGAAGAATATCTCCCTCCTCACGCAGAGAGTTGATTACATCATCAAACTCTGCCTTGAACTCATCGGTTTTCAGCTCCTCCCGGAAATCAAACCAGCTGCTGAAAAAGCCGTTGCCGTCTGTATCCATGTCTGCCCGGAGGTGGCCGATCAGTCCGGTTTGCATGGAAATCTGCGTGCTCTGGCGAAAGGTATATTTGTCCTCCGCCTCGATCATTGCTCTTTTTTCATACTCGATCATCTTGCGTCACCTCTTTCTTTAGTCGGTTTCTTTTCCTGCGCGTGCATCTCTTTCGCTTTCTCCAAGCCCTTCTGCGCCCATTCGGGAAGCTTCTTTTCATCCATGACGCCGAGAAAATCCGTGCGGTAAAAGGAGGTCTTTCTCCCGTCGTACAGAGAAATGCAGTAGCAGGTACGCCCTCGCGCATTTGCCTGCGCGCCAAAGCCGCCGGTACACAGCATAAGCTGGTGATTGGCGTGGCGGAACTCAGGCCGGAGAATGCTACCCTTGACGACAACCACCTTGTTCTCGATGGAATCCTCATAGGAAATGGGCTTACAACTATTTGTTGTGAGTTCCTCATTCATGCCGACCTCCTGACAGGCTCTTTCGTTTTCCTGAATAATTTCCTCGGCTGCGTCTGCTACGCGCTGTCCGAACACCTTTGCAATCTCCGCAAAATCGTCGCTGACCAGCACCCCGGAATAGCGCTCGAAAATGGCGTTGGTCTCTACGAAGCAGCACATATACCGTTCATCCTTGTCGGCGTTGGGATTCTCGCCCAGAGCAATATCCTTGTGCCCGATATACATGGAATACTTTACGGAGTAATCTCCGATTTTTCTTGTCCCTTCCATAGCGTCTCCTTTTATAAGCGGGGCGGCATCTGTAAAAAGATGCCGCCCCTTGCCGTTTTACTTTCTGTTCTTCAGGCGAAGAACGATCAGCCCTGCGATGATAAACACCACAAGACCGATGCCGATGATGACCTTAGCGCTCATGCTTGCCTACCTCCTTCTTTTTTCGGAAGGTAAAGAAAGCCGCCGCACCTGCACCGATTGCAGAGATACCGGCAAGTGCTGCCCAAAGAGGCATATTGGTGGTATCTCCGGTCTTGGGGATATCCGTAACAGGCTTGAGCTTGTTATGGAACTTGGCAACGACCGTCTTTCCTTCGTGAACGGTTACGGTGACATTTGCGGGAAGCTCATACTTTTCGTTGGCTTTGTTGGACACCTCGGAGATCACATAATCACCGATGCGCAGCCCCTCAATGTGAATCTGCCCCTTTTCGTCGGTCACAAAGTCCTTGCTGAAGGCATTGCCGGTGATATCCGTGCCCTCCACGCGGAAGGTAAAGCCCTTCAGCACGCCGTCATCCGAAGTCTTTTCAATGCGGATGCCTCCGGTCTGTGCCTGGTTGACAAAGCCCTTTCCGGCCTCATTTTCCACAACGACGGTTTTACCATCTTCCTTAATGGAGAAGCTGTAGGTCTTCTCATCAAGGAAGAAGCCCTTGGGGGCCTCAGTTTCCTTCAGCGTGTAATCGCCGTAGGGCAGATCATCCAGCTTGTAGACGCCGTCGGACAGCTCCTCCATCTGGCCCACAAGCTTTCCGCCACGGTATACCTCAAAGACTGCGCCGCTCAGGTGATGATCGGGATAGTCTTTATCCACCTTGGTCAGCTGAACGCTGCCGCGAATGAGCTTGTTGGTGATCTCAATCTCGATCACAGCACCGTTCTGATCTACCTTCACGGTATAAGGCGTGTCATCCATCACATAGCCCTCCGGTGCAGCGATTTCACGAACCACATACTCGCCATAAGGGATGTCCGCAAAGGTGAAGCTGCCGTCCTCTGCAGAAACGGTGGTCAGGATAGGCTCTGTGCCGTCAGTAAGGAACAGACCGATGGTAGCTCCGGCCAGCGCCTTGCCGTCCTCATCCTTCTTCATGCCGTGGATCTCTCCGTAGATCATCTCGTTGGTAATGCTCTTTCCGTCATTGACGGCAAGCTCCACAACGGGGATTTCCTGACCGGCATAGGCAAAGATCACAGGATACTTCTCATCGGAGAGGATGTAGTGGCTGTCGGTGCTGATTTCCTTGACATAGTAGCTGCCGAAGGGAACATCGCTCTTGAGCACAGCCTTTCCGTTTTCATCAAGGGACATGATCTCGATGAGACCGTCCACAGGAATGACGGAGCCGTCTGCTGCGGTAAGCTCCTCGGCGGCATAGAAGCCGAAGGTCACGGCGGAAAGCTCGTTATTCATACCGATACCGAACTGCTTGTTCTGCTCCAGCACCTTGGAAAGAGAAATCCGCGCCTTCTGTCTGTCATTGCAGAAGCTGGCAGCCGTTTCGGTGATCTCAATCTCCTGCCCGGCATAGACAAGCTCTGCGGTATGGGCGTCCTTGTTAATGACCATGCCGTCGGGGGCTTTCATCTCGGTGATTTCGTATTTTCCCAGATACAGTGGCTTGCTCTCCGCCATGCCATCTGCACCTGTGGTCACCGTATCTACCACCTCGCCGACGCTGCAGCGCAGCGTGCCGTCCGGAGTGTAGATGTCCGCCGCTGCCTTGATCTCATAGGTTGCTCCTGCAAGACCCTGCACCGTATAGACCGGCTGATAGACCCCGTCCGCCGCCGTAACAGAGGCAAACACCTCGCCGGTTTTGGAAATCTTGATGATGCCCTTCTGCGCGTAGTTGCCCAGCTTCACTGCAACGATTGTCACGCCGCTTTCCTCGGTGGAATTCTCTTCGGTCACATCGAACTTGACCGCCTCATGACTGAGCACATAGCCGTAAGGAGCGGAGACCTCTTTGAGGGAGTAGCCCTTGCCAAACTCCAGCTTCTCCGGCGTGATGAGCATGCCGGCGTCATTGGTGTAGAAGGTGTCGATGGTGGTAACCTCCGGATAGGTAAAGGTCATTTCCACCTTGGAGCCATCCGGACGAAAGATTTGGAAACCTGCTCCCGCATAGGGAATGGTATTGCCGGTTTCTGCGTCCACCTTGATAACCTTAATGAAGGACTCGAAGTTAGCGTTGTTGATGAGGTAGCGATAGGTCTCGCCGTCCTTGGCAATGAACACATCAAAGTCGCTCATCAGCTCACGGCCCTCCCAGCCGGAGACCTGATGCACGGTATACACGCCGTAGGGCAGGTCCTTGCTTTGGACAAAGCCGTTTTCATCGCAGGTCAGATAGTCCCGCTCCGTATCCTTTGCCGCCTCATAGCTGCCGGCAGATTTCAGATAGACGGCGAATACTGCACCCTCCTCGGGAGTTTCGATCTGCGTATCGCCGTTATCCGAGTGCTTGATGATGGCGATATTGCCCTTCTGCACCTGCTCGGTTACAGCCACAGCAGGTGCAGCGTTCAGCTCAACGGTGTAATTGGCCGCCTCTGCACCGACAGGATAAACGGTGCTGTCCAGCAGATAGCCCTCGGAGGGACTGATCTCACGAATCGTCCAGTCGTCGCCGCAGACATAATAGCCGGTGGTGAACTGGCCGTTCTCGTCGGTGTAGTAAGTATCCACAAGCTGATCGCCCTTATAGATGCCGTAGGCGGCACCGGCAAGAGAAGCATCACCCTGCGCCGTTCCGGTCTCGCAGTCACTCTTGGTGACGGTGACATTGAATTTCTTGAGGATGTTGGAAAAGCTCTTATTGGTTACACTGTTCCATTCCACTGAGGCGCTCTGACTGTCGGGAATCACATAGCGAATGGCGGTGTCCATCTCCTCCAGCGTGTAGCCGGTGCCGATAAGCACATCCTTGAAAGTCGCAACACCGTTTTCATCGGTAACAGCAAATTCATCTACAGGCAGGCCACTGAGAGAGGTTCCAAAAAGGTGGAACTTCACGCCCTGATTCAGTCCGTCCTCGGAGGTCTTGGTCACGGTCAGATCGCCGCGGCGGAGTACATTGTTGAAGGAAACCGTCGCCGTCTGTCCGGCAAGCACGGTAACACGGTGGCTTTCCTGGGGTACATACTTGTCATAGCTCTGCTCGGTGACGGTATAAATGCCGGGCATCAGATTGTCGATGCGAATTTCACCGTTTCGGTCGGTGGTAACGCTCTGATTGACGCCCTCGCCGGTGATGGTGAAGGTAATGCCTTCCACCTTGCTGTCCTCGCTGGTCTTGATAATTTTTGCGCCTCCATAGCTGACCTTCAGCTTGACAAACGCTTTTACGGGGTCGCTGACGGAGGCCGTATAGGTGATGGTATCCTGAACGCCGCCGTTGGGGCCGTACTTATAGTCCGTCCAAACAAGAACGCCGCAGCGGGAAGCGCTTCGAGTTGCGGAGATCGTCACATTGCCGCCGGGAGCCGTATCGGTGGTGATGGTAAGCGTATTGCCCGACACGCTGAAATGAAAGCCCGTCTCACTGGCGGAGAAGGTAAACTGTGACAGCACGCGGTTGGTATCCGTGAGCTCGGCAATGTACTGACTACCATCCCACGCAAGCTCAATCGTCTTTGCGACGCCGCTGCTTCTGCTCATAAAGCTCGGGCAAACGGCATGGCTCTGCACGCTGTACTCGATGCTGTCGTAATAGTCCATGATTCGGCTATACAGCGGGTGATAGGGAGAAACCAGCGACAGGATCGCGTCATAGCCGCCGGTGCTCACATGGTCAAAGTCTGCATCGCGCTCGCCCACAACCGTTTCCCAAACGAGCAGCTGGGTAGCAAAGGCGTGGGCCAGCTTATCCGCATCGGAATCATTCTGCGATCTCCACGAGGTGGAGAGATTGCCCTGATAGCCATACTGCATGATACGCCCCAGCAGCAGCTTAATGTCGTCCGGCTCGATGGTGTTGTTGTACTGGCTGGGATAGTTATCCCAGAAATCCTCACCGAAGCCGTAATAGGTATCGCCGACATTTCGGGAAAGGCCGGGCTCGATGCAATAGCACACCTTCCCGTCAAAGGAATCCATACAGTGCAGGGTGGTGTAGTTGCTGGAGCCTGTTGTCCAGCCGTTCATGTAGGTTTTTGCGGAGTGCCCCCATGCGTCCTCGGAGTAAATCTGAGCAGCGTCTCCGTCACGGGGGAAGGAAATCATATAGGACTCCGCTGTTTCGCTTGCGGCGAAGGCCGTGGTCGTGCCAAAGCCCGCAAGCACGGTGAATGCCATGAGGACTGCAAGCAGCCCCGACATTCCTCTTTTGAGAATCTTCTTCATTCGTTCTGTCCTCCTTCAAGGCATAAAAAAAGCACCGTGCTTCCACGATGCTCATTTCGGTGTATTGATTTGTTGATGCTTATGCGTACCCGATATAGATCAGGTAGCTGCTTGTGCCGACGCATTCGTACCAGATCCAGACAGCAGTTATCTCCCCATCCTTCGCATATCTGTTCAGGCGTGAGTTAATGTCTCGCTCCAGGTAGATGCAGGTCGGCTTCGCGGCGATCGGATTGTCCCAGCAATCGGTTGCTGAGCTATCCAAGGTCAGTCCCAAACTCACCGCCGTGCTTTTTGCGTAGGAAATCCAGTGCTCGATATCAAATGCGGGTTCAGTTTCCGGAGTCGGTTCCGGCTCGGTTATCGCAGGAACGGACGGTTCCTCTTTCGGACTTTCTGCTTTCTCCGGCTTCTCCGGAAGCACGGGTGGCTGCTTGGCTTCTTCCGATGCCGGCGCGTTCGATTCCGTGGGTGTGCTTACCGGCTCAGAAGAAACAGCAGGGCCGCTGTCGTGCTTGTCCTCATTCAGTACGCAAGCAGCTGGATTGTCAGCTTCTGTCGGGATTTCTGTAGGTGCGCTTGGTTCTGTGGATACCGACTCAAAGGAAGCAGGCGTTTCTTCCTGTGGTGTTGGAGCTTTCGATGTGTTTCCTGCCGTTTGGCCTTGCGAGGGCTCTGCGGCGCATCCGGAAAGCAATGCGGCAAGCAGGAGTGCGCACAATATAAGAAGCTTTTTCATGGGATGACCTCCAATGACTGTTTTTCTCATATTGTACGAATGCGCTTTGTTTTCTTCAATTGTGCCGCCTGTATATTTTCCTTTTGAGCTGGTATTGCCGGTAAATGAGGGGGAGAGTGTGAGAGGGGGAACGGCGTCGGTGCACCGTCAAAAGGGTAGACTGCTCCCTTGGCGAAGAACCTATCTTGCGTCATTCCGACTTTTCTGCCGTTCCTGATACCGGTGATAATATTCCAGCGCTTTCAGAATATACTCACCGGTTTTTTCGTAAGGAACGCTGGCAGGGATAAACCTTCTGGCCTCGGCGTACTTGATGTTGATCTTCTCCCTCTGGTTCGGCTTTTCCTCGCTCATAATCGACTCGATGACCTCGTTGTTCAGCTTTCCGTCCTGAGAGAACCGCTTCAGCTTGATGGCCTGGGCGAGGGACGGCGTGGCATCTGCGTAGGCGATTTGCTCCAGCAGGGCGCTCTGTTCCTCCTTTTGCAGGTACGAAAGCTCCACCGCCGGTCTGAATGCAATGCGTCCCTCGTCAACCAAATCCAGAAGCTCCGGAATGAGCTCTGTAAGACGAATATAGCGCCGCACCTGTTCGCGGCTTTCACCGTGCTCACTGCCCAATTCTTCGTTAGACCGGGACTTTGACACCACTGGTGTCGAAGTTAAATCACTGCGCTGTCCCTGTCGGTTCATAGCTTCCAGCCTCATCTTGTACGAAAAAGCTTTTTCACTGGGCAGTATCACAGAGCGCTGCAGGTTCGATTCCACCATTAGAATGATGGCCTCGTCGCGGGTCATCTCCCGCACCTCGGCCTTCACGGTGTCAAAGCCGGCAAGCTCACAGGCCTTCTTTCTGCGATGCCCCGACACGATTTCGTACCGCCCATCCTCCTTTGGTCGGAGGGTGACAGGGGTGATGATTCCGCGCTCCTTGATGCTCTGGACAAGCTGATCCATGTCCTCGTCCAGCTTTACCTTAAAGGGGTGCTCGGGAAAATCGTCGATCTCCGAGATGGGAATATCATAAATGCGCGGGAGCTTGTTTTCCTTTCGCTCCGCGTCGTTCATGAAAAGCTCATCGTACCCGGTCAGGCCCAGATCGATTTTTTGCACGCTCTTCAAGCTCTGTCACCTCCTTTGTGAGTGCCTCATACGCTGCTGCGACCTTGCCGTTCCTGTCATGGGAGAAGATGCTTTCTCCAGAAAGACTGCACTCCGCAGCTCTTACCGAAAAGGGAATCTCGGAACGAAACACGCAGATGTTCTCTCCCACGGTAGAACGAAGCGAGGAAATAATCGCCTTGGCGTTGTTGGTGCGGTTATCCACCATCGTCAGCAAAATGCCGTCAATCTTTAATCTCGGGTTGATCTGCCGCTTGATCTTTGAAATGGAGCGCAGAAGCAGGTTAAGACCTTTGGTTGACAGGAAGTTCGGCTGAGACGGGATAATCACACTGTCTGCCGCAACCAGCGCATTGACCGTCATCATGCCCAGCGAGGGCATACAGTCAATCAGAATGTAGTCGTAGCTCTTTCTCATGCCGTCGATGGCGTTCTTCAGAACATACTCACGGCTCATGACATTGAACAGACCTGTTTCCATACCGGAGAGCTCAATGTTCGAGGGAAGCAAATCCACACCTTCCTGGTGCCGGATAATTGCACCCTCCGCAAGCGGCTCATCATCAATGACCGACTGCATAAGGGAAGACAGCGATACATCCAGCTCGTCTGGGTTCTTTATGCCGAGGCTCACCGTTAAGCTGCCCTGCGGATCAGCATCCACCAGCAGGACCCGTTTCCCGGAGCTTGCAAGTCCCACACCGAGATTGACTGCGGTCGTCGTCTTGCCGACGCCGCCCTTCTGATTCGTGATGGCGATCACCTTACAGCTTTCCATGGGGTTTTCCTCCTTTCTCTTTATTTGAATCATTTCTGATCCACGAAAGCCTCAAAATACCTTTTGGGGCTTTCGTCGCTGCATTTCATTTTTCCTCGAACCCAAAATGCAGAAAAGGAAATCAACAGGCGTTCGGCTGCTGACCGAACTCATAGGAATCTCACCTCTGCCGGGTACTCCGCCAGCCCCATAGGGAAGTATCATTGTCCCTGAATCGTTTCATCGCCTTATCCGTAGCAAGCGGATATTTCAGAATGGTTCGGAATCGCTACCAACCTTGCTTTCCGTGATAACCCTTGCGGGCAGGAAGTTCGTGGCGCACCTTCATCCGGCTGGGGCCTTCGCCCCCGATCAGGAATGTACCTGTTGAATGTGTATTCGGTTTTCAAGGTTCACGAGGGCGATTGTTTTGTCCCTCACTTGGTAGGCAACGAAAACGGGCAAAAATTAACCCCCCTCCAAAAAAATTTTCGATTTTTTTGAAAAACGCAGATTTGCGAGTCCGCACTTGATTCTGAGATAATAAAAAAGCACCCTTGACGGGTGCGGAATACCTATAAAGAATGTCGATAGGTTGTCTGTCTCTCTGGAACAAATTCCAAAGTATCAAATTGATACTTTGGGACGCAATTTTGCCTTCGTAGCCAATGGGCTGATGGCTAAAACAAAAAAGGACGAGCCACCCGATATGGATAGCTCGTCCTTACCTCATTTTGATTGTAGGTTGTCTAAGTACTTCCAGCGTCGATAGTTTTGCAGACTGCTGATGTGCCACTCGCTCTTTCGGGGTATCGTCCTGAATGCGTTTGAACAGAAAAAATCAATCAGGTATATCTTGGGGATCATATTCATCGCCCTGATGAAAAAATACTTCACCTTGCCTTTGTTGCACCAGCGGTTAATTACCGGAATAGCATATCCCGTGATCTCACTGACCTTTTTAACTTCAAGAACATCTGGGTATTCTTTGAGGAGGAACCGATAATACTCATGCAAATCTTCGCCGTCGATTTTAATTTCCGACGAATAATGTTGCCGAACCGTTCTTCCGCTTTCTTTGTACCATCCCTCCGGTACAGCGTAGAACTCGGGATGGTTCTCCCGATCTTCTATGAAAGCCATCAGATCTTCTTTCCTGATTTTGTAACACCGGGTTTTCTTCCCCGAATAAATGCACGGCAGCTTTCCGCTTTTCAGATAATAGAGTGCTGTTCGTTTGCTGCAATGGCAAAGCAAGCGCACCTGTTCCTTAGCCAGAATATCCGGCACTTTTGACCAATCAATGTCATTGATTTTCATAACATACACCTCTGTCATTTGTTCGGTGGAAGACGCCTGTGTATGCTATGCTGTTCTAACATCGTTCTAACATTTCTAACGCGAATTCTAACAAAACTGCCAAAATCGGCTCATTTTTGGCTTTCATTCGAACCCCTTGAAAAATCAAGCTTTTTCAAGGGTGAATGCCAAAATACCTTGATACAGCTATGGTTTTGGGCGGACAAAGCAGCCTGAAAGCGATACGAAAAAACCACAAAAGTCATAATGGTTGAAAAGACTCGAAATGCTGTGTTCCCAAAAGGAACCTAGGGTTCGAATCCCTAACTCTCCGCCAAAAAGTCCAGTAAACAAGCGGGTTTGCCGGACTTTTCTTTTTTGCTCGTTTGCTCAAAATCGGCTCAAAACTATGGAAAGAACAGTCCGTTTTTTGGAAAGAACAAGGCGATTTTCGGCATTTTGGCGTATTCGAACCGAAAAAAATCAGTTCTTTCCGTCATCAGCTGAAATTTCAGCCCACTTGCTGCCGAAATTCACCGATTCGGGAAGTGCCATTCCGCTGACCATTGCCTTTGCCGAGGACAGTTTTGAAGTGTAGTCAAGGTGGGCGTAAATGTTAGCGGTGGTGGAAAAATCACTGTGCCCCAACCACTCTTGAATTTGTTTCAGCGGTACGCCGTTTGCAAGAAGCAGGCTTGCACAACTGTGCCTTAAATCGTGAAAACGCATTCTTTTACAACCGTGCTTTTGAATATACTGCGGAAAATAGCTTGTCAAATATTCCGGTCGCATTAAATCACCAAGCTCGTCTACAAAGACATAACCGTCATATTCGTAGTTGTAGCAGTTTCCGCAGACCTTTTTGTTGACTTCCTGTGCCGCTTTTGCTTCTTTGAAATACTCAGCAAAGCTGCCGACAAGCGGAAGTGTACGCATACTGGATTTTGTTTTTGCAGAGTCCTGTGCGTACATTTTTGTTTTTCCGTCCACTTGCAGCGATGTGACTGTGTGCCTTATAGTGATTGTGCCACGCTCAAAGTCAATGGCGTCCCATTTCAGTCCGCAGACTTCGCCACGACGCAAGCCGTAAAATGCGGCGACCAAAACAGGTAGTTCCAGCTTTGTCCCTTTGACTACTTCAAATAAATGCTGCAGTTCTTCCGCATCAAGGAATACAGGCTGATAATCGTTCTTTTTCGGGCGGTCTACTTTCATTGCCACATTCTGCGTAACGAGGTCGGTTTTCATTGCGTATTTCAGCGCCTGATGAATAACAGCGTGATAGTGAATAACCGAGTTTGGCTTGACCGTTTTCAGCTTTTCGGAATAGAATTGCTGAATGTGTCTTGCCTCCAAGCCCTGAAGCGTTACCGCCTTCTTACGAAAATACGGCTCAATCACCGATTTCACCATTTGCTCGTAAGAGCTGAATGTGGTTGCTTTAACACGCACCTTGACGATTTCCAACCATTCAAGCAGGTAGTCTGCAAACGGCATATCGGAAGCAAGCTCGCCGACTTCCTGCGGCGGTACAAATTCACTTCTAATTCGTGCAAGTTCGGCTTCAGCTTTTCGTTTGTTTCCCTTTTCGGGCAGTCCCGTGGAAAAGTATTTCACACGGCGTTTTCCGTTGTTGTTATAGTAGCTTAGCACTACATAATAAAAACCTTTTTTAACTTGTAGGTGTCCTGATACCATTGTTTTTAACTCCTTTCATTGTACATCACAGGAAAGACCTACACCGACAAGCCTATTATAGCTTGCCAGCATAGTTCTTTCCATTCTGCAAAAGTCACTCGCTGTACACTTTGGTTCGAATTAACGGGCGTCTCTGTTGCGTTCTCGCTGGCGTTTCAAAAGCTCCAATCCTTTAAGAATATCTCGTTTGATTTGCTTATCGCTGTAATTTTGCGGAAAGTATTTGCGAAGCTCATCACGCGGCAGTTTGATTTGTTCTTTTTGATTTGGTTTTTCTTCCGACAAAATAGCGTAAATAGCGTCGGCGGTAAGCAAGCCGTCCTGTGACATTTTCTTCAGCCTGATACTCTGTGCGTGTGACGGTGTGCAGTCGTTCATATTGATTGCGTCAAGCAAAGTGAGCTGTTCGTCACGGTCAAGGTAGGAGATTTCAACCGCAGGGTTAAAAGCGATTTTTTTGTCATCTACCATTGAAAGCAGTTCGGGAATTAAGCAAGTTAAGCGGATATAGCGTTGGATTTGTCGCTCACTATCGTCGCTGTCTTTGCTCACTTGTGTTATACTCAATAACTTCTCGCCAAGTTGGCGAGAAGTAACACCTTGATGTTTTATGGCGTCTAACTTCATCTTGTAGGCAAACGCTTTTTCGCTGGGCAAAATCGTTTCCCTTTGCAAATTGGCGTCCACCATTGCAATCACTGCTTCGTCGTCGGACATCTCACGGACGATTACAGGCATAGTTTCAATTCCGAGCACCTGACACGCCGCAAGCCTTCTGTGCCCCGAAATAAGCTCGTATCCGCCGTCAGGCAGAGGTCTGGCAAGCGCCGGGGTTATTGTGCCGACTTTGCGTATGCTTTCAATCATTCGTTCCATCTCCTCGTTGTTCTGCACCTTAAATGGATGATTCTTAAAAGGGTGAAGTTCGTCAAGAGGTATGTTCTTTACACGCTCAAGCTTTGCGTCGTCACGCTCCGCCTGCGTTGTAAATAGGTCATCCAGAGTCGGTAAAGTAAAATCTGATTTTCGTTTTGTCATCGTTCGTATCCTCTCTTTCTTGATTTATTAAGTCCGAAATATCGGCTTCGCATATTCTCCTCAATGAGAATATTTTCTTTGATTTTAGGGTTATCCTCTATAATCCTTGCCGCTGTTTTCCTGTCCTTTCGGAGCTGAGCCAGAGCCTTTGTGCAGTCATCTCGCTTGACAACAAGCTTTGTTTTTTCGTCGGGATCATGGCAAGAATCAATATCTCGGTAGAGCATTTTGCGGTAATCCGATATGAGCTTTATTTCTGAGTCTGTGTGTTTTATAAATACTTCCACAGAAGAAATATCGGTTAAGTGATTGTCGCAAATGAGCTGTACCTGTGCGGTGTGGCGGTCAAGCCAACGGCAAGCCTCACGCATTTCGGGCGATAACGGATTGTGTTTTTTGTTTTTCGGCAGCACGCCGAGCAGATATAAATATCTGAAATACAATGCTTTAAGACCCGTAATCTTTTTGGCGGTTTTTAAGTTGCCTTTAACAAAATGCGCCTTTTGAATTGTTACACCGAAGCTCTTTTTTTCGGTAAACTCATAGTATAAGCGGTAAGCTTCCTGCGGGTTGTTTCGCAGAGTATCTCTCATTTGGTCATAGATTGCGTCACGGTCATAGGCTTCTCCCAAACGGTACAAACGAGTTTCTTTCTTGCTGTTGACAGAGCGAATAGTAGCGTATTTATGGTATGGGTTTAGATCGATTACATATCCGAGCTGTTTCATAACATAGGTAAAAGCTTTGGGATTTGTACTCATCGAAAGTGCTTTATCTATCGCCTCACGCATTAAATTGTATCGAGTCGGCTCGCCGTTCTTTTCCGCAAAGTACAGCTTGCGGGGTGTCTTTCCTTTAGGATTTTTAATGACCGACAAACCATTTTCTTTGCAAAGCTCATCGGAAATACTACGCAGTTTCCAGTATGCTCCCTCGTTGCAGTTAAACTTCTTACCATTCCACATATTCACCGAATTGATGACCAAATGGTTGTGATATGTGCCGGTGTTAAAGTGCGTAGCGACCAGCACTTGATAATGGTCGCCCCACATTCTTTTGGCAAGCTCAACGCCGAGTTTGTGTGCAAGCTGGGGTGTGACTTCGCCTGTTTTGAAACTCTGATATGCGTGATAAGCCACATTGCCGACCGTCTTATCGAAGCGTTCTTGTACCGCTTTCATCTCGGCAAAAGCTGTTTCTGCGGTGCAGTTTACGCCTGTCACATACATTGCTTTTTCTTCACCGATTACGGTTTTTCTCTCGTCGCTTGCGTAGTGAAGTGCCTTGCAAATATCGCTGTAAATCGTCTTATCAGGGTTCGCCGCATAGCTCAAAACACGGCTGACACTATCGGTTATAGCCCATATTTTTGTTACTGCCACGGCGAATCACTTGCGCTTTCCGGCTCACCGATTGAGTGATAAGACTTCAATAATTTGCTCACAACATCGTTGAAGTTTGCATTTACATTGGCTTCGGAAAGCGACTTCCAATTGTCACGAAGTGAGGTCAAACCTCGGTAAGCTTCGTAAAATTCCTGCGGCAAGGTTGCCTGAACTTCCTTGCCCAACCCGAGTTTTCTAAGGTAAGCCGAGAGCGAAAGTCCACATTTTTTAGCGGCAGTTTCCATTTTTCTTTTTTCTCCCTCAGTCACTCGGATATTGATTGCAGTTGTTCTTTGTCTCATATATTTTCATTCCTTTCTCCTAAAAATCGGGGTTACAGGGGCGGCAAGTCCCTTTCGGCAATTTGCCGCCGGTTTTGTGGGTTTCAAAGGCAACACAAAACCTATGCTCGCTGTCCTTACGGATTGGCAATACCTGTATAGCCTTATATCCACTTTCTCAAAAAGTGACGATAGTGACGGCTGTGACGGCTTTTTCCTATATAGCGGATTTATTGTCATCGCCGTCATTGCCGTCATTCTTTTTTAAGTAAATCAGTCGGCTCGTGCCGGTGCGTTTTGTTTTGTATTCGATGCCTTGCGGCTGAAAAACTTCCGAAGAAAATCGGGCAAGTATTTTGGTCACGACATTCGGTGTAACCTCGGTTTCGTTCACCTGCGTTATAAGTTGCGTTGCAGTGCCTCGCCATTCTTTTATTTCCGAAATATAATCAACCAGCCGGAAAATAAACTTCGGTATTTCTTCACGGTGAATATCCTCCATATCCTTTCGCTCGACCAACTCCCACAAGTGACTGCGGTTGTCAAACTTCAAGGTCAGCTCCTGATATGCAATATCTCGACCGGTGGCAAGCAGCGTTCCGGTTTCGTTGGCACGGCTGCGTTTCAAAACAAAATTCGTATCTGCCGCACCCGTGATACCGGTGGAACCTGACACCTCGTTGAATGGGTCGCTGACATCTTTCAGCTTCCTGACATGGTGAACAACTACAACAGCAATGCCGTACTTGTCCGAAATATTTTTCAGTGCCGTTACATCGTCGTAGTCGCCTGCATACATTCCGCTTTTTCCGCCGGTGCTTTTTGAATCTCGAACCTTTTGAAAGGTGTCGATAATGACAAGTTTTGTTTTCGGAAAGTCGGAAAGATACTGTTCGATTTGCTGTTCCAAGCCGTTGGCGATTTGAAAACTCGTTGTTGCAATGCGAAGTTCGGGCGGTGCTTCGTCTGTGATTTGATACAGGCGGCTTTGTATTCGTGCGTAGGTATCCTCCAAGCAGAGATAAAGTACATCGCTCTTGTGGGTTTCAAATTCCCACACGGGTTGTCCTCTCGCCACTTGAATACCGAGCCAAAGCATAAGCCAGCTCTTGCCGATTTTACTTGAACCCGAAAGCACACTTAGTCCTTGCGGTATCAAGCCGTCAACCACAAATAGGGTTTTTCTCATCGGCGTTGACAGCAGCGTGTCCGCATCAATCGTTTTCAGCTTCTCAACTTGAAAATATGGTATCCGCTCAAGTCTCCTCAATCCATATCTTTTTGCCAGTCGCACAGTTCAGTGGAATATCCGGTTGGTTCTGGAAAATCAGACAGCTTGATTCCGTCACTCCGTAATTTGCTTCAAAATACTGTTCCGCATAACATTTCATAAATCATTAATTCATAAAACTTGTACGCCTTGCAGATTTGGAAATCACTCACTTTAGAATAAAACAGATTTTCCCTCGTGTCTTGCTGAAATCAATTTTGGCCAATATCTGACAGCTTTTTAGCATTTTCTGTCTGCGTCAGAACGTATATTTGCCGCCTGTGATAATCGGTTGCAAACACACCAGGACAAATCACAGCGAATCACATATTCCTCCTCATAAAAAGAAAGTGGCTCCGATAAAAATCAGATCCACAAATCTTATTTTCATTCTTTGAGCAGATTGCCGACAAGCTTCATCGGTTTTTACAAAGGGAATGCGAATCGTTTTGGTGTATTCGCTTGGATGCGAACGGTTCGGTTTCACCCAAAATGGCATTGTTGGCTCTCAAAAAGCGTTTCTCTGAAAATCTCCTGTTTTCTCCTGAATTCTCGCTTTTTCTCCGTGTCAGATGGATGCGAATGATCCGCGGGGCGAAGGCAACAGTTCTGCATTTTTCAGGAAGAAACTGGAAACGACCAAAAACACAAAAAAGCCGTGAAATCAGCGATTTCACGGCTTTTTTGATGGTGGACCTGGAGGGATTCGAACCCTTGACCTCTCGGATGCGAACCGAACGCTCTCCCGAACGCGACATAACGCATCCACTGAGCATTTGGAAGGGAATGGATGCGTATTGTTCAAAACCGGCACAGGATGCGTATTGTTCGATATTTTCCATCGGACGGTGCGCACTTCTGCTCCGATTTTGAACAAACAGGAGCTATCGATCACCCCTTCTCTTCGCCAACCATCGGAAAAATATTCCGCCAATCGTTGGAAATCTCTTGGAACGTCTGTAAATACAACGCATTCTGATGAAAGAAGTGAAAGACAAGGCACTAGGTAATGGTCTGCAGAAAACAAGCCGACAATAACAAAACTTGGCGCCTTCTTGAGTTTTGTTAACTCGAAAAGACGCCGGGTCTCTGTTCTTCGAGAAATTCTTTGGTCGTGAATTGGCATAACTGCGCAGAAAACTCTATTCTTTTGGAGAGTTCCCTGTAAATTTTCATCCAGTCTCCCATACCTCTTCATCCCATCTCCAGCCCATTCAAAAACTGCGCCTCGGAGATATTAAAATCAACCTGAATCCCATAGCCGCGAGTTAAGGTGACTGCCTTGATCAGATAGGACGCAATAACCTTCTTTTCCTCTATCGCAGCAGAATCAAACAATTCAGCCCATGTCAGAATCTGTTGATGCTCCCTCAGAAGATCGGCTGCCGCAGGTTTCATCTGACGGCTCTTCTCTTCAAGCTGCTGAACCTGGTGGGCTATCTCGTCCGCTTTTGCTTGCACAGCGTCCAATCTGGCCTTCACCTGCTCCGGCGTAAAAACACAGGTACCATCCAGAGAATCCAGCATCAAATCTCCCCATCTGGACAATTCCTTCATCGTCTTGGTATATTCCAGCTTTGCGGCTTTCAGCTCCTGCTGACACTGTTCCGCCGAAGCGTCGACCAGCATTTTTAAAATGGTTTTCTCATCAACCTTTTTGGCTCGTTCAAAAATTCCCCGCAGAAGCTGTTCGATCACCTTATCCACCTTCTCGGCACGATAGGTGGATGGCCCGTCACACTGCCCCTTATGCTGTGAGCGGTTGTAGCATTTATAGATTGCGATACGTTCATTGCTCTCTGTTGGACGATGCGTTTTTCTAGCGGTAGCTGCAAAAATGCGGCCACCGCAGTGACCGCAATACACATTGCCTGACAAGAGGGCTTTTCCTACGATCTTTCGAGGATAGGCGCGGGGCGGACGAACGACGGTAGCTTCCGTGCCATCCTCCAGCTGCACTGTCTCGGTGGTTCCGCCGCACTTTATCGCATAATTTACGGAACGCTGCTCACGAGTCTTTGCCACACGATTAAATTGTTCCAAAGAAACAATCTGCAGCTCAGGAAACACCTCTGACTTCGTTTCTCCGCTGCGAAGAATTCCTGCATTCATGACGTTGGAAAGAATATGCTGGATTGAGGCGTAATGAAACGGCTCTCCCGTTCTCTGAGCAGAGCACTTGCGAATGATTGCACTTTCTTTTCTCATTTCAGTCTCCTTCCTTGGGACCGCAGGCTTTACTCAAACTATTGAATTTACTTTCTATATGTGTATGTGTGTCATATTTCACGGGATGTTGAAGTGTTAATTCATTTTTACACCTTATCTGGTAAAAAGGCTGGCACCGTTCCATTTGGGAAACATGCTTCCTGAATTGGTCATGTCCCCTGGCAGAACCGAAGGCTTAGAAAAGACCTCCTGGTTTTTTATTGTTGCAGTTGACCGACCGCAACTTTATTCTACCAGAAGGTCTTTTCATTATATAATTTCTTTTACTCTCCCCGTCCTAGTCGGGGGCTCTCGTTTCGCTAAAGCATATCAAAACAGGGAGGCACCGCTTGCACGATGCCTCCCTGCAGAAAGTTTACGTATCTGACCAAATGATTTCTGATATTTCTTTATGCTTCCTGCTCAGCCTGCCATTTAGGATTTATTTTCGCAATAAAACCGTGACGTAGAAAAAACAGAAGCCAAGCCAAATCATTTGTTCATCCCTGTATGAGAATACGATCCACCACCAGTTTTCTGAACTCCGGAGTCAGAGAGCAGAAGTACGCCGTAAAGCCCGTGACGCGTACCACCAGGTTGGGGTACTTGCTGGGGTCCTTGTCGGCTTCGAGAATCTGCTGACCGTTCACAATATTGATGTTCAGCAGGGTGGCCCCCTGCTCGAACAGCGTCATGATATAGTCGGCGATCTTTTGCACAGCCTCCTCACCGCGCCCCATACCAGGGTCAAGCTCCAGCTGTACCGGCGCGGTATTCCCATAGCCCGGCTGCACCGCGCAGATGGAATTGCTCATTGCGGTGAGGGCGCCGTCCTTGCGGAAGCCGGGGTGCGGGTTGGCCCCATGGTTGATCGGCTCGAAGGCGTGGCGGCCGTTGGGGGTGGCACCTACCTGCTTGCCGAGCACAATCGTATTCGACCAGCTGAACCAGCCGGGGATAAACTGGTAGCCCGGATACTTCTGGCTGACGGAGCGCACCTGGTTGGAGTATGACTCCGAAATTTTCACCGCCCACTGGTCGCTGATGGTGTTTCCGCCGCCGTAGCGGGCACTGCGGGAGAGCATCTGGCGTACAAGCTCACCGCCCTTATCCTGGAAATCTGTTTTCAGATGATGGTAAAGCGTCTCCCAGTCGATCCGCTTCTCCTCCTCCACCCGCTGCTGCAGTGCGCCAAAAGAGTCCGCCACCGTGGCAATAGCCGAGCCGTCCATGCAGAGGTTGTAGTACATGGCGCCACCGCACGTCATATCCAGACCTTTTTCGATAGGACCATGACTGATCAGGTTCAACATCAGCTCCGGCTCGTTGTACTGTTGGTACCGCAGGTGGAACGCGATACCCTCGGCAGTTACCTCTACAGCCCGGGCCATATGTCTCTGGTACAGATCCCACAGCAGTTGTGTGGAGTATGGGCCCTTATGGCTCATCATCTCATCCATGGCAACCTCGAACACCTTAGCGCTGTTGATTTTGACGCAGTCATTCAAGCTGTACTCCATGCCGGGCAAGCTCATCCAGTGGCAGCCCACCGCGATCCTCTGCCGGGCAAGCGATTCGGGATAGCCCAAACGCATGAAGCCTCTGTTCAGGGCCTCGTCACCGGAAAAGCGCGGCCAGCCGTTCTTGTTCTTGAACAGGTAGTCCACCGCTTTGTTCAGGAACTTTCTGTCGATGTTTTCGTCCACTCTTACCGTGATGTTGCAAGCCGAATCCAGCTTATCCGCTCCCTCGAGCACCATATAGCTGAACTCGCTGAGCAGGGGATCGCCGTTTTCGTTTGTCCCTCCGATCTGGTAATAGTGCGGATCGTTGAGCAACAGACAAGCGATGTAGAAGATCGCCTCGTCCCTGGTGATCCTCCCCTCTTTCATGTCGGCATCGTAGTACTGTTTGAGCACTTCATCGAGCTGGAAACCCGCTCCGTCGCGGTTGTAGGTGCGGCTGGCCATGTTGAACCAGCAAACCCACTGACAGGCTTCCCGCATGGTTTTGGGCGCACCGTTGAGGATGTTGCGATTTACCTGCGCCATTTGAAGCAGGTTTTCCCGCAGGACCGGATGGCGCTCCACACGGGCCAGACGCTCGCTCTCCTCAATCGCGTGCGAGATCCAGTTCTGCACACCATGCACCACAAGTTCCTCCGCGTCGTAAAACTCTGCGTGTTCGGGGTGCTTTTTGCGGTAGAAAGCCAGCTTTTCCAAGATCCCGCCCCAGCCAAG
>OGOT01000110.1_pt1 | contig 83811 bp, 79 predicted proteins | sample 1552791 | NCBI WGS metagenome assembly OGOT01 (sample SAMEA2580160, study PRJEB22360) | human gut metagenome | biome: human gut; feature: human-associated habitat; material: faeces | place: Denmark | collected 2008/2010
ATTCAATGCAGCAGCAGTCGGATTGTTTGGTTCAGGATGGGCTTGGCTATCCGTAGATAAAGACGGTAAACTGAAAATCACTAAAGAGGGGAACGGCAGCAATCCGGTACGTGCCGGTTTGAAACCACTTCTTGGATTTGACGTTTGGGAACACTCCTATTATCTGGATTACCAGAACCGCCGTGCCGACCACGTAAACGCCCTGTGGGATATCATCGACTGGGATGTGGTTGAAAAAAGAATGTAAGCAAATTTACAAGCTAAACTATACTTATGGAAAAGGTCGTTGTGTTTTTCACAGCGACCTTTTTTACAGATTAAAAAGAACCAGACTTTTATTGTATATCAGATGCATTAGTTGTATTTTTGCAACTCATAAAACAACATAACAAACAATTATGATACTGTATAAAAGAAAAAAAATACGATTTATTGTCTCCATTGCTGTACTCCTTTTCCTCCCCCTTTTCGGCAATGCTGCCACCACAGAAGAATCTGAGGAAGAAATCCTGTTTATCACCTCTTATAATTCTGACACTAAATATACCTACGATAACATCAGCACATTTGTAGAAACCTACACCCAATTGGGAGGAAGATATTCGACCATGGTAGAAAATATGAATGCAACAGACTTAACGCAGGCGCATCAATGGAAAAAAATATTAACTGATATTCTCGACAAACATCCGAAAGCCAAATTAGTTATTCTCCTGGGTGGTGAAGCATGGAGCAGTTTCCTTCATCTCGAAGATGAAAAGTACAAGCAGCTTCCCGTTTTCTGTGCAATGGCGTCACGCAACGGAATACGTATTCCGGAGGATTCGACCGACATCCGAAGCTATAATCCCGAAAGCATTAACTTAATGGAACGCATGAAGGAATACAACGTAAGATATTGTAGCACATACGAATATGACATTAAAAAAGATATTGAAATGATACAGGATTTCTATCCGGAAACAGAACACCTTGTATTTGTATCGGATAACACATACAACGGACTTGCCGAACTGGCATGGTTCAAGAAAAACCTGCAACATTTCCCGCAGTTATCCATCACCTATATTGACGGCCGCATCCACACACTCGATATGGCTGCCAATCAATTGCGCAATCTTCCCAGAAACACAGTCATGTTGCTTGGCATCTGGAGAATCGATAACCGGGGTATTACTTACATGAATAACTCCGTTTATGCTTTTTCCAAAGCCAATCCTCTCCTGCCTATGTTCAGCATGACTTCCACTGCAATAGGTTACTGGGCTATCGGAGGATATGTCCCGCAATATGAAGGAGTGGGACAAAGCATGGGAGAATATGCCTACCGCTTTTTAGACCAGAAGGAAACTGATATCAGCAGTATCAATATCTTACCCAACAGATATAAATTTGATGCGAAGAAACTAAAGGAATGGGGATTTGAAAACAAGAAGTTACCTGTTAACTCAATGGTAATCAATCAGCCCATCCCGTTCTTTGTGGCCTATAAGACAGAAGTACAATTCATCCTGATTATATTTCTCGTATTAGTAGGAAGTCTAATGATTTCGCTGTATTACTATTACCGGACTAAAATCCTGAAGAATCACCTTGAAAGAACTACGAAACAACTACGGGAAGATAAAAAGAAACTGGAAGAGTCTGAAGTCGAATTGCGTGATGCTAAAGAGCGCGCCGAAGAAGCTAACCAACTGAAAAGTGCCTTTGTTTCGAATATGAGCCACGAGATACGGACTCCGCTAAATGCTATTGTCGGTTTCTCCAGTCTGATTATCGGTTCGGTAGAGCAGAATAACGAACTGAAAGAATACGCAGATATTGTCCAGACCAACTCCAATCTGTTGCTCCAACTGATTAGTGATGTACTGGATATATCACGCCTGGAATCAGGAAAACTGCAATTCAACTATGAATGGTGTGAGCTGGTGAACCATTGCCAGAATATGATTACTCTGACCAACCGGAACAAGACAATGGATGTAGACATTAAACTGCAAATGCCTAAAGAGCCTTACATGCTCTACACAGATCCCTTGCGCCTGCAGCAGATTATTATCAATCTGCTGAACAATGCCTTGAAATTCACTCCTGCCGGAGGAAGCATTACGCTGGATTATGAAGTGGACGAAGAAAAGCAATGTATGCTGTTCTCGGTAACTGATACCGGCACCGGAATCCCCGAAGATAAACAGGAGCTGGTATTCCAACGTTTCGAAAAGCTGAACGAGTTCGTACAGGGTACAGGATTGGGACTGGCTATCTGCAAACTGACCATCCAATATATGGGAGGTGATATCTGGATTGACAAGAATTACAAAAATGGCGCCCGATTTATCTTTTCTCATCCTATCAAAAAACAGGAATCAACAGAAAAATGAAAAAAAATCGAATGATTTAGTGTTTTTCTGTTTCTTTTTCGCTTACTTTGCCCCCGTAAAGACAAAGGGGTGCCCCACGAGGGGCTGAGATTATACCCTAGGAACCTGAGGCAGTTAGCACTGACGTAGGGATTGTGTTTCTTCTTATCGCCTTTCCATTCAAGCACGCTCTTTGTATTTACTTTCAACTTATTTATTCTGATAGGACAATGAAAGTACAAGTGAACAACAAAGAGGTGGAAATTGCTCCCGACTCTACCCTTACACAACTGACAGCACAGCTCGAACTTCCGGTTCAAGGCATTGCTATCGCCGTAAACAACAAAATGATTCCCCGTACCGAATGGGAGGGTTTCATATTGCATGAGAACGATAACCTGGTGATTATCAAAGCTGCTTGCGGAGGATAAGAGAATGGTCAGTCTACAATTTATCACGCATCAGACCGAACGGTACTCGTACCTCGAATCGGCACGTATGGCACTCGAAGGCGGGTGCAAATGGATCCAACTACGCATGAAAGAGGCTCCTCTCGAAGAAGTGGAGGCAGTAGCCCTGCAACTGAAACCGCTTTGTAAAGAGCACGAAGCAATCCTGGTTCTGGACGATCACGTTGAACTGGCGCGAAAGCTGGAAGTGGACGGTGTGCATCTGGGCAAAAAGGATATGCCTATCGACCAGGCCCGCCAAATTCTTGGAGAGGCTTTCATTATCGGCGGCACTGCAAATACATTCGAAGATGTTGTACAACACTATCGTGCCGGTGCCGATTACCTTGGCATCGGTCCTTTCCGGTTTACTACCACTAAAAAGAATCTAAGCCCTGTACTGGGTTTGGAGGGCTATTCTTCTATTCTTTCACAGATGAAGGAAGCGAATATCGAAATCCCCGTTGTAGCTATCGGGGGAATCACTTTTGAGGATATTCCTGCCATACTTCACACAGGAGTAAACGGGATAGCCCTGTCGGGAACCATTCTCGGAGCGGATAATCCGATAGAAGAAACACGTAGAATCCTGAATCATGCGTAAAGCAATGATGTACAATCAGTAATTTAATTTATAATATATATAGAATGGAAAAGTTAGTAATTGCGGGACGCGAATTTAACTCCCGTCTTTTCCTGGGAACAGGAAAATTCAATTCCAATGAAGTAATGGAACAAGCTATTCTGGCTTCAGGCACGGAAATGGTTACTGTTGCCATGAAACGAATCGACATGGACAACAAAGAGGATGACATGCTGAAACATATTATTCATCCGAATATTCAGCTATTGCCCAATACTTCCGGTGTACGTAATGCAGAGGAGGCTGTTTTTGCAGCACAGTTGGCTCGTGAAGCCTTTGGAACAAACTGGTTGAAACTGGAAATTCACCCGGACCCACGCTATCTGCTCCCTGACTCTATCGAGACACTGAAAGCTACGGAAGAACTGGTAAAACTGGGTTTTATCGTGTTGCCTTATTGCCAGGCTGACCCTGTACTCTGCAAACGCCTGGAAGAAGCGGGCGCAGCTACCGTTATGCCGCTCGGTGCACCAATCGGTACCAATAAAGGACTGCAGACCAAAGAATTCCTGCAAATCATTATCGAACAGGCAGGTATCCCGGTAGTCGTAGATGCGGGTATCGGTGCACCCAGTCATGCTGCCGAAGCAATGGAACTGGGAGCTTCCGCTGTATTAGTTAATACCGCAATAGCCGTTGCCGGAAATCCGGTAGAAATGGCAAAAGCATTCAAAGCGGCTACAGAAGCCGGAAGACAGGCTTACGAAGCAGGATTAGGATTACAAGCCGTCGACTTCGTGGCAGAAGCAAGTTCACCTCTAACGGCTTTTCTTGATTAAAAACGAATAAACTATGGAACAAAAAATAAAATTCCCCCGCTCGCAGAAAGTCTATTTACCCGGTAAACTTTATCCGAATATCCGTGTAGCGATGCGGAAAGTGGAACAAGTGCCCAGTGTCAGCTTTGAAGGCGAAGAAAAGATAGCAACACCGAACCCGGAGATATATGTATATGATACCAGCGGACCGTTCAGCGATGCAGATATGAGCATTGATCTTAAAAAAGGACTGCCCCGTATGCGTGAAGAATGGATTATAGGCCGTGGTGATGTGGAACAACTTCCCGAAATTACTTCGGAATACGGACAAATGAGAAGGGACGATAAAAGTCTCGATCACTTACGTTTCGAGCACATCGCTCTGCCCTATCGCGCTAAAAAAGGAGAAGCAATCACTCAAATGGCATACGCCAAAAGAGGGATTATCACCCCTGAAATGGAATATGTAGCAATCCGCGAGAACATGAATTGCGAAGAATTGGGAATCAAGACCCACATTACTCCAGAATTTGTCCGTCAGGAGATTGCAGAGGGACGTGCCGTATTACCGGCCAATATCAACCACCCGGAAGCTGAACCGATGATTATCGGACGCAACTTCCTTGTGAAAATCAATACGAATATCGGAAATTCAGCTACTACTTCAAGCATAGATGAAGAAGTGGAGAAAGCATTGTGGAGCTGCAAATGGGGTGGCGACACCTTGATGGATCTTTCCACAGGAGAAAATATCCATGAAACACGCGAATGGATTATCCGTAATTGTCCCGTACCCGTCGGCACGGTTCCTATTTATCAGGCACTTGAAAAGGTGAACGGCATAGTGGAAGACCTCACCTGGGAAATCTACCGGGATACATTGATTGAACAATGCGAACAAGGTGTAGATTACTTCACCATTCATGCAGGGATCCGCCGCCATAATGTTCATCTTGCCGATAAACGGTTGTGCGGTATTGTCAGCCGTGGAGGAAGCATAATGAGTAAATGGTGTCTCGTACACGATCAGGAAAGTTTCTTATACGATCACTTTGATGATATTTGTGATATCCTGGCACAATATGATGTAGCCGTTTCTTTAGGCGACGGACTTCGTCCGGGTTCTATCTACGATGCGAACGATGAAGCGCAGTTTGCCGAACTGGATACCATGGGAGAATTAGTGCTTCGTGCCTGGGATAAGAATGTTCAGGCATTTATTGAAGGCCCCGGACACGTTCCGATGCATAAAATCAAAGAGAACATGGAACGTCAGATTGAAAAATGCCATGACGCCCCATTCTATACACTCGGCCCGTTGGTGACGGATATTGCTCCCGGATACGACCATATCACTTCTGCTATCGGTGCCGCACAAATCGGATGGCTGGGTACGGCTATGCTTTGTTATGTCACTCCGAAAGAACACCTTGCCTTACCCGACAAAGAGGATGTACGCGTAGGAGTCATTACCTACAAGATAGCCGCTCATGCCGCTGACCTGGCAAAAGGACACCCGGGTGCACAGGTACGGGACAACGCATTGAGTAAAGCTCGTTATGAGTTCCGCTGGAAAGATCAGTTCGACCTGTCTCTCGACCCGGAGCGGGCGCAGACTTATTTCCGTGCAGGACATCATATCGATGGAGAATATTGTACGATGTGCGGACCTAATTTCTGTGCAATGAGATTGTCACGCGATTTAAAGAAAAGCACTAAAACCAACAAATAATGAGTGGGGAGAAACAGAAAGTCAGCCCACTGACCGAACCTGCCCTCCCCTCATTTCAATTTTCAATTTTTAATTCTCAATTTAATAAGAATGTTCTCCGACGAATTAGAAAAAATATCCTGGGAAGAGACGACAAAAGCCATCTATTCCAAAACAGATGCCGACGTACGCCGTGCATTGGGTAAAAAAGAGCATCTGGATGTCAACGACTTTATGGCGCTGATTTCACCTGCCGCCACTCCTTATCTGGAAGTGATGGCACGCCTTAGTCAGAAATATACGATGGAACGGTTCGGTAAGACTATCTCCATGTTCGTACCGCTCTACCTGACTAATTCATGTACCAACTCCTGCGTCTATTGCGGTTTCCACATCAGCAATCTGATGAAGAGAACGATACTGACAGAGGAAGAGATTGTCAACGAATACAAAGCCATCAAACGACTGGCTCCTTTTGAAAATCTACTGCTCGTAACCGGTGAAAACCCTGCCGCAGCAGGTGTTCCCTACATTGCCCGGGCGCTGGATTTGGCAAAACCTTATTTCAGCAACCTGCAAATTGAAGTAATGCCCCTTAAAGCAGAAGAATATCAGGAACTGACTAATCATGGTCTAAATGGAGTGATCTGTTTTCAAGAGACTTACCATAAAGCAAATTACAAGACATATCATCCGAGAGGCATGAAGTCTAAATTCGAATGGCGTGTAGACGGCTTCGACCGTATGGGACAGGCAGGCGTACATAAGATTGGCATGGGTGTCCTGATCGGTCTGGAAGAATGGCGGACAGACGTAACGATGATGGCTTATCATCTGCGTTATCTGCAGAAGCATTATTGGAAAACAAAATACAGCGTAAATTTCCCGCGTATGCGTCCGTCTGAAAATGGCGGATTCCAACCGAATGTAGTCATGAACGACCGGGAACTGGCTCAACTTACATTCGCGATGCGAATCTTCGACCACGACGTAGATATCTCCTATTCCACCCGTGAAAGTGCAGAAATCCGAAATCACATGGCAACGCTCGGTGTTACAACCATGAGTGCGGAGAGTAAAACTGAACCGGGAGGATATTACAGTTATCCTCAAACCCTGGAACAATTTCACGTAAGTGATGAGCGAAAGGCGGTTGAAGTGGAACGTGACTTGAAGAAACTGGGTCGCGAACCGGTTTGGAAAGATTGGGATCAGTCTTTTGATTTTAAAAGATAGGCAGATGCGATACGATAGACAAATCATACTTCCCGAAATCGGAGAAGAAGGTCAGAAGAAACTGCAGGAAGCCAAAGTGCTTATTGTAGGTGTGGGAGGGCTAGGCTCTCCCATCGCTCTCTACCTGGCAGGCGCCGGTGTGGGATGTCTCGGACTGGTAGATGACGATTTGGTAAGCATCACTAACCTGCAACGACAAGTTCTCTATTCCGAAAAAGAATTGGGTAAACCGAAAGCTATCTGTGCAGCGGAACGGCTCTCCGCTCTCAACAGCGAGATCAGAATACATCCCTACTCTACCAGGTTGACAAAAGAAAATGCTTATCATATCATTCAGGAATATGATATAGTAGTCGACGGCTGTGACAACTTTGCCACCCGTTACCTGATTAACGATATCTGCATAGAGCAGAAAAAGCCTTACGTATATGGTGCTATCTGCGGTTTTGAAGGACAGGTTTCTGTATTCAACTACGGAAACCAGAAAAAGAACTACCGGGATCTTTATCCTGACGAAGAAGAAATGCAACGGATGCCTCCTCCGCCTAAAGGTGTGATGGGAGTTACTCCTGCCATTGTAGGAAGTGTTGAAGCTACGGAAGTGCTGAAAATAATCTGTGATTTTGGAGATGTTTTAGCCGGCGAACTATGGACAATCGACCTGCGGACATGGCAATCTAACAAATTTTCACTATAAAGGTTGGTTTCTGACATAGTTAATTAGTAACTTTGCTAAGCAATCCAATTTTAACAAAAGAAATGAAACTAATTGTAGTTACCACCCCTACCTTCTTCGTCGAAGAAGATAAGATTATTACCGCTCTTTTCGAAGAGGGGCTGGATGTCCTACATCTTAGGAAGCCGGAAACTCCGGCTATGTATTCGGAACGGCTATTGACACTTATTCCGGATAAATATCACCGCCGTATCGTCACGCATGAACATTTCTATTTGAAAGAAGAATTTAATCTGATGGGGATCCACCTGAATGCACGTAATCCCAAAGAGCCGCATGATTATTATGGTCACATCAGCTGTTCGTGCCATTCAGTGGAGGAGGTAAAAAACAGAAAGCATTTTTACGACTATGTTTTTATGAGTCCTATTTATGATAGTATCTCTAAAGTGAATTACTATTCAACATATACTGCCGAAGAATTGCGTGAAGCACAAAGAGCCAAAATTATCGATTCGAAAGTGATGGCATTGGGAGGTATCAATGAAGATAATTTGCTGGAGATTAAAGATTTCGGTTTCGGAGGAGCTGTCGTATTAGGAGATCTTTGGAACAAATTCGACGCCTGTCAGGATCAGAACTATTTAGCCGTAATCGAGCACTTTAAAAAGTTGAAAAAGCTATCAGATTAATAAAAAGCCGATAGTAAACTGACTGTACATTCCTATTGTATATCCAATAAAGGAAATGACTTTCTCAATCATAAAATAAAAAAGCCGCTGCGAATTGTCTTCCGCAACGGCTTTCTGTATTTTCAGTGTTTTCTTATCAGAACTTATATCCTACGATAATAGAGAAATTCATGTTTTTAGGATTGCCAACTTTTTGTACGTCAACTAAACCGAATTGACCATCCAAACCTGCAATGATCTTACCGAATTCCAATGCTACTCCTACACCAAGACCTGCATCAAAACGTTTGAAGTCCAAACCATCATTACTAAATGTTTTCACACTCTCGCCACCAGCTTTTGCCTTACCAGCAACACCACATGCGAGGTACGGACCAGCAGTCACTACTAAATTAGTATTATTTGCAACATTGAAACGAGCGGCACCCATAACTGGCAATTCCAGGTAATAGGCATTAATAGTAAGTGCATCTTTCTTTGCACCCTTGCCCGTTAAGAATAATGAAGGTTGCAGTGACCATGTATCATTAAAAGCATATTCAAAACCTCCTTAATTGTTCTTGACACCGAAAATATCCGACTTAGGCAGCTTATCGAGGGCTTCATCAATCGCCTTGATTTCTTCTGCAGAGAGTTTGACAACTGCGCCGCCGGCGTTTTCTACGATTCTTTCGAGTCTACGGCTGCTCGGGATCGCTGTGAGCCAAGAATGTTTGCCGAGCATCCAAGCTAAAGACAGCTGAGACATGGTTGCTCTGTGTTCTTCCGCGGTTTTCTGCAGGAACGCCATAAGCTCTTCGTTTTTCTTCATTGCTTCCGGAGTGAACTGCGGCATGCGCGAGCGGTAATCGACCACAGCTTCGAACTTATTATTCGTCGCTTTTTCATAGGCGCCGGAAAGCAGACCGTTAGCCAGCGGAGAATAAGCAACAAAGCCGATGCCAAGTTCCTCTAATGTCGGGAACAACTTTTCAATTCTTCTGGCCATCATGGAATAACGATCCTGAACCGCACTGATCGGCGTGACTTTGTGTGCACGGCGGATGTATTCTTCCGGCGCCACGGACACGCCCCAATGACGAATCTTGCCTTCTTTAATCAGTTCGCCCATCACTTCGGCAACGACTTCGGGTTCGACCTTCGGATCGATGCGATGCTGGAAATAAAGATCGATGGTTTCGGTCTGTAGACGCTTCAGAGAACCTTCAACCGACTGACGAATCTTTTCCGGTCGAGCGTCAGGAATGATGTCGCCGTGGGTGTATTCGGAAAAAGAGATGCCGAATTTTGTAGAAATAACCACTTCATCGCGGAAAGGTTTTAAGGCTTCCCCGACAATTTCTTCATTGATGTAGGGGCCGTAAACTTCTGCGGTATCAAAATAGGTGTAGCCGCAGTCAAGCGCCTGCCTCAGAATCTTTACGGCGTCCTTTCTATCTGTCGCTTCGCCGTACCCATGAGAAAGGCTCATGGCGCCGTAACCGAGATCCGAGACCTCCAATCCTTCACTTAACTTTCTTGTCTTCATTTCATCTTTTCCTTATTTTGAATTCTTAAGCCAAAAGTCGAGCGCTTCCTGTGCCCAGCCCTCGGCAGGTGTTCCTGTTCCTAAGCCGAATCCGTGCGGCATGCCGCGAATGAGTCTGAATTCGGCCGGCGTTCCCTGGGCTTTAAGACGATTGATTCTTTGTTCCATGGTCCAGGGGCTTGCGATACCGTCTTGGTCTCCGACAACAGCAAAAGTTGCGGGTTCTGTACCGCTGATATCCGTGTGACCCGTATATTCCATAATGACGGCGCTCGGACGCTGTTTTGTTTTGCCGCCGAACTCGGTCGCGCCGTAGCTTCCGAGATAGGCCGCCATTCTGGCGCCGGCGGAGCCGCCCCACAAAGAATAATTTTTAGTTGAAACTTGGAGTTCCTTTGCGTGGTCAAAGATGAAGTCGATGCCTTGAGCCAAATCGTCGCACGCGGCTTGCGCACTGCCGTCACGATAGACAATCACAAAAGCATTGATGCCCTTTCCGGCAAGGAACTTCGCGATCGGAAAACCTTCGTGAATCACGCCGACGTATTGAAATCCGCCGCCCGGGCAAATAATCGCGAAAGGCGCATCCGGCTTACCGCGGAAAAAGAAGAGTCCCGCAACCGGTCTGCCGTTTGAAGCTGTTTTTAAGGGGTAGAAGATCTTCTTTCCCTTTAGGACTTCATCTTTCATGTAATTCAGCACTTCAGCAGATTCTTTCGGCATCACATAACTGGGATAAGGAAGAAGTCTGCTTGCCTCTCTCAGCCTTAGGCCTGCGGTGCGGCCTCTTGGAAAGAGCAAATTTGAATAGCCGGAAAAAGCCGGATCATCTTTGATTGTGTCCAGCAAAGTATTTTCATCGAATTTCGTTTTATGTTCCTCCGATGCTACAGGAGAAAGTTTTCTTTCTTCTGCATTAACGGTTTTTGCGACGAACAAGGCCGCAAAAATGCTGCTTAAAAAATTACGTCTTTGCATCTGTGCACCATTTGTCGCTGAGTATTTTGAGCCAGTCGAACCCAAGAGAAAACCTCTTGAACCCCTCTTCTGAGAACCCTCCGGGAATCGGTCCAAAAACGGCAAGAAAATCAGATAAAAGGTTTTGCGATAAATATTTCTTGCTGCCTTTCATCATTTTTCGAGGTTGTCCCAAAGGTAATTTCGGCGTTTCGCTACAATCACCCCGAACTTCTGATTAAAAAACTTCAAGTTTTAGGCAAAGGTTTTTATCCTCAAATTGGGAATCTTAAGAGCTCTAATAACCCCCTCCATAATTAATGAACGGTCTTAGCATCTTTACAGCTCTCTTATTCGAGGTCGCAAAAACTTTTCTCAGAGTTTTTGCTTCTCAAAGAGACAGGTCCGTTTTTACTCTTGCCTCATTTTGAAGGAAATAACTGAGTTTCTTTTGTCAAAGATTGGAATGTATTTGCTCGATTTTTTGAGGTTTTTTCGAGTCAGCGGAGAAGAAGTAACTGTCGGGCTTCTCGGATGTGACTGACCAAGGATCGAGAGGTCGGACAGCCGGCTGTTTTAAGCCGGCTTTGCAAATATCGAAAGGTCGATTTCCTAGACTACATCGTAGCCGGCAGCCTTCAATGCCTGCTGAGCCTTCTGAAGATTTTCTTTTTTCACCAATATGTAGTCGGTGTTATAGGTTGAGACTACAAAGATGCCGATCTTGTTTTCTGCCAGGATTTTAGAGATTTCGGACAAGATACCGATCAAAGAAAAATCCAGTACGCCTTCTATCCGGAAAGTCCTCCAACCGTCGACGCGATCCGTAGTGTTGTCAGGAACGTCTGACGTTAGGCATACAAGTGAGATTTCTTCGTCCGTTTTACCGATGAAAAAGAACTTGCCGTTCAAATCAATGTCGGAGATAGAGACTACCTTGCAAACTGACAGTTCTTGGTCAAGTGTTTTTAACTTCATTTCCGCTACCTCCGGCAAGACGATTAGAAAAACTTATGGTTTAACTAATCGGTTTTTGAGGAAGCCCATCAATCGCAATACCGATTTTTGTCCTCCCCGACTATAGGATCATTAGACAACCATCCGAGAGATTTATGTCAGAAAAGAGATTCTCTTTTTCCCATAATGAGTTAGTTGAAACCGGAAGGCCTTTGGCCTTTTTACGAAAGGAAATAACTAGGAGAAAACATGAAAACTTGGCTGATTACCGAATGCTCATCCGGATTTGGAAGGAATTTAGCTGAAACGCTCTTGTCCGAAGGCGAACAAGTAATTGTGACAGCTAGAAAACCCAAAACGATTCAGCATTTCGCAAAAAATTATCCTCTGACAGCCTTATGCCTGAGATTAGACGTGACGAAGAAGGACACGATTGACGCAACCGTAAATGCTGCAATTGAAAAATTCGGCAAGATCGATGTCTCATCAACAACGCCGGTTATTGTCTTCGCGGTGCCGTTGAGGAATGCACAGAAGAAGAAATCTACGCAGAGTTCAACACCAATTTCTTCGGTGCTGTTCGAATGATCCAGACTGTTCTTCCTCACATGAGAAAAGCCGGCATCGGCGCCATTATTAATTACTCTTCAATTGCAGCTCTGGATACCTCTGCCGGCTCGGCTTTTTACGGTGCAGCCAAGTGTGCTCTTGAAGGATTGTCCTGCGGATTAAGAAAGGAAGTTGAACCGCTCGGTATTAAGGTCATAGTGGTGGAACCCGGACCTTTCAAAACAGACTTCTTTGATCGTTCGATCGACATCAATCCGAATCGGATTGCAGCGTACGACGATACGGCGAACAAGAGAAAGGTCAAAATCAGTGATCTCTCTAAGGTAGATATCAAGTGGTGCGACATGGGTCGGGCCTGCAAACTTATCACGGACATCATTCAAAGACCGGATCCTCCGCACCACATTCTCTTAGGCTCAATGGCCGTTGAGATCGGCGAAAAATTCGTCAAAGACCGCGCCGAAGAAATTCAAAAATGGAAAGAAGCCTCAGAAAGCCTTGATGCCTAACTTCTGAATCTCTGCTGAAACGGGAATCGCGGCTCTCTTCTACCGAGGGCCGCTTTTTTCTTCTTATCTATGCCTTTAGGCCAACCAAGGAAATTTCTTGAAGTACTCGTCTTCAAAGTTTTTGATCTTCTCCTCTGACTTTAATGTCAAAGCAACCGGATCCAAACCTTGAAGGAGCTTTTCTTTTCTAGAAGGCTCGATTTCGAAATGCAAGACTGCTCCGGAAGGCGTCGTGACCGTTTGAGCTTCTAGATCAACGGTAACGTTTTTTGATTCAGAGTTTTGAAGTTCTTGAATCAGAGCTGAGACTGTGTCTTTTGGCAGCACAATCGCTAGAACTCCATTGTTGGCGCAGTTATCAAAGAAAATCCCTGCAAAAGAAGAACCGATCAGGCACTTGATGCCGCGCTTCTCTAACCCCCATACTGCGTGTTCTCTCGAAGAGCCGCAGCCGAAGTTCGGACCTGTGACAAGAATCCTGGCATTTCGATATTCAGGCTGGTTCAGTACAAATTCTTCCCGCTCGGTTCCGTCTTCGTAAAGGCGGATATCATGGAATAGGCCTTCTAAAACGCCTTCTTTATCAATCCGCTTCAAAAAGGCTTTCGGCATGATGATGTCAGTGTCAATGTTAGAAGCCGGCATCGGAGCCGCAACGGCGGTGAGTTTTTCAAATTTTTCCATGAGTTACTCCTCTCTGACGTCAGCGATAAAACCTTTGACACTGGCGATTGCAACCATGGCCGGACTTGCCAGATGCGTTCTCGTTTGAACGCCCTGCCGTCCTTCAAAATTTCGATTCGTCGCAGAAATACATCTGTCCCCGGCGCCTAAGATGTCGCCGTTCATTGCGAGGCAAAGCGAACACCCGGAATTACGCCATTCCCATCCGGCATCTTTAAAGATCTTATCAATGCCCTCTTTTTCTGCCTGCGCACGAACTTGCGTGCTGCCGGGAACGACAAAGGCCTTAACTCCGGGGGCAAGTTTTTTGCCTCTCAGGACTTCGGCTGCGGCTCGGAGATCCTCGATTCTGGAGTTAGTGCAGGAACCGATGAAGGCATGCGTAATCGGAAGTCCTTTGATTTTTTGTCCTGCTTCAAGACCCATGTAGGCCAAAGCTCTTTCGTAGTCGACTCGAATCTTCGGATCTGTGATAGAAACAGGATCCGGGATCGACTCAGAAATTGTGCAGTTTTGATCCGGACTCGTTCCCCAAGTGACAGAAGGCTCTAGACCCGTGATGTCGATCTCGACTTCTTTATCAAATAGAGCTTCTTCATCAGATTTCAGCGTCTTCCAAAACTCCACTGCTTTGGACCACGTTTCGCCCTTAGGCGCAAACTCTCTGCCTTCTAAATAATCAAATACTTTTTGATCAGAAGCAATAATCGAAGAACGGGCCGCGCATTCAACGGCCATGTTGCACAGCGTTAAACGCTCTTCAACGGAAAGATCGCTGATTACAGGACCGCAGAATTCAACGCAGTGGCCGGTACAGCCGCCCGCACCGAGCTTTTTCACAATAAAAAGAATGATGTCTTTGGCTGTAACTGTCTTACCTCTGGCGCCGGTTACCCGAACGCGCATATTCTTGAGCTTCTTGTATCGAAGCGTCGAAGTTGCCAAGTAATGATAAATATCGGACGTTCCGATGCCATAAGCCACAGCCCCGAGTGCACCGTACATGGCTGTGTGGCTGTCCCCGGCGCCGATCTGCATGCCGGGAAGTACTTTGCTTCGTTCAACCATCACAACGTGTTCAATGCCTTGCTTAGGATTGCCGTTATTCAGAACTTCAAAGCCGAAATCAGAGCCATTCTTAATCAGATATTTGACTTGAGTGCAGGCATTTTCTTCAGCCGGAAACTCCGTTCTGTCGGGAGCGCTTGAATTGACGTGATCGACTGTTCCCAAAGTAGCCCATGGTCTCCAAACCTTAAGACCGTTTTCTCTTAACAAAGAAAAAGCCTGAGGACTGGTGTATTCGTTAACGACGGTGCGATCAATGTAAACGAGCCTTTCAATGCCGTCAGCCGAAAGTTTCTCGATGGTATGAAGGTCAACGATTTTGTCGTACAAAGTTTTTGTAGTCATTTCGGATCTCCCTGAGGTTTCTAAAATTTTACTATCTAAGCCAGTCAGAACAGCCCCGAATTTCAAAGGTCATACTGTCTGATTTTCACCCATATGGTCCATTTTCATACTGACCGACTATTTTCATTAATTAATTACAGCGCACGACAAAATAAGTCAGCAGTGATTAAGCGAGAATCCTTATAATCAGTCTACTTTTTTCGTCGAATTGAAACCGCAAGCATGTCTTCTCGTGTTATTCCAATTAAGGCCGCTACAAAAACGGTCCCGCTGGTCGGTGAAATCCGTCGTGACGAGACTCACTGGATTGATTCCCGCGGACGCCCTTTACGCGATGTCAGAATTTCTATCACTGATCGCTGTAATTTCCGCTGCCGCTACTGCATGCCGAAGGAAAAATTCGAGAAGGACCACTGCTTCCTTTCCCACACTGAAGTCCTCTCTTTTGAGGAAATCATTCGTCTTGCCAAAATCTTTGCCGCGAACGGCATCGAAAAGATTCGTTTGACGGGCGGCGAGCCCCTGCTGAGAAAAGGCATCGAGTTCCTTATTGAAGAGCTCTCCAAACTCAAAACTTGGAATGGAAAACCCCTTGACGTTGCCGTGACCACAAACGGTGCAGCTTTGTCTGCAAAGGCCAAATCGCTGGCTGCTGCGGGACTTAAACGCTTAACCGTTTCTTTGGACGCCATGGATCCTCAAATTTATAAGGATCTCAACGACGTTAATTTCCCGATTGAAAAAACTCTTGCAGGTATTCAAGCCGCAAAAGACGCCGGCATTCCTTCGATAAAGATCAATGTTGTCGTTAAGCGCGGCGTCAACGAAAAAGAACTCATCAAAATCGCCGAGCACTTCAAAGGCAGCGGAATCATTGTCCGCTACATCGAGTTTATGGATGTCGGCACTTCTAACGGCTGGAGACTTGACGATGTCATCCCCTCTCACAAGATCGTTGAAGAGATCAACCGCGTCTATCCGATTGAACCGTTGAACCCGAATTACACCGGCGAAGTCGCCACTCGCTGGGCCTACAAGGACGGCAGCGGAGAACTCGGCTTCATTTCATCTGTGAGCGAACCGTTCTGCAAAGAATGCTCTCGAATTCGTTTATCCGTTGACGGAAAACTCTACAAATGTCTTTTTGCCACGGAAGGCTTTGACATTCGCCAGATGCTTCGTGGCGGCGCTTCCGATGAAGAAATCGAAGACGCCATCGGTCGAATTTGGACAACTCGCGACGAACACTATTCTGAAATTCGTACGGAAGAAACCGTCAAAGCCAGAGCCGGGAAGCGAATTGAGATGTCTTATATCGGCGGTTAGGATTAATGCTCACGGATTTTCCTTGACTTTAGGATAATTTGTTTTTGGGATTCCGTTCAGAAGGCCCTCCTTGGTTATGATTGAAACATAAGTTAAATTTTGTTTCAGTTATAAAATGAACTTTTCACCAATCTCAATCACCTTTTTCGCCTATCTGGTCGTAATGGTGGCTGTCGGCTTAGTGGCTTGGCGGTACACCAAAAATTTCAATGACTATATCTTGGGCGGCCGCCGCTTAGGCGCTGTTGTTACCGCATTGTCCGTCGGCGCTTCCGACATGAGCGGATGGCTCCTGATGGGGCTCCCGGGTGCGGTTTTCCTCTCCGGTATTTGCGAATCCTGGATCGCCATCGGTTTAGCACTGGGCACGCTGGCTAACTGGCTGATCGTTGCCGCTCCGCTTCGCGTCTACACCGAAACAGCTCACAACGCTTTGACTCTTCCGGACTACTTCTCGCACCGTTTTGAAGACAAGTCCCGTATGCTTCGAATCATCTCAGCTGTCGTGATTTTGCTTTTCTTTGCGATTTACTCCGCCTCCGGTATGGTTGCGAGCGCTAGACTCTTTGAAATCGTTCTTGATCTTCCCTATTCCACCGCTCTGATTTTCGGTACCTTTGCCACCCTGGCCTACGTCTTCCTCGGAGGCTTCCTGGCCGTCAGCTGGACCGACACCATTCAGGCGGCCATGATGTGCCTGGCGCTTATCATCGCACCGGTCGCCGTTATGATCGACCTAGGCGGATTCTCGGCAACCGTCGAGCAAGTTAGATCTGTTGATCCGACGCACCTCAACATGCTTCAGGGCCAGACCTTCATCGGTGTGATTTCTCTGCTGGCTTGGGGCCTTGGTTACTTCGGTCAGCCTCATATTCTGGTTCGCTTCATGGCCGCCAAGAATGCGTCTGTGATGCCGCGCGCCTGCAAGATCAGCATGATTTGGCTCATCTTCTCGCTCTCCGGCGCCGTTGCTGCAGGCTTCTTCGGATCGGCTTTCTTCTCGGCTCATCCGGATCTCGGCAAAGCCGTTGCAGAAAACCATGAACGCGTTTTCATGATTCTTTCTACGACACTGTTTAATCCTTGGATCGGCGGCATTCTGCTCTCCGCTATTCTGGCTGCCGTGATGAGTACCCTTTCATGCCAGCTGCTGGTTTGCTCTTCCGTTCTGACAGAAGACTTTTACCGCGCATTCATTCGTCCGCACGCTGCTCAGAGAGAACTCGTCTGGATCGGCCGCCTGACCGTAGTTGCCGTCAGTGCTGTCGCAATCTTGATTGCTACAGATCCGAACAACCTGGTTCTCTCTTTGGTGAGCTACGCCTGGGGCGGCTTCGGTGCTTCCTTCGGCCCGATCATCATCCTTTCTCTTCTGTGGAAAGGCGTCACCCGCAACGGTGCTTTGGTCGGCATTATCGTCGGTGCTCTGACGGTTCTTGTCTGGCATCAGGGCGCATGGTGGGGAATGTATGAAATCATCCCCGGATTCGTGCTCTCCTTCATTGCCATCATCGTGGTCAGCCTGCTTGACCCGAACAAGCCTTCTGCAACCATGATCGAAACTTTCGACAAGGTTCAACACAAGCTTGAAGATGTTAAAAAACAGCTTGCCTAACCTACTGACGCGCTCCAAATCGGGCCGATACGGCCCGATTTTTTTGCCGAAAATAACTCCCATTTGATTTAACTCCCTGTTTTTCTAAGAAGTAAAAAAAGTATTTCAGTTGTTTCATTCCATTGCTCCGCGCTCAATTCGCACAATTTTTACAGGTGAATTAGGAGTAACCACGTAGAATTCAGACACCAGGAAAATTTATGGAATAGGAGTTTCAAATGAAATTAGTTAAAGTTTTACTCCCCCTTGCTGCTGTCGGTTTAATCATGGGCACAGCTTCTGCTCGTGACATCGACGGTTTCTACGGTAAGGTTGAACAGATGCCCACAGCGGAAAATCCTGCTTGGGTGATCGGCGGAAAGACATTCAAGGTTGACCAGCGCACTAAGATCGAACATCGTCGTGACCAGAAGATCGGCGTTGGTTCCTGCGTTAAGGTTGACGGTGATCTCGATCGCGAAGGCAATTTCTTCATTTCCGAAATTGAACAGAAACGCGACAATCGCTGCCGTTAATTCTTAATTGATAGAGCAGCCTTCGGGCTGCTTTTTCATTGTTTATTATTTGCGAAAAAATGAAAAAATTCTTTCTTGCTTTAGCCGCTCTGAGTTTATCTTTCACCGCTTTCGCTGCCGGGGACGATGATGCTTTTTACGGAAAAATTGAAAAGATGCCCTCAGCACAAAATCCGACTTGGGTTATCGGAGGCAAGACTTTCAAAGCTGACGCTCGTACAAAGGTTGAGAGTCACGGCGGCCACAAATTTGACGTAGGCGCCTGCGTCAAAGTAGAAGGTGATATTGATCACCGCGGTGAATTTTTTATTTCCGAGATGGAAATCAAAAATGAGACCCGCTGCCATAAATAAGGTCTCTAAGGGCCGTTAGCCCCCTTACCTTTTCCTGACTTTTTGAGAGTTTTGGCTGACCAGCCTGTAAATTCTTAGAATGGGCTTAAAAAAATCTCGTCCCGTGAAGGCAACGCGGACGAGATTTTTTAAGCAAGTGCATTCAACACTTGCGGAGATTTCAATTACATCTTATTTGAAACGGTAGTCGCAGCGTGGTCTACGCCATTACCTAACGCAGCTACGTCCTTGCCCACTCCTTTAACCGTATTGCATCCGGCAAGTCCGATCAAAAAAGCAGCCAAAATAGCAAGCAGTGAAAACTTTTTCATATCTACCTCTATTGCAATGATTAACTAGCGGCACCCATTAAAGTTTCTTTTGCACAGCAGTTGCTGCGGTATCAATGTCGTCGCCGACGGCTGAAACGTCCTGGCCAACACCTTTTACAGTAGAACAAGCTGATACAGAAAGCGTAAAGGCAGCGGCCATAACCATCAGTACCCATTTCTTCATTTTTTCCTCCGAAAAATCTTTTTCTTGATGTGGTTAATTTAAGCCTTTCCCGATCAAAGACCGTCCTAACTGATTCAAAACGGGACTCCTTTTTTGAGAAGCCCCGTTCAGAATAGAAACTGGATTCGACAGTCCGAAATGATTAATTCGGCTTTGTCAGATCCGCGCCGAAATATTTCACGGATAGTTTGGATAACGTTCCGTCATTCTTCATTTCCTGAAGAGCATTGTCGATTGCCTTCTTCAGTGATGCGTTGTCTTCACCCTTCTTCATCGGAATGGCATATTCCGTCACTTTATCCATCGTAGCTGCAATCTTCAAAGGTTCATCGGGACGATGCTTCATGTAGTCCCCGTAAGAAGTGGAGGCGTTGATAGTTGCCTGTACCTGTCTGTTTTTAACCATCTGAAGCGTTTCAGCCAGAGTATCGACACCGCTGACTTTGGCTCCGTACTTTTCGCCGATCTCCTGGTATGTCGAGCCAATAGAATTTGCGGTAGTTTTACCTTTCAAATCATTAAAAGAGTGAATATCGTTGTTGTCGGACCGTGTAATTAGCACCGTGCGGTCATAGGCGTAAGGTGTGGAGAAATCATAAGTTTTCGCGCGGTCAGGCGTAACGTCTACACCATTAATCACCAAGTCATATCTTCCCGTATCCATACCGGCGAAAAGACCGTCCCAGGGGCCTTCAACAATCTTGGCTTTGACTCCCAATTTCTTGGCTAAGTTCTGAGCGACTTCAACGTCATATCCGACCAACTGATCTTTTTCATTGTGGAAGGAGAACGGCTGCCAGTCCCCTTCTAAGCCGACCTTCAATTCACCGGATGATTTAATTCTTGCCAGGTGATCTTGAGAAGCCGAAGCGGAATTGCGGCTCGGCGCTTTATCGCATCCGACCAACATAAGAGAGGCAGAACCGGCAAGGAAAAGGCCCAGGCCGAACTTCATCAATAATCGAAAATTATGTGTCATATCTAAATCATCAACAAAAATTAAAGAGAATTCATCGCGTTTTCTGCTTCGCGCTGCTTCTTGAAGGCTTCCAAGGCTGAGCGCTGGGCCTCTTGAGAACCGCTTGCCAAACGAAGGAAAGCTCGGGTACGTTCGTTTTGAGGATGTTCGAAAATCTGCTCGGGGCTGCCTTGCTCAACAATCAAACCATGATCCATAAAAATGACTCTGTTGGAAACGTTACGAGCAAAGTTCATTTCATGCGTCACCACGACCATTGTCATGCCTTCTTGAGCGAGCTGACGCATTACCTCTAATACTTCATCCGTCAGTTCAGGGTCTAAAGCCGAAGTAGGCTCATCAAAATAAATAATTTCCGGGTCCGTGGCGAGAGCCCGAGCAATTGCAACCCGCTGCTGCTGACCTCCGGAAAGTTCGCTCGGATAGGAATTGGCTCTGTCTTCCAGACCAATCTTACGGAGAAGCATCATGCCTTTTTTTACCGCGTCTGCTCTGCTCATGCCTCTGCCGGAAGTCAGACCAAGCGTAATGTTCTCAAGCGCCGTTTTATTTCTAAAAAGATTGTAGTTCTGAAAAACAAAGCCCGTTTTTCTTTGGATTTCGGACGCCTGTTCTTTAGTGGCCGTTTTTAAATCGATAGTCTTATCGTCCAAACTGATTGACCCGTAATCAGCCCTTTCCAGGAAATTGACGCAGCGAAGCAAGGTGGTTTTTCCGGAGCCTGACGGTCCGAGAATTGAAACCACATCGCCTTTATAAACATCGATGCTGATATCTTTCAACACTTCTAAGGTGCCGAAAGATTTTTTCACATGGCTTATGAGAAGGAGCGAATCGGTTTTTTCCATTACTAATTTGACTGCAAAAATGAATCGTTAGTTTGTACCGTATTTGCCGAGTTTCTTTTCCCCGCGGCGCTGTAAGTACTCAAGAATCGTCGAGAAAATTAAATAAATGAGCGCGACTTCGATGTACACCGCCATGGTTTCGTATGTTCTTCCGGCAATCCTTTGAGCCTGGAAGAACATCTCAGCCACCGTAATGTTAGCCGCCAAAGAAGTGTCTTTAACCATTGAAATCATGGAGTTGCCCAAGGCCGGGAACGCAGTTCTAAAGGCCTGAGGCAGAACGACGTGCCACATGATCTGAAAATAATTGAGGCCGACGCAGCGTCCTGCTTCCATCTGGCCCTGAGGAACTGACTCTAACGCGCCGCGAATCGTTTCGGCGTTATAGGCGCCTTCGTTGATTGAGAAAACAATAACGGCGGCCAGGAAGGCGTCCACCATGATGCCAATACTCGGCAGCCCGAAGAAAACGACATACAGCTGCACAAGCAGCGGCGTTCCTCTAATCACCCAGACATAGAAGCGGCAAATTTGCCGAAGAACCGGAACTTTCGAGTACTGGATCAGTGCTACAACGACTGCAATGACCATGGAAAGAGCGAACGAAATGATCGTCAAAGGTATCGTTACAGTGATGCCTTTGAACAATAATTGCGGAAAAGCATCCACCATTACTTGCCATACGTGCGGATCCATTGGCGCCCCTTCCTTCTGATAAAGTCGGCTTCTTTTAAATTAACTTTGTAACATTGTAAGTTACTCTCCATCTGCTTCTTTGCTTATTTATTTGAATTAGCTCTGGAGCAAAAGATAGATTATTATTTGTGCGATGTCTGAAAAACATTTTACGGGGCGCAGCCAAAGGTTTTGGTAGGCCGTAGCGGGTTCAACTCCCGACGCCCCGACTGCAACCTTTTCTTCTCCAGTTTTAACTTAATCCCTCTTTTCTCTTACTCCTGTTCTCATATCAAAACGAATGCCCTAGCTATAGAAGTTCTCTTTCCGTTTATCTGAGAGAGTTGTCTCAGACGAGCTCAACAATCCTTCTTACCGCAAACCTGACCGAAGCCTTTGATTATGAAGCCTTCGCTGGACCCCATCTTTAATCCGTCAAAATAGCCAACCCGCAATAATAAGCTCCGGTGCTCGTTAAGAGGACCTAAGCTATACAGATTACGTCAGTGCTTAGGCCTGCCCTTTTACTAAGAAGTTAGAGAATAAGACAGTTACAAAGAAAGATTAAAAGATGAACTTGTATGAGTACCTAACCGCGGATTCAATTGGTTATAAGACGTTCTACTAGATGGAAGTGAAACTGCAAAACCCATTGAATTGGCAGGTTTATAGGTCTTTTTGAGAAAAGGAAAGATTTTTAGCGCACCTAAGGCTGGCGGAAGAGGTGGGATTCGAACCCACGGATGAGGATCACTCATCGACAGTTTTCAAGACTGCTGCATTCAACCGCTCTGCCACCCTTCCGAAAGAGAATTGAATTATACGCAATTTCCCAAAACTGGCAAATCGCTCAAAAAATGAATGACAGCAACGCTTACTCCCTCCTCCCTCACTCAAGTTTCTCATCTTTTGTTAATCAAGACTGTACCGAATCGGAACCTGGATCTTCATCCCAGCATTAGGAACATTAAAAGCCGTCCCGATGATTCGATTGCTTAACTCCTGAGAGGCTGAGTCCAAGGGACCGTTGCCCGATTTCTTAATGACTGAGGCGCCGGTAACTTTACCGCTTGAGTCGACCGTAAATTCCACTAAAACGACGCCTTCCATTCCCGCCCTTCTCGCTGCTTTCGGATAACGCTTGTGTTTTTCAACCAAACTCACAAGCATTGCAGTGATGCTTTTCCTTTTAGGTGCCTGCTCTGCAGCAGCATGCGAGGGCGCCTTCGCTTCAGCAGATTCAGAAGCTTTTTGAAGCGCGGGTTCTCCCTTTTCTGCCTTGGGTTCTTTTGGCTTCTTAGCCGGTTTCGGCTTCTCTAAAGCTTTAGGCTTAGGTTTCTCCGGGTCAGCCTTCTTCGGTTTGGACTGCTCAGCGGGTACGGGCGCCGGAGGTACCGGTTTTGCTTCAGATTCAGGAAGCTTTTCTTCTACAACCTTTTCAGGTTCGACTTTAAATTCCGATTCATCTGTGAGAAGTTTTTTAGGTTCTTCGATGACCGGTTGTGGCTGAGGTTCCGGCCGGACTTCCGGTGCTTCTTCCGGTTGAATATCCTGAATCTGAGAAAAACTCAGTTCTATCGTCCGCGGCTGCTGAGAAGGCTGCGGAGCATCTGTTTTAATCGTGCAGGCTGCCCAAGCAAACGCGCAGGCAAAGGCAGCCAAAGCAGCTTTGGAAAGCCGTTTGGCCTTGAGTAATTCATTGTCTTTGCGTTTAGGACTAAACATCTTAATTCTTAGGTGCTGCTTTAGTACTGATCACAAAACGGCCTTCTCTATTGACTTTCGCCAAGTCAGCCAAATAAACAAAAGCTTCGAACGGAGCCTTCTCATCTACCATCAGGTTGAGCGTGCCTTCCGGATGTTCGGACAAGAAACGGGAAAGCTCTTCTTTAGGAATTTCCTGATCGTTAAAGAAATACTTTCCGTCGGACTTCACGCTGATGACGAGTTCCGCCGTCTTTTTCTTGACCTCGGAGTTCTGGGCCGCAGGCAATACGACATCCAGCACGGGTTTGCTGAACGTCATGGTCATCACAAAAAAGATGACCAACATGAAAATCACGTCAATGAGCGGCGTCAAATCCACCCGGGGCTCTTCTTCGAGTTCGTCAAACATATCTATCTCTTAAATCTCAGGCTGCTTTTTGCTCGTCTTCTTCCATCTTCTGGGCGCAGCGGCAAGGTTCTCGGCGGATATTTAAAGCTCTATAGCTGTATTCCACGGCCTCGATTCGAAGCTCTTTAACTTTGAGCATCAGGTAGTAATAAGCCATCAGCGCCGGAATCGCGACCACCAAACCCATCACAGTTGTGATGAGGGCTGTCCAAATACCGCCCGCGAGCATCGTGGGATCAGGAGAAACGTTCTCGGAAATAGTGCGGAAAACCGTCACCATACCGATAACCGTACCCAAAAGGCCCAGCAGCGGAGAAACGGCGGAAATTAACTTGAGCCAAGTCAGCGCATTGTTCACTGGCTTGAAATGCTTGTGGAACAAGTAAGCTACTTCCGCACGAATGTCGTCGGAGTGAGCGCCGTGCGTCATGACTATATCGCGCACGATGCATTCCAAAGGATTTGTGCTCTCTCCGAAGTAACGACGAATGCGCTCCGGTATCGCCTGGTCCATCCCGTGGAAATGCTTTTTAAATTTAGAGAGCACGCCTCTCAAATAAAGAAAATTCCAAACGGTAATGTAAAGAGCAAATACTCCGATAATTACCAGCGCAATACCGGCGCATCCGATCTGGTTGTAAATCTCTTTAATGTCCATGTTTATTTGTCATTACGGAAGTTTTTAAGAAGCTCTAAGGCCCAAGCTCCGGCTTGAGCCCGATCTTCGGCTGTCGGGTGCTTGGCGGCTTCATCCAATCTGGCCTGACGCTCCGGCGTCATCGGTTTTGCGCCGGGCATCTTGGCCATAGCGGCTAAGATCTTAGGGTCGATCTTTCCCTGCCAAACACGAAGACCCTTGAAGTTTTCGCATGGGAAAAGACCTGCTACCTTGTTAACCCAAGCCTGTCCGCGTTCGCTGTTGGGATCTCCGCCCATCGTTCCGAAGTACGCAATCGGTTTGGTCTTAGCCTCTTTCTGGAATGCCTGCCATACTTCATCCGGTGTACCTTTGTCGCACCAGAAACCGGCGAAGATAAAGTCGTAATTCTGAGAATTGACGTCGGTCGGCAGTTTTTTGAGATCGGCGCCGGGAATTGCCGAAGCAATTGCGCGGGCAATAATCTCAGTGTTTCCGGTAACGGTGGCGTATGCAACTAAAACTTTCATTCTCTTCCTCTCATTAAGCTTTGTACTTCTGCTGGAGGGCAAGGAATTTTTCTTTGGCGCTTTCAATTAACTTGTGTTTTTCGCGACCGACGTACATGGAGTAAGCAACTTCGCCGGAAGTTGTAAAGAAAGCGGCGAAGTGGCTTTCACGGCCCAAGAACGGCATAGTCACAAAGCCGATCTCGGAAATGTCGCCGTACTTAAAGTGACCTTGAAGCGGGCTCTTGCCTCCCATCAGATTGTAGTAGCCCATGGCTGCTTTACCCGTCACGAGTTTGGTCTCAACCTCGATGACGTTGCCGTGAGCAGTCACAATGAAAGTGATTTTTTCCCATTCGGCGATCGAGGCCCAAACGCTTTCAAAATCGGAGCCCGGAGCAAAGGTGGCAGAACCTTCGGGAAGAAGGTGTGCGGCTTCCTGAGCGGTCACGGAGAGTGCCTGAGCAATCGTCTCCAGTGTGACGGGACGGCCGCCGTTTAAAAGTTCATTAATTTTGTTCTGCTGTTCAACGATTGTTGTCATAGGTTTTCCGATCTAATTTATTGAAGAGTTGCTGAAAGATTTGTTTTTTGAAGCGGGAGTCGGATCGCGCTGTCGCACACCATGTCCACGAGCTCCAAATCATGAGTGATGACAAGAACGGCTTTGCCTTCGTCAGAAAGCTGTCGTAAGGCTCCGGCAATTCGATGAAGATTTGCTCCGTCTAAGCCGCTTGTCGGTTCATCCAAAATAATCACGTCCGGTTTTTTGGCAAACGCGCAGGCAATCACGAGCCTTTGCTGCTGCCCGCCGGAAAGTGAATGAGGATGACGATCTCTGAGTTCTGTCAGGTCAAAAAGCTGCATCAGCTCCTCGGCGGCTTGCTTGCCGCCGCGGCAACCGGCCGCTTCCAGACTGGTCAGAAGTTCATCAAAAACCGTCCGCATGTACAGCTGGTGGTCTGCATTCTGCAGAACCACCGCGACATGCTTAAGGCATTCCTGAGGTTTGACCTTCTTGCCTCTTATTTCTAGTGTCCCTTGGGTTGGTTTATTTAAACCTGTGAGAATCCGGGCCAAAGTCGTTTTGCCGGTACCGTTCGGGCCGAAAAGCCCTGTTATACCTTTGCGCAGTTCCAGGTCGGTGCCGTTAAAAATCTTCGGCTTTCTCGGGTAAGCAAACGAAAGATCCGAGACCTTCATTACGGTTTCTTTGCCCTCGGACAACGACGGAAGTTCGTGTCTTTTATCTTCAACATCGACTTTTCTTAATCCGTAGCGTTCTCGGACTTCGTCGCTGAGATCATCAAAAGTGCCCTCCTGGACGATTCTTCCTTTTTCCATCACGCAGACGCGGTCAGCAACGTCTTTTAACCAGTACAAGCGATGGTCGACAATCAGGACAGCAACGCCCTTCTCTTTTAACCGCAGAATCTCCTCGGCCAAATCCATCGTAGATTCCGGATCGAGGTTTCCTGTCGGTTCATCCAGAATCAAGACCTGCAGCGGTTCCATCATCAGGGAAGCCAAGCCGACTTTCTGTTTTTGTCCCTGAGAAAGTTCATGGATCGTATTCTTTAAAACGGAATTCAAGCCGAAGCGCTGAGAAGTCTTCGCGATGAGATCACGGATCTTATCGGGATGCATACCTCTGGACTCAGGCTTAAATGCCATTTCCTCTTCCACACCGAGCGCAAAGAACTGGCTCTCCGGATTCTGAAAGAGTGTGCCAACCCGGCTGCTGATCTCGTGCAGTTTCAGCGTTTGATTGTTTTGGCCTGCGACGCGAACGGTTCCTTTAAGTTCGCCTCCGAAATAATGCGGGCAAAGACCGTTGATCAGGCGAATTAAGGTGGATTTACCGCAGCCGGATACGCCAGTGCAAAGTACGGCTTCGCCGGGACGAACGGTCAAAGAAATATCTTCGAGCGCGTTTCTGTCGGAAAACGGATAACGATAAGTGACGTTTTTCAGTTCAATCATCTCATTGCCGCCTTAATGTCGGTAGGAAAGTAAATTTGAAGTAAAACCGCTCCCGTGCAGATTAAGAGGACAAGGCTAATGGCTGCGATGTCATGCTTCCCGAATCTCCTTCTGTGCATAGAACCCGAATTACTCCCGGCATGAAGACCTTTGAGTTCAGCTGCAATGCCCAACTCGTCACTGGTTTTGAGCGCTCTGAAGAGAAGCGGCGTAAACAAAAGACGCGTCGTACGAATCGGATGAATCGTGCACTGCCACGGATTGATCTTGAAACCTCTTATCTTCAAAGACTCCCAGATCTGCTTCACATCGCCGGCAAACGTCGGAATAAAACGAATAATCACAGCGGCCGGAAGATAAATAATGAACGGGAGCTTCAGCTGCTGAAGGCCGTTCAAGATGTTCTGCAGTCTTCCTGTAAAGGCCATCGGCAGAATTGTGTTCATCACTGTCAGGGCTCTCAGGAACGGAATGCACAAAGAGCCGAGTTCCAAACTTTTTCCCATAGAAGGAATGAACAGTGCCAAGATAGAAGCAAATCCGACGGACAGCGCCATCATAAGGAGCGCTACGGCATAGCTCACAAAAATCAGTTTGTAGCGGCCGAGTGCAAACAGATAAAGCAGTGATGTTGTAAAAAGCAGCAGCTGTGAATTCAGTGAAGAAAGTGCAATCGTCATCACTGCCGCCAAGGCGGCAATGAACATTTTGCTGCGAACATCCAGCCGCGTTAAAACATCGAACTTAGAAGCGGACGATGCCTGCATGTCTTAATTCCTTCATAGAACGGTAACCGGTGTAAAGACCGATCAAAGAACCGGCATAACCGATCAGGACAATCGGCAGAACTACTGCCATCAGGGCCGGAGATTCGCGCATCATGAGATAGGAAACGGCGAGCGACAATCCTTTGGAGAGGAAGTCAAAGCAGCCGACGCCCCAGAAAACAGCGCCTTTCCAGCCAAGGCTTTTAACAAACTTCATCACTGCTTCGGAGACTAAAGCGGCTGCTAGCATGGGCGGAATGAGTGTGACATTTCCGCCCAAGAGCAGGAAGTTCACCAGCGCGCTCACGATAACAAAGAGGCTCAGCGTTCCCGGCTGTCTCACTTTGTAAAGCATGATCACCAGCAGTGTGGTGAAAACCACATTTTTAAGCAGAAGACTGACAGGATTCATTCCTCCGCCCACCATAGCGATTAAAACCGTGGAGAGTTTTGCGGTCGCGGCAAAAACTCCGATCACCACGAGGTCACGAGCACCCCAGCGGTCACCGAACCTTCTGAGCCAAGAGCGGCTTTCTTTTCTCTCCAATGTCATTTCCGTCATGTTGTTTTCCGTTGAAATGAATCCTTATTACCGCTTAATACTTCGCGCTCAGCTTGAAGTTGAAATGGCGTCCGGGTTCGTAGATCGAATCGCCGTACGAATAAAGCTGGTTCGTAATGTTGATGGCCTCAGCGCTTACCATGTAACGCTTCTGCGGACCGAAGTGATAAGTGGTCGCAAAGTTAAGCGTTGTATAACCGGCAACGCGGGTCGTCTCATTAGCAGATGTCGAATAAGACTTAGATGCCGTCTTGCTTCTGAGATACGTATCCGTATTCCAGCGGCCGTTAAAGACTTCGAACTCTGTCTTCACGCCGTAGCGGGCCGTAAACCCGGCAACTCCGGAATCATAGGTTGAGACGCCGTTGCCCCATTCGGTCTTTCTGCGCAGCCAAGTCATGCTGGCATAGGGGAAGAAGTGGTCCGTCGGCTTAAAGTTGACGGAAAGTTCGGCACCGAAGGTTTTAGCCTTATCTGCGTTCACGTACCTATATTCTCTGGAGTTGAAATGCTCAGTAGAGATGTAGTCATCCGCAAGGTTATAGAAGAGAGCAAAGTCTGCTTCTACTGCTCTTCCGGCATAACGTGCTCCAACTTCAAAGTTGTTGGACTTCTCCGGTTTGAGACTGGAGTTCCCGTAGATAGTACCCCCGCCCATATTATTGATCAGGTATTTTTCCTGAAGGTTAGGAACACGGAAGCCCTGAGACCATCCTGCTCTTAAAGAAGTATCTGGCAATCCTGTCCAATTCAGGCTCAAGTTAAAGACAGGACGGCTGTTTTTATCACTTCCGACTTGACCAACCTTATCATCCGGCGCATTGTTGTACTTCGTGCCTGGAGCATATCCGTTTTTAACACCAACCGCTTTACTCAGCTTGGAATCTACCCACGTGTACCGAACGCCGTAATTCAGAGTGAAGTCCTGCGGCAGAGAAGTTTCCATCGACGCAAAAATCGCATTGGTTGTTTCTTTGCCCTTTACATAACGGTTTATCACGGTATTGAGCATCGGCGCCATAGTTGTCTTGGCCAAGGTATCAGCTTCCAACTGATCCTGAACAAACTCGTAACCGCTAATCAGGAAATTCGATTCTCCCAGCTGCCAGTCAGCCTGAAGACTTGTTCCATAAGTTTTAATGCGATTGTCTGCAAGAGAGTCCGTTACGACTTTCATGCGTCCATTAGGCTGAGAAACATAATTTCTCATGTTCTTATGGTTCTTCTGCCAATAGCCGTCCCAACGCAGACGGGTCAGGTATTCGTTAAGGTTCTTGCCTTCTGCAAAGAGTGCAACCTTGTCTCGCTTCCACTTCGGAATGCGAACAAAGAACTCGCTGTTCGGGTCTTGTTCGTATTCCCAGCTAGAGGAATTGATGTCGCTGTCAAAAGTATCCGCACGCAGACCGGCAGTGAAATGCTCATTGAAGTCGTAGCTCAAGAAAGCAGAAGCATTCTTCTGACGGAAGTCTGTACCTTTCTGGTATCCGAGCGGAGTCTTGATGTTTCCGTGGCTCTGATAACCGGCGTCCAAATGGTAATTTAAACCTTTGTAGGTCCCGCCAAGAGAAATAGTTTCCGCCCAGCCGTGCCCGGCGCCGTTCCAGGCCACAGAACCCTCAGCTTCAAAAGGTTTCTTAGAACCCTTCTTCGTGATGATGTTCACCACGCCACCCAGAGCATCCGAACCGTAAAGCACGGAAGCCGGCCCTTTGATCACTTCAATGCGCTCAATAGAACTCGGATCGATCAGAATCGAGGCGCCGGACATGGATTTCTGTTCGGAAATCTTCTGGCCATCAATAAGAGTCAGGGTTCTGAAGGTATCCTCTCCGCGGATGGAAACGCGCTTTAAGCCCTGAGAACCGGCGTTATTGACCATGACGCCCGGAATGTCTTCCAGGAGCTCGCCTACGTTGCGGGCGGCAGATTCCTGGATTTCCTGGTTAGTCACAACCGTCACAGCCATTGGAACTTCGAGAAGCTGCTGTTCCACGCGGCCAGCGGTTACCGTCACTTCAGAAGTCTGAACAGTTTCTTCGGCCTGAAGTGCGAGCGAGCAAAAAGTCAATGCGGCTGCAGCCGTCAATTTGAAAGTAAGATTAGTGGTCATTTTGTCTGAGATTTGAAGTAGTCGAGGATGTGCTGAGTCATGCGGCCCTGCCAGAATTGACCGGGAACCGTCAGTTCAAAACGGTTTCCGACGGGTGCCAGGAGCCCTGCTTCAGTCCAGTTATCGATTAACGGATTCCACAAAGTTGCAAACTTCTCAGAAAACTCGTGAGCCAGTTGGGAAGGGTTAAAGAAATTCAATTCGAGCTGCTCAGCGACCGCGCGTCCCAGTTCCCAGAACAGAGGCGGTTTGGTCATCATGGCAATCGGTTTGACGCCGCTTTCGACGGCCTTGGCCCATACATCCGGCTGGCGGTGCTGCATGAAGCCGTAACCGCTTAAGTTGCCGCCGGCGCCGGGACCGAAAGCTAAGCAGTCGGTGCGGGTCTTTGCGTAGTAGTTATAGAAATTGCGTTCGCGGGTATTGGAAGCCCAGTGAGAGATAGAAAGGCGCTTCCAGCCTGCTTCGTGCATGCTGTTTACCGCTTCCTGGAACATGGCTGCGCGCAGTTCATGATCCGGTCCGGGCGGCAGCTTGCCGTTTTGAATATATTTGTGCAGCGGAGACTTCTCAAACACGCGGAGTTGATAGCAGTCGATGCCGTCGAGGTTGAGTTCTCTGCCGATGCGTAAGTCTTCTTCCCAGGTTTCCAAGGTCTGGAACGGAAAACCGTAAATCAAATCAATCACGATGGCGGCCTGATCGTAGCTCATCAGTTTTTCAAGCTGACGGATCAGGGTTTCCTTATCCGAACGTCGGCCGACGGCCTGACGGATCTTCGTATCAAAGCTCTGAACACCCAAAGAGAAGCGATTGGCGCCGCCGGCTAATGCAGCTTCCATTTTGTCGGTCCCGAAACCGGACAAACGGCCCTCGTAAGTGATTTCACAGTCGTTGGCGAGCGGAAGGTAGCGACGAACAGCTTTAATGACTCTTTCAATATCAGAGGCTTCTAAAGCGGTCGGTGTGCCGCCGCCGAAGTAGACGGCGTGGACGGGCTCGCCCTTCTGCACCGGTTTATCCGACCAAAACTGAAGTTCTTTGATCAGCGTATCGGCAAATGCTTTGCTTTCTTCTTTATTGCGATACGGCTTGATATAGAACAAGCAATACAAGCAGCGGGTTTCACAGTAAGGAACGTTGATATAGGCCACCGTTCTGCGTGTACGAGGCTTAGAGACAAGTTCGGATAGGATCGCCGGCATTTCCGTAGACAGGAGCATGGAGCTGTCCATTCCCGGATGGATATCAATCTTTTCGGGAAAAGCTTCGACAATAGGATTCTCAGAAACTTTGGCCAGCCAGCGGCTGATGTCGTCTTGCCCTTTGCTTTGGAAGGCATTAAACATCGGGACTGCTTTCTGTCGGTCAGTGTGTTGTGCTTGCATAATGCTAAAATATTTTATTGATAATGATTATCATTTGAATAAATTTAGCGCCAAGACAATTTTAATACAAATGATTATCATTATCGTTTACCAGAATCCTTGTAATCAATATGTATAAAAATTTAACCGGTTCGGATTGATCTGAATTTTTATTAACCATTTGAGACTTTCGTTTAAAACAGTAGTTTGAAGAATGGTTAATCTTTGAATAAAAACAGACAAAAGGAAAAAATTCGTGACTGAATTTAATATTCCGGCACTTCAAATTGAACATATTTCGAAGTCTTTTAACGCCGGTAAAAATCCAAAAAAGGCCCTTTCGGATGTGAGATTTTCGATTGAACAAGGCGATTTTTTCGGCCTGCTCGGCCCTAACGGAGCCGGAAAAAGCACTTTGATCGGTGTACTGGCCAAGACTGTAACGCCTGACAGCGGAAACGTTTCTGTTTTAGGTTACGACATTCGCCGTGACTGGCAGCAATTCAAAATGGCGATCGGCATCGTCCCGCAGGAAATTACTTTCGATCCGTTTCTGAGTGTATGGGAGACATTAAGACTGCAGAGCGGATATTTCGGCCTGCGTCACAACGATAAGTGGCTCAACGAACTGCTTGAGGTTCTGGATCTTGCCGATAAAAAGAAAGAAAGCGTCATGCGCTTGTCCGGCGGTATGAAACGCCGCGTTCTAATCGCCCAGGCGCTTGTCCATAAACCGCCTCTGATCGTGTTGGATGAACCGACAGCCGGGGTCGACATCAACCTTCGCCACTCGCTTTGGACCTTTATGGAAGAGCTAAACCGCAAGGGACACACGATCATTCTGACGACCCATTACCTTGAAGAAGCAGAACGACTCTGCAGAAATGTCGCCATGCTCAATCACGGACGCATTGCAGCCTTAGAGAACACACGCGATCTTCTGAAGGAATACTCCAAAGACCGTGTTGTTTTTACCCTTTCGGCTCCTCTGCCCTCGGACTTTCCGATTCAGGTAGAAAAGCTTCAGGACGGATTCTATTGCCTGAACTACGACACCCCGGAAGGTTTAAGAATCCTGCTCGACGAGCTTCATAAGCGAGGCTTAGAGCCCGAAGGTTTAGAACTCGGCAAAGCCAATCTCGAAGAAGTCTTTATGAGGATTACCTCTAAATGAAATTCAAAATAGAACCTCAGCCTTACCGTCCCGGAGCTTCTTTTCTTACGCTTTTGGAAAAAGAGATTCTCCGATTCAAAAAGATTGCATTGCAGACGATTTTTGCACCGGTTGTCATGGGACTTTTGTATTTGCTCGTGTTCGGGCAAGTCTTAGCCGGCAAAATGCCGACTTTTGACGGCGTGAATTACCTGCACTTCCTTGTTCCCGGTCTCGTAATGATGACGATGCTGCAGAACGCTTTCGGAAACAGCTCTTCTTCGATGTTGTCTTCGAAAATCATGGGAAGTCTGATTTTTATCCAGCTGCCGCCCTTTGCCGGCTGGGAGCTGTCATTAGCGATGATCGGCGCCTCTATTGTACGTGCCTTAATCGTCGGCGCAGGTGTTTTGCTTGCTTCGTTCCTTTGGTCTCCTCCTCCGATGGACCATATTCTTTGGATTTTGGTCTTTGGGTTTATGGGCGCCGCTCTTATGGGGTCCCTAGGCCTTATCTGCGGATTATGGGCTGATAAGTTTGATCAGGTCGGAGCTTTTCAAAGTTTTGTTATTCTGCCGCTGACATTCCTGTCTGGTGTCTTTTACTCGATTAACCAGCTGCCGCCAGTTTTCCAGACGTTGTCGAGATTTAATCCATTCTTCTACATCATTGACGGATTTCGGTACGGGTTCTTCTCCCAAAGCGACTTCAATCCTTGGGTCAGCCTGTCCGTTGTAACGATCTCCGGCGTAGCAGCTGCAGCCTTTGCGACATATTTATTGCAGGTCGGTTACAAAATCCGCAAATGATTGTTAACGGAGATTAAGCACGAACAGGCTATTTGGACAGTCGACAAAATAAAGAATCGCCGGTTGCTCAGGTACCACGGCATATGAATACTCAGATCACTGCCGTTCCTTTCGGTTCCTGAGAGCCAGCTGGCTTCTTCCTTGCTCAACAAGCAGCGCTTGCGCAACAGAATGATCAACGCAAACTTTACCGACCGGCTGAAGCAGAGTTCCAAGCGATTTAGCCATCACAATGGCAACCGGAATACCGATAATGCTGCAAAAACAGCAGACAATCTGTACCAGAGAGAGTATGACCATCGGGATACCTAAGAAGATGACGTAGACTGCCTTCAGAATAAATCCATAAGTTTGCCAAAGGATATTTTTATTCGCATCGCCGTCTATCTCAGATTTAGAAACCATGTCATAGGAAAACGGCAGGAGCAAAAATTTCGAATACTGGATGAGACCTAGACCGATCGGCGCTGCGATGATCGTAACAACAAACAAAAGGCCAATCAGAAAAACGAGAGCCGCCGTAACAAAGCCTAGAAATGGGATGTTCCAAATAATATTTCCTAAGGTACGCATTCAATATTTCCAATCAAGTAAGAGGCAATTAAGCGGAGATATTTTACTGAAGAGGCCTTCCTGAACTCGGGTTAGACGGCGATAGGTCATTGTCCGTTACGAGTTTTTCTAGCCATCGCATAATTCAAATCATCGGCGCGAACTTGAGTAATCTTATTTCAACAAAAAGTGAGTTGTAAAAAAAAAATCGACAGACGAATCAATGATTCTGCCTGCCGTTTTCCCAATGATTGCACGCTAGGTAAGATTGCATCGTTCAGGGAAAAAAAATCGTTTCACCACATATCTTGATTATTTAAATGGTATTTTCAAATTCTAATAATGATATTGCTTCTAAATCAACGTTTATTCTAAAAAACTGACAAATATGTCGCAAAAAAGCAAATAAGGTTAAAGAGTAAGGGATTTAAATCGAACAAATTCTTTCTTTGAGGCATCAAATAGGATTTCTTGCTGCCTGCTGACAAAAACTCTCTTCTCGAGTTTGGCTTATATCTGCCGCCTAGCTATAGAGTTTAGGAGCCGCTCTTCTCTGAATCCTCTTTTGTTTTCCGAAGTTGCCAAAGCCAAAGTTCATAAAAAAGAGAAAAAAATAATCCAACGAGAAAAATCAGTTTGCCGACCACTCCTTTCTTCGCCAATAAGGAAACGAAAAATTCGACAAAAAATTTTTGACTCCGAGGTTGTTCAATCATTTTTTTCCACCCATTCGGGGGTATCAGAAAAAGCCTTCAAATCTCAAAATACTTCCATACGAGATCAATCAATCTCAGTTTTAAATTCTATTAGGAGTCCATAAGATGCAAAAAGCCAAACTTTCCCTTATCGCAGCCACTCTTCTCGTTCCCGCATTCGCACTTTCTGCCTATGCTGCAGATTTTGTTCGCCCTATGCCTACCCACCCGATCCAAGCCGGTCCAACTCTTCTTGGCGGTGAACAGCCCGTTATTTGTTCTCCCCTTGTAGGCAAAAATCTTAAAGCCATCAAAGCAGAAGCGAAAACAGTAAAAGCTCTGAATCCGGACATGGTTGAAGTTCGCGCCGATTATTGGGACTTCATTGAAGATACCGATAAAGCCATTGAAGCTCTCCAAGCAATTCGTAATATTATCGGCGACACACCGATTCTTCTGACAGTCCGTGTCGCGGAGGAAAGAGGTTTCAAAAAAGTTGGTCAAAAACCGAAGTTTGATTTTTACAAGAAGGCCGCAGCTCTCAAACTACCTAACCTGATTGACGTCGAATTGGTGTATGGAGCAGACACTATTAAAAATCTCAAAAAGGATTTAAACGGAGTCCCTGTTGTCGTTGCCTATCATGATTTGAAAGGTACTCCGAGCAGCGAAGAAATTGCTAACATTCTCAAAAAGGAAATTGATGCTGGCGGCGATGTCGCCAAAATCGTGGTGAAACCCAATTCTCAAGCCGATGTTCTCCGTTTCCTCAATGGAACACTTGAATTTAGAACGAAGAACCCTGCATATCCGGTCATTGCTTCTGCCAGTGGGCAGGAAGGAAGAATCACTCGTTTAGCCGGCGGCCTTTTTGGTATTGATTTGACGTTTGCATCCGGTGTTAAAGGCTCCAATCCCTGGCAGATGCCGGTTCAGACAGTACAAGAGATTAACAAGGTCATCTATCCGGTTACTAAGAAGTAATGTTTTCTCCGCCGAAAAATCGAGTATCTGGTTAGATTAACTCGATGAGGTGATGCTCCGGCTCAAAAGTCGGAGCATTTTTGTTCAGTGAACGTTGCTGCACAATGCTAGAGAAAATGTGAAAAAAGTATTGCTTGAGTGAGTCTTCGCGTATCAGCTCCAACAAACGCTAGGTATAGATAAATTTGCCACGGTTTTCCAAGACAGACATTCCATTTTCAAAGGACTTAACGATAGTGATGCGTCTGACTGCTTTAGCATTCACGGTAACTTTAATTACTTCTGAGTCGCTTTTTTCTCCAATGCAAAATGATCGAAAAAGATATATGTTATATAGCTTCTCCCCTTTCGGACTTTTCCCATTCTCGCAGAAAAAAGGAAGCTCTTCCGAAGTTGCTCCCAAGTTATGAAGAAATTCAGAGACATTGAAACGAATAATATCAATGAGACAAGCTTCTTCGGGGAATTCTGAAGCTGAGAGTGTAATCTCTCGGCTATAGCGAAAAATGGAATCACAAGCATATGGCGTCAGCTTAGAATGCTGGAAGTTTTCCGATAACAAACAGTTATCCCCTTGGAAAATATCCTTGCTGCCAATGGGAAGCTCTTTAAGAGACACAAAGCCGAAATTTTCCTTTGCGCACCCAACTTTCTTCTTACCCATAAAAATAAATAGCCTTCTATCCGGAATCCATCTTCTAAATATCACATTGGAGAGCCAATCCCTAACAATTTCCTTAAAGCGGTCTTTGAATATGTAGGCAATCACGAGAGCGAAGAATAAATTCCGGCTCAAAGACCCATATTTGTCTTGATAGAAGAATGCCACCACCGTCGCAAAAAGCATCGATAGTGCCGCCGCTGATCCGTAAATAGAATGCGTAAGTAAGGGAGCACCTTGCTTATAACGAATGTCAAGAAAAAGAGAACTCTGAACAATTTTTTTCAGAAAGGACCATCGCATCAAGAATGCCGATTCCTTACTCTCTCCTTCGATTGATTCAACCGGAAAGCGGCTTGCGCGGTATTTCTCAACTTCCTGCCAAAAAGACAATATTTTGTTTCTCGGCTCACCGATGCAGACTTCATTGAGATCTTTAAGGCAGAATGCGGTCACCACAGTGAGATATTCGTCAAGTTTATCGAGCAGCCGAACCTCTCGTTCTGAATTTTCTTGTGAGAACTTTATGTTTCTAAACTCATCAAGCAGCTTATAGACAGTCTGCAGAAAAGTTTCAGTTTCTTCCGCGGACAGTTCTTGTTTCTCCATCAAAGAGCGGCTGCTCTCTTGAAGTGCAGTTTTATATTTGAGACAGAAGCGTTTGAAGAAATCATCAAATTTCTCCTCTTTGCCTGAAGATATTCTCCGAGCAACAAGTTCCTTGAGGAGACCATCCAGACTAGGGCTTTGCTCACTCAGACTAAGGTAGCACTTCAGATTATGTTTGAACTCTTCTTTTTTGAAATTATTTTCCGTGATTTGAAGCGCGCCGGGAAAAATAAAGAATGTGTCAACCCGGTACTTGAGTTTTTTAGTTTTATCTGTGATGCGGATTTTTTGCTTAACTTCGATTTGTTTTTTGCCGTGCTGCTTAATCGCGTCTATGAGCATGAGTTCTCCTGCAAAATAAACCGACTAAAGAGGATGGAAAAACATCGTGCCGCAAAGTCTTGGGAAACTTTGCGGCACAGCGTATCATTATTTCGTTAGAAGAATCCGGGAGTGATGCCGAGCCATTTAAAATAAGTTGCTCCGGCAAGCATCAAACCCAGCCAGTAGAGAAAAGACATAACGAAGCCATAGTAGAAAGATTCGCCCATCGTATATTTATTTGTACCGTAAAGCATTGCGTTCGGTTTAGCATTAAACGGGAGGCTCCAGCAAACGTTAATGCAGAGTGCCACAGGAATCGCTAACGAAAGAATATCGATCTTTAATTCCTGCGCAATACCAATAACTATCGGCATGAAAATAATCGTCCTCATGTTCTTGCTTTGGAAAATGAAGTGACTTGCGATAAAGATGCCGGTCAGAAGAGCATACAGACTGAAATAGCTCATAGAAGCCAGTCCTAACCCGTCCATCATAGCTTTGGTGAGAGTGTCCATCAATTTAGTAGCTGTGAGTCCTGCCCCAAGCGCATAAGCTCCCGCGGAGAAGATCATTAGATGCCAAGGGATATCAACATCGTTCCAATTTAGCAATTTGAACTGTGGTGCAAGCATAATGACGGCGCCGGTCATAGCCACAACTGTTGCATTGATGCCGTGAATTTTATCCGTGGCCCAAACTAAAAGTACCAAACCGAAGATAGCGATTGCCTTTAGCTCGTCCATCTTGAACGGCCCGAGCTCCTCATATGCCTTTTGAAGGGATTCCATGCCGCCCTGCAGCTTCGGCTGTTTGTCTTCTTCGGATACGGGAAAGATAAATCGCATGCCGAGTCCGTACCCGATAATTCCAAATCCAATAACAAGCGGAAGGCCGGCCATTAGCCAATCAAAATAGTAAATCGTGCATCCGGCTCCCGCGAGCAAAGCGATTGCAAGAAGGTTGGCACCGGAGCCAGTCATAAACGCGTTGCAGCTGGCGTTGATCATGACTAAGTTGTAAAGTACCAAATTTCGAGAGAAATTATTCGTTGTATCAGTCCCCGGAGCACCGTAAACAGCAGAGATGACCATGAAAAGCGGCATCATAAGCGCAGCTTTCGCTGCTGTGGCGTTTACAAACGCAGCCAAAAGAACGTTAATACCAAGAAAAGTCAGAAAGATTGCTGAGGCATTTCGTCCAAAACGAAGAATCAGCCAAAGCGCTACTCGCTTAACTAGTTGTGTCTTCACTAAAGCGCTTGCAAGAACAAATGCTGAAACGTTTAACCAGATAACCGGATCCCCCAAGGTTGCCATTGCCGGTTTCGCTTTTAAAATTCCTGTCAGCACAAGGCCGCAGATTAAAAGCATTGAGGTAACGTAGTTCGGCAGCGCCTCGCTGATCCAGAGAAAAAGAGCTGTTGCAAAAAGGGCAAACATTATCTCTTGTTTCTGATTCAGAATAGGAATTTGTACGACATACGCAAGGACAAAGAACAGAATTACAGCAATCGGTAGTCCCCATTTCTTAAAAAATGCCCCGGTTTTAGTGAGCTTTTTCTTTGGAAGCCGATTTAGAGAGTAGCTGTTTAAATCCAGAGGGTCGTAATTGGTTTGGACGGTGCTTGTTGTCATAGTTTTTACGGCGGCTGTTTAAACCCGCCGTTCCGGTTAATTCCAATAAAGCTTTAGTTCATACCAAGAACTTGTTTAGCCGCTTTCAGATAGTTTGTGTTGGGAAGCTCTGAAATTCCCAGAGCCTGCGTCGCCTTTTTCATGCCTTCATAATTCTCGCTTTCGCAGCAGGCTGTCTCTACCATTGCGCCATTGAACCAAACCTGAGCATATTCGCAAATAATCCCTTCAACTGAGAAACCATAGCGTTTCTTTTCCACACGAACGACGGCTAGTTCTGAATTCTCTTTGGCCATCTCTATGAACTCCTCAAGGCTGTAAACGTCTTTTGTCAGTTCAAGCGGAACTTCGAGATGCTTGAGGATTTCGGCCAGCTCTTCCCGTTTAACCGGGAATTTAAATTTGCCGCGAGGCTGAAAGATTTCATAGCCTTCCGGTGTTTCTCCGACTTTAGTCTTAATGTCAAGCAGACCGTCGCGAACTTTGACATTGGCTTCGTTGGTACGTCGAGAGAGGAAATAGATCTCTTCCGGCATTACGCGAGCTGCGTAAAGGGTCGCTTTACATTTCCACATATGCTCCTGAACGCCGGCAATAATGTTCTTTCCAAAGACGCGGAATTCAGCGCGGGGAATGATTTTGGCAGCTTCATCAGCACTAATTGCTTTATTTTTGTCGTATGGATTTGTCATTTGATTACCTACTTATTCCATGTGGTGTAAGGATGAGAGACGAGGTTGGAATTGAAATAACGAGGATCTGAAGAGACCTCTTCGCCAAGCCAGTCAGGTTTCTCGAAGGATGTATCTTCGGAGGGAACTTCTATTTCAGCTACGATCAAACCTTCATTAACCCCGTGGAATTCGTCTATTTCCCATGTAAGGCCGTTCCCGGCCGGAATCTTGTAGCGGGTTTTTTCGATAATCGGTTTTTCTGCAAGCTCATCGAGCATCTTGACGCAATCGTCATATGGAATTGAATATTCAAACTCAAGGCGTGTGCAGCCGACCGTCAATCCTTTAACCGTAAGGAAAGCTTTGTCATTGATTGTTCTGATGCGAACTGTGCGTTCCTTAACGCTGTTCAGATAACCTTGGCGGTAATGAGTGCCGACTGCGTTTTCACGCCATCCGTCGCCGATGACGAGAAATTTTCTTTCTATTTCTTTTGCCACTTTAAAACTCCTTGATTTTTAAACTCAGCGATTAAAAGCTACGAGTAAATTCTGAGCTTTAGGCGGCAAAATTAAAAATTATCAAATCATATGCTTCCCATAAGAAATTCTTATAAGTACAACTCAAATTTGATCTTTCGGCTTCATGCTCTCAGTAAGGAGGGAGATAAATTCGAAAGCTGCCGGAGAAAGTTCACGTTTATCGTTGTAGCCAAGAAAATAATCCGCTGTAACAGAAAAATTTTCTACCGAAAGCATAATCAGCGATTCTCGTTTTAATTCCTGTCTGACTGCTATTGATGGAAAAGCCGCTGCACCGAAACCCCGCGCAATTAGTTGTTTAGAGCTTTCAAGACTATTAACTTCAATAACAAGCGTCGAGAGGAATTCATAAACTCCGACACTTTTAAACCACTCCTCAAGCTTGGAACGCATACGACTTCCTTTTTGACGCATGACAAGATAATTTTCTGCAAATTCTTTTGCAGAAAGCGGCCTTTTCAATGCGGCTAGGGGCGAGGATGGTCCACAGACACAAACGTACGGCTCTTTGATAAGCAGCTTCTGCTTGCAGTGTTTGAGATTTCTTACGTGGCGGCTTAAAGCCACGTCCGCAAGCCCCTCTTCTACAAGGTGCGTAACGTAGGCAGAATCTCCCATTTCCAGACGAATGGAAATCAGAGGGTATTTTTTATAAAACTCAGCAATAAAGGAAGAGAGAAAATAGTTACCCATGACCGCGCTGGCAGCGATAGTGAGCTCTCCCGTCAATAGGTGGTTTAAGTCACTGAAAACATTTTCGATTTCGCGAAAAATTCCAAACAGTTTCTGGGTATAACTAAATAAGATTTTGCCCTTAGCAGTCAGGCGAATCTGACGTTTACTTCGGTCGAAAAGAGGATTGCGAAGTGCATGCTCAATGCCTTGAATCTGCTGAGATACAGCGGGCTGCGTCATATAAAGCGCCTTAGCCGCTTCCGTAAAACTGCCTAGACTGGCAACTACGTGAAACGTTTTGAGATGCTCTAGATTCATTCGGGTGATTCCGAACTGATTTTTGTGCATACAGACGCTCCCTGCATTTAGAAAATACTATTTGAGAATTCGGTCTGTCCTCAGTTTAATTGATGGACCACAGCTCATTTAGCATAAACATGAAATAACAGCCTGAATTCTCGAAAGAACGGGAATTCAGGCTGCAGGACTGCTTGTTAAGGAGATAATTTAGAACCTATGCATCACACCCAAGGAAGTATTCCATCCGCTCAATCCGGGCGCTAGATTTAAAGCTTTATTTGCTTTCCCCCAGGCGCCTTGTACGTAAACGAGTGTCCTCTTCGAGAAGTTGTACAAATATCCGGCGCCGATGCTGTAGGCATTGAATTTTTTATCCCAGCCTTCTTCAAGTTTTCCGGAATTCTTGTTCTTACCGAAGACGTACTGGCCTTGAACCATCAAGTCGCCGCCAAAGGCTTTCACGGAAGTTGACAGAGAAAATGCGTGGTAGTTATTGGCTTTGCCAGCGTTGTAGGCTTCTGACATCTTTTCTTCAGCAAATTCAATTCCAGGCAATGCGGCATGCTGAGCATATTCGTACGCACCGAATAATTTGAAAGCTCCGAAATCGTAAGAGGCGCCGAGATTCAACAGACGAGTCTTGTCTTGGTCAACTGCGCCTTTATGATCCAGAAGTTCATAGATGACATCAACGGAAAGTTTATCTTTGTTGTAGGTAAGACCAGCTCCATAGTAATGCGAGTTTTGCGACCATTTTTCTTCGTCGGAGTCCGTGCCGTTGGAGTACATCAAATGGCCTTGAAGTCCGACGAAATCCGGCGTGACATAAGCTACAGAGTTATTGTAGCGGTCGGTCAAATAGAAGGCTCCGTACATATTGCCGATCGTTGAGAACGAGGTGGAATATGCCGCTCCTCCTAAGATGCTGAATGTTCCGCAGTCCGAAGAGAGTCCTCCGAAGCGTCCGAGGCCTAACTTGCCCCACTCACCGCTCAAACCTAAAGCTGTTTCACGGTTGAATGCTTTTCCCGCTGTGGCCTCGGAACCGTTACTGAGATTAAAGCCCTGCTCAAGCTTGAAAAACACACTGTTTCCTCCGCCGAGATCTTCTTGGCCCATCAGACCCCAGCGGTTGCTCAGCCAGTTGCCGTTGGTCATTTGAACTTTGGCGGATTGATGCTGCAGTTTGCTGACGGAAACGCCCCCGTCAAGAATTCCGTACAGTGTCACCGAAGGTTCTGCCATGGCAGCAGAACCGATAGACATGCCGACCGAAATCGCTAAAAGATGAAGGTTTTTCATTTAGAAGCTCCGATCATTTGATGACGTGGCAGTTTTTGCAGAGATTCTGCTGAGGCTGATGCTCTCTGTGGCATTCAAGGCAGCTTACGGTGTCACCGTAATGCGGAGAGTTGTGATAGTTCTTCTCATTGACATTAGCGGGAAGCTGAATGGAAGAAGATTTTCCGTGGCACTGGATACAAGTAGTGTCCTGAGGAGCCTGCATCGGCTGTGTGTTGTTATGGCATTGAGCGCATTGAACATTAGCGTGGAGACGAGCCATTGATCCTGACATGGCTTGGTTTTGTGCGAAGGCGGGGTTGAGGAGGATTGAGAAAGCGGCCGCCATAGATAACACGATGTATTTCATGATTTTTTCTCTCTTAAAGGTTAGCTGCGACAGATCTTCCGGCGATGCGGCCCATAGCAAGGCAGTCCGTAGAAGAACAGCTGCCCAAACGGTCTAAGCCGTGAACGCCTCCGGTGATTTCGCCGGCTGCATACAGATGAGGAATCGGTTTGCAGGTCTTCGTGCTGATCACTTGAGCCTGATCGGTAATGCCGATGCCGCCCATGCAGTAGTGAAGTTTCGGCCAGAATCTCATCGCATAGAACGGAGCCTTGAGTTCAACTCTCTTATCTAGGGGACGGCCGAAGAGCTCGTCTTTACCTGCTGCCACCATTTTGTTCCATTCGGCGATCTGCTGTTTCAGCGGCTCAAGCGGAGCGCCGTAGAATTTGGCGAGCGCTTCGACGGTGTCAAACTTCTTAACCGTGCCTTCTCTGAAGCTTGCCTTGAATCCCGGACGATTGACCGTCGTTTTTTCGGAACAGAATCCGAACGGCATAACCGGTTTACCCTGCTGGTCGACGCATTTCATTTCAGCTTCCGAGCGTTCTCTACGTGAAGCTAATTCATTAACAAAGCGCTTGCCGTTTCTTGCATCTACCATGATGCCTTCAGCGAAGATATAGTCGGCAAAAATCGAAGCTGCGCCTGCGCCGAATTCATCGGGAGTTGCCCAGGGACCGACCTGATAAATATCTAAAAGAACCGGCATTGCACCGAGACCGAGAAGCATACGAACGGATTCTGAAGTGGCGCCCTTCTGGCTTGTACTTTCGAGTGTAGAGTACTGAGGTGTAGAAGCAGAAATAAATTCATTGTCTGCGCCCCATCCGCCTGTCGCAAAAATCACGCCTTTGACTGCCTGAACTTTGTAGGTGTTCTTGTGCGTCTTCTTGTCGAAGTCATATTGACCTTCGACTTCGACACCTCGGACAACGCCGTCTTTATCCGTAAGAACTGCACTGCAGAAACTCTTATTTCTGAATTCAACGCCGCGTTCCTTCAGCCAGTTGTGCATCGGAACGCAGATGCCGCCGCCGGAATAATTTTCTGCGAAGATGGTTCTCGGAGCACTGTGGCCGCCAAGTCGTATCACCTGGTCAGCGAACTTCACACCGCATTTGACCATCATGTCGTAGCAGGCGGGAGACTCTTTAACCACCGCTTTAACCAAAGCCGGATGATTTAGGCGCTGCCCTACTCGCAGCATATCCTCTTCCATAAGCTTCGGGCTGTCCTTAATGCCCTTACTCTTTTGAAGACCGCTTCCAGCCAAGGAAATCTGTCCGCCATTAATGCAGGAGTTGCCTCCGAAAACATTCATCTTTTCCAGCACTAAAACGGACTTGACGCCGTTTTCCAGCGCACTGTAGGCGGCAGCCAGACCTGCAAAGCCGCTGCCGATAATGACCACGTCATAGGTTTCGGTCCAATCATCTTTTTCTGCTGCGCGGATAGCCGGTGCGGCACTGCATGCCAGGCCGATCAGAGAACTTTTGATGAGACTTCTTCTTGAGATGAGGTGAGATTGCATGATTTCTCCTTTAAGTTCACTACATTCTCTTTGTTGAGTTTTATTTTCTCTCTTAAAGAGAATTTAACATCTGAAAACGAATATTAAAATTCTTTAACGGAAATTTTTATTAGATCAAACCCTGTATCGAGTAAACCAGGTCGACCGTTATAATTAATTGTTTCCTGACCATTAATTGAAATGTCTGAAGTTCCATCCCAAGAAAACCGACAATTCAGACTGGATCGAATTGTTGAAGTGCTCGAGCTGCTTTCTACTTCCAAAGAAGGCGTTTTGCTGATGGATATCGTAGCGGCGCTCGGCATTCCCACCTCAACTGCCTACAAACTGCTTGCAGAAATGCGAAGAGTCGGGATGATCGAAGCCACAAACGGCCGAGGCAGACAGCGTTTGACCAAACGCATGACCGAGCTCGGAACCATTGCAGACAGGAATGCCCAAAAATTTGCTTCCGTTGAAAAGTATTTCGATCAGCTGGCTGACGAATTAGCTGAGACGGTTTATTTGGTTCAATTAAGAGGCCGACTCATCTCCCTTGTCGGTTTCTCCCAACCGATTGAAACAACCGGTCTACACCCGGGTTTTGCCTTTCCGATTCACGCTTCGGCGGCCGGAAAAATCCTTTGGGCATACCAAGATGAAGATCTTTTAGAAACAGAACTAAAGCGCTCTCACATCAAGTTCCAGGACAAAACCAAAGTGAATCCGGACGATGTAAGAGTCGCTTTGAAGGACTCTCTCGAAAAAGGCTACGGCGTTCACGATGAAGAATGGGATCAAGGGGTTCTCGCCATTTCTGTTCCTGTCTTCTTGGGCAGAAAAATGCCCGTGATGGCGGTAGGCATTGTTGCGGTCAAGGACCGAGTTCTTAAGAAGTACAGTATTGAAGAAATCGTAGAAAAATTAGAGAAGCTGAGAGACAAAATCTCTCCGATCTTAGAAGAGGCGTGACATGGATCTCGCTCAGATGGCGGGATGGCTGGCGGCAGCTGCAGCCATCATAGCCATGCTGCAGAAGTCTGATTTACGGTTAAAGCAGGGTTTAATCATCCACACCGTGCTTTATGGGATTCATTTTGCGCTGCTTGGACTTCCGACGGCCGTCGTGTCATGTGTGATCGCGCTGGCTCGAATCACGTTGTCGATCTACACGCGATCTCTGCTCTGCGCTGCCGCACTAATCATCATCAGCGCTGCGATGGCTTTAGCGCTTTCGCGGTCTACAGTAGATATTCTTCCGTTGGCAGCAAGCGTCGTGCTGACGCTGTCATTATTCCGATTTGACGGAATCAAACTGCGCCTCGGATTATTGGCGGGTTCAATCCTTTGGCTCATTCATAACGTCTACGTTCAGAGCTGGGGAGGAATTTGTCTTGAGACTTGTTTTTGTCTGTCGACACTTTGGGGACTCTGGACTATGGTTCGAGAGCAAAACGAAAAGCCAAAGAAAGAAATTTGTCTTTAGTGCTCCACAAAAGAGAAAAAAGCCGCTTTTGCGGCTCATAAGAATTCTTTCGTTTAGGCTGACTTCAAGGCGTGGAATAAAGACGAGAACAGTCCCAGTTTCTTCTCTACTTTTTCTGTCGAAATGTCTTTGACTTCATAACCGCCGTCTTTCAGCGCTTTTCTAAGAAGATTTCCGCTGGGAATGAAGCTGCCTTCAACTGTCAGCGTTCCTTTTCTATGTGAAGCAGAAAGTTTTGCGTCCGGCAAAATTTTCATGACCAGAGACTTAACCTGAGACTCACACATAGAGCAATGCATTCCGTCCACAACAACTGTCGTTTTGTACATTTCGAGACTCCTTGTACCATTTGTTGAGAATTATAATCACTTCGATTGAAGAAATAAATAATATTCGTTCTCATTAATTTCCAAGCTTGAGTTGAAAGAGTCTCAGAAAACCGTAAGGCCGGAATGCCGGCCTCGTTTTCAGTTACTTTTGGTTTGAAGGATTTTTTTTCGTTTCTTTTGGAAGCTCTTTAGCAGAAGGAGTTGGGTTTGGAGCCTGTTTTCCTTCATCCATTCTCAGCTGCTTTCTTTTTTCTTCGCCTTCATGTTTCAAACTTTGAGCGATTGCACTTAAAGTTTCGCCGACCGTCTTTGGTGCGGTTTCAATTTCTTTTGCTACCGCCGACTCCGACGGAGTGACGTAGTAAACCGCGAGGGCTATCCATCCGATCAAAGCTGCAATAAAAGCGACATTTCTAATTTTCATGTGATGTCCTATAAAAGTGAACACCTTCCTTTTATACAGGGTTTCTACCGATGTTTGAATTTTTGAGTAGCTCATTTGTGAGTATTTGTTCTAAGTTCATTTCACGGAATCAGTTCTTTTTTACTCAAATGTGAGACGTTCCGGGTATATTCAAAGAAAAACTGGATGTAGTAGAAAAGTCATGGATCAAAACTGAATTTGCAGGAGAGCCTTCAAACCTCATTCATTTGCAAGGAACACGATTCTTCAGAAAACTACCGCTCCAAATTCCTAATCAATTCTGGTCAATTTTCAGCCGGAAACATTCAAAAAGTTATCTGCGATATTCTTGACGAACTTCGGGGATGCGAGTCCTTTGACATCAGCGTTGCCTTCATCACCAAAGGCGGAACTCAACTACTCAAAGAAACACTTTTGGAACTCAAAAAAAAAGGTATAAAGGGTCGAATACTCACCACCGACTGCAACCTCTTTTCTGAACCTGAAGCTCGGAAGGAGCTTGCAAAATTCGACAACATTGACGTTCGCATGCATCGCTGCCAAGAAAGATCAGGCTTTCACGTTAAATCCTACATCTTTAATCATCCTTCTCAATGCAACCTCATTGTCAGAAGTTCGAACCTACCTCAGTATGCATGAACAACGAACCAAGAATGGAATGTCAAACTCGTTTCGACGTTTGAAGGTGAGATGGTTTTCCTCATCAAAAAGGAATTCGAAAAATTATGGGACGACCCCCCTCCATCCCTTTAGAAGAAGTGATAGAAGAATATGAACGGGAACGGGTGAAACTTACGCTGCTGCTTTTGCTGTCAAGCATCTAATGGAACAAAAAAGACCCGAGCATCACAAACGGTCTATCAAAAAAGTCTTATTTGTCGTCCATCGTGAACAAATCGCCATTCAAGCTAAGAATAGTTTTGCCAGAGTCATAGGCTCTGAGCATGGGCAAACCTACGGCCTTCTTTCTGGGAATCATAAGGACAAGGACTGCACGTTTCTTTTCTCTATTCTCTACCATCCAAACACTTTCTCTGGACCGCATTCTTAAGGATTTTGCTCCGGACGCCTTTGATTTCATCATCATCGACGAGGCTCATAGAAGCGGCGCCAACAGTTACGACAAAATTATGGCGCATTTCCAGCCGGAATTTTGGTTAGGAATGACTGCAACTCCGGAACGCACGGACGACAAAGACGTCTTTAAGAAGTTCAACCATCAAATCGCATACGAAATCCGCCTGAAGGATGCTTTGGACTACAACCTTCTCTGCCCGTTCCATTACCACGTCATCAGCGATCTCATGATTAATGATGTGGAACAAAAGGACGTCTCAAACTTTGCCTATCTGACTTCTGACGAACGTGTTAAACATGTTCTCCTAAAAGCCGAGGAGTTTAAATTCTCAGGAGAACGCGTCAAAGGAGTCTATCGATAATGCACGCACCAACACTGTTGAACTTTTGCGGATATCCTACCAAGCTATAAAGAACAAACTCGGAAGGATTCCGAACCTCGTTGATTTTTATCCGCACAACGGTATCGATGCCGTGAAATTCTTTGAGAAACAATGGGCTGGCTATAGTTCTTCTTACTATGCTTTCTTAGCGAAGTACGAAAAAAACTACACGGGCAAGCTGCCTCCTCTGCAATCCAAAATGCTTAGCTACCTTTCCGAACGATTCGGAAACGGAAAGCGTGTAGCCGAAGCATTGTTAATTGAATTACTTCTTAAAGATCGACAAACAAATGTCGCCTCATTTAAGGCGCAGTTGTTCCAGCGATATGACACCAAAGCCACGGATGACCTCATTAAAAACATCATTTTGAATTTGTCTAGTCAATTCAACCTAACTGAGGGCCAGAAAGAGAGAAATAAAGACGTGGTCTTTGTCGAACCAATCGGGGTGGAGGATTTTCGAATTGCCAATGCCTTCAATCAAGCGTTAAACGACGAATCATCTTCGGATTTCATAGCGCAACTTAATGATCTTATTGCGTTTATTTATCAAAGATACGACCTTCGTTACTCAAAGCGTTATCGTCATATGGACTTAACTTTGAATGAAAAATATTCATATGAAGATATTCCTCGCCCCTTGAATTGGTCCAAATACATCAGTGCGCAAAATATTGGCGGCTACAAATATGACAAAGGAACGAATACGCTTCCGGTGCTTGTGAACTACAACAAAGAAGATGACGCATTGCCTACGAAAACCATTTCGAAAATGAAGAGTATCTAATCGCCCTTTCGAAAACCAACCGAAAGATCGACAGTAAGGATGCCGAGATCATCTTCCGAAAACAACCCGAGTATAAAAACACTAAAATTTTGCTTTTCGTGAGGAAGAACAAAAACGACTCTGAAACCAAGACTTTCTATTTCTTGGGCGAGATGAAAGCTGTAGGAGAGCCTGGACCCGTCGCTGTCCCGAAAAGAGACGGCACAGGAGAAAAAGTCTCGGCCTTCAAAGTTCGTTATCGATTAGAGTCCAATGTCCGACGTGATATCTACGAATACATTACCGAGAATTGACGATGAAAACTATTGAAGTTGTTGCAGCCATTATTCATCACGATGGAAAGATCCTCGCTACACAGCGCGGATACGGTGACTTTAAAGACGGCTGGGAGTTCCCGGGCGGAAAGATGGAAGCCGGAGAAACGGCCGAACACGCTATTGTCCGCGAAATTGAAGAAGAACTGAATGTAGAAATCCAGCCCGAGAAGCTTCTTCATACCGTTGAATACGACTATCCGAACTTCCACTTGACGATGCACTGCTTTATCTCGGTCATTACGAAAGGGACCATCGAAGTTATTGAGCACGAAGACGCAAAATGGCTAAAGCCTGACGAATTAGATTCTGTTGCTTGGCTTCCGGCAGACGTGGAAGTCGTCGAAAAGCTCAAAGTCTATCTGAAAGAGAAAAACTAACTCCAAAGATTTGACGTTGACTTAAGTCAACGTCCGGCAGCAAAGTCACATTCAGTGCCCGACGGACAAGGCTAACGTGAAAGCCTTATCTTTGTTCGGCAGGAATTACTTTTCAGCCAATTTATTGAGGTTTTCCTGGGCGGCGATCAAGTCAATGATGCCGAAGGCCAGTTTTTCTACTTTCGTATCAGGAGAGTAATCCGTCGGTGCAATGTAAGAACAACGATTGTCTGCGAGAAGCTGACCGGCCTTCTCTTTCTTTCGCGCCGGATAAACAGCGATAGAAAATCCGCCCTCTGCCTTAACGAGCTTCATGCAGGGTACATCCGTATCACCGTCTCCGAAGTACACCATCCTTCTGAAAGGTACGCGCCGTTCATCTTGCGGGATGTATTGATTTACTTTCTTGACGTCCGCTAAATCTAATGAATCCTTGTTGATACGGAAAATATATTGCGTCTTAGTCGTGAAATTCACTATCTGCGCCGGCCAAATCGGCTTTCCATAAGCATCAAAAATGAAGGCCGATGCAAAAATTTTTCTGAACTCTTTAGCGATCGGTGTTCCTTCGATGATTTCCTTCAGACCCGAAGAGATAATAAAGTGCTCGACTTTTAAGCCTTTGGTGTGAGCGTATTCATTAATTCGCTTGAACCAAGTTTCAACGCCGGGAAACAACTCCACAGTTTGCCCGAGCTTGATGAGGTTTTCCTTACTAATGTTGAGGGCCCTGCTTTCCGTTTCCTTGATCATCAAGTGCATGTAAGCGGAAATCGGATCCATCTCGAACTTCCTCGCCTCTTCATTGGATTTTCTCCAGAATTCCGTACTACTCTCGCCTAACTTATCCAGGAAGCCATACTCCTGCATATTTCCAGGCGACAAAGTTCCGTCAAAGTCATACATAAAAGCGACAACAGGTTTGTTCAAACGCGTACTCATAACACTTGGTCTTTGGGAGAAAAGCTCTGGAAACTATAAAGCGAAAGCTAGAATCGCTTCGCTCAATCATACCCGCGATGAACGATATTACCAATAACAAGTGATGCTCCTATCCTCTGAAGCACCTGCTGACATTTGCCGTATGCTTTCTTTATTTACCAAAATGATTTTCTGTCCCCACAATTTCACTGAAAGGAGTCCACGCACGGTAAATGTTTCGTCAGATATAAACTTCCGGCGGGACCAAAAATTCAACAGTCAATTTCCACTAATTTATCCCTAAGCCAATATGCAAATGTTCTGTGTTTTCTCGAGGTCAGCAAATTTTGATGAATGGCGATAAATGTAGGTTGTTCTCCAACATGCCAATCAGGCAAAATTTTAACTAACTCCCCTTTCTTTAGTTCCGCTTTGCATAAAGGGAGCGGCATATCAAGACAGAGACCCGCACCATCTAAAACGGCCTTCTTTATGGTCAAAATATCAGCGGACAACAATACATTTTCGCCTGAGATCAGAAAACGTTCTTCACCCCTTATTAATGCACAGGGACTGGTTCGATTTTCACCGTCATACTGATAAATCGTATGCTCTTTTAACTGTGCAGGATCATTAGATACAGGATTTCTCTTAATATAAGACGGCGCTGCTATTGAAGCATATGTCACCTTACCTCTCGGGATTAAAAAGATCTCGGGTGAAGATATTTTTCCCGTTACACAGGCAATATCTGCGAGATTATTTTCGATATCAGCTATGGAACCGTGGCCTGCCAATTTAAAAACGACCTTAGGGTGGTACTTTCTAAACTCTGTAATCAACTTAATCATATAAAGTGAAAGACCTTGAGCGACAGAAACCCTAATCTCACCCTCAAATAAATAGTTAACTGATACCAGCTCCGAAATAATTTGCTGATGTTTCCTGAGATGCGGACTCATCAGCTGCTGGGCTTTTTTTCCAAACTCGGTAAGTTCTAAGGGTCTCGTTTTTCTAAAGACTAACTTCTGACCTAACGCTTTTTCTAATGTGTCTAGGTTCCGTGTGATCGTAGAAAGATCACTTTCAAAATAATCAGCGGTAACCTGGAAATTTCTTGTATTCGCCAGAGAAAGAAAAATTTTCCAGCTGTTTAAGTTGTCGAGTTTGTTCATTATGAAGTTTTCTTTTAGCAAGAAATTTGTAGCGATATTCGTCGTTTTGGGGCGAAAACTCTAACAAAAATTTAACACCGTTTACTTGCAATTAATGCAAGTCCCGACCGAACTCATCCTATAGATGAAAAAAGAACAAACGCTAAGAATAGAGCCCGTGCTCAGATCAGAAACGAGCCAATGCCTCTAAGGAGAAAAACATATGACAACACGTCGATCATTCTTAAAAACTTCATCATTGACGGCAGTCGCGGGCCTAGGTGGTGTTGCAGAAGCAGTCTTCGCTAATACTACTCTGCCCTCTGCCTGGGACCTTAGCACTGAGATCGTAGTTGCTGGTTCCGGCCCCGCTGGAATGGGTGCAGCAGTGACCGCTATTGACAACAATGCAAAAGTATTAATTTTTGAAAAGGGAAAAAATTACGGCGGCTGCGGGGTCATCAGCGCCGGAATCTTGAAGCTTGAAGGCGGAACACGTTCCCAAAAAGCTGCGGGAATTCAGGATTCTGTTGAACAATACTACAAGAGACTGACAAATCCTAATGAAGATTTAAGCAGAGCGGAACGCATGGGAAACCAGGAACTCCTGGCTAAGAAAGTCGAACATACTGCCGCATTTGAAGACTGGGCCATTAACCATGGAGTTAAATTCCGCCCCGGCCTTACAACAGCAGGAGTTGATTCACAGCATCCAGGTATGTGGCACCATGTGTGGTGGAAGGACGGAGGAGAAGGAAGAAACATGATTCCCCCGAACAAAGACGGATACGTGACCGGTGCCGGCTTGATGCTTCCGCTGAAGGAATATTTTGAGAGCAAAGGCGGAAGAATATATCTTGAACATAAAGTAACTTCTGTTATTAAAGATGCTAACGGCCGTGTTATCGGTGTTGAAGTACTCAGTCCGAATGGAAAAATCTTAAAAGTCCTGGCAACAAAGGGTGTGGTTCTCGCTGGCGGCGGCTTCAGAGGAAACGTGCCGATGCGCATGCTCTTTGATGCCAGAATGACAAAAAACATGATTGCAACCGGAGAGCCTTTCGTCTTCCAGGATGGCAGTGCGATCAAAGTCGGCGTGAAGGCAGGTGGCTTTATGGTTCGAGACGGCAATCGCCCACATAGTAATTTCCGTCGAAAGTTTGGAACGATCCACTATAACTTCCCTCTTAATTCGCCCTATGGTGCGCCTGGATTAGATGTTGCAGGAAACCGATGGAATCAAATTATTTTCACCAATAAAAACGGTGATCGCTTTGTTCAGGAAGTTGACAAATGGGATCTGGGCACGGGATATAACTTCTATGACTTAGCCTTGGCTCAGCCGGATCAGCTTATTTGGACGATTTTTGACGACGCAACGGCAAAGAAATATCGCTGGAGTACCAAACCACCGGTTTGTGAAGAAGGTTTAGCTTTTGATGCAAACACCTTAGATGAACTCGGAAAATTAACCAATCAGCCTAACCTTGCTCAGACCGTGGAGCGTTATAACAATTTTGTCGATACGAAGGCTGACAGCGATTTTGGCAGACCGGCTGCAACAATGACAAAGAAGATCGAGAAAGCTCCGTTCCATGCGGTCAGGTGTGTACTAGCAGTCCATAACATTTCCGCCGGATTGGCAATAAATGGCGACGGTCAGGTCATTGATATTGACTTACAACCTATCCCCGGACTTTACGCTGCGGGCGAAAGCGCCGGTGGTATCGGTGGAGGTGTCACCGGTTCTATGATCGTCGGACAAATTGCTGCAGAGCATTTGACTAATAACTAATCCAATGAGAAAAGGCGGGGTTTCCCCGCCTGAATACCCATGAAAAAACGTCCACTCCTCTTTTTTTTGAGTCTTATCCTCGGACTAACATTTGCAGGGCCGGTTTCTGCGCAAAACGCACAACAACAAATAACCAAGGAGCAATGTTTGGCTTGTCATGGTCTAACATTTAGCGAGTTAGTGAATAAAAACATCCAGGTTGAAAGTGATACAGGCCCGGTAAACCCGCATGTATTCCTGCCCCACAATGATCCGAACGGCGAGGTGACGGAATGTACAAACTGCCATCAAGTGCATACAACGCCCCCTCCTAAAGGATATAAAGATGATCAGGCATCCCTTGAGACTTGCTATTCATGCCATCATAACTATGAACTAAAAAAATGTTCATCTTGTCACGATAAGTAGGCCTCCTGGAGATGAATGCCAACCGCATCGCAGTCAACACTGCATGTTTGGAGATCGCCGCTTGCTTTTTTTATTTTTCCAGCTTGAAAAGGGAAAACTTAATAGAATAACTCGGCGCTGGGTCGACTTCTCAGCGCCGAAGTTTTAATTGATAACTATAAGGTGTTGCTCAATGACAGCCACAAAAAAATCCTTCTCTCTGATCTAAATTAACGATCATTCCTCAGCATACTGAAGGACGGTCGGGCTCTCGACATCAACACCGAATTCCTTTGCTCTCTTCAAAATTGCACGAGCCAATTCGGGTTTCAATTCTTCAGGGCAATATCTGAAATAAGCTTCAGCTGCTCTGACGTGTGCCGCATCAGGCATCGGGTATTCACGTCTTTCGGGCAATCCGTATACAGATGTCGGAAGTTCTTCTTTTTCTGCATAACTTAATCTGTCGCTCATGGTTCCTCCCATATCAAAGATGTTCCGAGTATAGGAGTTCGATAAATTGCCTCAGTATAATTTTGAGCATAAGTGGGCACACAAAAATACAGACCTCAACCATGTTTCCCGTGACATCCTTTTTGCTTTATACATTCGTAACGTCCATCACACCGGGACCCAACAACATCATGTCGATGTCTTTGGGACTCAAGGTCGGCTTCAGAAAAACGCTTTATTTCAATGCCGGCGTCCTCACCGGGTTTTGCATCATTACCCTTCTGTGCGCCTTCTTTTGCGCAAAGTTAAACGAATGGATTCCTGAAATTCGTTTACCCATGTTGGTGCTGGGAACGATTTATCTCATCTGGCTTGCCGTAAAGATTTTGAGAAGCACTTACGACACAAAAGCCGTTGAGCCGAAAAAAGGACAAGCGTATCTCTCTGGTTTGTTACTTCAGTTTGTAAACGTAAAAGTAATGGTGTCGGCCATCGTCTCCATCCAAATGTTTGTTCTTCCGTACTATCAAAGTACAGAAGCGCTTGCAGCGTTTGCGATCTTCATCGCGATCGCCGGGACAAGCTGTAATTTGGTTTGGTCTGGATTTGGATCTGTCGCTTCGAGATTATTTGCCAATCACACGAAGCTGATTAACACAATTTTGGCAATCTCGTTGGTTTTCTGCGCCGCCGGTTTTTGGTTCTAATCAACTTCATTCAGGCAAGCTCCCACATTTGTTTAATTCGTCTTTTCTATATGACCCTACTTCCTTATTGTTATAAATTCAATAACTTATTCATTAGAGGTTAATTAGAAAAGGCATAATCCAGCCCGAAGAAATGAGGGAAATTAGCCACCCGTTAAAAAATTTACTCTAATACATGCAAAAATCGGCGCTAACTGTCATACAAAGAGATAAAGATACAGCGGGGAATTTTGAGTCTTCTTAAAACCGAACTTTGTGTAAAAACTGGCCACTTCCGGTGTTTTTGCATCCACTATCAAAGCCCGCACCCCAATATCCTCTCTAACTTTTAGTGCACTTCGAACAGCGTGACCTAAAAGAGCTGAGCCAACTTTATTACCTTGAAACCTTGATGAAACTGCGAGCCGAGCAATCTTTATTGCTGGTATGGGATAACGGGGAAGACGCCTCAGATCAGAAGGATTCAAGTCCTCAATGGAAAGTGCTGAAGAGCATAACGTGATGAACCCTAAAATTTCTTCTCTTCTTTCTGTGTTAACCAAAACGTGAGTTGTTGATTGACCAATTCTTTGATTTTGTGCTGCGTATTTTTTCAAAAAAACGTCAAGTTCCTCATTTCCGCAGGAAAACTGTTGTCTGTTATGAACGGCTGGTTCAAGTTTTTCAAAAACCAGCATTCAAAGCTCCGTTTTTCTCAATCTGCTCTGCAATTGTCATGGCCTCTTGAAGTCTCTTATTCGGAACAAAACCGTTATCGAGTACAGAAAATAATTCCCTTACTTCTCTACCGGAAAGAACATAGCGATCATTTTTGCTTATGGTGTCTTTCGCAGCTGAGATAGCGGCTTTTCTTATAAAAGCAGATAAGGAAATTCCGTCTAAAGAAGCGGCCAATTGAAGAAAGGCTTTATCTTCCGAACTTAATCGGATGTCACATCTTTCAAGTGCAGTTGCTGTCATATTCTACCACCTCATATTTTGTACGTAATTATACCGTACACAATAGAATTCCGTACTCCTCTTGGGTAAGCAAAGCTATGAGGTCTTACTCAGTGGCTCTAAAAATCAAAAAGTTAAACGTAACCAGTTAGTGCCTCCAACCCCGACCTTTTATTATTAACGGTCCACAGGGCATTTTTTGTTCTCTTCAGGATATTCAATGTGTTATGCGTTCAAAAGACATGCTTTTTTATAAAAGCGAATGGTTCGGGAAATTCCGTAAGTTCGGGCAATTCCTCCAAACTGAACTTTTTCTTGGTTCCCATCAAATCTGTCAGATACGTTTCCTCAAACTTCGGAGTTGTCATACACCCGTTTATGACACTATAACTGTCATAAAAAAAATAAAACAGCAGAAAAAAGAGGACGGTTTTTAGTCGTCCTCTCATCATTAACTTATGAAATGGTTTTTCCGCTTCTTAGTTCTGTTTCTGCGGCAAGATCTTCTTCATATTCCACAGCGTGGCAAATGCCGGCGCCATATCGACGTCAATCAGCTTACGCTGGAGATTTAAGAGATCACGATAAAGTTTGGTGTTTTCAGCACGCGGCTGGTAAGACTGATCGATCTGAAGAATCTTCGAGAGTTCAGAAATGATTTCCGGAACATCTTTAACGGCATAAGCCGCAAAGATGCAGTTCGTCACAACAGCGCCGCCCGCATTCTTATAACGAACAACTTCGGCGTCGAGCATGTCGGACTTGATTTGGTTCCAGAGCGAGCTGCGGCTTCCGCCTTCGGCAACCGTCAAACGCTGAAGGTCAACACCGGCAGAGCGGTAAAGATCGCAAATTTCCATGTAGTCAAAGCCGATGGATTCCAAAACGGAACGCCACATCACAGACTGATCATCATCAAGCGTCAAACCCAGGAAGCAGCCGCACTTCTTATTGTTGATATCCTGACCGCCGGTAAGGTACGGAAGGAACAAAACACCGTTGGAGCCCACCGGAACCTGGGCGGCGCGATCATTCAGATCGTTGTAGTAAACCGCGTCATTGGCCTTGTGGCAGACATTGTCTTTAAACCAGCGCAGAGCTAAGCCCCCGGTACGAATCGTGCCCCAGTAGAAATAAGTGTCAGGAAGCGATCCGGAATTAAAGATAAGGTTGTTGCCCTTCTTACTTAACTCAGGAATGATGCCCTTAGTCGAAACGCAGAACATCGCGCAGGTACCAGCAACGTCAACGCCTTTGCCTGCTTCATAGTTTCCGCAGCCGATCATGGACTGCATGGTGTCCCCGGCGCCGGCACAAATCGGTGTGCCTTCGGGTAAACCTGTTTTTTCTGACATCGCTTTTGTTAGGCCGCCAATAATGTCCCAAGGCTTGAGAATACGCGGCATGTATTTTTCGTTGATGCCGAGAATTTCGAGCTGTTCTTTGGACCATTCTTTCTTCATAACGTTGTAGCCCAAACCCCAGCCGGACATAGCGCCCCAGTCGATAAAGGCATCTTTGCCTTTTAAGCCGGCTAAGTGAGAAAGAATGTACGGAGCGTTGTGCATGAACTTAACGCCCTGCTGCTGGAATTTGGTGTTGTTTTTCAGGAACCAGCGGGCAAACATTGCTGGGAACATCGTGCAGGCTTCCGGATTTCCGGTTTCCTTAACCCAGATGTCCAAGTTCATGTCATTGATGAAACGTACGTCATCATCGGTACGTGTATCGAGGTAATTAATATAAGGGGTGATCGCGTCGCCCTCTTCGTTCACACCGGCGATACCGCAGATAATGCCGTCGCCCATAACAGCTCGCACGTCTTTGGGATCGTAGCCGAGCGCTTTAATGTCATCGACACAGCGTTTGATGCATCGAACCGTAATGTCCAAAAACTCATCCAGGTCCATTTCGACCCAGCCGGCATGCGGATAACGAAGAATCGTGGGCAGACTCTGTGAAGTGATGCTCTTGAGATTCTCGTCATAGACAGATACCTTAACGCTCTGAGTTCCCGCATCAAAGCCTAAGTAAAGTTTGGACATTACAGACTCCTTCTTATTAATTTCGTTTTCTAAATACGTCCGTCAGCGCGGCGGTCAATTCTTTCCAAAGCTTTCTGGCTCAGCGCGCCAGCGAAATCAAGATGACTCCTGTCATCATAGCAAGAACACCCGCCGTCTTTAAAGGCGTAACCTTTTCATGAAGGGCTTTTGCTCCGATAAATAAGGCAAGCATCATGGAAACCTCTCGGGTTGGTGCGACATATGCGAGCGGCGCGTAAAGCAAAGCGAACAAAACCAAGAGGTAAGCAGCCGGATGTGCAATACCGATGTAAAGTGCGTACTTCCAACGCTTTTTAATGTCTTCTTTAAAGCTTTTACGCCCCGATTCCTTGGAAAGAATCCCGGGGCCTAGAAGAAAGAGCCGAACCGCCATGCCGGGGACGTAATACATTAAAGGCGTCAATCCGATCAGCTGAATTGCAAATCCGTCCAAGCTCGAATACGAAGCAATAAACACGCCCGTCAACACACCCCAGAACAATCCTTCGGATAATGAACTCTTGAGCTGCTTGTCTTTACCCGGCATTGCGAGCAGCACAATACCCAACAGAACGCAGACAATTCCGGCAAACCCCAGCGGTGCAAGCTTTTCTTCAAAAAGAAAAACCGCCACTAAAACCGTAAACGCGGGGCCCGTGCCTCTGGCGGTCGGATAAACGACGGAATAATCCGCCTTTCGATAACCAGTTTGGAGAACAATCGTATAAATGACATGAAGCACTGCGCTGAGAATAATCAGCAGCCAAAGTTCAAGCGGAAGAGACAAAAGCCTTTTGAAATCCACTAAATACAGCAAAGGCATGTAAATCAAAAAGGCAAAGGTCTCGTAAAGCAAGACAAAAGACGAACCTCCTCCGCTCTTCTTAGAAACGAAGTTCCAAGAAGCATGCAGTACGGCCGCGAAGAGAACCAGCGCCAGTGCTATAGCATTCATTTGACGTATTCGATAGGATCTTTAACACCATTGGCTTCAAAAGCGGCTTTACGATCAATGCAGGTGCCGCATTCTCCGCAGGCCTTCTCGCCGCCGTCATAGCAAGACCAAGTCAGCTCATAAGGAACTTTTAACTCCAGGCCCTTAGCAACGACCTGTGCTTTGTTCCAGCAGTTCAGTGGCGCACGAAGTGAAACCAAACCGTAAGTTCCGATATTGATTGCCTGATCCATTGCATTATTAAAGCCTACGGAGCAGTCGGCATAAGCGTTGCCTGCTGCATCATCAGCATGGGCCCCGATCCAGATTTCGCATTTTTCTTCCGGGAACAAGGATTGAGCCAGTGCCGCTCCGGCTGAAAGCATTAAGCCGTTTCTAAAAGGAACGTACGTCGAAACCTTGCCCTCTCCGCTTTTAGAGATCTGTTCGGCATAACTTTCATGGACGGGCTTTTCCGTGCTAGTAGATAACAGGGAGCAGTTGCTGAAAGAAAAGATCTGAGTCAGGTTAAAAACAACGTGTCTGACACCGTAATAATCTGCGACCTTCTGAGCGCTTTCTAACTCTTTGCAATGTCTCTGACCGTATTCAAAGGACAGAGTAACGACGTTTTCTTTGCCTAATTCATGGACGGCCATGGCAAGACAAGTCGTGCTGTCGACACCGCCGCTGCTGAGAACAATGGCTTTCACCGTTTTTCCTCGACTAACTATTAATGAGTGTTTGGTATTTTAATCAGCGGCTCTGCAAAATTCCCGCTGCCAAAAGAACTCAGTCCGCCTCTGGGACGGACTGAATTGACCTCTTCTTAGTTTGAACTACTTGATTTTGAATTGGATTTCAGCGGGGAATCCTTTCACCAAGTCACCGGCCTTTACGCCTCTGAAAGCGTTTTCTTTATCGACACCGGCTTTGATCGCTTTTTCAATCAAAGCCTTATTATCAACTTCCGGTGTCTTGCACATTGCCGTGTTGACCTTAAAAGCCGCGTCCCCGGCAATCGCATTCACCGTAGCACCGCCCTTAAAGTCGGTAATGACGGCACATGGAAGCGCTTTTTCAAGTTCAAGAACTGCTCGGCTTCCGGCGTGAACGGCATTCGTGTTGCCGTAACTTCCGTTGGAATGGCCGCCGGGGCCAGTAATGAAAACTTCATAAGTTGCGGCAGAAACCGCTGATGCTGCAAAGGCGCAAACTAACGCTGCTAATAATTTATTCATGTCTGCCCCCTTATTTGTACAGCTCTTCAGTCGTGCGATTGCCTTTGGGAGAAACCAACGGCGGAACAACCTTTCCGTCGGAAGTATGGTATCCGGCAGCCATAAGTCCCATCAGAATCATTCGATAAACGCGTTTGCCTTCGTCCTGGCCGTTTCCGGGAATGCCCCATTCATACCAAGCATGTCCGCCGCCACCGCCTGCATTCGTACCAACGTTGAAGTTAACCGTCGGAACGCCAACCGCTGCAGGAACGTTGTCGTTGAGCGATGCCGCTCGCTCGTTCAGTTTTTCACGAATATCAATGCCGGCTGTGCGGGCAGACTGCCAGAATGCCTGCATAGCAGGATCGTCGTAATTCTTGCGTTTATGGGCGGGACGATCGCCGAACCAAACCAATTCCATCTTCACGGCTTTGGCGTCTCCGTCTTTCAGACCATATTTGGCGTTTTCCTGCTGGAGTGCCTTTGCGAAAGCAGGTTCAATCTTGCTACGAATATCTTTCAGCGGTCCGGGTGTCGGACTTCTCATATCGACGAGAAGTGTGCACTCTTTGCTTCGTTCACCTTCCGGCGCCGGTGTGCAGGAACCAACACCTACGGTGTAAGTCGTTCTTTCTGCTTTTTTATCCAGATCGTAGGGAGTTTTCAGATTGGAAATCATTTCAATGGCACGGTTCATAGCCATTAAAGCGGAAGGCTGGTTTGCGCCGACCTTCACTCCGGCAGGTTCCGAGTATTTAATTTCGAAACGGTAAGAACCCAAGTAGTTAACCGTTCCGGAACCGGGAGATGTACTGTCAGCGCCGAAGTTAGCAACGAAGTTCAGAGCATTGTTGCCTTTGCCGGTGTCTTGGTTATAACCGTAAAGCTGCTTCATGCCGCAAAGGTTGCCTTTGCCCTCTTCACCGGTCGTACCGCAAATCCAGATGTCATAAACCGGCTTGATCTTATATTTGTTGAGCATGTAAGCGGCTTGCATGACAGCTGCCGTGTTAATCATCGCGTCGTTATAACCAGGAACATAAATTCTCAGAGCGCCGCGACCCAAAGCGTCTTCATAGTCGTTATAACGCTGATAGGCTTTTTTGTAATTGGCGTCTTCAATAATCTTTCCGTCTTTATCGAAGTGGAGTTCATCTGGCAAAGCGGCAAGTTCTGCCTTTGTCTTAACCAATGCGTCAGAAGCTTTCTGAAGCTTAACCGGCACGAAGGGAGCTGAAGCCGGCGGCAGTTCCGCAGGATTCACTGTGTCAATGTGACCTTCTAAGAGGACCTTAGGAAACTGGCCTTTGTAAGACTGAGCATCTTTTTGCTGGGAATAAGTGCCGGGAATTCTGACGCAGGCGTTATATACAGGCAGACCGTCAACCTTCTGAAGTCCAGCACCCTTGATGATGCCGTCGATACGCGTCATTACCTGCGCGGGAGAGAAGCCCCATTCTTCGGTGAAACGACGCATCAGTTCCTGCTGACGGCGCATTTCTGATCGGGACGGAGATGCAATTCGGACGATTTCCATTTGAGTATTGAATCGCCACTTTTGTCCTTGAGGACTCGTGAGCTCTGCCAACATTTTCTGCATCGGAGCATCGGCGTTAATCATGTCAGCAGCTTTTTTTGCTTCAGTACTGACTGTCGGAGCCGCAGCTATAGCTGACAAGGAAACGGCCGACATGACGGTGAGTAAAGAGAGTGTTCGAATGCGCATATTTCTCCTCAGTTTGGTTTTTAGTTTTTCTTTCATTTTACCCCTCAGAGTTTTCCTGGTGTTCAATTTTTCTTTACTTTACTTGAGATTCTTGAGTTTTCTCTAAGTTTTGCTTTGCGTTTTTTCTTTCAGCGCAAACAGTATCCGCACATGAAGTTCTTGCCTTCCAGACAAGCCGCAAAAATAGACAAACCGCTTCTTTTGAATCGTTCTAATATTAATAAGTTATATCCGCAAAACTTTTTAGCGAATAAGGAGAAAGAAGTGAGCGATTGTTGTACTGGTTCCTGCGGCTGCGGCAAAGTGATTAATGCGCCTGTTGTTACACCCGTTATTGGGTCCAAACGGGTTGAACCCGGAAAATACAAAGGATCTGCGGCGAAAGTTTTCTTCTCGCCGATCATTGACGCTGAGCACCTCATCAAACTCTATAACTTAGTGAACAGCGAAATTTACGGCAAAGTTGCGATCAAACTGCACACCGGTGAAAAACACGGTCCGAATATCCTTCCTCGTGATTTAGTCCAAGCCCTTCAGGCGACGATTCCAAACAGCAACATCGTCGAAACAAATACACTTTACGAAGGCGACCGCTACACAACGGAAAGCCACCAAGAGACCATCAAGGTTAACGGCTGGACGTTCTGCCCGGTCGACATCATGGACGAGGACGGTTCCGTCAACCTGCCTGTAACCGGCGGCTTCCATCTGAAAGAAGTTGCTATGGGAAAGAACATCGTCAACTACGATTCCATGCTGGTTCTGACTCACTTTAAGGGTCATGCTATGGGTGGTTTCGGAGGCTCGATGAAGAATATCGCCATTGGCTGCGCTTCCGGCCAGGTTGGTAAACGCCAGGTCCATGGCATCGAAGGCGAACCTCCTGCCGATTGGAATGCATGGCCGGCCAAGGAAAAGCTAATGGAATTGATGGCTGACTCGGCTAAAGCCACGATTGACCATTTCGGCAAGAGAATTACTTACATTAACGTCATGCGCAACATGTCTGTTGACTGCGACTGCGCTGGCCTTTCCGCTGCTAAACCGACGATTGCCGATATCGGTATTTTGGCTTCTACCGACCTCCTCGCTATTGATCAGGCTTGTGTCGACTTGGTTTACTCTCACCATGGAGACAATCGTGATCTAGTTGAAAGAATGGAATCCCGTCACGGCCTGCGCCAGCTGACCGCAATGGCAGAGCATAAGATGGGCAACACCCAGTACGAATTGATCGAAATCGACTAATTTCCTTCAATGCTGTATGAGGGCTCCGATCTACGGAGCCTTCGTCGTCTCAGGCGGAAAATGACAATCGGTACTTGGTGTGTTTTTTCTCAATGGTTTGTGAAAACCATTTGGATGCATCGCCCCAGGATTTATAGCTAGCCCCCGAAATTTAAGACCGTGATCAGTTAAGATAAAGAAAATTAATCCTGAAGGACTAATTAAGGCTTTAACGGAAGAATATTAAGAATGCTTGCACCGGTTCGTATGATTGTGACTTACCCTCTTTACATGGCAATGGAAAGAGCTATTTTTCATTCTCAGACTTTTGAGAAAACCTGGTCAGGCCTTCGTCCGAAACTTGAAAAAGGCGTTGAACTCATCGCGCAGGAAGTTCACCCTCAGTGCCGCAACTTCATCCGCCGTTATGTCTATCAGGAACCCGCGACCCGCAGAATTTGTTCCGAATGCTTCGAAGAGATGTTCAATAATGAAGTCATGTCTCTTCTCGGCTTAGTCAAAAATGTCCGTAAAGACATTCGCGGCCGCCAAAAGCAAATCCTCGAATGGGAAAAAGATTTAATCGCGGCTCCGAAAAAGACCTGGAACATTCTTAACAGTACACAAAGCAATTTAAAGGACAAGATCAGCCGCTACAAAAGCAAGATCGAATACGACGAAAAACAAATCGTTGTGCTTTTGGATAAAGCGCTGGATTCTTTGAAGGCACGCGGCGTTCGCATCGATCGCGAGCAGCTGGAAAGCCTGATTGAATCGGCCGAAGGCGAGGACCTTGCCGCCATTCTTTCTGTAGCTGACTGCGTGGGTCAGGTGTTAAAGCGTTTGGAGTCTCAGCTTGCTGAGTCGAACCCGACTCCGGAACTCTCTAAAACTTACGCAGGTTTTTACATGATGTGCAACCGCCTCTATTTAGAAGCGGTAAATCGAGCTTTGTATCAAATCGGCAAGGTTTACATGAAGCGCGTTGCAGGAATCGAAAAAGAAGCCTTTAAGCAAATCAACACAGCAGAAGAAAAACTCACTTCTCCTAATCTTTCTGAAGCTGCGCGCGCCACGCTTAAAAACAACGTCAAGATCAACCATGAGATTCTTGAAGTCGTTAAGTTCTACACACGTCATTTAAACAAGCGCACAAAAGAACTCTTAGAGATCCGTGAAAAAGCCGCTTTGAATTTCGAAATTTCTTTGAATACCTTCATGACGATGAAGATCGGCGCAGATTTAGCCGACTGCGTCTCGAATGCAGAAAAAGATATCTCCAAGATCTTTGCTTTCGAGCCGCCTGCTCTTTCCGCCCTTTATGATGTCGGATTCAAAGAACAGTTCAGAGCTGTTACAAGACAAATCCGGAACGAGTAATAAGAAAACCGGAGCCTAAACGGAATCCGGTTTTTACTTTTGGAGGCCCTTCAGGAATTTCTTCGAAGAGCTTTAATTTTGATTAGCCTAACTGGATCTTCTTCCACACATGACGGATGGAAGGAACGGCAGGCGTCTTGCTTCGATCGTCGTAAGAAGTATGGAGCAGCTGATGAGCTTTGTGAGAATTCGGCTCTCCCAAGAACTCGTCATAAAGCTCTTTGACCATCGGATTGTTGTGAGACTGACGAACCGGACTGTTTTCGTCGGCGCGTTCCAGAACTTCGAAGCGCTTCGAAGTAGCGTTCAAATAGTTTCCTCTGAAACGAATCGTGCCGCCGCCGTTGACGCATCCGCCCGGACAAGTCATCACTTCGATAAAGTTATAGTCGCAGGTTCCCGCGGCCACTTCATCACAAATCTTGTTGGCGTTGGCTAGACCGTAAACGACTGCGATTTTCAGCTTCACGCCGCCTTCGTCCATATCCGCTTCTTTATAAACATGCGGGTGGTTGGAGGGCTTAAAGGGAACGTTGTTCCCCTCTTTTCCGGTGAGGACATGGTAAAGCGTTCTTGAAGCCGCTTCTGCCACACCGCCGCTCTTCCCGAAAATCACACCGGCGCCCGAACCTCGGCTCATAAAGGGTGTATCAAATTCACCGTCTTCGATCTCTTTCAGATCTATCCCACGGCTCTTAAAGAGTCTTGCCAATTCGCGGACGGTTAAAACCAGATCCGTGTCCGGCACGCCGTCTTTGGCCAACTGTGGGCGTCCTGCCTCGATCTTCTTTGCTGTGCACGGCATGATGGAAATCACACGGATCTTTGAAGGCTCGGCGCCGATTTTTTCCGGCAGCCACGTCTTGGCAAGAGAACTGAGCACAGCCTGCGGAGAGCGAGTGGTGGAAAGATGGTCCAGCATTTCAGGACGATGCTGTTCAACAAAACTAACCCAGCCGGGGCAGCAGGAAGTAAACATCGGCATCACTGAGTGCTTATCTTTGATTCGATTAAGCAGCTCGGTACCTTCTTCCATGATCACAACATCAGCTGAGAAGTTGGTATCAAGAACATAGTTGGCACCCATCATCTTCAGCCCGGCAATGATGCGTTTTTCAACATTAGTTCCGGAAAGCGTTCCGAATGCATCGCCCAATGTTGCGCGGACAGAGGGCGCAAACTGAACTACGGAAATAACACTTTCGTCTTCAAGAATTTCGCGGGCCTTATCCACATTATCCGTTGACATTAAAGCCCCCGTAGGACAGACCATAATGCACTGTCCGCAGCGAACACATTTAGTGGAATCCACCCAATCTTTGGTGCCGTTCAGGCATACACGGGCTTTCGTTCCGATTTCATCAATACGAAGCGCTCCGATGCCTTGGATCTTATTGCACACCTCCACACAGCGCATACAGCGGACGCACTTATTAACATCGAGCTCGATCGCCGGATCGGTATGGTCAACCTTTCGTTCAGCAATAAATTTGCCCGTGAAAGGCGCCTTCTGGACTCCTAAGTTGCGAGCCAGCTGAAGAAGTTCACAATTACCGTAACGACCGCAGGTCACACAATCCATGTCGTGGTCTGCGAAGATCAAAGCCACCTGAGTTCGCTGCATTTTTTTGACCTGAGAGGAAATGGTGTCAACTTCCATTCCGTCTTCCAAAGGTGTCTTGCAGCTGGTGAGCGTAAGTTCCTGACCGTCGGCCCTTTTTACACGGACGATACAAACTGCACACGTCCCCGGTGTGTGACAGAGCGGCTTAAAAGCACAAAGCGTCGGGATAAAGAACCCCATTTGTCTGGCCGCTTCTAAAATTGTAATTTCTTGATCAAAATCAAAAGGTTTGTTGTTGATATAGGCTCTCATTTCTATTCTCCTTTTTCTTATTGAGCCTTTTGGTTAAATCCGGGAATCGGCAGCTGGGTAACAACGCCGAAGAGCCGGTAGCAGCGCATGCATCGTTCCGCTTCTTTCTTAGCTTCTTCCGGAGTTAATCCGAGTTCGACTTCTTCAAAGTTATGGGCGCGAATTTCGGGCGCCAGTTCCGGCATCTGCTGACGATCCTGATGAATGGTCGGAAGAACGGGTTCAGTCTCCTCAAGAAGATTGCATTTCTTAATCATCTGAGTCATGCGTGATCGCGGTTCAAAACCGACGGAACCTCGGGTTAGATATTCATGAATAGATTCGGCAGCTGTTTGACCCTGAGCCATACCTCCGATCAGCGTGGTCGGTCCGGTGGCACAGTCTCCGCCCGCAAATACGCCGGGACGGCTTGTAGCCAATGATTCCGTCACGGAAATGTTGCCGCGCTTATCAAACAGAATATTGTCTTTCTGTTCAAAAATACTTTGATCAATTCGCTGTCCGATAGCACTGATGACATTGGAGCAAGGAATGACAAATTCCGTACCCGGAATCTCGATAAGCTTTCTTCTGCCGTTGGCTTCAGGCGCGCCTTCGCGAAGTTTGATGCAGCGAAGTCCGGTAACTTTACCGTTTTCGAGCACCAGTTCTTTTTGAGCTGTCAGGAAATGGAATTCGATGCCCTCTTCTTTAGCCGCCTTGATTTCCAAAGGATCTGCCGGAGCTTGAGCTTCAGTTCTTCGATATATGACATGAACTTTGCCGTCGGTCATACGCACAGCAGAGCGAGAACAGTCCATTGCAACGTTGCCGCCGCCGACAACCACAAAGTCTCCGGAGAAGGAAGGAGCCTCACCTTCTACGACGCCGCGTTCAACCTGAAGAAGAAAATCCAAGCCGTTGTAATAGCCTTCAATTTGTTCATTGTCCTCGGGGAATCCAAGCTTCATACCCTTGGCACAGCCGACCCCTATAAACACAGCATTAAATCCCTCGTTAAAAAGGTCATCCAATGTGAAGTCTTTCCCTAAACGCCTGCCGTAATGAAATTTACCACCCAGCTGCTCAATCGTATTGGCTTCAGCCAATAGAATATCTTTCGGCAGACGATACTGAGGAATACCGACTAAAGCCATCCCCCCGGCCTTTCGCTGTGCCTCAAACACTTCAACTTTGTAGCCTTTCAGCAGCAAATGATATGCGCATGTGAGTCCGGAGGGACCGGCGCCGATAATTGCGATTCTGGGAGAGAATTCGCTCGGTTCTGCAGCGGCACCTTCGAACATTTTGTCAACGGTGTACCCCAATGAGTCAGCGCAATAACGCTTCAGATTCTTGATGTCGACAGCTCCCTCCAGACGATTTCGTCTGCAAGCCTTTTCGCAAAGACGGACGCAGACTCGTCCGCAGGAGCCGACTAACGGGTAGTGACGAAGAACTACACCCGTGGCGTAATCCGTACGTCCTGCCTTTATGTAATCAATATAACGAGGCACGTTGACGTGCGCCGGGCAGGCTTCAATGCAGGGAGCCGTCATTACTTCATAGCCGCCCCATGGCATATCAGGAAGCGGAACGAGTTTTAGATCTCCGGGAAAAGCTTTGATCGCTTCAATTAAAGCTACCGGCGAAGTCTGACCCACCCCACAGAAACTCGTATTTCTCATCATGCGGGCGATATCGAGAAGATTTTCCCAATTAATCGGGTCTCCTCTCAATGCTTTTTCCAGCGCCTGAGAAATGATGATTGAGCCGCTTCGGCAAGGAGTACATTTACCGCAGGAATTGTCTTTTACCGTTGAATAATATTTATTCATGGCAAAAAGCAGGTTTGCATGCGGGTGGAAAACTAAGAATCCCCGATGCGAGATAAATGTCATAACGGGGTTGCCGTTATTGAACTGCAGAAGATTTTTAAGATCCAGACCCTCAGGTTCTTTGTAATCAGCAGTGCCGCGGTTGTCATAGACGACACCGTCCCACACGCCATAATGAAGCCGCATATTCTTTTCCTTGTTTTGAGAGCAATTGTTTTATCGTAATGAATTCCATTTTAGGCGAGCCACGCCCTCATTTTTACATTTCAACATTTTTTACATGTTGTGAGCTGTCGAAGTTCCTCCCTCGTCCATTTCTTATTTATTGACTACGAATAGATGTACTACTTTGAGAAGATCACTGCAAAGATTTTCAGAATTGATCATTAGAATCTATTTGAAGTGAGGAGTTTTATGAAAGTCGGATTAGCACTTGGAAGCGGTTCAGCCCGCGGTTTTTCCCACATTGGCATTATTGATTGTTTGCTGGACCAGGGAATTGTTCCGGATGTTGTTGCAGGTACATCAATCGGAGCGATAGTGGGCGCCTGTTATGTCAGCGGACATTTAGAACGACTGCGTAAACAAGCCCTTGCTATTAACCGCTTAAATTGGACGACGTTTTTTAATCCGAGCTTTTCTATTGACGGGTGGATCAATTTGCATCAAATGCAGATGTTCCTCGTAAAGAGCGGCGTAGAACGGAAACAAAAATGCATTGAAGATTTAAAAAACCCTTTTGGAACCGTGACCTGTGATCTTATGAGCGGCAAAGAAATCTGGATTACAAAAGGTCCGGTTTTTGACTCCGTTTGGCCTTCAATGGCCATGCCGGGCGTCTTTCCGCCTGTTGAGGGACCTGAAGGCCGGTGGTATATCGACGGCGGCATCGTTAACCCAGTTCCTGTCTCTTTATGCCGGGCTCTGGGAGCCGATGTTGTGATCGCGGTAAACCTTAATAACGACCTCCTGAGGCGGGTTGAAATTGAAAAACAGTCAAAAGGCTCCAACAGAAAAAAAACGAGCGAAGTCGCAAAAATTTTTGCCAAGGCCAAAAATCTGATTCCGTCGATCAAAAAGGAGGCTGAGTCCGATAAACCTAAACCCCCGGATTTCTTTGAGACGATTTCCCGCTCTATTAATATTGCTCAGGACCGTATTACTAAAACCCGTCTCGCCGGCGATCCTCCCGAGATCATCCTTTGTCCGAAAGTCACCGACATAGGCTTATTAGAAACTTACCGTGCCGAAGAGGCTATTCGAGCCGGGTATAAATGCTGCGAAGCAAATATCGCTGCAATCAAGGACGCTATCGGTCACTAAAACGATACGTCTTAAGCCTTTTTGATATTGGCGGCGAGGGAAAGCATACCCACCAAAACCGAGCCGCCGATAATATTTCCGATCGTTACAGGGATCAGGTTGCCGACGGCAAAAGAATAGAAATCTGCTTTGAGCGCTGCCGCCTTCCCTGCTTCTGCTAACGCGATGTAGCGAGGATCGGTTCCTGTCAGGATTCCGAGCGGGATAAAGAACATATTGGCAATGCAGTGCTCCATGCCTAAAGCAACGAAAGCCATCGTCGGAAACCAAAGGGCTGCGATCTTACCGATCGTTTCCGTTGAGGCGGCTGCAGCAAATACAGCTAAGCAAACCAGCCAGTTGCACCCGATTCCGCGAAGAAGCGCCTCTGTAAAACCTAACGAACATTTGGCATTGGCTAAATTCACGACAGCGGCTGCCCAAGGCATCGTCCCGCCGGCACTCTCAAAAATCAGCCCTGAAAGATAAGCGATGAAGAAAGCAACAAAAATCGCACCGGCAAAATTACCGATCCAGGAAGTCGCCAACGTAAAGGCGGTCTGGCCGAAAGTAATCTTTTGCTTAGCTTGGGCGGTGGTCAGCGTCATACAGCTGCCGGTAAACAAATCAGCACCGCAAAGAACAACCAGCATAAGCCCAAGCGGGAACACTGCTCCGAAAATCAGCTTTGACATTCCACCCCACTGCTCCCAAGGAAGCGCGAGTCCGATACGAATTGCGAGAAAACCGCCGATCGCAATATACATACCGGCGAGAAGTGTGTTCGCGGCACGGGCAATCCAGCATTGATTGGCTTTGGAGAGACCCATGCTCACAGTGGCATTCAGGATTTCTTGTGAAGTAAGTGTAGCCATAATCTATGGAAAAAAGAGGTCGGAAATTGAGCGAAATTCTAAGTGAAAATTTTCGCCTTTTTGAAAAAGCCGAATGACTAAAAAGAGACCTTTAGTCGGTGCTTTCCTCTAAATTCCCGTACACTTATATCAAGTATGTTTCATTAAGAAAATAATTATGAAAAAAATTCAATTGGCTGCCTTCATTGCTGCTGCCGGCCTGATGCTCGGATCAGCTTACGCGGCTGGTCTCGACGCACCGGTTCCCCCTTCTTTCAACGATGCTCCCGACAATATTCAAAGACCGTCCAAGAGCGGTGAAACGATTGAGGAAAAAGTCACTGATTTAAACCAGAAAAACCCGGATATTGTTAATTCCAAAGCCGGTAAGAAAGACACCAAGGCTGAGGAAGCTCAATCTAAGAAAGACTTAAAAGCTGCTCAAAAGCGTTCTAAAGATCCTTCCTTGTGGCCAAAGACTAAAATTGAAGAGACCGTTGACAATCACAATCAGGTCACTGAAGTGAAAGTCACTCCAATGTCCACTCAGGTTCCTTATGTCATGACGCGTGAGGCTCCGAGCAATAAAACCGGCGGAAGCGGTCCCGGTACAGGAAGCGACAATACGATGAGCATTCCAAAATTCATTAATTTCGGCTTCTAAGCAGAGGATCAAAGCACAAAATGGCAGTATTTACTGAGGTTTCTAATACCCAGCTCGATGAGCTTTTGTCTCATTACGACATCGGTCAGGCTCGTTCCCTAAAAGGTATAGCCAGCGGTATTGAAAACAGTAATTTTTACTTGGACACCGACAAAGGTAAGTACGTCCTTACCATTTTCGAACGTCTGAACAAAGATCAGCTTCCGTACTATCTTGAACTGACCAGTCATCTCGGTAAAAAATGCCTTGCAGTAAGTTATCCCATTCCGCGCAAAGATGGCGGCTTGCTTTCCGAAATCAACGGCAAGCCATGCTCCATTGCTCCCTGCCTCAGCGGAACTTACGTAGAAAAACCTTCTGCCAAGGCTTGCCGTGAAATGGGAGAGATGCTGGCCAAGATGCATAACGCCGTTGAGGACTTTCCGCTTTCGCAGGAAAACACCAAAGGCTCGGCATTTTGGCTCTCCTCCATGCCGCTGCTTAAACCTTACATTCCCGATCGTCTGTACCAGATGCTCGAAGAAGAAGTCACGCGTCAGCTGGAGCTTCAAAAATCCCCGGAATATCAAGCCCTTCCGGCCGGTGCCGTCCACGCCGACTTGTTCCGCAATAATGCTTTGATCAACAAGAACGGCGATGACGAATCTTTGGCAGGCGTCATTGACTTTTATTTTGCGTGCAACGCACCGTTTCTCTATGACCTCGCTGTCACGTTAAATGACTGGACGATTGACTTAGAGACCGGAGAATTCGAACCCGAACGCGCTCAAGCCATGCTTGAGGGTTACAACAGCGTTCGTCCTTTAACCGAAGAAGATCACAAGCTCTGGCAGGATATCCTGTCTGCGGCAGCTCTTCGGTTTTGGGTTTCCCGACTTTACGATTACTATATGCCGAGACCTGCGTCGCTTCTCACCCCGCATGATCCGGCGCATTTCGAACGTATTCTTAAACTTCGCCGCGAATCCGCGCCTGAAGATTTACCTTGGATCTAAAACTTACCTTTTATGGAAAATTATCACCTTCCTTTTAAAACGGGAATGGACTGGCTGCGAGGCGCATGTGTTGTTGTCAAACGTGCGCCCGCAACTGTTTTCGGCATTCTCGGCTGTTACGTTCTGGCTTTATTCATCGCCAACCTGCCGTCTGAACTTCTCGGCTTGTCCTGGCTCGGCGCGATCCTGAGCTCTCTGGTGACACCTTTCGGAGCCTTGGCTTTTGCCGCCTGCGGCAGAGAGCTGGCCAGAGGCTCCCGTCCGACACTCTTCTCCTGCTTCGGTGAAGGCTGGAACGACATGGAGACACGCAACAAGCTGATTTTATTGGGCCTGATTTACGGACTTTGCGTCATCGTTATCGGCTTGATCGTCAGCTTGCTCACTTCCGGAGACATCGCTCAATGGAAAAATGTCCAAGGCCAGATTGATCCGCAGAGCGTGCTCAGCCATATTCCTTGGCTGGGCTTCATCGTAGGCGCCGTCCTCTACGCCATGCTGCTGGGCATCACATGCTTCTCTCCGATGCTGATTGCCTGGAAAAAACAACCCATCGGCAAAGCTTTCTTCTTTAGCCTCGTGGTTTGTTTCAGAAACATCGGTGCGATTGTCTGCCTCGGCCTGCTGCTCTTCCTGCTGGCTTCCGGCGGCGCAGTTGCCTTCGGCGCTTTAGGCGATTTAGGCCAGATCTTGGTCATCTTGTGGGCACTTTTTGTCACAGGACTTTCCTACAGCGCTCTTTATCCGATGTGGCGTTCGATATTCGAGTCTGAAGTTCCGCCGCTTCGTTAATGATTCGTTGCACATTCCCGGGCCTGCATCTGCAGGCCCTTTTGCTTCTCGATTAAGCTATCGAAAACAAGAAATCTTTTGGAGTTGAAATGCGTAACTTAATTCTTTGTCTTGCTCTCGGCGCTGTCGCCTCTTCCGCTTTTGCGCTGACTAATGAAGATTTGGCTGCCAATACTTGGATGCCGCTCGAAGAACAAACTGAGTCTTCCTGCGAACTTCCGGCCATGATTGATTTTCATAAAGACGGTACGCTTTCCTCCGAGCCCGGATGCAACAACATGTCCGGCCGCTACAAAATCGGTGAAGACGGAAAGATTGATTTCTCCGAAATGGCCATGACCCAGAGAATGTGCGCTAAGGAGTACATGGACCAGGAAATGCGTTTCACCACCATGCTGAATGCAACACACTACATCAAGAAAGATGACAAGCAGCTGATCCTTCTTGACGGAGACAAGAAAGAAGTCGGTCGTCTGGTTCCCGAAAAAGCCAAAGCCTGCAACTAATTCATGACCAGGCGCTTTGAGCGCTGTCAACTAAAAACGCTCGGTTGTCCGAGCGTTTTTTGTTAGTGGCTAACTAGCATACTATCCGAATTTTACGATCCTTGTAGAAGCAGCTTGGTTACTATTTAAACCTTGGATCGTTCGGATTACGCTAGAAGGGTTTAAAGAGCCGAATTTTCTTTTATTATTTTTTGCACTCCCTTTCATACCAACTCTCGATGTTTGCAGGCATTTGAGGTTCTTTGAAACCAGGAGTCTTTCTCCATTCAGCAAAATCCTTCTCAATGGAATTGCATTTTTCTTTTATGAAAGTGTCTCTCTGAGGTAAGTCCAAGAGCGCCAATGCTTTTTCTTTAGTATCAAATTCGGGGACTTGGTAGTTAGTTACTCCGTGTTTAACCAAGATATCCTTCAAAAGCAATCTTGCTTTTTGTGCAGAGTCATTAGCGCGCGCAAATCCGGCAAAAGTTTCATCAGGATTATGCATATAAGCAGCACGAGCTAACGAATTCCAATACCAATAAGATGATCGGATTTCTGCCAGTACAGGTTTCATTTCCTCTTGAGAAGCTCCGACTTCCCAAGCTTTCTTTGCTTCGAGGTGTGCAGCGGCCAAGTTATTCATTGAATTAACTCGAAGTGTCTCGGCTCTTTGTTTTCTTTCTTTTACAATAGCGGCCATAGTCTCGGCTTTTGTGCCATGGCACTGCCCACAGGTTGACTGCACATTGTTCAGAGGATTTCCGATCTTGTGATCAGTTAGTTTTATTCCTTTTTCCGTTACCTTTGGCATATGGCAACTTGTACATTGAACGCCGTTTTTGCCATGAACACCGGTTTTAAAAACCTCGAAATCAGGATGGATACTCCAAATGATAGGTGTCTTAGACAAAGGATGGATCAAGTCAACATGAGGCTTATTATTTTCAAAATTCTTTCCGTCATTTAGATAAGCTTCTTGAGACGCCAAATCAAGTCCGTTTTTCCAAGCAGTAAACGAGTTAATTACTTTTGCATTGGGATTATCCGGAAGTGCTTCCGTGTCCGTTTTCGTGTAGCCCTCGTAATGGCACTGAGCGCAAATTAAAGAAAAGCGGTCATTACCGGCTTTCTCAAAGACCGGTTTGCCTGCTTTCACAAGCATTTTATTTAACCACGTAGGCTGCACTCTGAGCTGCATTGTCTTCGGGTCATGGCAGTTTATACAACCGACAGGATGAAAACCATCTTTTCCATATTTGGACCATTTGCTTGATAAAAGAACCTTTTCTCCGTCTTTATCTTGAATCGCTGCTGAAAGCGTGCTGTGACAAACTAAACAACGAGCGCTTGTGTTGTCATTTTTGCCACCAGACGGGATTCCAGAATCCTGCATCGTTGCAAAATCTAAATACGAATAGTAGTGGCCTCTAAGTTTGAGGAGGCGCGGACCTGCAGGCCCACCTGTTCCGGCCCTTAGAATAGCCAAGGCTGGATAAGCTTCGATCATATCGCCCGTTACGGTATCTGCCTTCGAGGCCGTCCATCTCTCGTATTGAAAAGGATACTTATCTTTAAAGTTACTGCTGTCCGCGCTTGCTAAATCAGCATCCTGTGCTGAAACAGTAGTAATTGCTGCTCCTAATGCTGCACACAACAAAAAAGAGGTAATGGGTTTCATATTCTGCTCCTTGGGTAAAGAGAATTTCATTCTGCGTTCTTTTTTTATTACAATTTGACGATATAACAACTAGGTTCTGTCATATGAACAAATTAAATTCTCTTTGTTCAAAAGCAAATAATTTAACTGCCTGGAAGCTTCTTTTAAAATTGAAACAGAGCTCTCTTAAAGAAGCTTCTGAATACTTTGGACTGGATAACGCTCAGAGTTCAAGAATCATTTCAAGCTTAGAAAAAGAACTGGATTATGAACTTCTTGATCGGAGTCATAAACCTTATCGGCTAAATGAAAATTTCAGAATTTTGGAAAAAAATTTAGCTTTAATGGTTGAAGCTCATGAAAAAATTTTAAAAATCACTCAAAAAGAAGAAGCTCAAACGCAATGGCTAACATTTTCTTTACCAGCCAACATGGGAAGGATTTCAATTCTCAACTCTCTCTTATCCCTAGAAAAAGAAATCGTCGATCTGCGCTTCATGATTTTTACCGATAAAACTATAGAAGACCTAGAGGACGGAAAGGTCGACATAGCAATCCTCCCCTATAAACCCGAGAAAGAAAGCGTTTACGCCAGACCTTTGAAAAGAAATTGGTCATTTCTCACCGCCACTCCCGTTTATTTAAAAAAACATGGCATTCCAAAAACAGTCAAGGAGTTGTCAAGACATCGCCTTTTACTGCGGCCACCCTTGAGACCACAAGAACGCACCCATCTTGAACTGAAGAAAGGACGCACCGAGGCCGTTCTAGATATTGCAAGCTCCGCTTTTTTCGCTGATGCAATATCTTGCCGGGAATTAATGCTGGATAACTTTGGAATTGCCGTGGACTTAGATGGCGCATTTATTACCCGAGAGTTGAGTGATGGCCTTGCAGTTCCTGTGCTCCCAGGCTGGCACCGGGATGTGTGGGATAACCATATTTGTTGCAGCAAAAACGATTCTGAAAATCCTGTCATCCGCTTAGTTATGAAGCGTGTCGAACAAAACTTCTACAAATCCTTCACAGAAAATTGGAAATTTTGGTATAAACAGTTCAAGTTAGAAAATCCGGAAATTTACTAAGAAAAATTAAGTAGTTAAGGTCAGAGAAGGTTTTTAGTATCCAAAGATGAGAAAGAAAATTCTCAGTATTCAAGCGAAAAATTTCTCTCTTATGACTCACCGATCCTGATGCGCAGATTCCTATCCTTTTAATGAGCTGCTTCCCAGTTGTCTCCGACCCCGACTTCAGCGATCAGAGGAACATGGAGCTCTGTGACTGAATCCATGATCTTCGGAAGATTTTCTTTGACCAGATCAACTTCGTCTTCCGGCACTTCCATGATCAGTTCGTCATGAATCTGAAGAATCAATTTACTCTTGAGGCCTTTTTCTTCGATCCACTTTTGGACTGCAATCATCGAGAGCTTGATCAAGTCTGCAGCTGTGCCCTGCATCGGCGCGTTAATCGCAGCTCTTTCTGCCGCGGCGCGACGAGCACCGCCCGCCTGGATCTCCGGGAGCCACAGCCTTCTGCCGAAGGTTGTTTCGACGTAACCCTGGCGATCGGCTAAAGCTCTTGTCCTTTCCATGTAGTCATGAACGCCCGGAAAACGAGCAAAGAATTTGTTGATGTAATTCTTAGCCTCGTCTCTTCCGATGCCGAGGTTCTTTGCCAAACCGAACGGACTCATGCCGTACATCAAACCGAAGTTAATCACTTTGGCAATACGGCGGTCATTCGGTGTGACCTTGTCCCTTTCCTTTCCGAATACTTCCGCCGCTGTCGCACGGTGAATGTCCTCATTGTTCTTAAAGGCCTCAACCAAGCGCTTATCGGCTGACAAATGCGCCATGATGCGCAGTTCGATCTGAGAATAGTCAGCGCTGATCAATTTACAGCCGGATGCCGCGATGAATGCTTCGCGAACTTTGCGGCCTTCTTCGGTTCGAATCGGAATATTCTGAAGATTCGGATTGGTAGAAGACAGACGGCCCGTGACCGCGACGGCTTGTTCGAACGTCGTATGAACTCTTCCATCCTTAGGATCAACCATCTTCGGAAGTTTTTCCGTGTAAGTCGTCACGAGTTTTGTGATAGTACGGTACTCTAGAGCGATCTTGGCCAAAGGATAATTCTGTGCGAGTTCGGAAAGAACCTCTTCGCTGGTGGAATAGTTACCGGAGACTGTCTTCTTAGGCTTAGCTCCGTCAAGCACGACACCCATCTTGTCAAACAAGATTTCGCCGAGCTGTTTCGGGCTCGATAGTTTGAATTTCTCGCCTGCCGCTTCAAAAGCCTGCTCTTCTAATTTTTGAGCTTGGGCGTTGAGCTGCACTGTTTGCTGATCTAAGAGCTTGGTATCGATAAGAACGCCGTTTTGTTCCATTTTGAAGAGAACTTCAGACAACGGCATTTCAATATCGCGATAGATTTTCTCAAGCTTCGCATCATCAGACAAAGCTTTCTTAAAGAGACGGTTTAGGCGGCTGACAATAAAGACCCTTTCAGAAGCAAAATCCGCTGCCTGTTCAACGGGAACCTTGGAGAACGAGAGCTTTTTAGCTCCCTTTCCTAGGAGTTCCTCTTCCCCTCTGAGCTCATACTTGAGCCAGTTGGCTGCAAGCTTTTCAATCGTATGGGAACGATGCGCCTCTAAAACATAGCTTTCGAGCATTACGTCATCGGAAACACCTGCAAGATTAATGCCGACATTGGCAAAGACGTGCTTCATGTACTTGCTGTCATAGCCGCATTTAATCGGTTTCTTGTGTTCAAGCACCTTTCCGAAAATCTCTTTGAAAGTTCCGAGCGTGAGGCCTTGGGCCAAAAGAACGTCGTTATCAATCGGGACGTAACTGGTCTTGCCGTCCGTGGTTCCGAAAGCGACGCCCACAGGCACGTATTCCTGCTGGGAGGAACCATCAGATAAGACATAGAATTCAAAGCCGTCTTTAGTCACTAAGTCTTCCAAGTGAAGCGCCAGCTCTTTGGCTTTAGTCTCGTCCGTAACGATTTCAAGCGTTCTTTCCACTTCGGATTCTTGTTCCTGAGAGAACAAATCAAGAGTATCGCCTTCAATCGGCGCGGCTCCGACCGCAGCTCGCTTTTGAGCTGTTGTCGATGTTTCCAACGGCTTCACTTCGCCCGGTACATCGGTCTTCTTTAATTCTTTAGCCCAGCTTCTGAATTCCAGTTTGTTGTAGTAATCCAGAAGTTCTGTACGATTCGGCGTCTTTAACTTCAGAGACTCTAAAGAAGGAACTTCGGCAGATAAATCAGCATCGGTCTTAATCGTGACGAGCTGACGGGCAATCGGCAGGAAGCCCAAAGCCGAGCGAAGATTTTCTCCGATCTTGCCTTTTACTTTTTCGGCATTTTCGATCACGCCGTCCACGGAACCGAATTCAGTGATCCATTTAGCGGCGGTCTTTTCACCGCATTTCGGAACGCCCGGAACGTTATCGATCTTGTCTCCCATCAGAGCCAGGAAATCGATGATCTTTTCCGGAGGCACTCCGAACTTCTTCTCGACGCCTTCGCTGTTTAACCAGCTGTTGTCCTTACCCATTGTGTTAACGAGAAGGACGTTGTCATTCACGAGCTGAGCAAAGTCTTTGTCACCAGTGGCAATAACAACATTGAAGCCCTCCTCAACGGCTTTTTTTGTGAGCGTTCCGATAGTGTCATCCGCTTCAATTCCAGGAACCTGAAGGAACGGAATGCCTTCTTTTTGGACACCTTCAAAAATCAAGGGAATTTGCACGGAGAGATCTTCCGGCATAGGAGGACGATTGGCTTTGTAGTCAGGATAGATTTCCGAACGGAAAGTTTTGCCTTTCGGATCCACAACGCATGCGACGTAATCCGTGGGTACGTCCTTCATGAGCACTCTGAGCATGGAGAGGAAGCCGCGAATTGCATTCGTGGGTGTTCCAGTCGATGTCGATAAAGGAGGTAGCGCGTGATAAGCACGAAAAATGAAATTTGAACCGTCAATAAGAAGAAGCGTTTTTTTCAAGATAAGGTTCCTTTTTCCCTAACTACGGATGCACTGAACACAAATTAGAAGCGTACCAAAGAGTGAGATGTTTGGTGCGAATTCATGCCGAATATGGACAATTCTTCCATTAGAAAATATCCGATTGGTTGATCCATAAGATTCGCAAATTTGGACCTTAATTCCTTCGGGCGTCTACTGCTCGATATTGCGAAGGCATAAAAACAAAATCATCTTGGCTGTGAGTTATATATTTCTCTGGAAGAAATTAGAAACGGCAGAGAAATACAATCTAAATAATTTTTAGACCAAAGATAACAGAGACTTCTCTTCTCATATTTACCTTCAAATTGAAAACTAAACCTCTGCAAACCTATATCTCTTTGTTTTCGTTCAAGTTAAAGAAGGACGTTATGAAGTCTATAAATAAGCATTTGGGGCAAATAGATTTAAAAAAATAGATTTCGATAAAAATAAATAAATTTATTTCCTTTATAATTTCTTTAGGTAGGACAATTATCTAATTTTATTTTTCTTTTTATCAACCGGTGTCCAAATGGCAACTTTAGAAGACCTGATTCGTCAAAAACAAGAATTAGAAAAAGAAATTGAAGAAGTTACTCGCCGCGAACGTATTAACGCTATTAATACTTGCCGCGAATTGATTCAAAAATTCGACCTGCAGCCCGCAGAAATCGGACTTAAGAAACTCATGCGCAAGGGCGCGATGATTCCGAAATTTATGGGACCTAAAGGCGAAACCTGGACTGGCCGCGGCCGCAAGCCTATCTGGCTTCAGCAGGCTGAACTTGAAGGCAAGAGCCTTGAAGACTTCCGTATTACTTCCCCCGTCGCAATGGAAGAAGACGAAGAAGCGCGTTTAGAAGAACTGACTCGTCCTGACAACGTAAAAGCCTAATCTCTTTTCATTGTCATCAAAACCGCAGGAAAATATTCTCTGCGGTTTTTTCTTACCGAAATGAAAGATTTTGATTCTTAAAATAGGATTATTCCGTGGTAAGGATTCTATGTTTAAACTGGATTCACTGAAGACAAATCATTCGTAATCGTTATTTATTCTTAAAAAAGACTTCTCCTTTTCCATAATTTACTACTCACATTGTGTCTCTTAGGAATCAAAAAATCCTTCCCGTAATCCTGAATTTAATCAGATTTGGGACTTATTTCCTTATCTAAAAATACCAAAAGCGCTAAATCAAATTCATTCTTGCCTAGGTTAACGGCTTGGACTTATTCTTTTGCCGCAGAAACAAATTTTTTGCAGTTGTGAATTCCTACTCTCCACAATCCCTCTGCTAGTTCTTTATTTTTTCGGGCGAGAGAATACGGAAAGCTCCTCTTTTTCAGCCTGATGAATAATCACCTGAACATTGAAAAAATCTAAAAAATATTCTCTAAAAACCGTGTTCAAAATGCTTTCTCCGGCTTCCCGGGATTAGCTTTGGGTACATTTCGGAAGTGCTTGCTTAGGTGGTAATCCTCTTGATCAAACATCAATTCACGTCTATGCTCGACCCATTCCAATAGGAGGATTAAAACAATGATTGAAGCCGTTTCCAAAGATAAGTGTCTTCCGGAGATTCTTGCCCTTTTCCCGGATTTAGTTGCCCATCGCCACGATATTCATCAGCATCCCGACTGCGGCTTTGAAACTCAGAGAACCATCGGAAAAATCAAGGAATTCCTTGAAAAACACAATGTTTCTCCCAAAGACATGGATGACGCCTCTTGCCCCGGCTCTTTGTTTGTCGAAATTAAAGGCAACCTCCCCGGCAAGACCATCGGATTCCGCGCTGACATCGACGCTCTTAAGATGAAGGACAAGAGCGAAAAAGAATGGAGCTCTAAGATTGAAGGCCACGCACATGCCTGCGGCCATGACGGTCACCAGACATGGCTGATGGGCGCAGCCGCTTATATGGCTGAACACCGTGACTTCCCCGGCACACTCGTCTGCCTGTTCCAAGGCGCCGAAGAAACCGGTAAAGGCGCTGAAAGCGTCGTCAAATCCGGCTTCCTGGATAAGTACAACATTCAGGAAATGTATGCTGCCCACGACGAACCCTTCTTAAAGAAAGGCGAAGTCGGTTTCAAAGTCGGACACCTGCAGGCAGCCTCTGATTCGTTCGCTGTTAAGTTTATCGGTGCCGGCACACACGGCGGTCGCCCTCATCAAGGGATGGATCCGATTCCCGCTCTCTCCGAAATGTATCTGGCCATGCAGACAATCGTTTCCAGAAAGGTTGACCCGCTGGAAAGCGCTGTTGTTTCCGTCTGCTTTATGAATGCAGGTACGTTGGGAACTTATAACGTGCTGCCGGGCGAAGCTGTCATGGGCGGTACAGTGCGCACCTTCCTCCCCGAAGTTCGCGATTTGGTTGAAAACACCATCAAACGTATGGCAGAAGGAATTGCCTTGGCCCACAATTTGAAAGCTGAAGTCACCTACGAACGTCTTATTTCTTCTGTAAATAACGACGAGCGCCTGACCAAGGAAGGTGTTCGAATTGCCCAGGATTTGTTGGGCGAAGACAAGATCTACCCTGACTTTAAGCCCTTCATGTCCAGCGAGGACTTCTCCGTTTATCAGGAAAGAGTCCCCGGTACGATCTGCAGAATCGGTATTTCCGACGAAAACCACACCGTCCCTCTGCACAATCCGAAGTTTGATTTCAATGATGAAGTACTTGCCCTGGCCAGCACTTTATTTGTGAAGATCGCCCAAGAACGTCTGAATGCACTGAGCAAAGAGTAATCCGACTCTAATGCAAACAATCACGGCTCCATATTGAGAAATAGGGCTAATGGCTAGCCCTTGAATATCTATTCAAACCTGCACATACTCATCTTCCTTTGGAGGGTGAGTATGAGAGAAATTCACAATTTGATGACTATCGGAGAAGTCGCCGGATCATTCGGAGTTTGTGTGGCAACCGTAAGACGGTGGTGCAAAAACGGCAAGTTTTCCCGAGTTATCAGGACCATTGGAAATCAAAGGCATTTTGATCCTTATGAAGTCCATGAAATGCTTCATCCTACCGGCGGCAAAAGGATCATGGTCGGATATGCAAGAGTCTCAAGCTATGATCAGCGCTCGGATTTGACAGCCCAAGCCGAAAGACTCAGCCAATACGGATGTCAGCTGGTCATTAAGGATCTCGGAAGCGGACTCAATTGTAAAAAGCCGGGGCTAAAACGCTTATTGAAACTTCTTTTAACAGGGCGCGTCGGTGCATTAGTTGTCACCCATGATGACCGACTGCTCCGATTTGGCACGGAGTTATTTCATCGCTCGCCTCATGGGCATCCGTATAGGCATCTTAGATGAGCCGGAACAGCAGCCTTTCGAAACGGAGCTCGTCAAGGATGTTATTACCCTGATGACAGTCTTCTGCGCTCGTCTTTACGGGAAGCGATCGTGGAAAAATAAGGTAAAGGAAAATACGGGTATAAAAAACTTAAGTTTTCGGTAATATCTAATTATTACTTTATTTTTACCCCTAAATGCCCAACCTTGAGCGAACACTTGTGCGTCAGTTTGAGATGCCCAATGAAACAGATAGAGCTGCATTGGATCGGATGTGTTCGTCGTACGGATTTGTGGCATCAAAATTTCTTTTTGCCTTTCAAACGAGAGAACTTCGAAGGGAGGTAAAGGACTTTCGCGCTTTTCGAAATAGATTGGTAACTGCTCTGAGCAGGAAATCTGTTGAATTTAACCAAAAACTCGCAGGCTTGCGAGCCAATGGGAAAACAGCAGAGGCAACTCTCTTGACTTTGCTCAGAGAACTCAAAGAGACTTCGGGGCCTCATCTTCAGGCGCGTCACTTGAAGCTGGCCTTGGAAGAGACTTCTAAGATGGCTCTGACGCATTGGAAAAGCGTCATTGCAGAATCAAAGAAGGAACTTGCAGATACGTTAAAGCGTTTTCACGATCAGGATCGTCACTACGCGTACTGGCTTCTTTGCGGCATAAACCGCCAATTCTTTGAATTGCTAGACGGAAGAATTCCGGTCCCGAATCCGGAAGTTTCTTTTGATCGGAACTATTGCCTCAGCTATGAACGACCTCTTTCTTTGAAGACGCTCCGGTGCATCGCCGGGATTGTCAGGCGGACAGTCAATAGAGTTCGAAGAAACAGCGTCTGCTATCCGAGAACGAAAACTTTTCACAACCGAATTGACTTTGATTCAAGCTGCTATACGGTCAGATCAGCAGAAGATGCTCAACTCCTTGAGCTTATGTCATTGCAGCCCGGTAAAAGGATTTCTCTTCGGCTTAAAGGTAAAAGCAAAATCCGCGGAACGCTCCAGCTGATACGTGATACTGCCGGCACTTACTCATTAAGAGTGTACGTACCTCAGCAGTGTGAAGAGAGAAGAAAGACCGGCAAAGTCGTTGGAATTGATCTCGGGTATACCGAGATGATGGCAACGAGTGAACAGGAACTTCTTGGGACGGATCTGGGAAAGTATTTTTCTGCGATAGCTGATAAAAGAGGAAAGAACAGTG
>OGOT01000150.1_pt1 | contig 71186 bp, 63 predicted proteins | sample 1552791 | NCBI WGS metagenome assembly OGOT01 (sample SAMEA2580160, study PRJEB22360) | human gut metagenome | biome: human gut; feature: human-associated habitat; material: faeces | place: Denmark | collected 2008/2010
CCATAAAAGACAAACCTCTTGGACCTAACCGTTCAAGAGGTTTTGCTTTATCTGCTATTGAAAAAGCTGAAATTGTTTTGCTTCATCTGAAACATCAGCCCGTGACATCCGACTCTTCTTTTATCGTTGGTTTTGACGACAAATAATAAGTAAAAACCCTTAATGAAGGCGGATGAATTAAAAATTTTATTTCAAAATAATCTTTTTATAAACAACAGGTTGGAAACGATTGTAAAATCTGCAGTTTTTACATCTAAGTAATAACCCTAATAATTTTTATAAAGTATCGACGCAGAATTGAATTTAGCGTATCTTTTTATCCGCAAATTTACAAACTTATACAAAGGAGATACGAATGGCTCAAGCCCCTGAGTTCAAATATGCACCGATGTTCCAGGTCGGGGAAGATACCACAGAGTATTATCACCTCACTTCCGAACATGTCTCTCTCGGTAATTTTGAAGGCAAAGAAATCCTGAAAGTTACGCCAGAAGCACTCACGATGCTTATCGAACGTGCCTTCACAGACGTCAACTTCATGCTTCGCCGTTCTCATAACGAATGTGTAGCAAAGATTCTGAAAGATCCGGAATCTTCCGATAACGACAAATACGTCGCTTTGACGATGCTGCGCAATGCCGAAGTCTCTGCCAAGGGTGTCCTGCCGATTTGCCAGGATACAGGTACCGCCATCATTCACGGTGAAAAGGGCCAGAGAGTTTGGACAGACTTCTCCGATGAAGAAGCGATCAGCCGCGGTGTCTACAACACCTATACTAAGAACGCTCTTCGTTATTCTCAGAACGCTCCTTTGACGCTCTATAAAGAAGTCAATACACGCTGCAACCTTCCTGCTCAGATCGATATCGAAGCTACAGAAGGTGAAGAATATCGCTTCCTTTGCGTTGTTAAGGGCGGCGGCTCTGCCAACAAGTCTTATCTCTTCCAGAAGACAAAAGCTATCCTGAACCCGAAAGCTTTAATCCCCTTCCTTTATGAACAAATCAAGGGTCTGGGAACAGCTGCTTGCCCGCCGTATCACATTGCTGTCGTTATCGGCGGAACTTCTGCTGAAAAGACCATGCTGACGGTCAAACTTGCTTCTACGAAGTTCTACGACAATCTTCCGACAACCGGCGATGAAACAGGGCGTGCTTTCCGTGACGTCGAACTCGAAAACAAACTGCTTGAACTCGCTAACAACATCGGCTTAGGCGCCCAGTTCGGCGGCAAGTACCTTGCCCACGACGTCCGCGTCATTCGTTTGCCGCGACACGGTGCCAGCTGCCCGATCGGCATTGGCGTCAGCTGCTCTGCTGACAGAAACGTTAAGTGCAAGATCAACCGCGAAGGTCTTTGGGTCGAGAAACTTGACGATAACCCTGCTGAACTGATTCCTGAAGAATTCAGACATATGGAAGAAGGCGAAACCGTTAAGATCGACTTGAATCAGCCGATGGAAAAGATTCGCGCTGAACTGTCTAAACATCCGGTTTCTACACGCGTCTCTCTGACCGGCAAGATCATCGTTGCCCGTGACATCGCTCACGCTAAACTGCAGGAACGTCTCGACAAGGGCGAACCGCTTCCGCAGTACATCAAAGACCATCCTGTTCTTTACGCTGGTCCTGCTAAGACTCCGGAAGGATACGCCTGCGGTTCTATGGGGCCGACAACTGCTAACCGTATGGATCCGTATGCCGATCCGTTCATGGCAGCCGGCGGCTCTCACGTCATGATCGCTAAGGGCAACCGTACAGACGTCGTTACCGAGGCCTGCAAGAAACACGGCGGCTTCTATCTCGGCACCATCGGCGGTGTTGCTGCCGACCTGTCTGCTGAGTCCATCCGCAGCATTAAGTGCATTGAGTATCCTGAGCTCGGTATGGAAGCTGTTTACGAAATCGACGTCGTTGACTTCCCGGCATTCATCCTGGTGGATGACAAAGGCAATGACTTCTTCAAACAGCTGAAACCTCGTTTCTCTGTGAATTTTGAAGCCTAATAACTTCTCGCAGTAAGTTCGGAAAACCCGGTGGCAAGCATCGGGTTTTCCTATTTCTGAACCAAAATCCAATAAACTACTACCAATAAAAAAACGGCTCTTTCCTCACAACCGCTAGAGAGGGACGGAGCTAAGAGTAAATAATATTATGGGCCGCGCCCTGCGGCTCGGAGTCCCAGGATGAATTCGGTTTTCCTAGTCGTTATAGCAGCGATGATCCTCATCGTTGTGCTTCTTCGTTTTAAAGTTCTTATCGGACCGGCAATTTTGAGCGGCGGTCTGTTAATTTGGCTCTTTGAGTCGAGATCCTTTGAAAAGCTTTGGATTGCGTTCACTGAAACGCTGACAATGCAGAGAACTTGGGATCTGCTTCTTTGTCTGTACTTCGTGATGTGCCTTGAGGTTGAGCTGCGCAAGAGCGGATCCCTTCACGGCATGGTGGTGACGCTGAGGAATATCTTCTCCAGCAATAAAGTTACTTTGGCGTTTATGCCGGCGTTCTTGGGGCTTCTTCCTTCCCTGGGCGGAGCTCGTTTCTCCGCGCCGATCGTGCAGGAAGCCAGTGAAGGCATTGCCGTAGACGATGAACAAAAAAGCGCCATTAATCTTTGGTTCCGTCATATTTTCGAGTTTTCAAATCCCTTGATGCCGGGCGTCATTCTTGCCTGCGGTATTGCGAACGTTTCAATCGGCGATTTAATTGATCAGGTCGGCTGGGTAACGATTCTTTGCTTTGTTTTAGGTTGGATCTTTTTAATTATTCCGTTGAAGATTACGGATCCGGAGAAAGCCACCAATACTCAGCATGACCGTACTATCGATTGGAAGAGTCTCGTCTTGGCTTTCGGTCCGATTGTCACGAGCTTCCTTTTAATCGTTGCTTTTAACGTTCAGGCGGCCCTTGCAATGGGCCTTGTGGTTGTGGCCTTTATTCCGCTTTATTTTTGGTTCAAGCGCCCCATTTCTGTAAAGAGCGTCTTTACAGAAAGCCTGGATAAAAAATTATTTTTCAATGTCGTCTGCATTCTGTACTTCATTCAGCTGCTGACGGTTATCGGCACGTTGGATGAAATCGTCAGCGTCTTTAATAATTCCTCTCTGCCTCAGGCGGTTATCATTGCTTGTCTCTCCTTCATTTTCGGAGTTATGACCGGCATGGGACAAGGTTACATTGCGATCGTGATGCCGATTGTTGCCCTTATGGCTCCGGGCAATATTGTTTTGGTCGGTATTGCAATGGTCTACGGCATGGCCGGACAGATGGTGACACCTACTCACCTTTGTATCTTGGTTACCGTGGAATACTTTAAGTGCCGTCTTTGGAAAACGATCGGCAAATGCGGTGTTCTCTCCTTGTTGATGGTTTTGATTTTCTCTGCTTGGACGTATTGGCGTTATTACCTCTAACCTTCTGAGGCTAAACGTAATCTTTTCTGATTTCATGGCTCTCGGTAAAAATCTTACAATGAGGCTATAGACCTCAAAAAAGAATTAAAAGTTCCGTTGCCATGAAGTTAGATAAGGACAATCTCGCCAAAATTCTTTCGCTTTGGCTCCACGTCGAAGCGTTGACGCCGTTCGACCTCGACAAGAATGATCTTATCGAACAGATGCCGGGGAGTCTGAATCAACCTCGGTCGTCTCTTTTTACATGGGATAACGAAGACACAACACAGCGGGACAGTCTGGAAATTGAACTGCAAAAGCTTCCTAAAGAAGAAGACAGAACAGACTTTTTTCGGATGTTTACGGTCTGCATCGGCATCGTTAACCGCAACGAATTCATTGATCGGGCAGAGCATCTTCTCAGATCCAATCTATTGGATATTTCGCAGGATTTGTCTGACTTCAGCGCTGAGGAGCAAAGAACGGATGACCTTATCTGTTTGGGAGTCCTGCGTGCAAACCATTTCGGCAAAATCAGCATGGGGACGGTTGAGCCGTCCTACGCTTTGTGCGAGCTGGTTAACCTAACAAATAAACAAAAGGGCGTCGAGAGTTTTGAGTTCTTGACGGACGTTGCTCAGATTCTCCATACCTCGGCGGTCCGTCAGCTTTCGCTTGACTCTGAAACGACGGCTCAAAAAATCAGTGAAAAGGACAGGCAGTTCTATGGAATGCTCATCCACAATCTGAACAAGAAGGAATTAAAGCCGGATGAAACCCGAGGATATAAACTCATTAAAGATTTAAATCCTCCTCAAAACTTTCTCAATCCCAGAAAAATAGACGAGCTCTGCAAAAGCTGGCTTGAGAAGGCCGGTCTCGGGCCTTCTTACCGAATCTGGGTGATCGTTAATTACTACGAACGTCCAAAGCCTCTGTACTTCGACTTTATGAATTCTCCTTATATCGAAATTTTGGAGAAGATTAAAAAGCGTGTTCAGACCGAGCCGCCCACTAGGGTGCTGAGTCCGGTTTCGGAGCGATTCTTTTCCTTGGCTTACGACAATCCGGATCGAAACGACCTTTTAGCCAACTCTAAGAAGTTTCTGGAGATGGCGAATCCGGAAAGGATGATCTTCGGACGCTGGCCGAGCGATATCAAAAATTATCTTGTTCCCTGCCAACAGGTTGCTCTTTCAACCATGATTTGGGCGCCGCCTGTGGATCCGATTATTTCCGTAAACGGGCCTCCGGGAACCGGAAAAACGATGCTCCTAAAAGAACTGCTGACGGAGATCGTAATCAATCGTGCCGCAGTGCTGGCTAACATTGAGGATATAGGAACGGCGCCGTTATTTGAACTGAAGTCAGGCTGGAGGGGAGAGCAGGTTCCAGTTCTTTTAAAGGAGTATGTCGAGGATTATCCGATCATCGTCGCGTCGAATAACAATAATGCGGTAGAAAACATTACGAAGGAGCTTCCTTTCGATTATGGCTTTGAGGAGCCGTTTGATTACTTCTCGGATCTCGCCAACAAATTAAATAGAAGCAAAGATGCATGGGGACTGGTTTCAGCTCCTTTAGGGAAGTCAGATAATTGGACCCGTCTTTGGAAAGCGTTTTTCAGCAATCACAAAACGCCGAAAGGGACAATTCCTTATCTTCAGCATGCCTTGGAAGAAGAGATTCAAAGCGAAGGCGGCATTGCCGAAATTCGATCCAATTGGAAAAAGGAGACTCAGCGTTTTAGAGAACTTTACTGCGATGTTCATGAGCGCATTACGTCAAAAATGCCTGATTACAAGGCTGATGTAAAGAAGTTTGCACAAACCTCTGAGGAAAAGCCTGTCACTGCCCGCTCTTTCCGAGATTCGGTGCTTCGCTCATTCAGATCCAAGAAAGGAGAATCGGAGGACAATCCTTTTGATTTCTCCGGAAGTTCAAAAGAAAAGAATCACGCTAGGCGTCTTTATACAGATGAGGAACTCGACAGAGCCAGGACTCGTTTATTCATTTCAGCATTAAAGCTTCATCGTTTGGCGGTGTTGGCCAAGAAGAAGGATTTCATCGACGGTATTCGAGGTTCGATTACCGCGAATATGTACGACCTGGTTTCTCCTCATCGGCTGTCGTTTCTCGGAACACTGTCTTTTCTGATACCGATTATTTCGACAACTTTTGCTTCGGCAGCTTTTAGATTTAATAATTTTCTTTCTTCTTCGCTGCCTTGGGTGATCGTTGATGAGGCATCTCAGGCGACTCCGCAGTCAGCTTTACTTCTGATGCAGAAAGCGAAGCGGTTTTTAGTGGTCGGAGATCCGCTCCAGCTCACACCTGTCGTGACGCTTCCTGATTCTCTTTCAGAGCTGCTTTGCGGAAAAGAGGAGCTTCTGAGGAAGTGGTCGCCGCATCTTCACAGTCTTCAGCAGCTTGCCGACGGAGCCAATCCTTTCGGTGCCTTCGTGGGTCCGGAAGAACACAAAATTTGGTCCGGACTGCCTTTGAGATTGCAGAGAAGAAGTTATCCCCCGATGTTCAATATCTGCAATCGGATCGCATATTCAGGACAGATGGTCCTACCGCCGGAGATGAAGGTAGATAAAACGCCGGAAAGATTTATCGAAAGCTATTGGGTGGATGTGGTTCCGGCAAGACCGAGCCTCTCCAATTGTGTCTCAGAAGAAGTCGATGCAGCCGAGGAGGTTCTCAACCATATCGACGTGCAAATTGCCATGAAACATCTTCAGGGCGAAGTTTTTGAAAAGAAATCTGTCCTTATTTGCACGCCGTTCCGAACCGCAGCGGCAACCCTTCGAAAGAGAATTAAGAAGACGGGCAACTGGCTTGAAGTGGAGCGCATCGGGACCGTACATACGCTTCAGGGACGCCAAAGCGACATCGTCATTGTTGTATTGGGTTCAAAGACGAATAAAGACGGATTCGGCGCGAGAAACTGGGCAACTTCAACACCTAATTTATTAAACGTCGCCGTCAGCCGCGCTAAAGAAACCGTGATTTTTATCGGAAACTATGAAGATTGGAAAGAGCACAACTACGTTCCGACCATCATGGCCGAGCTGGAAGATTACGGCAAAGGACGTCTTAAACTTTCTGAAGTATTGAAGGAACCGGAACGCAATAACTAAAAAGGATTTTTATGAATAAAGGCGTGGTTTCCGTTTTAGTTGCCTATCTTATTTGGGGGCTATATCCGTTTTATTTTCATGCGATGCAGCATGTCGCTCCTGCCGAAATTGTGATCCATCGTGTCTTATGGACCTTTGCGCTTCTGGCTGTTTACTTATTCTGCTCAAGGCGCTGGCGGTGGATCCAGAAAGCTGTTACTGACAGGAGAACCGTTGCCGTGTTTTTGATGTCTTCGGTGCTCATCACTGCCAACTGGTCAACTTATACCTATGCGATCGTTACGAACCAAACGCTGGAGGCTTCGCTCGGATATTTTATGAATCCCTTGGTTTCTGTACTGCTGGGAACAGTATTTCTGAAAGAGAAACTAAATAAGGCTCAGATGCTTGCGATTGTTTTTGCATGTGCAGGCGTAATGTGGGTGACCTTTAAGCAAGGCGAATTTCCGGCGCTTGGCCTTACGCTGGCGCTCAGTTTTGGATTTTACGGTCTGGTACGCAAGATGGCCCCCCTGGGCAGTCTTGAAGGTCTGACGCTGGAAACGGCCTTTGCATTTCCTGTGGCGCTTTTGGCAACTTTCTATTTTGCGGGGAATGGAGATTTAACTTTCGTCCATGGCACGAGCTGGGACAAGTTCTGGCTGATCATGGCCGGTCCGATTACAACAATCCCTCTGATCTTATTTGCCTACGGATTAAAACAGGTTCCTTACTCAACGGTCGGTTTTATTCAATACCTGAGTCCGACGATGGTGTTTTTTATCGGGCTGTTCTTTTTTGGGGAAGAACTGCAAGTTGACCGCTTAATTGGATTTATCCTTATATGGGCCGGCGTACTGATTTTTGTCGGCGAGAATTTTTTCCGCAGCCATTCCGGATATCGTACTGAATTCAACCAATTGTCAAAATGACCCTATCTGATTGTTTTGCACTTTTTGTGAAGTTTTTCTTCCTGCTGACGCCTCCGTTTGTGATGTCGGCATTCCTGTCGGTGACGAAAGACAACACGATCCAGGAAAGAAATACCTTAGCGATTTGGATCACGCTGTGGATTTTGATTATCAGTGGTGTACTCCTCTTTTTCGGCGGATTCATTTTTAAAATTTTCGGCATTACGCTGGACGCATTCCGAATCGGTACGGGTGCGCTCTTGTTTTTGACTGCCGTTTCTCTGGTAAGAGGCGACTCTATCCGAGTGCCGTCCGGAGACTCCGTTCAGTCTTTAGCAGTTGTGCCGATGGCCATTCCGATCACTTTGGGGCCGGCCTCTATCGGTGTGCTGATGGTTTACGGCGGTGAAATTAAAACGGGTTTGGGATTTTTCCTGGCTTATCTTTCCATCAGTGCGGCTGTCATCTGTGTCGGGGCGCTCCTGTTGGTTTCCAACTACATTCAGAAAGCCATCGGAAAGAACGGGTTAGTGGTGCTGAGCAAACTCACTGGTTTGATTCTGGCTGCATTGTCTGCCCAAATGATTTTTGAGGGCGCAGATGCATTCCTGCTGCAGACTTTAGAAAAGTTGAAGTAAAACTCTGCCGATTGGGCGGCGAGTTTGAAAATTCCTCGGCGCTTTTCCGGCATAGTCAAATAGAAAACGGTCATGTTTCGAGAAGGAACACGACCGTTTGGTTTACCTTGAAACTGCGTTATTAGATGGATTCAGGTTCCATCTTGATCGCACCGCAGGGGCATTCGCTGGCGCAGACGCCGCAGCCCTTGCAGTAGTCGTAATTGAAGATGTAGGGGACGTTGTCGTCACCGGTCTTAATCACGGCGTTGTCCGGGCACACACCGTAGCAGTTGTCGCACTGCAGGCAGTTGCCGCAGGACATGCAGCGGCGAGCTTCAAACAAGGCGTTTTCTTCCGTTAAACCGTGCTGAACTTCATCGAAAGTGCTCTGACGGCGGACAAGGTCGAGCATTGGGCGAACGGTCTTGGGAGCATCCGAGTAATACCAGGTGTTGAGCCTTTCGAACGTGGCGATTTCCTTCTTAGGATGATCAACCGGTTCTTTGCCCTTTAGGTAGCAGTCAATGCCGTAGGCAGCCTTGTAGCCGTGGCCGATGGCAACGGTAACGTTTCTGTCTCCCGGGACCATGTCGCCGCCGGCGTAAATGCCGGGGACGCCGGTTCTCATGAAGCGGTCGACTTTAACAACGCCTTTTTCGATGTCGAGTCCGGGGATCTTATCGATGAGGCTCTGGTCGACGTTTTGACCGAGGGCTAGAACAACGGTATCGGCCTCGACGGTTTCGAATTCACCAGTCGGCTGAGGATTACCGTTTTCATCGAGTTCCATTTTTTCGATGCGGATTTCCTTCGGATTTTCTGCTTCTGTAATGGTGGAAAGCCATTTCACGGAAACGCCTTCCTGGAGGGCTTCTTCAACTTCGAAGTCATGAGCCGGCATCTTTTCGCGTGTGCGGCGATAGATGATTAGAGGCTCAGCACCCATACGCTTGGCAGAACGAGCGACGTCGATAGCGGTATTGCCGCCGCCGTAAACGACAACTTTACGGCCGAGCAGAGGCTCTTCTTCGCCTTCCATGGAGCGGAGAACGGAAACAGCGTCAAGCATGTGTTTTGCATCGCCGCCCGGGATGTAGGCGTTTTTAGCCATGCCGGCACCGACTGCGAGAAAGACTGCATCGTAACAGTGAGCCTTCTTTTCTTCTTCGATGTCTTTGACGGTTGTGTTCAGTTCGAGTTTGACGCCCAGATCAAGGATTCTTGCAATTTCCTGATCAAGCACTCGGCGGGGGAGGCGGTATTTCGGAATACCGTAGCGCATCATGCCGCCAGCCTCCGGGCTGCCTTCTTTGATTGTGACCTCATGGCCTTTGAGGGCGAGCTGATAGGCAGCAGAAAGGCCTGCAGGGCCGGAGCCTACGATCAAGACTTTTTTGCCTGTCTTCTGTTCGGGTTTGACGAACTTGTAGCCGTTTTCTAAGGCGTTGTCTCCGAGGAAGCGTTCGACAGAGTTGATGCCGACGGAAGCGTCCAGCTTACCGCGGTTACAAGCGCCTTCACAGGTGTGATAGCAAACGCGTCCCATGCAGGAAGGTAGAGGATTGCGCTTGGTTAAATGGCGCCAGGCTTTTTCATAGTTGCCGCTTTCGGCGTAGAAAAGCCAGCCCTGAATATCTTCGCCGGCGGGACACTGATGGTTGCAGGGAGGAAGCTTGTGGACGTAAGTCGGACGAAGCGTTCTCCAAGAGCCGGTACGGTTTTCCAAGGAAGTACCGACATCTAACGTAATAGCAAAAGGTTTTTTCATGGGATTAAGTCCTTAAACTTTGTCGGCTCGTTCGTCAGCCTGGACAGACGGCGGAATGATTTCAGGTTCTTCTTCGCCGAGAAGGCCGAATCTTCTGATATTTCTTTGAGCGATTGCCTGAATACGAGCAAACGCATCGGCGTCTCCCTTCGGTCCGAAGAGGTGAGCGTAGCGCTTCTGAAGTTTCATATAGTTTTCAACCGGCTGGAGCTGGCGAATCTTGGTGACTTTAGTGATTTCGCCGTATTCGGATTCGAATACCGGGAAGAGACCGGTCTCAACAGCGAGGCGTGCCAGTTTGACGGTGTCAGCCGATTTGGCTCCCCAGCCGAGCGGGCACGGAACCAAGATGTGGATGTAGCGTGCGCCGTGGAAAGTCATGGCTTTTGCAACTTTTCTTTCCAAGTCTCTTAAGTCGGCAATTGTGGCTGTGGCAACGTAAGGAATGCCGTGAGCCATGGCGATAAGCGGTACGTCTTTACCTTGGCCGAAGGCGTTGCCGGGATGCTTGCCGACAATCTGTGTGGTAGCCGTACGGACAGCCGGCGGCGTAGCGGACGAGCGCTGAACACCTGTGTTCATATAGCCTTCGTTGTCGTAGCAGATGTAAAGCACGTCGTCGTTTCTTTCGAACATGCCGGACAAGCATCCGAAACCGATATCAGTCGTACCGCCGTCACCGCCTTGAGCGATTACACGGACCAGCGGTTTGCCGGATTTTTTTGCCTTGACGCGTGCAACTGCGGCCATACCGGAACCGACAGCGGCCGTGTTGCCGAAAAGAGAATGAAACCAGGGAAGCTGCCAGCTGGTTTCCGGATAAGGTGTGGAGAATACTTCCAGGCAACCTGTGGCGTTAGCAGCAATCAAGCGGCCCTCGGTCGCGCGCATAGCAGCGTCCACAGCATAGCGGGCGCCCAAGGCTTCGCCGCAGCCCTGACAGGCTCTGTGGCCGGAGTTCAAGGAGTTGTATCTTTCGATGTTGGCCTGTCCGCTTCTCTGATCGGGCTGCAGAAGACGGTTGCCGACCGTGAAAGTACCGGTCTGATAAAACTTAATCTGATGTTCGCTCATGGCTTAGAGATCTCCTTTGTGAAGGTCGGCAACGGCCTTAACAATGGCTTCGGCCATCGGGCCGGAGTGGCGTTCTTCTTGTTCGTGCTTCAGCTGGTCCTGAACGACTTTCTTATCGAGATCCAGGAATGTGAGTTCGGGAAGTTCACCTTTAAGAGCAGCGTCAAAAGCTTTGTGCAGGCTGCGCTTAGTGATAGCACGGCCGCCGAGTCCGGAGATGACGCAGCAGATATCGAGGTCGGAGAGTTTACGGGTCGAACGGATTACGTCGTCGGTGACGACACCGCCGATACCGACCTGGAGAGAACGGTCAATCACGACTGCGGTCTTGGCGCCTTCGAGAGCTGTAAAGACTTCGGCAGCCGGGAAGGGGCGGTATGACTTGATTCCGAGAAGGCCGACTTTCTTGCCGTCTTCGCGCATTTCGTCAATAACATCCTTGATCGTGCCGATGACAGAGCCCAAAGCAACAACCATGACTTCGGCATCTTCAGCACGATAAAGATCAACCAAACCGCCGCTCTTGCGGCCGATGATTTCTTCGTATTCTTTGGCGACTCTGTCAATCACGCCGAGTGCCTGGAGGTGATGGGCGTGGGCAAGATAACGAACTTCGGTAAACGCTTCGGGACCGACCATTGCACCGATAGAAACCGGCTGTTCCGGATCCAAGCTCTGGCGAGGATCGTACGGAGGAAGGAATTGGTCAACTTGCTCCTGAGAAGGAATGTCCATTCTTTCGAAAGCGTGCGTTAAAACGAAACCGTCCATACAGATCATGACCGGAAGAGAGAGCTCTTCGGCAATCTTGAAAGCCTGAATATGGAGGTCGACCGCTTCCTGGTTGTCTTCAGCAAAAAGCTGGATCCAGCCGCAGTCGCGCTGGCTCATAGAGTCGGAGTGGTCATTCCAAATGTTAATCGGGGCACCGATGGCGCGAGAGGCGACGGTCATAACGATCGGGAGACCGAGGCCGGAGGCGTTGTAAACCGCTTCAGCCATATAAAGCAGCCCCTGGGAAGCGGTAGCGGTGTAGGCACGGCCGCCGGCGACGGAACCGCCAATTGCCACGCTCATGGCTGCGAATTCACTTTCAACGTTCAAGAATTCGCAGTCTTCAAGAGTTCCTTTTTTGACCATGGCGCCGAGGTTTTCGACGATATGGGTCTGAGGAGAGATCGGGTAGGCGCAGATGATTTCGGGGCGGCAAAGTGCCACAGCCTCAGCGACGCCTAAAGAGCCTTCAATTTGTTTGAGCATTGGGGCGATCCTTTATAAACGATTCTTAGCTTCTAAAACAAAGGAGTAAGCGTCTGCCGCAACGTCGGCGTTGGCTTGGGCAACTTTTCCTTTGTAGCGAGTTTGGAAAGCCTGCTGGACGCTTTCGAGTTTGAGTTTGCCGGTCAGCGCGGCAAAACCTGCCAGCATAGCAGCGCCGGGAAGAGGACGACCGATGCGGGCGAGCGCGAATTTAGTGGCGGGCAGCGTAATGACGTGTCCCTTAGGTAGGCGGTTGACCAAATCTTCCAGACCGAGTTCTTCAGGCGACTGAGAGCTATTCAGAAGGACATAGGCATTTTCCGTCAAGCCGGAAAAGACATTTACGCTTTCGAGCAGTGTGCGGTCCTGAATAAGAACGGCATCCGGTTCCATGATCGGTTCACGAAGACGAATCGGCTTGTCGCTGACGCGAGCGAAAGCGACAACCGGTGCTCCGGTACGTTCACTGCCGAAACTTGGAAAAGCTTGAGCGTAGTGGCCTTCGGTAAAGGCTGCAAGCGACAGCATTTCTGCTGAAGTCACAACACCCTGACCGCCGCGGCCGTGTAATCTGATTTGGAACACTTGTTATCTTCCTTTTATAAATTGTTAGGCGATTGACAAAGCAACGAGCGCTTCTGTCGCATTAAATTTGATTCTTCCGTCGACTGCGATCGGTTCACCGTCCTTACCGCTGATCATTAACGGGTTGATATCGAGTTCGTCGATGAAAGCAAAATCTTCAACGAGCTGAGACAAACGAAGTAATGTCTCCTCGACTTTATTTATCTGTGCGGGAACTGCCCCGCGGGCGCCGGCGAGAAGTTTATAGGCTTTTACGGAATGAATCATGTCGGAGGCGTCCTCGACGGTGAGGGGAGCGAGGCGGAAAGTTACGTCTTTCATAACTTCGACAAACACGCCGCCTAAACCGAACATCATCATCTGACCGTACTGAGGATCCTTGGCGCATCCGCAGACCATTTCACGGTCGCTCTTAACCATTTCCTGGATGATGACGCCTTCAAAGCCGTCCATGAGACCTTTTTCGGTGAGTTTATTCACGAGATCAGCAAACTCGGCGCGAAGCTGATCCGCATCTTTGATGCCGACACGGACGCCGCCGACGTCTGTTTTATGAGAGATCTCTTTAGAGTTGAGCTTCATCACAACCGGATAGCCGATCTTGTTGGCTAAAGCGACGGCTTCATCGGCATCTTTGGCTTCGCCGTCTCTGCACACTCGGACTCCGTAAGCAGCCAGGACCTGCAGAGACTCTCCGGTCGTCAGCTGCACGCGATTGTCGGCAGCCGCCTGTTTGAAGACGGCTTCGACGGTCTCGGTGTCAACGGAGTAGCGAGGCGCCGGTGTGTCGGTGCGTTCGCGCCAGAGACGCTGCTGATTTAAACGAGCCAAGCCTTCTACGGCTTGTTCGGCAAACATGAAGAACGGAACGTTGACCTCGGTTTCGGAAAGGTGCGCAAAGAATTCGTTCTTTGTCATGAAGACGCCGACGATCGGTTTGTCGGGATGGGCGGCGCGAATTTCCATGACGGCTTTGGCAACATCAATATCTTTAAGGCCGAGGAAAGGCAGGTAAATGACAACGACCATATCAACGCCGTCGTCCGCGAGCACCGTTTCCAATGTCTTCTTATAGTGTTCCAGCGGAGCAGACGCGATCATGTCCACCGGATTTTTAACGGAGGCAGCTGCCGGCAGGAAAGAGCGTAGGGCTTCTTTAGTCTGATCTGAGAGGTGAGCTATTTCCATTCCGTGTTCGCAAACTGCGTCGGTGGCCATAATACCGGGACCGCCGGAGTTGGTCACGATTGCAACCCGATTGCCATTGGGAATCGGGCAGTGGCTGAACACTTTTGCTGTATTAAAGAGGTCCTGCAGAGAAAACTCGCGGATCACACCGGACTGCTTCAGTAATGCATCGGCTGCTTTACCGGCGCCGGCCAACGAGCCTGTGTGAGACGAAGCGGCGGAAGCACCTGCTGCGCTGCGGCCTGCTTTCAAGGCGATGATTGGTTTTTTCTTGGTCGTGCGGGAAGCCAGCGCGCGGAAGCGTTTCGGATCGGCGATAGATTCCATATAGAGAAGAATCTGTTTGACGTCGTCGACGTTTTCCCAGTACTCAATGGCCGAGTCAGCGTTGACGTCTGCCTGATTGCCGATGGAAATAAACTGAGCGAAACCTAAATTTAAATCCTGCAGGATGTTCAGAATACCGCCGCCCAAAGCACCGGACTGAGAGACGAAACCGATATCGCCGCGAACGGGGAGGGACTCGGCAAAGCAGGCATCGAGTCTGAATTTCGGATCTGTGTTGACAACGCCGAGGCAGTTCGGGCCGACGCAGGTCATGCCGTATTCGCGGACTTTATTGACGAGCTTTGCTTCGAGCTCAGCGCCGGCGCCCCCGGTTTCTTTGAAACCTGCGCTGATGACGACGATTCCTTTAATTCCTTTCTGGTGGCATTGATCCACAGCAGAGAGCACATATTTAGCGTTGATGACAATCACCGCCATATCGATCTCTTCCGGAACTTCTAAGACGGAAGGGTAGGCCGTCATGCCTTGGATTTCGGAGTCTTTAGGATTAATCGGGAAAATCTTGCCGGTGAAGCCGTACTCAACGAGCCGCTTCATGATATCGGAGCCGATAGTGTGTTCTTTATTAGATGCGCCGATCACAGCGAGGCTGCGGGGACACATGATTTTATCCAGATATGACATAAATTCTTTTCCTTAGTAATCCTTGAGAGTCTCTAAAATTCGACTGTATCTGCCATTTTATTGAAAATAATCCGTGGGTTCAGTAAGTTTTCATATTGTGCAATCTCTATTCACTCAATGAGAAATAAACTTTTAAAAATTCTGAAAGTCGACTAACCTGTTGAATAAAAATGAAAAAATATTAAAACTTCATTATCTGATATTTGCATATTGCGAAACATATAAATTATTCAATTAGTTAACGATTTTCCGCCTTATTTCGATCGTTAACAATTTTTTTCCTAAAAACCGTTGTTGCGGCAGGAAAAATCGCACAAAGAGCTTCTGTTTAGAAGGTCCGGTAGTCAGAAGGTTAGGAGTTCCGGAAGTCGGGTGGTGAAGCAGACGGGTCGAGTTACAAATCCATTTTTCTGCCTGTTCCGGATGTCGGAACGAAAACGAGAAATTATTTCTATTTTTCGCTTTCTTGCGGGATTCTGTAACGTTCGGTTTTTTAAAGAAAATTTTTAATCTTGAACAGAGGTTATTTTGTGTAAAAGTGGCTTGCGTTCAATGGAACTAATGGGTATATTGCACGGACTTCTTTAGGAGGGTTAAAAAATGGAAAAAGGAAAAAGAGAGCAGAAAGATAAAGCAAAGATCATCGCTGTGTCCTCCGTTATGTCTATCATCGGAAGCGGTGCGATTCTTCTTGCTGCTCAGTTCTTCAGTTAATTGAGATGAAGGGGCATTCACAGCCCCTTTATGAAACAAAACCTGAATTCCCGCTTCTAGATAACAAATATCGGAGCGGGAATTTTTATTCTCAAGCGTTCCATCAACAGACGGTCCTCTTTGGGGATCTCCTGCCAATAGAGCTTGGGTTTATCGTCTGTCTCATGCCGATACAGCACAAGACTGTTGAGTCTTTCCAGAACTCTCGGAGTGTTTAACGGATCGTTGTCGGCTCTTTCCAGTCTTCTTTCAAGCATGAGCTGCAGGCACAGTGACAAGTAAGTAACAAAGACTTTTCCTTCGAGCGCGCATTCCCTGCATCTGATTCTGCGTCCTCCGCACTTGTCTTTGTAATTATTAAAAGCTTTCTCAACCGTATCTTTCTGGCGGTAAATGTTGAGTGCTTCAGAGGCGGATTTTACTTCGCCGGATCCAAGTACAAAGCATCCGCAGGTCCGAGTAAAAGTTACCCAAGATTGTACGTCGAACTCGTAAAGATCTTTCGGTTTGACGTTGTCCGGTTTGTCTGTTTTCTGTTTGTCCTTTTTCTTTTTGAAGAATTTTCGGAAGTAAGGTGCGTTCGGAACTTCACCTTTTTCAAGCCTTGCTTTAAAGCTCTCCACTAACTCAGTCATGTTTAGGATTTCACTCGCCTCTCTCTGTTTGTCGTAATAGACGTGAATATAGAAAGGATATTGTTCCTTTCCATGCGCCCGAGTGGCGCTGTACCAATCTATTTGCTTAGTCGCGCAGTAACATCCGATCGTAGGTGAGTAGTATTCGGGGAGAGCCAGTCTAAGCGACGGCATGAGTTGATCCACTGTTTGAGCCGCAATGGCTAGGTCAGAACGCAGGTCCGCAAGAAATCCAACGTGATTTCTGAACATCATGAGGAAGTTGTGTTCCGAACAAAATCCTCTGTCTAAAACCAAGTTGATCTGCTTATCTCTCAGCTGGACTAAATCGACAAATAGATTCCTAAGCAGCGACACATCTGCAATTGAGCCGTTTAGGACCTTGTAGTAAAGCGGCTCACCGTTGGTTTCATCGATCAGGAGAGCGATTTTTATCATGGGCATTTCCGGATCTTCTTTATTGTGGCCGTAAGCAACCTTGGATAAAGTTTCCGAGTAAGAGGAGATCGAGGTGGTATCAAAGGCCCAGAAATTGTTGTTTTCTCCGCCGCAGCTGTGGTTAAGACGACGCTTCATATATTGCTGACGCTGATCTGCGGTAATGCTTTCCAGCAACTCAGAGATTCCCTGAGAATCCAGAGGATTTCCTCCCAACTGGCTGTGGGCTGCAGTGATGTCGTAATTGGCCAGGTTCCTTTCCGGATAAATAACGAAGAACATTGCAAGGGCCAGAAGATCTTTCCAGTGGTTCGGAAAGACAGCTTTCAAGTCCCCGAGCAGACCGTCTTGTTGAGCCATCTCCTTCAATACGTAGGAAGCTCCTGCATTTAGCGGGAACGTTTTGGATAGAACGGCATTTACACCGGCGTCGTTGACGGTCGGCAAATCAGAAGTGGCAATGAGCTTGTGATCCTCAAATTTGAATTCAATGTCTTTGTACTGCGGATTGTTGGTTAGGAACTTTCTTCCCAGCTGAACCTTTCCGTCAACCAGCTTTCCGACGGTTATTCGATGTTTCGAGTAAGAGCGCTGCTTTTCCTTATCCCAGGCGTTTTCGTATTGGTAGAGATAGTCCTGATTATTGACTCTGACTTTGATGATGTTTCGGATCGGGTCCATGGTAAGCCTCTTTTATAGATATCATTATTATAATCTATGAAAGGAGTAAAAATAAAACGCAGAACCCAATGTGGGACTGCGTTCCAAGAGTGAATCGTTAGTTTTTGAAAATTTTAAAATCTAGATTTCGGGAGTTCAGGGCAAAAAATCCTCGGGCGCACCGAGGATTATTTATTACCGCTCAGTGTGTCCTTTATGGCATACGGAGCAGGGGATGTCGGCAGTTTTTAATGCTGAGTGCTGCGGGTTCGAAGCAGCCAGCCTTTCTTTTCCTCCGTGGCACGCAATGCATTTGTTGTAATCGGCCATCGGCATGGTCGTATGACAGGCTTCGCAGTTAAGGCCTTTAACTTGATGGTTTTGAGCGATCGTTGCCGAAAAGGCGACCGAACTAAACAAGATCAAAAGGCTGATGAAAGACAAATAGAGTGCTTTCATAGTGTTCAAGCCTTGTAGTCAGGAATCACAACCATAGAGCGATTGATATCTTTAACGGTCTGGGCTCCTGTTAAGACCATAGCGACTGCGAGTTCATTCTTCATCTTATTTGCAAACAAGGCGACACCGTCAGCTAAACCTCCATGAGCGGCGCGAACAAAATGACGACCCGCTAGTGTGCAGTCTGCACCGATAGCGACGTATTTTTCAACATCCGTTCCGCGGGCCAAAGTTCCGTCAACCATAACGAAGCAGCGTCCGTTGACCTTATCGACGATGCGAGGGAGTACAGCAGCTGTTCCCGGGGTGTCGGCAAGCGTTCTGCCGCCGTGATTAGAGACGACGATACCGGCCGCCCCGGCATTAATGCAGAGTTCTGCTTCGTCCGGAGTCATGATGCCTTTGAAGAGAAGAGGAAGCTTAGAGGCTTTGACTAATTCTTTAAGTTGTTCAAAAGTCTTCGGTTCTACGGTCTGGCCTTTGGTAGCTCTGGCTGCGCGTCCGGCGCTGTCTAAGTCAATGGTAAGTGCAATGATTCCGGCTTCTTCTGCCAAACGCATTCTTTCGATGATGTCTTTTTGAAGTCTAGGCTTCAAACCGACAATTGCCTTGTATCCGTGTTCTTTCAGAGTCTGAAGGCGTTTTTCATAAACCGGCAGCGGATCGCCGATGCCGTCAGCGACCGCACCCAAGGTACCGGCTTTATTGCAGCCGCCGCATATGGCGTTAACAAACTCTTCTTCAGTCAATTTTCCGCCCATGTTATAGGTCGTACCGCCTGTCGGTGCAGCAATAACCGGCATGGAGATTTTTGTTCCGAAGAAATCGATAGATGTATCCGGAACATGAACGCCGTGCACAACTCGTGAGTTCAGCTGTACGGCAGCTAAAGAATCGTAGTTAGCTTGGAAGCCGCGGGAGGCACCCATGCCTCCAAAGCCAGGTACTTGACCGATGCAGGGGCCGCGTCCGTTGCATTCCGGGCAGACATAGCAGCGCGGAATCATCATTTCGCGCGCACGATTCCTGACTTCCTCATAAGTCATCTTTCCTGTTAAAGGACGGATGGTCGGAGCAGAAGACTGCTGGGCAAAAGCCGCCGAGGACGAACCGAGTGCAGCAGCGGCAAGAGAGGCGGCTGAACCTTTGAGAATATTGCGTCGAGAGAAAAACATTTTTCTTGTTTCCATAATGATCTCCTTGGTATGAACTAAAAACAACTAAGATAAAAAGAATTATAAATAAAAGTTCATAATTAAATGTTAAATAAATAAATTTACAGTAATAATACTAAGTATGATCATGTGTTTTTAGTATTTAATTGGGGTGGTTTATCCCAATGTTTGAGCAGATGCCTTTCAGTAATAAAGCTTACAGAAGTAAAATATATGCATAACAAGGCGAGATAAAATATGAAATCCAGGTTATTTAATATTCGGTTGAGTTTTGAAATAACTGAAAATAAATCAGAAGATTTTTTTCTACTCAAAAATGACCTCATCAGTCTTCTAGATGCCATACAGAGGACAGGGTCGATAAAGGCGGCAGCTGAAGAACTTGGATATTCCTTCCGACATATTTGGAATGAATTAAATAAGTGGGAAGAGGAACTCGGCCAGCCTTTAGTGAGTCGTTCCCGCGGAAAGAATGCAGAGCTTTCTCCTCTGGCAGAGCAGCTTTTGTGGACTAATAAAGAAGTTGAGGCGAAGTACAAAGAACAAATTATTGAACTTCAATCCGGTATTTCGTACTCCTTCAGAAAAGCATTTAACTCTGCCTGGGATCCGATTGTGATTGAAGGCTGCGCGGATTCGGCTCTCAATCTTTTAAGAAGAACAACCGACTGTGAAATTGAATTGAACTTCACGACCAGCCGGAAAGGTCTGGAAGCATTACGCGAAGGAAAATGTGAACTGGCAGGATTTAATTTTCCCAAGTCATCAAGCAGCAACAGTAAAGCTTTTGGGATGTTCGGTCATTTGCTTACGGAAAATAACCGACTCATTTTCTTCGCCACCAGACTGCAGGGGCTTGCCGTTGCACCGAATAATCCGAAGAAAATCTATTCAATATTAGATATTGCTTCCCGTAAGGCAAAGTTTATCAATCGAAGGGAAGGGACGGGAACTCGGATTCTTTTTGATCAAATGTTAGATGTGTTGGCCGTAAAACCTGAAGAAATCGAAGGTTATAACGATATTTCGGACACTCAGTTCTTTACAGCGGTTCAGATCGCCGCCGGGAAAGTGGACGTAGGACTCTGCACGGCAAATGTGGCGAAGGAAAACGGCTTGGATTTTATTCCACTGGCAAAAGAGGTTTATTACCTTGCCGCCGATGCAAAGTTTTTAGAGACAGAAAAAACAAAGAATTTCCTCCAATTCCTCCGAAGCTATGATTGGTCTGAGCATAAGGAACAGCTTGAAGGGTATGACTTTACCGGTACTGGAAAAGTTTTCAAGGTCTCTGACGTTTTCACGGCAGAATGAGGCTGAGAATTCCAAAGAGAGTCTTTCTTTTCCGATGACATGAAAACCGAATTTCGATTAGAATTTCGTGCGTCGGCTCCATAGTTGAATGGATACAACGTGGTCCTCCTAAGACTGAAGTGCAGGTTCGATTCCTGCTGGAGCCGCCACTCACTATATAACAATATCATCAAACCCCTCTATAATCTTAATTTTTCTCATTGTTTATTTGGAATAATTTGTCTTCATTCCGAATTGGACAAAAAACAAAATCTGATTTGGGATCTTTTCTGGCTCTTCTTTTTGAATTTAGTTCGTCGCCGAACTATAATTTCGTCATGGAAAATTTTGAGATTGTTTATCTTTCCTCGCTTTTAAACGAGAAAGCCGGAGACTTTATTCAGGACGAACTGAAAAAGTACGGGTACCCTGAATTGAAAATGGCCCATGGAGATATTTTTCATGTGCTGTTTGAGGCCGGGGAACTGAGTGCAAAGGAAATTGCCGGACGCACCCGCCGTTCTAAGTCCACCGTTTCGGAACTTGTGGATAGGCTCCCTCAAGCCGGGCTTCTTTTCCAAAAACTCCTTGCAAAAAACCGGACCCGGCTGACGCGAGAGGAGTGAAGGTGTCACTTACTGAAAAGGGTGTCGCATTTGAGGCGGTTTTCGGAAAAATTTCTGAAGACCTTTCGGCGAGGATCCTTTCAGCAGTAGAACCGGAAGAATTAGAAATTGCCGAAAAAGTAATGAGGAAGCTCACTTCAAATTTTTGAGGAAGCTTTAATTTTTAACTAAATAGTTCGGTTACGAACTAAATTTTAATCAAGGAGTTTGAGATGGAAAATTTTAAGATGGCTGAAGTAAAAGACGCTCCGCGTGTCGAACTGCACAACTTGCTCGGTCTGACCGGATGCGAAATTTCTATTAATGAACTTCCGGCTAAGGCCGCAGTACCTTTCGTCCATGCTCATAAGCAGAACGAAGAAGTCTACGGTGTTTTGGGCGGCAAGGGCCAGCTCTATATTGATGGCCAGGTCGTTGATATCAAAGCAGGTGACTGGTTTGTGATTCGTCCCAACGGACATCGCGCTATTCATGCCTCTGACGACGAAGGCATCAAATTCATCTGCATTCAGACAAAGAGCGGAAGCCTGCAGGAATTTACTGCCGGAGACGCCATCATCCTCGAAGAAAAAAAACCTTGGTTGAAATAATCTGAAGCCTTCTCCATAACCAGAGTTCCCGCTTTCGGAAATAAAGAACCGAAGCGGGAATTTTTGTTTCAAGTCTGGTATACCCTGTTACAAAAACACACATAAGGATTCATCGTGGATAAAAAAATCTTAGCTGCCGGGATGCAGAAAGGCTTCGTTGGCGTGGTTGTTGCCTACTTTTTGGCAATTGCTCTAGGCATTTTGGCCGGAATTTGGGAAAACCATTATTTAATGATCGTTGTGCAGTTCATTAGCACCGTTTTCATTAGATTGTTCAAGTTCTTAAGTATTCCGATCATTTGCGTGTCCATTATTTCTTCTTTGTCGACTTTGTCTCAGAACAATGAATCGGCGAAGATTTTCAGACACACGATTTTTTATACGCTTTCAACAACGATTCTTGCCGCTTGCGTGGCCGCCTCTTTATACGTGCTTTTTACACCGGCGAACGTGGCCGTCACCGGAACGGCTCCTGATATCTCTAATAAATTAGGAAGTCACTCTTATTTGGATTACGTGGAAAGCATTGTCCCCGATAATTTCATTACGCCGTTCCAAACAGCGAACGTTCTTTCTGTACTTCTCATCGCTGCAGCTGTCGGTATTGCCATTGCAAAGATGCCGAGAGAATCTAAGAATCAGGATCTCATGATCACATTCTTTAAAGCGTCTCAGGATGTTCTCTTTACGCTTGTCAATTGGCTTATCGTCGTTTTGCCGATCGGTATCTTTGCTTTCGTCGCTTCACTGGCTCAGGAAGTCAGCCATGGCGTCAGCTTAGGCGGTTTGGGAACTTACTTCGCATTGGTTATTTCCGCGAACTTAATCCAGATGTTCATCGTGATCCCTGCCTTCCTGATGTTTAAAGGATTCAATCCGATTAAAGTTGCAAAGGGAATGCTGCCGGCTCTTGCTCTGGCTTTCTTCTCTAAGTCCTCAGCTGCAACACTGCCGGTCACAATGAGATGCGCGCAGCAGAACCTCGGAGAAAAACCGCAGGTTGCGCAGTTCGTCCTTCCGATGTGCACAACAATCAACATGAATGGCTGTGCGGCTTTCATTTTCTTAACCGTCGTCTATCTGATGCAAAATGCTGGTCTTGATATCCATCCCGGTGTCATTGTTGCCTGGATCTTTATTGCGACTCTGGCTGCTATCGGGAACGCCGGCGTGCCTATGGGCTGCTTCTTCTTGTCCGCAAGCTTGCTCGCCAGCATGAATGTTCCCATCCTTCTGATGGGAGTGATTCTGCCTTTCTATGCCGTGGTAGATATGATTGAAACCAGTCTTAACGTCTGGTCCGACAGCTCTGTTTCTGCGATGGTTGATAAAGACATGAAGGAACTTGATGCAGTTATGGCAGCCAAGTAACTTGGACTTCTCTGCAATTTGATTGCAGATGGTCATTGATAGCTAATTCAGCCTCCGATGGAGGCTGAATTCGTATACAGCGCTCATAGAGTAGGAAAATCTGGATAATAGGTGGTGAAGAAACCAAGGTTAGTGATCACCCGCAGAGGCGTCAAAAATGTAAGCAGGCGTAAAGCAACCTTGGTTAGAATGGAAGTAGTCCGTTTTTTAGTCCTTTTGAGCTGTCAGGTTGTATTATGTTTATTAACGATATTTGGTCTTGTGGTGTTACAACGAAAACCAAGAAAATCGTTGCTGAAGCCCAGAAGGATGGTTATTTGCTGAATTTTTTGCAGCTGGAATTGGAGGAAGGCGGTCTTCCTAATTGGAAGACGATCAATTCTTTCTGCGAACTGGTCGCAACCTCGACACAAAATAATCCTCCTGACGAAGCAATGCAGTCGCCTCAGGAAAAGTTTGACCGCTTGATGAACGCTATCTTTTTGAAGACGTTCAATCTTAGAAATTATGAGGAAGACCCTCTTTCTGCCGGCGAAATCCTCCTATTTACAAAATTGGAATCCATTGATCGCCGGGACCGGTTTGCGACAACAGCTCTTTACTTAGCTGCTCCGGCGATTCTTAAATTAAGAGGCTTAAAAGGCGGCTACGATGTGAGAAGGATCTTTTCCTTGGCCGCTTATAAAGCTATGGAAGGCGGGACTGCTAAGAACAAGGAGCTGCAAATTCTCATCGGCGATCTCTTCGAAGATGAAAACTTGAGAAAAGCGGTCCATCGAATTTGGTATGTCTTTAAGGACGCGAGAGGCAATCCGGAAAAATGCGCCAGAGGACTTCGAGACCTCGCCGACGGGATTTATCTGCAGGCGATGAAGGCAGAACAGGCTCGAAAGGCCTCGTAGGATTCTGTAAAAACTATTAGTAAAAACGCGTCAAAAGATGACTTCCCGGCCGTAAAAAGGCAGAAGTCGGTCTAAATCAATTTGTTAAAATAACCATTTGCATCTTTTCTTTGTCGCTGGATTGGCGCCCGTATGTCTCTTGAGCAAGATAATAAAGTCAACGATTACTCCGAAAAATCGATTCGCATTTTGAAAGGTCTTCAGCCGGTTAAACAACGCCCCGGTATGTATACCTTGACGGATTGTCCTTTGCACATTATTCAGGAGGTCATCGACAACGCGACGGACGAGGTTTTAGCGAATTTCGCCAACCGAATCATCCTGACCGAACACGCTGACGGATCGATTTCCGTAGAAGATAACGGACGCGGCATTCCGGTCGGTATTCATCCGGAAGAGAAGGTTCCAGTTGTTGAAATCGTTTTCACTCGTCTGCATGCCGGCGGTAAATTCGACAAAGGTGCCGGCGGTGCCTATTCTTTCTCCGGCGGTTTGCACGGCGTCGGTGTTTCTGTCACCAATGCGCTGTCCTCTCGCCTGGAAGTAACCGTTTGGCGTGACGGTCTCGAAAGCTCAATTACTTTCGAGGACGGTTTTGTTACGGTGCCTTTGAACAGTGTTAAAACTCCTCGACCAAAGAAAGCGACCGGAACGAGGGTTCGCTGCTGGCCGGACGGAAAGTATTTCGACACGCTCACGATTCCTAAGAACCAGTTGATCCGCCTCTTGAGAAGTAAGGCAGTTTTGCTTCCGGGCTGCGAGGTGGTCTATCGCAATGAAAAAGACAACATCGAACAGGTCTGGAAATACGAAGGCGGTCTCAAGGAATATTTGACCGAACAGCTGGACCGTCCTCCGTTGGTTCAGCCTTTCGAAGCTCAGGGCTTTGCCGGAGCGGACGACGATACCTTTTCTCAGGGCGAAGGCGCCGGCTGGGTCGTTTGCTGGACAGATGAAGGTCAGCTGGAACGTGAGAGCTACGTGAACCTGATTCCGACACCGCTCGGCGGCACTCATGAAGCTGGTTTGCGCGACGGCGTCTTCCAAGCCATGAGAAGTTTCATGGAAACCCATGGCTTGGGCGCTAAAGGCATCAAGATGATCGTGGATGACGTGTTTGCGCGTGCCAGCTTTGTCTTGAATGCAAAAGTACTGGACCCTCAGTTCCAGGGACAGACCAAAGAAAAATTGATCAGCCGAGATGCGCTGAAGCTGGTTTCCAGCTTTGTGCGTCCGCAGATGGAGTTCTGGCTCAACAGCCACGTTGAAGAGGGCCGCAAGCTTGCTGAAATGTTTATCAAGCAGGCACAGGCGCGCCAGCATTCCGCTCAGAAAATCGAAAAGAGAAAAGGATCTTCTGTTGCGGTTCTTCCGGGCAAACTTACGGATTGCACGAGCGGCGATATTTCCCGCAATGAACTCTTCCTGGTGGAAGGTGACTCTGCGGGCGGTTCGGCTAAGAAGGGACGCGATAAAGAATATCAAGCCATTCTTCCTCTTCGCGGTAAAGTTTTGAACACATGGGAAGTCGATCAGAACCTGCTTTTCGGCAACAAAGAAATTCACGATATTTCGGTTTCTATCGGTGTCGATCCCCACAAGATCGGTGAGAAGCCCGATATTTCAAATCTTCGTTACGGCAAGATCTGCATCATGGCCGATGCCGACGTGGATGGCTCTCACATTGAAGTGCTCCTGCTGACGCTTTTCTACAAGCACTTTTCCTACCTTATGGAGACAGGGCATATCTACATTTCGATGCCGCCGCTCTTTAAGGTTTCGGTTCCGAACAAAGGAAAGAAGAAAGAACGCCGAATTTACTGCTTGAACGAAGAAGAGCTGAAAAAGACAGTCGAGAAACTCAAAAAAGAAAAATTTACCGATGCTCAGATCGTTATCTCACGATTCAAAGGTCTCGGCGAAATGGATTGGGAAGAACTCAAAGAGACTTCTTTGGATCCCGAAACCCGCAGACTTTTGCCGGTGAAGGTCGGACTACCGGGCGACGATTTAACCGGAAAGGCCATGCAGATTCTCATGGGAAATAAAGAAGCCGACGCACGTAAGCAGTGGATCGAACGCCACGGCGACCAGTTCGAACCTGATATTTAACTGAGCGCAATAAATGCCTAAGAAACCAAGACGCAAATTAACGGAAGCTGATCAGACCGAGCTTTTTGAAGAAATCGACGGAAAGGCGGTTCTGCCCGCAGCTGAAGACGAAGAGCCCCAAGAGAAGAAAGGAAAAGCTAAAAAAGCTCAGCCGGAACCCGAAGAAGACATCGGTAAGGGAACCGGTTTCCTCTTTGATATGCTAGAGGAGGAGCCGGAACATTCTCCTGAGGCAGAAAAGTCTTCCTCCGAGGGTGAAAAGAAATTAGAGTTTCAACCGGAAGATGCAACAGCAGAGTTGGCTGAACCGGCTTCTGAACCGAAGAATGAAGATTCTCTAGAAGAAGCCGAGCAGCTCGCTCAAAACCTGATGCGTGAAGATGCTTCTGACATGAAGGAAGAGCTTCAGGAAGTTGCGGACGAAGTTGAAGCAGCAGAATTGGTTCCTGCGCCTGCACAGGCCCGTGGTTCTGACATCGTCGAAGAAGCTCTGAAGCATGCCGACACAGACTGCGATGAATTAACGCTTGCATACTTTGCAAGCCGCGCTTATCTGGAATACGCTATTTCTGTGGTAAAAGGCCGTGCATTGCCGGACGTCTGCGACGGCATGAAGCCTGTCCAGAGAAGAATTCTCTACGCAATGAAGCGGCTCGGCCTGAATCCGGATGTCAAAACGGTTAAGAGTGCTCGAGTCGTCGGTGAAGTCTTAGGTAAGTATCATCCGCACGGTGACTCGGCCGCTTACGACGCTATGGTTCGTTTGGCGCAGGACTTCACGATGCGCTATCCGTTGGTTCAAGGTCAGGGTAACTTCGGTTCGGCTGACGGCGACGGTGCTGCGGCTATGCGTTACACCGAAGTCCGCCTTTCTAAGTATGCCGATCTTCTGCTTGGCGAACTGGACAAAGGAACCGTCAAATTTATTCCGAACTACGACGGAACCCATAAAGAACCAGTTTTACTGCCGGCCCGTCTGCCGGTGCTTTTGTTGAACGGCTCCAGCGGTATTGCGGTCGGTATGGCAACCGAAGTTCCGTCCCACAATCTTACGGAAGTCGGAGAGGCTGCCATTGAAGTGATCCGTAATCCTGAGATCACGACGGACGAATTGCTTGAAATTGTTAAAGGTCCGGATTTCCCGGGCGGTGCTCAGGTTATATCTTCTGCCTCTGACATTAAGAATGTTTATCGAAGCGGTTACGGCAACCTGCAGGTTCGCGCCACTTACCACTTTGAAGAGCTTTCCAGGGGCCAGTGGCAGTTAGTTTTTGACAGCGTTCCGTATAAAGTTTCCGTCATGAAGGTGATGTCGGAACTGGAAGCGCTCACTAATCCTAAGGCACCGCAAGGTAAGAAGTCTCTGACTGCAAAACAGCAGCAGGACAAGCAGCTGATCATGAACGTCATGAGCGGCATGAGAGACGAGTCGAGTGCTGAGGCACCTGTACGCTTGGTCATCGATCCGAAATCGAAATCCATTGATCGAGAAGAGCTCGTCAGCACCATTCTCAGTAAGACCAGTCTTGAAACCTCCTGCAAGTTCAACCTTGTGGTGATCGGCATTGACGGCAAACCTCGTCAAAAAGGTTTGAAAGACATTCTTTCCGAATGGGTTAGCTTTAGACTGCGTACGGTTCGCGCTCGATCTCAGACTTCTTTAAATGAAGCTGAAGCTCGTATCCATACGTTGGAAGGTCGTCTCATTGTTCTCGTTGATATTGAGGAAGTGATTCGCATCATTCGCGGTGCGGACGATCCCAAGAAAGAACTGATGACGCATTTCGGATTGTCTGATACGCAGGCCGAAGACATCCTTGAAATCAAACTGCGTCAGTTGGCCTCTCTCGATGAAGTCAAACTCCGTAAAGAGCTGGAGAAGCTTCGCAATGAAGCTGAACGTCTGCGCGGCTTGCTGACGGATGAAAAGAAACTGAGAAGAGAAGTCACCAAAGAGATCCGTCAGGATATTGACACCTATGGCGACGAAAGACGCACACTCATTGAAGAAGCCAAGGGCGCTTCGATTGCGAAACAGGTGATTGATGAACCTGTCACAGTGATCGTGAGTGAAAAGGGCTTCCTGCGTTCAAGACAAGGTCATGGATTTGACGCTCGTGCCATGAACTTCAAGCTGGGCGACAAGTATCGCTGCTCTATGGAATGCCGCAGTGTCGACAATTTGTATATCTTGTCGAACACCGGACGCATTTACAGTATTCCGGTTTCTTCTCTGCCGAGTGCCAGAGGCGAGGGGACTCATGTGAGCGCGTTCGTCCAATTCCAGGACGGAGATGTTCCCTTTGACTACATTTGCGGTGCGCCCGATACCGTCTTGCTGTTTACCTCAGACGCAGCCATGGGCTTCTTCTGCAAGATGTCTGATCTTGCAGTCCGTCAGAGAGGCGGCAAATCCTTCTTTATCTTGGACGGAGCTAAACCGCTTCCGGTTCAGGTTTCAACACCGTTGACCGGCTGGATCGCCGCGTTGTCTTCGAGCGGCCGATTGGTTGTCTTCACGACGGATGAACTCAGAGCTCTTTCGAGCGGCGGCAAGGGCACCACAATCATGGCGCTCCAGGACGATGAGAAACTGGTCGCAGCCGTTCCGATTTCTCCGAACGGAGTCGTGGTGGTCGGAAAAGGCCGCGGCGGCAAGATTCAGGAACTTTTGGTCGGTCCTCGCTCCATTGAAGACTACCGAACCCGGAGAGGCCGTAAGGGCCGGTTCGTTGAGGCTAAATGGGAGTTCTTAGGTTTGAAGCCTTATAAGCTTGAGACTGCCAATAAAGGTGACGATAGCGAAGAGGTTGAAGAAAGCACGATCATCTAAGAGCTTCAGACTCAAATACAAGGCGCCTGTTCCCGCGGGAACGGCGCCTTTTCCTAAAAGGGGGCCCTGAAAAAAGTTTCTCTTATTGTTGGCCCCTAAAATGTGCACAGGCAACATGTGCATCGGAGGATAAGATGCTTTGGAAAGACAGAGAGGGCAGCAGCAACGTAGAAGACCGCCGAGGTGAAGGCGGTGGTCCGAGATTCCCTATGCCGAGAGGCAAGCTGGGATTAGCTGTCTTAGCGGTTGTTTTAGTTGCCGGTTATTACGGCATCGATCTGACACCGCTATTAGGCTTGGATTCTCCGATGCCTACTCAGACACAAAGTTCAATCTACCAGCCGAGTGCTCAGGAGCAGGAACTGGCGAAGTTTTCTTCTGTGGCACTGAGAACAACAGAAGAAACTTGGGGCCGAATTTTTACTCAGTCCGGTAAAAGGTATATTCCTCCGAAAATGGTGCTTTATTCCGGAAGCACCAGAACCGCATGCGGATACGGTCAGGCTGCGATGGGTCCGTTCTACTGTCCATCCGACCATAAGCTTTATGTGGACCTCTCTTTCTATAAAGACATGCAGAGAAAACTGGGAGGCGGAGGAGACTTCGCTTTGGGTTACGTCTTAGCTCATGAAGTCGGACACCATGTTCAAACGCTTCTCGGCATTTCTTCTCAAGTTCAGAAGCTGCAGTCTCAAGTCAGCCCTAAAGAAGCCAACAGGCTTTCCGTCAAACTTGAACTCCAAGCCGACTGTTTGGCAGGCGTCTGGGGACACGATATGCAAAGACAGGGCATCCTAGAGAAAGGAGACCTGCAGGAAGCTTTACGGACAGCAACTGCAATCGGAGACGACAGACTGCAGCGTGAAGCTCAGGGAAGAGTCGTGCCGGATAGTTTTACACATGGAACATCTGAACAGCGTTATTACTGGTTTAAGATAGGATTCGATACCGGAAATCCTGAGATGTGCAATACCTTTAAGGCCGGCGCCGGTCCGCAGTAACCCAAAAACAAAAAGTCCGACGAAAAAAAGTCGGACTTTTGCATGAAGCTAACGAGAATTACTCGTCTGTGCCAACCATAACGTTGGAAACCTTGATGACGGCATAGACTTTCTTGCCGACTTCGAGCTTCAGGGAGTCAGCAGAAGCTGTAGTGATAGAAGCAACAACGCGTTCGCCGCCTTTAGTCTCGATATCAACTTCGGTAGAAACCGGGCCTTTTTTGATAGAGAGAACTTTGCCTTCGAGAACGTTACGTGCGGATAATTTCATTTAAATTCCTTTAGTTAGGTGGTTGAGAAATCAGCAAAAGTTGAAGAACTTGTCCGCCTTTTGTTAAACACGAAACCCCGCTCGAAACAAAGAGAATAACGATCTGCCGATAAGGAAAAAAGTTGTGTTGCATATAGGGCCGAAACTTTTCTTAATTTAGAAATAGCTTGATTGCCCAGGTGCAAGACATATAGTTTTTCCCTTTATAGAAATGATTCTTTAAAGAAAAGCTTTTGGGATCTAAAAAACAAACTTTAAGAAATTTAAAAAGGTCAATCAAAAGATTCGTAAGGGGGTAAACTATCAGTAAGTTAACTGTTTAGCGTTAAAGAAAGGCCAGAGGTAGGAACAAAATTGGCTTTTCAAATGATGTCGCTTCGGCTTTCGTATTTCTTCCCAACGCCAGGGTACGAGTTTTCAAGACGTCACCGGCTTGATCCTAACTAAGATACAAATAGCTAAGAAGTCAAATGAACGCCTTGAAGCACCTCAAGATGTTTTTTCTCTAAGGGTCGAAGATCATCGACAATTTCTTCATACAAACCTTTTCGACAGATTCGCATAAACTTTAGGGAAGGACCGTCGCTGATAGAAATTTTTGTCAAGGTTTCTGGCAATGATTCCGTAGCAGGCCGAGGTAACAATGCAAATCCTCTCCCTAAGCCAACATGCGCACTTTGCGCAAAATAGTTGCGGATGCTATGGTTGGTTTTTATTTCAAACCCCCACTTTCTGGCCAGGGTGCTCATGATCCGATAGAGGTCTGGGGACACGTCAGAAGCAATACATACGCAGTCCTCCCCTTTCAACTGCTTCATTCGAATTTGTTCATAATTTGCTAAAGGGTGCTCATTTGAAACAACACAGACGCATTCAATTTCTGCAATTGTTTCGGTAACTAATCCGCTATTTTCAAAGGGTTCCGCATATGCATAACCGATATCCAATTTTTTATCTTTGAGCAGATTAGGGACATTGATACTCTCTATTTCCAAGAAGTCGAAACGGTCATTGGAGAATTTTTTGCTTAATTTAAGAATGATAGGAACAGCGAATAAATGAATTGCCCAAGAGAAAGTGCCTATTAGGATTTTTCCTCTTTTCCCTGCCAAACTAGCTTGGACCTCCGAGAAAAAGTCGTCTGTTTGATTCAAAAAATTCTCAACTAACGGGAAAAGTCTTTCCCCTTCTTTTGTCAAAGTAAGCTTTCGAAAAGACCGATCTATCAGCTGCTTTCCTAACTTAGCTTCCAGATTCTGAATTTGCATTGAAAGAGGCGGCTGGCTCATATTCGCAATCGCAGCGGCCTTTGTAAAACTCTTTTCCCGGGCGACCAAGTAAAATAGCCAGAAGGCATGTAGAGACTTAAGATCCATATATTAATCGAATGATAGGTATAAGTTAATAGTATTTCCATATTCTACAGAGGGATCCTAGAATACCGCGTGTTAGCTCAGCCTTCGGCATGACTAATTTACCAAGGAGAATTATTATGAAAACCACATCCCTAAGTGCGGCTATCGCATTAGCCGTATTTTCAACCGGTGCATATGCCTACACACCGGGCACTTACACAGCCGCTATTGCTGGTCAGAACGGTCCGGTCAAAGTCGAAGTCACGACTTCTGCTGACAAGATTCTTTCCGTTAAGATCGTTGATCAAAAAGAAACTGAAGGTATCGGGTCCAAGGCAGTTGCAGCACTTCCGGCCGAAATCGTTAAAGCGCAGTCTGCCAATGTTCAAAGCATTGCAGGTGCGTCTGTCTCTTCTGCCGCTATTAAGAAAGCTGTTCAAGAATGCCTGAATCAAGCTCAGGGCAAAAAAGCAGCTCCGCTCGCCCTCAAGAACGGCACTTTTGAAGGAAAGGCTTACGGCAACAACGGTTGGCTTACTGTTGAAGTCACCATCAAGGACAACAAGATTACTGACATCAAAACACCAGGCCAGAGAGAAACGAAGTATTTAGGCGATACAGCTATCCGCGAAATCGGTAAAGACGTTCTTCAGTACCAGACACTCAATGTCGACAACGTCGCCGGTGCTACCGTCACCAGTACCGCTCTGAAAACCGCAATCGCTCAGGCTATTGAAAAAGCCGGCGGTGATATCGCTGCATTCCAGAAACCGGTTCCTGAAAAGATTAAAAAAGTTGTCGGTATTACCAAGGGCAGTGCAGACCTTATCATCGTCGGTGCAGGGGGCGCCGGTCTTTCCGCTGCTGTTACGGCTAAAGATTTAGGCGTCAAGAACGTTCTGGTCTTGGAAAAGATGCCCGTGATCGGCGGAAACACACTTCGCTGCGCATCTGCATTTAATGCAGCTGACCCTGATAGACAGAAAGCGCTTCCGATGACCGAAACACTGAAGGAAGCTGTGGTTAAAGCAATCAGCGAAAAACCTGTCAGCGAAGAACACGCCAAGCTAATGGCCGACGTCAAAGCCAAGTATGAAGCCTACTTGAAGAGCGGTTCTAAGACTCTCTTTGATTGCCCTGAATGGCATGCTCTCCAAACTTATAACGGCGGCGACAAAGTCGGTCAGATTCCTCTGATCAGGCAGTATTCCAACAATGTACTCGATACGCTGCACTGGATGCAGTCTAAAGGTTCTCCTGTGATGGACCGCGTCAGCCAGGGCGCTGGCGCTCTCTGGCAGCGTACACACCAGCTCGATGCTCCTGCAGGTCTCGGCCTGATTGATCCTCTGTATCAGTCTGCCGTCAAACAGGGCGTTAACTTCAAGCTGGGTACGCGCGTTCAGGACCTTATCCTCAATGACAAGGGCCGCGTGATCGGCGTGACTGCAACCGACAAGGTTGGCAATAAGTACGAATTCACATCCAAGGACGGTGTCATTCTGGCTACCGGCGGCTATTCCCAGAACAAAGAAATGCGTCGGAAGTCTGCTCCGCACCTCACTCCGGAAATGGTTTCTACGAACCAGCCGGGTGCAACCGGTGACGGTATTGTTATTGCCACAAGACACGGCGCAGATACAACCGGCATGAACTACGTTCAGGTTTATCCGCTGGCTACTCCGGGTACCGGCGCTCTGCAGGGCCGCGCCCGCAAGATGTCAGGTTTGGACGATGTGATTGACGTCAACAAGAACGGTGAACGCTTCGTCAAAGAAGATGCGCGCCGCGACGAATTCGTTGCCGCGATCAAGAAGCAGCCCGGCGGAGTTGTTTACGATATCAACGATTCCTCGATCGTTAAACCGCTCAACAGCTTTAACGAAGATGTTGAAACTTTGGTCAGCATCGGCCGTATCTACAAGGCTGATTCTTTAGCTGATTTGGCTAAACAGCTCGGTATGCCTGCTGATAAGCTCGAAGCAACGGTGGCTGAATTCAATAAGATGGTTGAAGCTAAGAACGATCCGAAGTTCGGACGCAAACTCTTTGATCGTCCTATCGTTAAACCTCCGTTCTATGCTACTCCGCGTGCACCTTCGATCCATCACACTATGGGTGGTTTGCAGATTTCGACCAATGCTCAGGTCTTGGATAAGAACGGCAAGCCGATCCCCGGCCTCTATGCAGCCGGTGAAGTGACAGGCGGTATCCATGGCTCTAACCGTTTAGGCGGTAATGCCACGGCTGATGTTTTAACGTTTGGCAGAATTGCGGCTAAGTCTGCTGTTGCTCACAAGTAAGATAGAGCCAAATAATTGACGATTGCGGCCGGATTTTTCGGCCGCTTTAGTTTGCTGCATAGCAAAACAGATCCCGAAGGACCTGTTGACATCGCACTGCTTAACGCGGATTAAGCGTTGTGAGCAGCCATTTTTTCCTTAATAAGGTCAGCTAGAACCTTGACGCCTTGGTCAATCTTTTCCGGAGGAACCGTCACGAAGGACAAGCGCATCTGGTTGAACTTCGGCTCATTGGCGTAGAAAGCGGAGCTCGGAACATAAGCGACTTTTCTGTCGAGCGCTTCTTTCATCATGTCGTCGGTGTTGATGTATTCCGGCAGTGTGACCCAAATGAACATACCGCCGTCAGGTTTAGTCCAAGTTGTGCCTTCGGGAAAGTAACGTTCTAATGCATCGAGCATGCAGTGGCACTGAGTTCTGTAAAGAGCGCGGACATCCGGCATGTGCGTCTTCATAAGGCCTTCATCAAGGCAGCGGGCAGAAATCAGCTGCGTGAATGTAGACGTATGGAGGTCAACGGCCTGCTTAATCGTTGTGAGAGGATCAAGCGCAGGCTTCGGCCCGATGATGTAACCGAGACGGAAACCGGGAGACAGAACTTTGGAGAATGTTCCCATTGTCAGAGTACGTTCCGGGGCATAGCAGCGAATCGGCTTCGGAGACTGACGGTCATACCAAAGTTCGCCGTAGGGGTTGTCTTCCAAAATCCAGAAATCGTATTCACGGGCTTTTTCAGCGAGTTTCTTACGTCTTTCTTCAGTAATCGTGATGCCTGTCGGGTTCTGGAAAGTCGGCATGACATAGGCAAAACGAATGCCGCTGAATTCCGGTCCGATTAAATCCGGGTTCAAGCCATGTTCATCCGTCGGGAGCGTGACAAATTCAGGACGCTGGAGTTTGAAAGCAGACAATGCACCGAGGTAAGTCGGATCTTCGACTGCAACCTTGGAACCTTCATCGATGTAGGCGAGGGCCATTAAATCCAAAGCCTGCTGAGAACCGGAAACGATTTGAATGCAGTCAGGGTCAACGGGAGCACCTAATTCAGCTTCATGAGCGGCAATGGCCTTGCGAAGAGCGGGTTCACCTTCGGTACTGGAGTACTGGAGGGCACGGGTGCCTTGTGTTTCTAAAACCCAGTCGGTCGCTTTTTCAATGGCTTTGACCGGGAAGCTCTTAGGAGAGGGCAGGCCGCCGGCAAAAGAAATGACATCGGGCTGGCTCGCCAGTTTGAGGAGTTCACGAATAATGGAACGCTGAGAGGATCTTGCGCGGATCGATTTTGGAGGTGTTAAAGAATTGTCAGACATAGTGCGCATTCCTGCGATAAATAAGAACATCGGAGCCAAAAAGCTCCAAAAAATAAAGACCTTGTAGTTGAGCTGTTTGTGGCAGCCTTTATTGCGGGTATCGGAAAACCAAAATGGGCAGAAGTGGTGATAATCACTCCCCTTATTGCCCGCATTCAGAAAATCTTACATCAGCAGAGGTTGAAAATACGAAAAGTGACACCAAATAGTGTCATAAGCCTGAATTATTCAACAGAGGTATCGCTTAATGTCTGAAAACAAGAAAGAGACGCTCGGTTTCCAAACCGAGGTGAAACAGATGCTCCATCTGATGGTGCATTCTCTTTATTCCAACCGCGAGATTTTCTTGCGTGAATTGGTGTCCAACGCTTCGGACGCCATCGACAAGCTGCGTTTTGCCGCAATCGACAATCCTTCCTTGCTTGCCGACGATCCGCATCCTTCGATCCGAGTCGGTGTAGATGAACAGAAGCAGGAAATCACGGTCAGCGACGATGGTATCGGCATGACGCGTGCAGAAGTGATTGAACACTTAGGTACGATCGCCAAGAGCGGTACAAGAGAATTTTTTGCCCGCTTATCCGGAGATCAGAAGAAAGACTCTCAGCTTATCGGACAGTTTGGTGTCGGTTTTTATTCTTCCTTTATCATCGCCGACAAAGTAACCGTTATTACCCGTAAAGCCGGTGATCCGGCCGATGCCGCTACAAAGTGGGAAAGCAACGGCGAAGGCGAATTTACGGTTGAAAATACAACCCGCGATCATTTTGGTACGGACGTCATTCTCTCTGTTAAGAGCGAGGACCGCGATCTGGTGAGCAAGTATCGTCTGCGCACGATCCTTCAGCGCTATTCCGACCATATCTCCACGCCGATCTTAATGGGCAAGGATGAATACAAGGACGATAAAGTTATTGACACCGGAGAATGGGAAGCCATCAACACCGGTGCAGCTCTTTGGGCACGTCCGAAGAATGAAATTACTGAAGACCAGTACAAAGAGTTCTATCACCACGTTTCTCACGACTCTACCGATCCGCTTTGCTGGACGCACAACAAGGTTGAAGGCAAGAACGAATACATCCAGCTTCTGTATGTTCCGTCTGCCGCTCCGTTTGACCTTTGGGACAGAGAAAACGTACATGGCGTGAAGCTGTACGTGAAACGTGTCTTCATTATGGATGACACGAACCAGCTGCTTCCGCACTATCTGCGCTTCATTAAGGGTGTGATCGATTCCGAAGATCTTCCGCTCAACGTCAGCCGTGAAATTCTTCAGCAGACCCGCGACCTTCGTATCATTCGCGACGGTACGACAAAGCGTGTTCTTTCCATGCTGGAAGACCTTGCCGCCAACAGAGCTTCCAATTACGACAAGTTCTGGGCGCTGTTCGGCAATGTGCTGAAAGAAGGCCTGGGCGAAGATCCGACCAATAAAGAGCGTATCGCCAAACTTCTGAGATTTGTTTCCACGGGAAGCGAAGGCAAGGCCGATGTCACCCTTGAAGGTTATATCAGCCGTATGAAGACCGGTCAGGACACCGTTTACTATGTGATCGGTGATACACCTGAAGCAGCCGCCAAGAGCCCGCTGCTCGAACTCTTCAAGAAGAAGGATATCGAAGTACTGCTCCTCAGCGGCCCGATCGATCGCTGGATGATGCAGTTCTTGACTGAATTCCAGGGCAAGAAGCTTGTCAATATCGCAAAGGGCGACCTTGATCTCGGCGACTTGGCAGACAAGGAAGAAAAGGAAGAGAAAGAAAAAGTTCAAGCCGAGTACAAACCGCTCGTCGACGAATTCAAAGCCGCTTTGGGCGACAGCGTCGAAGATGTTCGTATGACTTTGCGTCTGACCGATTCTCCTTCCTGCATCGTGACGGACCCGAACGGCTTGGATCCTGCTTTTGTCCGCATGATGAAAGCAGCTGGTCAAGACGTTCCCGAACCGAAACCTATTCTTGAACTGAACCCGAACAATCCTCTGGTTTCTAGACTGAAAGAACAGGGTGCCTTCTCTCCGGAATGGGCTAAGCTCTTCCTTGAACAGGCTCAGCTGATGGAAGGTGAACAGCTCAAAGACCCGGCCGGATTCATCAATCGTATGAATACGATGCTGATGGATACGATCGGTAAGAAGTCTGTGAACTAATCTCGGTTAAAAACGGAAACAATAAGCGCAGCTCCAATTCGTTGGGACTGCGCTTAATTTTTTGTTTTCGGCGTTAGACTCACACAAATTCAAAAGGTTACAAGAGCAGGAAATGGCTAAAACTAAGAGAACACCGGTGGACTTCTCCGAGCTCGGAGGTTTCCGTTATCTTCATTTCGGATCCGAGTGGATTCAGGGCGGCATGAGAATTAACCGTCCATACAGTTTGGCGCTGGAATACCAGCAGTACATGCTGGCGCTTCTTTTCTTCCGTCCGGAACCTAAAAATATTCTCCAGCTCGGGCTCGGCGCCGGCGGACTTGCGAAATACACTTGGAAGTATTTTCCCGAAGCGCACACGAAAGTGGTCGAGATTTCCGAAGATGTCTATATGGCTTCGAGGATGTGGTTCAAGATGCCTGACGATGATGATCATTTGGAAGTCGTTTTTGAAGACTGCAAGAAATATCTAGCCCGAGCTGCAAATACAGCCGATTGGCTTTTAGTCGATATTTATGATGCGGAAGCCTGGGGTCCGGTCTATGACGATGTTCCGTTCTATCGACTTTGCAAAAAGGCGTTGACGGACGGAGGCATCTCTTCTTATAACGTGTTCGGCGGGGAAGATTTCACCAAGAGTCTCGATAACATCTCGAAAGCATTTGACGGACGAGTGCTCGTCATGCCGGATGTAGCAGAAGGCAACAGAATTATTCTTGCCAAGAAGGGACCGAAGGAAACTTATTCCGTCGAGCTGCTTGATCAGAGAGCTTCAGAGCTTCAGGCTTCAAGACACCTTCCGGCTAAGAAAATTTGGAAAAAGCTGAAACAGGAAAACAACCTTAAAGGTGAGTTCGAGTTTTAGTCTTCGATAGGAAGCAGACGTTTCTTGGGCTTCTTCGGTTCGGGAGGCTCAAGATTCTTTTCTTTGTATTCGCAGTACTGCTCAATCGGGCACTTCCAGCATTCGGGTTTTCTGGCTTTGCAGATATAACGCCCGAGCAGAATGAACCAGTGATGAGCATCTGCGCGGTAGGGGAGCGGAGTGTACCGCTCCATTTTTTTCTGGACGATCTCCGGCGTTTTGCCTTTTGCGTAACCGGTGCGGTTTGCTACCCGAAAAACGTGCGTGTCCACTGCAATAGTCGGCTTTTCAAAAGCAACGTTCATGACGACGCTGGCCGTTTTTTGTCCTACGCCGGGAAGTTTGATTAGAGAATCAAAGTCGGTGGGCACCTGACTGTTGTGATGCTCAATCAAATCCTCACAGAGCTTCATCACGTTCTTCGTCTTGCTTCGGTAAAGCCCGATGTGCTTGATGATGTCCGTGAATTTTTCCGGGCCTAAATCCAAAACGGCCTGGGGCGTATTGGCCAGCGGGAAAAGCACTCGAGTGGCTTCATTGACGCTTTTATCCGTTGCCTGTGCAGAAAGCACGACGGCAATCAGCAGTTCAAAGTTCGAATGGTATTCGAGCTCGGTCTTCGGCGTGGGATTATCCGCCTGGAGGGCTTTAAGAATTTCGAGGCGCTTTTCCTGATTCATTCATTATCTTCCGTCTAATAAGATTTGCCACGAAGTTTCGCTTGTCACTGGTCAAGCTCTTGGCGTTGAGGAGATTTTCTTCCTCTTGGCGAATCTTGGCGCGTCTTTGATTTCGTTTCAGGTAATTTTCTTTCGACTGACGTGCAAGCTTATCTGTCCATTCACGGTCAATGCGTACCATGGAGATGCAGTCGACAGGGCAGGCAAGCTGACATAAACAGCAGCCGTTGCACCGTTCGGCGTCCACATAGTGCATATGCTTCGGAGAGCCGATGATGGCGTCCGTGGGACAAGCATCCGAGCAGAGACGACAGCCGATGCATTTGTTCGGATCGATTTCTGCGATTTCAGGAGGGACATGAATGCCGCATTCCTCATTCAGAGGGAGTTCTTCACGGTCCAAAAGAACAGATAGGCGGGAAATAACCTGCGGACCTCCCGCCGGGCAGCGATTATGCTTTTCTCCGTCAGCAATGGCTTTGGCGTAGTCAGCGCAGTCGTGATAACCGCACTGCCTGCACTGAGTCTGCGGAAGAATTTCTTCAATCTTAGAAATTTCGATCATTTTTGCCAAAGATTTTCTGCGATGAGGTTGCCAGGTTCCCCGCGTCTCGGGGCCTGGAATCCCAGAGGTTTGAGCAGCGCACGGACTTCTTTGATCATGGCAGGGTTGCCGCAGAGAAGGACGCTGGAAACAGAACTGTCGAACTTAACCCCGGCCGTCTCAGCCAAATTTCCGGAGCGAATCAAATCCGGAATTCTTCTCGATAAGAACTGTGTTGCTTCACGTGTGACCACGGGAATATAGACGAGGTTTCTTCCGCTGGCGCCGCCAAGCGAAGAGTCATCTTTGATTTTTTGAATCAGCTGTGTGTAGGCGAGGTCTTCTGCCAAACGCACGGAGTGGACAAGAACGATGGTGGGCCATTTTTCCCAGGCAGATTCCTGGCGAAGGATGCTGAGGAAGGGGGCCAGTCCTGTACCGGTGCTGAGGCACCAAAGGTTTTGAGAAGCAGGAAGTCTGTCCGACAGCAAAGAACCCCAGAGGTCATTCTCCAGCCAAAGCTCGGAGCCGGCTTCTAGGGTGCAGAGGCGCGGAGAGACAAGCCCGTTGGGAACTTCAACAATAAAAAACTCGAGGAAAGGATCAGAAGGAACGGAAGCCAAAGAGTAGCCTCTGGCGGCGTATTCTGTTTTTCCGTCCGCTTCAATATCCAGACCTAAGCGAACAAACTGTCCCGGAGTAAAGGTGAAACCCTTAGGTTTGGTTACTCGGATAGAAACCAAACCTTTTCTCCAAACCTGTTTTTGCAGCAGGCGGACTTTGGTGCGATTTTCCGACACGCTTAGAGTTCCTTCTTGAGGTACTGACGCTTATCGAGGACGTCGCGCCATTTCTCGGCTTCGTCCGTGTGCGGTTTCATTCTGGTGATGGATGGCCAAACGCGGGCAAGTTCTGCATTCAATGCGATGAATTCCTGCTGATCTTCAGGAACGTCTTCTTCGGCCATAATGGCGTTGGTCGGGCATTCGGGAATGCAGACGGCGCAGTCGATGCATTCGTCCGGATCAATCACGAGGAAATTGGGACCTTCACGGAAGCAGTCGACCGGGCAAACGTCAACACAGTCGGTGTATTTGCAGAGGATGCAGGGTTCGGTCACTACATGTGCCATTGGAAAACTCCGTTTTCTTAATTTGTTACTAAAACTCTGTATTTTAGTTGATTCAAACTCATAGAGAGCTCATGCGGGAGCCGAAACAAGCTAAGAATCTGAAACGTTTTGTTGAGAGCCTTGCGAAGGAGGAACGTCCGCTTGAAAAACTCCTCCTGCCTTTCGGTTCGCGTCAACTCAAGACTATAGAATAGCTATCGTAGTTGCCAAGGAGCATGCAGTGATTATTGATTCTTTATTAGACACCGACTTATATAAATTTACGATGATGCAGTGTGTCCTGCATCAGTTCCCGGCCGCTCAGGCGGAATATAAATTCAAGTGTCGAAATCCCGGAACCGACCTTCAGGCCGTGATCGGTCCGATCAATGAAGAGATTGATCACTTGTGCGCGTTGCATTTCCGCAAAGACGAGCTGGACTATTTGCGCAGCCTGCGCTTTATGAAGAGCGACTTCATCGACTTTTTGGAACTCTTCCATCTCAAGCGCTCCTGTATCCAGGTCAAGAAGGCGGAAGGCAGCGATACCGATATTGAGATTCGCATTCGCGGTCCTTGGCTGCACACCATCATGTTTGAGATTCCGGTTCTTGCCATCGTCAACGAGTGCTACTACCGCAAGTTCTATCCTAATCAGGATTTGACGGAAGGGCGTCGACGTCTGAAAGCAAAAATGGAGTCCATCAAAGATATTCAGGATATCGGTATTTCTGAGTACGGCACCCGCAGACGTTTCTCTAAAGCCTGGCAGGAAGAGGTTATTAAGACCATGCAGGCGACCATGGGCAAACAGTTCACGGGCACCAGCAATGTTTACTACGCGATGCAGCTGGGCCTCACGCCTCTGGGAACCATGGCCCATGAATATCTCCAGGCATGTCAGGCGTTAGGCCCCCGTCTTAGAGATTCTCAAAAATACGCCTTCGAAATGTGGGCAAAAGAGTATCGCGGCGACTTAGGAATTGCGTTGTCGGATGTGTACGGCATGAAACCGTTCCTGCTGGATTTCGATATGTACTTCTGCAAACTCTTTGACGGAGCACGCCATGACTCCGGCGATCCGTTTGAATGGGGCGAACACCTTATCGAGCATTATCGGAAGAACCGCTGTGATCCGAAGACAAAGACGCTGATTTTCTCGGACATGCTCGACTTCCCGAAAGTGATTAGTTTGTATAACGCTTTCCACGGAAGAATCAGACTCGGCTTCGGCATCGGCACAAACCTTGTCAACGATTTGGGAATTCCTGCACTGCAGAATGTCATCAAACTAATTCGCTGCAATGATCAACCCGTGGCAAAACTCTCCGATGATCCGATAAAGAGTATGTGCGAGGACGAATCGTATTTACGCTATCTGAAAAGTGTTTTTAATATATGATAAATCTTATCGTAATGTGAAAGTTACAAACTTAACCCAGTGAATTTGTTAAACTTTTACCTTTTCTTTTAGGCAGTTATTCAAATTTTGACTGTTTGAAGGAGCAGAATTTATTTCTGTTGTTATTAAAGACAAACGGACTTTAAATTCTGCTTTAGTTTTGTTTTGCGGTACATCGAATCATTTGATGGTTTCGGTTCCGGCATTTTTGTTCTGCCGGCCGCGAACGTAGAAAAGGTAAATGATGAACAAGAAAACAACATTCCTCGGAGCAGTGGCGGCGTTATCCGGCTTGCTTCCGATTTCTGCCCATGCGGCGCTTCCCGGTGCCGAACTGAGCTTGTGTTGGGCGATTCCTTTCGCCGGTATTTTGCTCAGTATTGCTCTGGGACCTCTGCTTTTTGCACATTTCTGGCACAAAAACTACGGCAAAGTCGCCTTGATGTGGGCAGTTTTGGCAGCCGTTCCGCTCTTTATGTTCTTCGGAACACAGACTTCTGTCGAAGCTCTTGCACACGCCCTGATCGGAGATTACGTTCCGTTCATTATTTTCGTCGGCTCTCTTTATATTGTGGCCGGCGGTATTCATCTCAGAGGCTCTTTTGTCGGCAAGCCTTGGCTTAATACTACTTTTCTTTTAAGCGGCGCTATCTTGGCCAACCTTATGGGTACCACGGGCGCCGCTATGCTTTTGATTCGTCCTCTGCTGAACGCGAACAGAAGACGTCACTATCAGATGCATACCTACATTTTCTTCATCTTCATTGTCGCTAATATCGCGGGTTCTTTGACTCCGCTCGGCGACCCACCCTTATTCCTGGGCTTCTTGCGCGGCGTGACCTTCTTCTGGACGGCCGGTCATCTTTGGGAAGTGACCGGTCTTGCCGTGGGACTCCTTCTGATCATTTACTTCCTTCTTGATACTTGGCTGTACAAGAAAGAACTTAAAGACAACGAAGAACTCAAGAAGCCCGTCGCCTACGTTCCGTTCGGTTTCGAAGGCTCCGTTAATTTCGTTCTTCTTGCCTGTATCGTGGGTGCCGTGCTCATGTCCGGCTTCTGGAAGACAGGCGTCGAATATCACTTCCTCGGTCTGCACATTGCACTTGAATCCCTTATTCGCGACGCTATCTTTGCGACAGCAGCAATTCTTTCTCTTATTCTCACGAAGAAAGAGTACCGCGAGGCCAACCAGTTCTCTTGGGAACCGATTCTGGAAGTCGGCAAATTGTTCTTCGGTATTTTCGTAACGATCGTTCCGGTTCTGGAAATGCTGCGCGCAGGTTCCTCCGGTGCTTTTGCTCCGGTGGTTGCTTTGGTGACCGGTTCCGACGGACAGCCTGTCAACGCCGCTTATTTCTGGCTGACCGGTATGCTCTCCAGCTTCCTGGATAACGCTCCGACATACCTGGCTTTCTTCAACTTGGCCGGCGGCGATCCTGCCTACCTCATGACGACAGGCGCACATACCCTGATGGCGATTTCTATGGGTGCCGTCTTTATGGGTGCGATGACCTACATCGGCAATGCACCGAACTTCATGGTGGTCAGTATCGTTCAGAACCGCGGCGTCAAAATGCCTTCCTTCTTCGGCTTCATGGCCTGGTCGTACGGTATTTTGGTTCCGATCTTCCTGGTTCTTACGTGGCTCTTCTTAATGTAAGCCGCTTAGGATAGATATCCTTCCAGCCGCTCCTTTCATTCGTGATCGGAGCGGTTTGTTTTTGCCGGAAGGAAAGCCTCGGAAAAGAAGAGGCTAACCGCACAACTTAGGATGCAAAGCGTCAGATTCTGTGTTGAGAAAGATACAATGATCGTATTTACGATCAATAGAAACGAACCACACGCAATATATGTCTCACACTCATTACTATCAAGAAGACACCGATGAGGGGCTGAAGATCGCTGCGCTTTTAAATCAGCTGATTGAATCCCCTGGGGCCCTGTCTAAAAAGGAATGGGATTATCTGAATACCTTGCCTATCGGCACGCTGATGCGCGAAGCCGGCATCAGTCGTAAAGAGGCGGTTCATGTTTTTAACCAAATTGATCGGATTGAAGCAGATGTGAGCAGGATCGGGCGGTTTGAACATCTGACGGATGCCTTCATGATGTGGCTCGTCGGAGGAAGCTTCGTACTGGCCGGTGTGCTTCTGGCCTTAATTTCTATTCCTGAAAGTGTGTGGGGAAGAATCACGATTCCGGTTAGTATCGGTATCGGCCTTATCTTTATTTTTGTCCCGTTCATAGCCCGGAAGCGAGCTCTGACTTACGACAAGGACTGTTTCAGACATGCCATTGTTGAAATCTTAGGTAAGGGTTTAATGAAACGCTCGGTTTTAACCACGGACGCGCTGATTCGAGAAATTCAGCCCCACGAGCCGAAGAAAGCTTTGTTGGAAGTTGTTGAGAAATTTGCCCAAACTCAGAATCGGAAGATCTCAAAATATGAAGAGATCTGCCTGATTAAGCAGCTTTTGGACGGTTACAACCTTAAAATTTCTGATCTGCCATTTGAAGTTATTGAGGAAATTGACGGCATTTGTCCGGCAAGAAATCCGGCATGAAAGAAGTAATTGAATCGACCAATTTAGAAAAGCAGCTGACACGCCATCATGAAGGCGACAGCGACTATACCCATCAAGGCACAGGCTCATCCAAAAAGGTATTGATCGCCTCGGTTTGTCTGACCTTGGGATACGCCGTGATCGAAGTCATCGGAGGTTTTCTTTCGAACTCTTTGGCGCTGCTCTCTGACGCCGGTCACATGGTGACGGACTCAGCCTCTCTTTTCTTTGCACTGCTGGCCAATGTTCTTGCAGGACGCCCCGCAAGCGGGAAATATTCTTTTGGCTTTGCCAAGCTGGAAGTGCTCGCAGCACTTTTGAATGCGCTTGCCATGTTTGCGGTGGTGCTTTGGATTGTTGTGGAAGCGGTAGAGCGTTTCAGCAGTCCGGAACCGGTCAACGGTTCTAGCGTCTTTTTGGTTGCCACGCTCGGGTTGCTGATCAATATCGCTGTTGCCTGGACGCTTTCCCGCGACCAGAAGAGCATCAACACGCGGGCAGCGCTCCTGCATGTCATGGGCGACTTGCTCGGATCTGTGGCCGCGATCACGGCTGGTATCGTGATTTACTTCGGCGGTCCGGTCATTGTTGACCCGATCCTTTCTATTTTTGTGAGTGCTTTAATTCTGCATTCCTCCTGGGGCGTTGTGAAAACTTCAGTACATCTTCTTTTGGACGGAGTTCCTGACAACATTCCTTATCAGGAAGTCGGTTCGACTCTGGAAGCAATTCCCGGTGTTTATGCCGTGCATGATCTCCACATTTGGGATATGACGGCAAACGAGGCGGCTCTTTCCTCTCATATTGTTTTAGAGCGGATGGATGAATGGCCTCAGGTTTTGGAGAAGGCGCGTGAGGTTTTGGAGAAAAAGTACGGCATCTCACACATTACGCTTCAGCCGGAACCGGTTGAGGAAATGAAAAAGCGTTTCATGTGCATCGGCGAATAGCAGAGAAGCGGACTTGTATCAAACCGTCAGGAGCGGCCTTTTAGAAGTTACAAATAGGCTCCCGACCGCTATAATTGATTGAATTTTGTAAAGCCACGCCTGCTCATTTGAAGCGCGTCTCTTTTTTTTTTCTGTTGAGAATAAGATGACGAAATATGTATTTGTTACCGGCGGTGTAGTTTCTTCCCTGGGGAAAGGTATTGCAGCAGCTTCCCTGGCCGCCATCCTTGAGTCTCGCGGGCTCAAGGTCACAATCATCAAGATGGACCCCTACATCAACGTCGACCCGGGCACAATGAGCCCGTTCCAGCACGGTGAAGTCTTCGTGACCGAAGACGGTGCTGAAACCGACTTGGACTTAGGTCACTATGAGCGCTTCATCACGCCGAAGATGCACAAGGCGAATAACTTTACGACCGGCCAGATCTATCGTAATGTTCTGCGCAAAGAACGCCGCGGCGAATACTTAGGTAAAACCGTTCAGGTCATTCCACACATCACCAACGAAATCCAGGACTTCATTGCCCGCGGTGCTCATGCTGTCGGCGATCCCGATATCGCATTGGTTGAAATCGGCGGTACGGTCGGTGATATCGAATCTCTGCCGTTCCTTGAAGCCGTTCGTCAGCTGTCGTTGAGAGCAGGCCGCAACAATACCTGCTTCATTCACCTGACACTCGTTCCTTATATCGCCAGCGCCGGCGAATTGAAGACAAAGCCGACTCAGCACTCCGTGGGCGAACTCCGTAAGATCGGTATCAGCCCCAACGTTCTGCTTTGCCGTGCCGACCGCAAGATTCCGGACGACGAAAGAGCCAAGATTTCTCTGTTTGCCAATGTTCCGATGGATGCCGTCATCTCCGTTTGGGACGTTGACACGATTTACAAAGTTCCGATGATGCTGCATGAGCAGGGCTTAGATGAAATCGTCTGCCGCTGCTTAGACCTGAATCCGAAACCTGCCGATCTTTCCGCTTGGGAAAAGGTCGTTGATCGTCTTGAACATCCGAAAGACACTGTCAAACTTGCCATGATCGGTAAGTATGACCTGAAGGATTCCTACAAGTCCTTGAATGAAGCTCTGATCCACGCTGGTATCCATACCGGTCATCATGTGGATGTCACCTTCATCGAAGCTGAAATTCTTGAAAAAGAAGGCACTGACTGCCTCAAGGGCATGGATGCTATTTTGGTTCCCGGCGGCTTCGGTAAACGCGGTACCGAAGGCAAGATCAAAGCCATCGAATATGCTCGTAAGAACGACATTCCTTACCTCGGCATCTGCCTGGGTATGCAGCTTGCCGTGATTGAATTTGCCCGTCATGTCTGCGGTCTCGGCGGCGCTAACTCCACTGAGCTGGATCCGGAAACACCGCATCCTGTTGTTGCTTTGATCACCGAGTGGAAAGACCACACTGGCGTTATCGAAAAACGCGATGAAGACAGCGATCTCGGCGGCACAATGCGTTTAGGCAAACAAGTTGTTCCTGTTAAACCCGGAACACTGGCTGCCGAAGTTTACGGTAAGGAAGTCGGCGAGCGTCATCGTCACCGTTATGAAGTGAACAACTCTTACTGTGACCAGTTCGAGAAGGCCGGTATGGTGATTTCTGCTAGAACCCCCGGCGAAAATCTTCCCGAAATCATGGAACTCCCCGATCATTCCTTCTTCATCGGCGTTCAGTTCCATCCGGAATTTACTTCCTCTCCGCGTTTCGGTCATCCGCTCTTCAATAAATTCATTGAAGCGGCTGCCAAGTATCACAAAGAACACGAAAAGGCTGAGTAATCGACATGCAGTTATGCGGTTTTGAAGTCGGTCTGAACCGACCCTTTATTCTTCTTGCCGGTCCCTGCGTCATTGAGAGCGAGCAGCTGACGCTCGATATCGCCGGCAAGATGAAGGAGATCACCGATAAGCTCGGGATCCCCTATGTTTTCAAGGCAAGCTACGACAAAGCGAATCGTTCCTCCGATACGAGCTTCCGCGGTCTGGGTATGACCAACGGTCTTCGTATTTTGGAAGAAGTCCGCCGTCAGATCGGCGTTCCGGTTGTCACCGATGTTCATACGGCCGATGAAGTTCCGGAAGTTGCCGCTGTGGTGGATCTTCTTCAGACGCCGGCTTTCCTTTGCCGTCAGACAGACTTTATTGCCGCCTGCGCAAAGAGCGGTAAGCCGGTCAATATCAAGAAAGGTCAGTTTTTGGCTCCTCAGGATATGAAGCAGGTTGTGCTCAAAGCTCGCCATGCTGCAGCAGCTGCCGGACTCTCTGAGGACCGCTTCATGGTTTGTGAGCGCGGCGCCTGTTTCGGCTACAACAACCTTGTATCCGATATGCGCAGCCTTGTGATCATGCGCGACTGCGATGCTCCGGTGATTTTTGACGCAACGCACTCCGTCCAGCTCCCCGGCGGTCAGGGCACAAGCTCCGGCGGCCGCAGAGAGTTCGTTCCGCCTCTGGCCCGTGCGGCGGTTGCTGTCGGTGTTTCCGGACTCTTCATGGAAACACATCCGAATCCCTGCTGCGCTAAGAGCGACGGACCGAACATGGTTCCGCTGGATAAGATGGAAGCACTGCTGACCAATTTGCAGGGCATTGACCGACTCGTGAAGTCCGGTGAATTTTTAGAAAACCAGTTACATTAACTTTTAAAGAGATAAACATGAGCGAAATTGTTGAAGTCTTTGGCCGTGAAGTATTGGATTCCCGCGGCAACCCGACGGTTGAAGCCGAAGTCATTCTTGCCTCCGGCGTGATCGGCCGTGCAGCTGTCCCGAGCGGTGCTTCTACAGGCAGCCGCGAAGCCATCGAGCTGCGCGACGGAGATGCTTCCCGCTACAACGGCAAGGGCGTTCTGCAAGCCGTTGCCAACGTCAACGACGAAATCCGCGATGAGGTTGTCGGTTACGACGCCAGCCAGCAGACTGAAATCGACCGCGCCATGATCGAACTCGACGGCACCCCAAATAAGTCCCGTCTCGGCGCAAACGCCATCCTCGCTGGTTCTTTGGCCGTTGCCCGCGCAGCTGCAGAAGAATGCGCACTCCCGCTGTATCGCTATTTCGGCGGTATCAACGGCTTCACTCTGCCCGTTCCGATGATGAACGTTGTGAACGGCGGCGCTCATGCCAACAATAATCTCGACATTCAGGAATTCATGATTATCCCGGCCGGTCTTCCGACCTTCAGCGAAGCTCTTCGCTGCGGCGCCGAGATCTTCCATGCCCTGAAGAAGATCATGAATGCTCACGGTATGTCTACTGCTGTCGGTGACGAAGGCGGTTTCGCTCCAAACATCGACAGCCATGAAGCTGCCATTGAATTCATTATCGACGCCATCAAAGCTGCCGGCTACACACCGGGAGAACAGGTTTTCATCGGTTTGGACTGCGCTGCCAGCGAATTCTATGCAGACGGCGTTTACAACCAGAAGGGCCAGGGCCTGAAACTCACCGCTGACGAATGGATCGCTAAGATGACCGAGTGGGTTGACCGCTATCCGATCATCTCCATCGAAGACGGTATGGCCGAAGGCGACTGGGAAGGCTGGGCCAAACTCACCGAAGCTTTGGGCGACCGTGTTCAGCTTGTCGGCGACGACCTTTATGTCACTAACACTTCCATTCTTAAGGAAGGTATTGAAAAGGGCATCGCCAACTCCATCCTGATCAAGATCAACCAGATCGGTACGCTGACAGAAACTTTCGAAGCTATCGAAATGGCTAAGAAGGCCCGTTATACCGCTGTGATTTCTCACCGCTCTGGCGAAACTGAGGATTCCACGATTGCGGATATCGCCGTCGGTACAAACGCCGGTCAGATTAAGACAGGTTCTCTGAGCCGCAGCGACCGTATGGCCAAGTACAACCAGCTTCTTCGTATTGAAGAAGAACTCGGCGACATCGCTGTCTACCCGGGCCTGGATGCCTTCTACAACATCTGCAAGTAATTTATGGCGCGCCTGACGAAAAAGGTAAAGCTGGGAGTACCTCGATTTTTAGTCCTGGTACTCGCCATTGCCGTGGTCGGCATTCAATATCCGTTATGGGTCGGGAAGGGCAGCAATGCTACGCTTCTCGATTTGCAGGACCAGCTCAAAACTCAGAAGGAGAAGAATGCCGCGCTCGAGCTTGAAATTACAAGGCTCGAAGGCGAGGCCGATAGTCTTCGCCATGGCAGTGAAGCCTTAGAAAGTAGGGCTCGTGAAAAACTCAATATGATTCGCGAGAACGAATACCTGATTCGAATTATGCCGTAATCAATTACTTATTAATTAGGGAAGTGCCGGAACTAAAAACTCCGGCCTTTTTTATGTCCGTGTCAGGCGGAAAAGATCCTTTCTAGCCGCAAACGAGAGTAGTCTCGATTTCAAAATTGAGAGTTGAGAGTCATAAGAATGACGAAGTCGGATCTTTTTGTTAGGAGTGAACATGAGTAAACCGATGACGGTGGCACGCTACGCAAAGGAGCATCGCGGATGGTTTTACGGATGTCTGCTTCTGTTTGCACTTGTCGCTTTCTTTTGCCTGAAAGCGATTTACGATATGACGGTTTACGGTGCTAAGGCCCCGCTTTACGCCTTTATCGCCGGTATGGTCGGTTTCGGTGCGACGGCCTTAGGCTCCCTGCCGGGTTTTTATCTTCATAAACTTTCCGATAAAGCCGAAGACTGGATGCTTGGCAGTTCGGCCGGCATGATGCTTGCAGCAGCGATCTTCTCGCTTTTGCTTCCGAGTATCGAAACCAGTGAAAAGCTGTTCACTTCTGAATTAGCAGCAACGCTTTGGGTACTCTTCGGAGTTTTTCTTGGTGTTGTCTTCCTCCTGATCATTAATGCGCTGACTCCTCATGAGCACGGAGGTCAGAATTATGAAGGTCCGGAGATCGAAGTCAAAAGCGGCATCTGGCTCTTTGTTCTTGCCATCATCATTCACAACATCCCGGAAGGCCTGGCGATGGGCATATCTTTTTCAGCAGAAGACATGCAGATCGGTGTGCCGCTCACGATTGCCATTGCTCTGCAGGACTTTCCGGAAGGTCTGGCGGTCGTACTCGCTCTTTGCTCGACTCACATTTCACGCGCGAAGGCAGTGGGGATCGGAGTGTTCTCGGGTCTGATGGAACCGGTCGGCGCACTTTTCGGCGTGAGCCTTGCCGGCGGGTTGGGCTATGTCTATCCGCTGGGACTGGCGTTATCTGCCGGCGCCATGATGTTTGTCGTTTTCCACGAAGTGATTCCTGAAACACACCGCAGAGGCCATCACAGTACGGCCACGATCGGTTTGATGTGCGGCTTCGGCCTGATGATGATTTTGGAAAAAATATTCAGCTAGAAAAATCTTTGCTTCGGTCTCTGTCGGTTTGCAGTTCACTCTAAAATATCGCAATAGCTTTCAGCGAGATAGGAAAAAGAATGACAAGACCGATTAGAGCCCTCATCGATACATACGCACTGGAAAAGAATTTGTCTTTGCTTCGCGCAAAAAGCGGCAATCGTTTTTTATGGGGCGTTGTTAAGGCCAACGCATATGGTCACGGTCTGATCGGTCTGCTTCCGACCTTCGACAACTGGGTTGACGGGTTAGCGCTTCTTGATCCGAAAGAAGGTGTGGATATCCGCAAAGCCGGCTGGGCCAAAGCGGTATTGTTAATTGAAGGCATCTTTGCGGCCTCTGACATCGAGATGGCTGATGAGTACGGATTTGAAACCGTCATTCACAACGAAAGACAGATTGAATGGCTGGAAAAAGCCGAACTCAAAAACACGCTTCGCGTGCACTTGAAGTGCAATACCGGTATGAACCGTTTGGGCTTCAGACCGGAGGCGATTCCTCAAGTTTTGTTCCGCCTGAATAATATTCCTAAGGTAGAAGTTGTCGATCTGTTGGCGCACTTTGCCAATGCTGAAGTTACTTACGAACAGGACAAACCGGTTACCGTCCAGAATCAGCTTGCTGCATTGATACAACTGCGCGGACTTCTGCCGATGTGCTTATCCAACACGGGCGGCCTTTTGTGGCATGAAGCCGGAGACGAGGCTGTGCGCGCAGGTATTGCCATGTACGGCGTCAGCCCCGACGGTAATGTTTCTTCACAGTCTCTGGGTATTGATCCCGTCATGACACTGGAGAGCGAAATCATTGCCTTCCAGGATCTTCAGCCGGGCGAAGCCTGCGGCTACGGCTCTAAGTTTATTGCCCATCGACCGACGAAACTCGCCGTGGTAGCCTGCGGGTATGCCGACGGTTATCCGCGTAAAGACAATCCGCACAGAGAGGTGGTCGTTGAGGGCAAAAGAGTACCTGTTATCGGAAACGTTTCCATGGATATGCTGACGATTGACGTCACCGATCTGCCCAATGTCCGGTTGGGTTCCAAAGTGGAAATCTGGGGTAAGAACCTGCCGGTCAATGAAGTCGCAAAGGGATTCGGCACGATCGGCTATGAACTTCTTTGCGACGTGAACCAGCGTGTACCCCGCGTTCTAATTAAATAACGAATCGCGTTATCAGAGAAATCAGCAGCATGACTAACACGAAGTAGAGCATGCTGCGTACGAGCGTCGGACCGATTTTGACGGCATAGATTGCGCCTAAGCGGTTGCCCAAGATGCTGGCAACCGCGCAAGGGAGAGCCAGCGAGTAATAAAGCGTTCCTGCGGAAGCAAACGTTGTGACCGCGCCTAAGTTGGCGGCGATATTGAATGCTTTTGCCGTACCGGAAGCTTTAACCAAACCGGCCTTGAGCAAGAGGTGAATGCCGATCAAAAAGAAACTTCCGGCGCCGGGACCGAAAAAGCCTTCATAGAAACCGACGGACAAACCGATTGCCGAGACTCTCCACCATAACCCTTTCTTTGGAAGGTCTTCTTCCGTCAGTTTGAGCGTTCCGCAGAAAAGCGAAAGGAGAATCGCAACTGGCAGAAGAAAAATCATGATGATCGTCATCTTCTCATTGGAAATGAGAAGTGTCGTCGCAGAGGCAATTACTGCGCCGAAGTAAGAAGAAATAACGCCCAATAGGACGACTTCTTTGATGACGGCGCCTCTTTTCCAGAAGGTAATCAATGCCGTAATTGAACCGAGGCTGGAAGCGAGCTTTCCGGTTCCGAGCGTGTAGTGAGCGGGTATGCCCAACAGCAAAAGGACCGGCATCGTGATGAGACCGCCTCCGCCCGCAATAGCATCGACAAAGCCTGCAATAAAGAAAACAACAAAGCAGACGAGTATGACGGTAAGCGTGATGTCCATGATTCGGATCGAGGCAGTGTTTTTGTAATGAAGAAATTATGCTCGTCCGGGATTATCAAAACCTAAAACTTTCTTAGGTAAAAATCCTCAGGGAGTCCTTGAGGGTCTCGGGAGATAATCTAAAAAAGCGATTTCTTCCAAGTTCCCATGCGTTTCCGGACTCTATTATTTTTTATCTCGGCTGCGGCCGTAACCATTCCCTGTTTGGTCATGGGATGGCTTCAATACGTTGCGGTTGAAAGAGAATTCACTGAGGACGATCGCACGAGAGCGGAGATCTCTTTATTAGTGTCTGAGCGTCTGGAAGCCAAGGTCGACAATGCCGTTTCCTTGGTAACCGCTGCTGCGGAAATCTTGAAATCCGAAGAAGGAGAGCCCGCTGAGAAACTGAGTTTGATATTAGAAGAGCTTTGCAAGGCTTCGCCGGATATCCTGAATATGCATTTCGACGATCCCTCCGCTGTGAGCGTGGCTTTTTCTCCTCGAAAAAACAAGCGCGGTGAATCTAATATCGGCGTTTCACATAAAGATCGCTCTCACTGGAAGAATCCTTATGTTAAGGACGGCATATCGGTTTCTGGACTCGTTCAAGCGGTCGGAGCTTCCGACCGTAAGATTGTGAATATTACCAAGCCTGTTTATTCCAACGGACGTTTCGTGGGTTTGGCCGTTGCCGCCCTTGATCTTGAGCAGATTGCCGCTCAGGTTTTAAAAGGCTTGGCCACGGATGCTTATCAAATCGGCATTTTCGGCAGAAACGGAGAGGTTATCTTTTCTTCCGGCAAGTCGGTTCCGCTTCACAATCTCTCGATTGAAGAAAGAACGCACCGCAGCTTCACTTTCTCGAATGCCGAATATTACGGTTATGTGCGTCCCTTAGCGGTTACGGATTGGTCTGTGGGTGTATTCTCACGAACCGTTGATCGAAAGACGGTTTTGGTCCAGCTTTTCATACGCAATGTATTTGTTTGGCTCGCGACTTTCCTAGCTGCGATTGTGATCGGCTTTTTAGCTTCGATTTCAGTAGTTCGGGCTGTTGAAAAACTGACGCGTCAAATGACGGCCGCAAGAATCCTTCCGGATAAAAGCGAAAAAATTAAGTCGCCGAGAGAGCTTGTTCAGCTGCAGCGCACGTACGGACGGATGCAGGAAAGACTACTGACAGCTCAGACACGTCTTAAGGAGTTGAATTCCTCGCTTGAGGCTAAGGTGAAGGCTCAGGTTGAAACGATTCAGCGGCATGAAGCGCTTTTGACTTCTCTCTTCTCAGATATGAATGAAGGGATTGTCTTGTTTAACCAAAAGCTGGAAATGCGTTTTCGTAATCCTTCGGCTGTTCGTCTGCTTAACTTGTCAGAGAACGAAGCACGGAAACGCTTTTTAGCCCTGGTAAAAGAAATGCATCAGAGTCCTGATAAGCATCTTTTCATTCATTCCGGTGTTTATGATTTGGAACTGCGTATGTTTGAGAGCGGGACCAAAGATGTGTTCTGTGTAATCGCTCGCGATGCGACTTCAGAAGTTCAAATTGACCGATTAAAGGATGAACTGATCGGAATCGCTGCCCATGAACTTAAAACGCCGCTCGCCGGGGTGCGCATGGCGGCAGAATGCCTGGTCAAAACGGTTCAGGACCCAGAGAGTAAAGAGACGGCCGCCGAGCTTCTGGAAAGCGCCGACGAAATGAAAGACATGATCTCTCGTTGGCTGGATGTTGCCAAACTTCAGACAGGCTCTTATGAAATTCACCCGGAATTCTGTTTGATTAAGCCCATGATACGAAAAGCGCTCAAACATTTTTCCGGCTTTAAAGATTTTGAATGTTCCTTGGAAATTTCGCCGGATGCTGCGGCTGCCAACGTGGACAAACAGGCATTTATGCAGATCATTCAGAATCTTCTCTCGAATGCCTATAAATACCGGAAAGAGGGCAGTGTCTGCCGAGTGAAAATTCAAACCCGGAAGTTAGGAGATTTCCTGGAACTCATGGTGGAAGACGACGGTATAGGAGTGCCCGAGTCGGCGCTGGATAAGATCTTCGATCGGTTTTATCAAGTCAGAATGGATTCCGCTAGAAAAATCGGCGGAACGGGTTTGGGCTTATACATTACTAAGGAATTGGTGCTTCTGCATAAAGGAAAGGTCACGGTCGCAAGTACTTTAGGCGAAGGAACGGTCTTTACGCTTGAGCTGCCGGCGCTTCCGACAGAGACAGCAAATGAGGAAGAAGAATGACGGAAAGAACGACGATTTTGATTGTTGATGATGAAAGCAAAATCCGCAGACTGCTTTCCCGCTCTCTAGAGGCAGAAGGATTTGATGTAGCCGTGGCAGACTCGGCAATGAGCGCTTCGGAATACTTAAAGAACGGTCATTGCGATCTGATTATTCTCGATTACATGATGCCTGAGATCGACGGTATGGCGTTCCTAGCAGAATTGAGAAAGAAATCGTCAATTCCCGTGATCATGCTTTCGGCTCGAGAAGAAATTGCTAAGAAAACCCAAGCCTTGGAACTCGGGGCCGACGACTATGTCGTCAAACCATTTTCCATCGAAGAAATGACGGCTCGCATCCGAGCTATCCTGAGACGCTCCGGCGGCGTGAAGACCGGGTCGGCAGCGACCGTACAGGCAGTTAACGGACCTCTCGTTATGGATCCCGATAAACGTACATGCCGATACAAGGATCAGGAAATTAGGCTTGCCGATACTGAGTTCCGTCTTCTGTTTATCTTGGTTAAACGGCCGGGAACCATCTTTACACACGAAGATTTGCTTCGGCGAGTTTGGGGGCCTGAATTTATCGGAGAACTCAACTATTTGCGTGTGTCCCTCTCCAGAATAAGAAAGAAACTGACGGCGGCAGGTTTCCCGGGCTCGGCCATTTCCTCTTATTCAGGGATCGGTTATTACATCGAAGACCTTTCGGAAGAGGACTTGTAATGTTTTTGTAATCTTTTCGATTTTTTTTTGGCGGCGCTGAAAGTTTATTTTTAGAAAATAACAGTCATAGACCACCTCAAACCATAACAAGAGGAAAAATATGACAACATCCGCTTTGAAGCGTCGCTCGTTTCTCCAAGGATCTCTGCTTGCGGCTGCAGTTATCGGTTCCACTCCGGCCGTTGCCGCCGAAGCTGCCAAACCCAAATTCGATGAAAGCTTCGACGTGATCGTCGTAGGCAGCGGTATTGCCGGAACGATGGCCGCACTTTCCGCCGCCGATAAAGGCGCTAATGTTTTAATGATTGAAAAGATGAGCCGCCTCGGCGGTACATCCCGCATCAGCGGTCTGAACTTTGCCTGTGTCGGTTCTCCCGCTCAAAAGGCTAAAGGCGTCAAAGACACGCCTGAGCAGCTCGCCTCCGATATGTATAAAGTCTCGGGCAACATGGGCGATTATGAAAAGGCCCTTGAAATGGCAAAGAACACTGCCCGCGCCGAAGCTTTCATGACACAGCGCGGCGTCAAGTGGGACGGCCGCCTGCTGAAATTAGGCGGTCACTCTCAGCCTCGTGTTCTCGTTTCCGAAGGTGACGGAGCCGGTCTGCTGAATGCTCTGTGGACTTACATGAAAGGTTTGAAGAACGTCACTGTCCGCACCCATGTGAAGGCTGATGAAGTTCTCTTTAACGATAAAGGCGTCGCGGTCGGCGTCAAGGTCAGAGAAAAATATTTCTTTGATACCCCTGAAACCGACGACAACGAAAACAAGACCGGTGTGGAAAAACGCATCGAAGCTAAGAAAGGCGTGATTTTCGCTACCGGCGGCTACGCCAGAGACAAAGCATTCCGCTCTTCAGAGATTCCGTTCTTAGCAGGCGTTGCAACCACCACAAACCCGGGCGCAACCGCCGGAGCTCTGAAGATTTTAGTTAACGCCGGTGCCCAGCCGATGCACTTGTCTCTCTTTCGCTTTGCTTATCCGCTGCCGACGGAAGATATGATTTGGGGCATGATGGTCGATCCCGCCACCGGTCGCCGCTTCATCAATGAAGGCTTAACAAGAAATGCGCTTGCACAGGCGGTTCTTCTGAAGAGACTGCAGAACGGAGACAAGAAACCGTTCATCATCTACGATGAAAAATCTCTGGGTAAATTCCACAACCTCAACCGTGTCCAGCGCAGCCTTAACGGCTTAAACGGCATCGACGGCACAATGGTCAAGTACGACAATCTGAGCGAACTTTGCAAGGCTTTCGGCGCTGATCCAAAGGTCGTTGAAGACGAGCTTGTTAAATACAACGCCATGATCACGGAAGGCAAGGACGCTCAGTTTGATAAACCGCTTGAACGTTCCGGCCGCAAGGTTGAAGCGCTCGACCTGAAGGGACCGCTCTTTGCGATGGTCATTAACCCCAGACTGAACTACACACCGGGTGGAATCCGCACGGATTTACAAGGCAGAGCAATTGCGCTGAAAGACGGTAAACCGATCGAAGGTTTGTATGTGGTCGGAGAAGCCAGCGGCGGACTGCACGGTCAGGAACGTATGACCGGCTGCTCGATGCCTGAATGCGCAGTCTTCGGCATGATTGCCGGTGAAAGTGCCGCTCAACGCAAAAGTATCTAGGAGGAAGCCATGAAATTTATTTATAAAGCCGCACTCTTAATCTGCTCGTCCGTTTTCGCTATGTCCGTTCAGGCCGCTGGAATGCCGCAGTCCAGCAAGCATGCTCAGCGCGGTGTGAACTGCACGCAGTGTCATACCACCGGAAAGTTTGAACCGGTCGAAACAAAACAGTGTCAGACCTGCCATAACCAGGATCAGCTGGCCCAAAAAACCGACCGCCTCAACTACATTTCACGCATGAAGAATCCGAAGACCGGCGAAGTCAAAGAGCACCTCGCCCGAATCAATCCTCATGACAGCTATCACTTCGGCAAGACGGAAGACTGCACCGACTGCCACCGTGAACATCGTCCGAGCGTTAACGACTGCGCCACCTGCCATGACGTCAAAGCTTGGAATATGAAAGATCCGAAGTAAAAGAATCCCTCCTTGGTCTCTCCTAGAGACCAAAAAAGCTCGGCTACTGTATCTTCAGCCGAGCTCTTTTTATGGGAAGCTTTCAAAAATTACTGAGGACGTTTCGGGTCGGTTCCCATGGCGGCAGCATCAATATTCGGCTCCACGAATAAGGCTTCCACTTCTTCGGGTGTGTAAACCTGCTTGCGGTTGCAGAATCGGCAGTTAACTTCAATCTTGCCTTCTGCCTTCAGAATATCCATGCATTCCTGCTTGCCCAACTGCAGCAGCATGCTGTCAGTCTTGTCGCGGGAGCAGTTGCATTCAAAAGTGATGTCGGTTTCTGCGACGGGAACGAGTTTTTCCTGCCAGAAGAGGCGATGAAGAACATCTGTCGCAGGAACGTTGAGCAGCTCATCCTTAGTAACGGTGTGAGCGAGCTGCAGGATTCTCCCCCAGGCATCCGGATCTGAAATTTCGCTAACGTTGCCGCCCACCGACGGCATTTTCTGAATGACAAGGCCGCCGAGTTTCTTGCTGTCAGCGGTAAGATAAAGCTTGGTTTCGAGCTGTTCGCTCTTGGCCATGTAGTTTTCAAGATTTTCGGCAACGGAGTTGCTTTCCAGAGAAACCATGCCTTGGTAAGGCTGAACTCCCGGTCTGCGGTCCTTCGGGTCAAGGATCAGGGCGCAGAGACCTTTACCGTCTTTGTTGATCAGTTCCTGCAGATCCATTTCCGGCTTAATTTCCGCACCTTCACGGATTTCGGCCATTGCGCGAACGCTCATCGGATTGCGGACTTCGGCGTAAATGAAGGCGATCGGGCCGGAACCCTTAACCTGAAGAATCAGGCTGCCCTCAAACTTGATGGTGCTCGAAAGAAGAAGAGCCCCGGCTGTGAACTGTCCGAGCAAAGCGGCCACGTTTTCAGGATAGTGATGGAATTTAATCATCTCCTGCCATTCTTCGGCCATTTGTACGCAGGCACCGCGAACCGGCGCACCCTCGAACAAAAATTTAATCATGCGGTTGTTAAGATTTTCTTTTTTATTTTCTGTCATAGATTGATGTGGTTACCTAAACTTATACATATTTTCACTAACTCGTGAATTTTAGTATTTCGCTCGCTCGGGGTATACCCCCGATATGTTCAAAACGGACAAAGAGCTAAGCGTTTCACTGATGGATGGTCGTTGATGAAGCAAATTAAACGCGCAGATCTGCATATGCATTCGACATTTTCGGATGGTGTGGAAGAACCCGAAGAATTGGTTATTCGAGCTAAAAATAACGGCGTCGAGCTGATCTCGCTGACCGACCATGATGAGACGGGCGGACTTGAACGCATGAAAGCAGCGGCCGCTCAGCACGGGCTCCAGTTTGTGAACGGGGTAGAAATCAGCGCCGATTACGGGGAAGTTTCCATTCATGTGGTGGGGCTCGACTTTGATCCTGAAGATGAAATGCTCCAGGCGCTCTTAGGACGCATCCGCGCTAACCGGTTTGAAAGAGCAGTGCAGATGGCCGAAAAATTAGAGAGGCTTGGCATGAAAGGCGTTTGGGAAGGCGTTTTGGAAATTGTGACGAATCCCCGACTCATCGGACGTCCGCACTTTGCCGCGTGGCTCGCACAAAACGGTTATGTCGAAGATTACAACGTCTCCTTCTCCAAGTATCTCTCCCGCGGTAAACCCGGTTACGTAGAACGCGCTAAAACCTCCATCCATGAAGCAACCTCGGCGATTCTCAAGGCAAAAGGTATTCCCGTTCTAGCTCACCCGGGCCGATACAAGCTTAATGAATGGGAATTCGACAGCATGTTCAAGGAGTTTACCGAAGCGGGAGGCCACGCGATTGAGGTGACGACGGGAAGTCATACCCCCGGACAGAATTTGCTTTTTTGCGATTTCGCTCAGTCGAGAAATCTTTGGGCCTCTACCGGCAGTGACTTCCACCGTTCTATGAACCGCTGCGAGCCCGGTCTTCAAGGCGATTTACCGAGAACAGTTGAGCCCGTTTGGAATCATTTTCGCGCGTCGTGAACCGCACACCTATACAATACTGACCTAAAAATCAGGCGGTTTCTCTTCGCCCGAATTTATATATAGAAAAGGTCAAAGTAATGGGATACATATTGCAAGTGATGCCTGAGAGCCCTCAGCCTCATCGCATCGAACAAGCCGCGAAGCTCCTGACAAAAGGGCAGGTGGCCGCTGTTTCTACCGACACCGGTTTTTCTTTGGTTTGCCGTTTGGACGACAAAGAAGCGCTGGATAAGATTCGTCTGATTCGTCAGCTGAGCGAGAAGAAGCACTTCACGCTTTTCTGTGACTCTCTGTCTCAGATGAGCAAGCTCGCTCGCGTCAACAATACCGGCTACCGCATGGCAAAAAGCGTCACGCCGGGGCCATACACCTTCATTTTGGAAGCGACTAAAGAAGTGCCCCGTCGCCTTTCTCATCCGTCTAAGAAGACCATCGGTTTAAGAGTTCCGTCTAATAAAGCACTGCACGCTTTGCTGGAAAAGATCGGAGAACCTCTTGTCGGCACGACGGTCATCATGCCGGGCGAGGAGGAACCGCTTTCTTCCGCTTGGGAAATTCAGGATCGAATCGGTGACCAGCTGGCTTTCATTTTGGATGACGGCACTTCCGTAATCGGTGATACGACAGTGGTCGATCTTTCCGGAGACGAACCCGAAGTTATCCGTGAAGGCTTAGGCTCGGTTTCTGCCTTAGGCCTTTAACAAAGCTCCTATCTAATCAGCTCCTCTAAAGAAGCATATGGATATTTCTTCAATTGTTCAGACGATCGCGGTTTACGCGATCCCTTTGATTTTTGCGATCACGATTCATGAAACGGCGCACGGTTACGTCGCTAAGCTCTGTGGCGACCAGACGGCCTACATGCTCGGCCGCTTAACGCTGAACCCGATCAAGCATATTGACCCGGTAGGAACGATCTTGGTTCCGGGTGCGCTGCTGATCGGCAGTGCGCTGAGCGGCATGAGCGGCATTGTGTTCGGTTGGGCAAAACCCGTACCGATCAATTTCCGCAATCTGCGCAATCCTAAAACCGACATGATCTGGGTGGCGGCAGCCGGTCCCGGCGCCAATCTGATCCAAGCCATCCTTTGGGCCATCGCACTCAAAATTTTGATCTCCATGGGCATTTACGAAGACTTCTTCATAAAAATGTGTGTGGCCGGCGTCAGCTGCAACATCGTGCTCATGGCATTGAACCTGATTCCGATTCCTCCTCTGGACGGAGGCCGCATTGTTACCGGTCTTCTGCCTCCGGGAATGGCTTGGCAGTACTCAAGAATCGAGCCGTACGGAATGTGGATTTTGTTTGCGCTGATTCTGACGGGAACTTTGTCCTTCTTTATGCGTCCGTTCATGAGAATGGGACAGGCAATCGTTCAGTGGTTCATTTAGTTCGAGGATAAGCACATCATGAGAGCACCTTACATTCCGTCCGAGCATGCCGTTAAAGGATTAAACGCTGAGCCTTCTGCGTGGATCAAACGTTTTTGTTCGCTCTTTTCTCCCAACGCTAAGGTGCTGGATATGGCCTGCGGCGCCGGCCGAAACACTAAGCTCTTGGCTTCTTTCGGCAACCAAGTGACGGGTTTGGATATCGATGAGCGCTGCAGACCTTACATTGAGGTAATTCCGGGCGCGACGTTTATGCAGGCGGATTTAGAAGGGGCTCTGTGGCCGTTTGAGGATGAAGTATTCGACGTGATCGTCGTGAGCTTCTACCTGGAGCGCTCGCTTTTTCCGCATCTGGTCAAATCGTTAAAGCGGGGCGGATACCTTATTTATGAAACCTTTATGCTTCCCTTTGAAGGATTTGACGGCAATCGCGCAAAGAGTCCGGATTTTGTACTGAAGCCTTTGGAACTCATCGATGCTTTCCGGGATACGCTGGAAGTGTTCGCATACGAAGAGTCGCTGATTGAAAAGGGCGACTGCTTCCAGCGGTTTGTGGCTAGAAAGCCGATCAACGGGAAAAATGTTCCGGTGATCCTGCCAAAAGAATAAATCTTAGTGAAATCAATGATTATGGAGCCTCGTTAGGCTCCATAACTTCTATACAATGAATTTGATAAACCAACCAAGGATCTCACCTCAAGGAGTGACTGATAATGATTAAAGGCAGTATTGTTGCACTGGTCTCGCCGATGTTCGAAGACGGCACCATTGACTACGACTCTTACCGCAACCTCATTGAAATGCACATCGCCGCCGGCACTAACGCCATCGTTGCCGTCGGTACAACCGGCGAAAGCCCGACGGTTGATTATGACGAACATAACGAACTCGTTCGCGTCGCCGTTGAAACGGCAGGCGGCCGCATCCCCGTGATCGCCGGAACAGGTTCTAACTCTACGAAGGAAGCCATCGAGCTTTCCGCTTATGCAGCTTCCGTCGGCGCAGATGCGACACTTCAAGTTGTTCCTTATTACAACAAGCCGACACAGGAAGGTCTCTTCCAGCATTTCAAAGCAATTTCCGATGCAGTTGATATTCCTATTATTCTCTACAACGTTCCCGGAAGAACGGTTGCCGATTTGAAGAATGACACGGTGCTTCGTCTGCTGGAGCTTCCGAACATTATCGGTTTGAAAGACGCAACCGGTGATTTGGGCCGCGCTTCCGAACTCTTGAGCCGTCTGCCGAAAGATCGTGAATTTGCGATTTACAGCGGCAACGATGATTCCGCTTTAGCTTTGATGCTGATGGGCGGCGCCGGTGTTATTTCCGTGACTGCCAATGTGGCTCCGGAACTCATGAGCCGCATGTGCGCGATGGCCGTGGCCAACGATGTCATGGGCGCTCGTGAAATTAATGATCGCCTGATGCCGCTGCACAAAGAACTTTTCTGTGAACCGAACCCGATCGTTCCGAAGTGGGCCCTTCACAGAATGGGACTCATTCCTCCCGGAATCCGTCTCCCGCTGACACCGCTTTCCCCCTCGAAACACGAGCAGGTTGAGCGTGCATTGATGGTCGGCGGATGCATCTAATTCACTGAGCACCACGAAAGAGGCGGTATAAGCTAAAATTACCGCCTTAATAGTTTTAATTTTCCCGATTTTCCAGGGAGTTGGAGTGACTAAATGAGCAGATTTCCTCTGCGTGCCTGTACTGTTGCCGTCATTGCGGCCTCTTTGACCGGATGTCAGTACTTGGGTTCTAAATTTACAGACGAAAAGATTCAGTACGAGAGCACAACCAGCCGCGCTCCGTTAGAAATTCCGCCTGATCTTTCACAGCTCCCGATGGACGATCGTTTTACCGTTCCCGGTAAGACTCAGACCGTTACGGCTACTCAGGTTGCTGAAACCGAGCAGGCTCGCAAGAACGCTTCCGGCGCCGCTGTTGAGAACGGCACCGCTCCGGTTCTTCCCACAACCGTCGTGACAAAAATTGTTAAAGACGGCAGTGAAAGATATATCCAAGTCAACCTGCCTCCGGAACAGGTTTGGGAATCTCTGCTGGACTTCTGGCCTTCAGTCGGTCTTCAGGTTGAACGAGAAGATCCGCGCGCCGGCGTGATGGAAACCAACTGGGCAGAAAACAAAGCCAATTTGCCGCAGGACATTATCCGAGCTACGCTCGGCAAGCTTCTCGACTCCGTTTACTCCACCGGCGAACGTGACCGTTACCGCACTCGTATTGAACGCAATGCAAACGGCGGTACCGATATTTACATCACGAACCGCCGCATGGTTGAGGTCTATACCAGCTCCAGCGAAGAACACACTGCCTGGCAGCCGGCTCCGGCTGACAAAGAACTTGAAGCCGAAATGCTGACTCGCTTGTCTCTGCGCTTGGAAAATGACTTCAATCCGAAGCAGAAGACCAGAGAAGAAATCGAAAAACAGCCTGCACTGCAGAAAGCCGCTCCAGTTTACATCAGCCGTGAAATCAAGGGAGCTGACGGCAAGACGGAAGCCCTGGAAATCGACGAAGACTTTGACCGCGCCTGGAGACGCGTTGGCGTCGGCCTTGATCGTGTCGGTCTGAACATTGAAGACCGTGACCGCTCTGCCGGTATCTACTACATCCGCTATCTGGATCCGGACTACGAAGTTAAGAAGCGCAACGACGAAGGCCTCTTTAGCCGCTGGTTCTCGAAAGAAAAACCCGTCGATGCACCGCTTTATCGTGTCAAACTTGTTTCTGACGGCAATAAGACAACTGTCACCGCAATGCCTGACAGTGATAAGACCGATCCTTTGAGCACTTCTGCAAGAATTCTGAATCTGCTCCAAGAACAAGTCAGATAAAAATTCAAATCAAATTCGAAGCCGGCGCCCTTAAAACGTCGGCTTTTTCATAGGAGAAAATAAATTGCGCCGAACTGACCGTGAAGTTGCTGATGTTCAGAAGATGAAAGTGATTCTTGATCGCTGCAAAATCGTGAGCTACGCCATGTGGGATGGAGAAAAACCGTACGCAGTGATCATGAACTTCGGTTATGAATTTACGCCTGAAGGGAAGCTCCGCCTCTACAGCCACAGCGCGCTCGATGGTAAAAAAGTTTCCATCATCCGCGGCATCTGCAATAAAGTGGCTGCGATTATGGAGTGCGGAGAGCGCGTCGTCATTGATCCCGAAATTCCTTGCAAGAGCGGCTCGGCTTTCCAAAGCATCATGGCCAACGGAACGATGAAAATCCTTCAGGGCTCGGAAGCCCGTCACGCGCTCGAAGTTTTCTATCGCCACCAGACCGGAGTGGTGCCTTCCTTCCCGGAAGGTGCGGAAAACTTCGTCACGATGTTCTGCTTAGAGTGTGACGAATACAGCTGCAAGATCTGCGTGAAATAACCGTTCTGAGGTGATCGAAAGCTTTTATAACGCTTCAGACTGGTAGGATGAGCGCAGTCAAAAAGGAAGGTTTAAAACCATGGCAGAAACAGTAATTGGAAAAGATACGGTTGCTTGGCTGAAGATCGATGTTTTTGATCTCACCGGAAATCAATTACAGGAAGGCCCGGAAGAAGGCTGGCAAGTGTTGTTCGGACACAATGATATTTTCCCGAAACTTGAACAGGCCTTGATGGGTAAGAAGGCACGAGATACCGTTACGCTGACGCTGGAGCCGGAAGATGCTTTCGGGGAAAGCGAACCGGAACTGATTCGCTCCGTTCCGCTGAATTTACTCGGTGACAATGTGGAACCCGGTATGAAAGTCGAAGGCGTTCCTGGAGAACCGAGCGACGGAAGATTTTATACCGTGATCGGCAGCGATGAAAACCACGTCTTCTTAGACGGTAATCATCCGTTTGCCGGCTGGGCTCTGAAGTTTGTCGTTAGAGTCCTCAAGGTCGAAAAAGCCACGCCGGAAGAAGTCGAAGAAATGGAAGCGCCGGAACTGCTGGAGGTCGCAGATCTGGTCAAAGAGGCTTCAGAAACCAAACACTGATTCACCGAAGAATCAAATATGCGAATGGCTCGACAAAGGTCGAGCCATTCGCATTAAAAAGACAGAAAAATACTATTTCGTCTCTTTGGCTTTCTTTTGCAGATCGGCCAATAATTCCCAAGCCTGGCGCGGAGAGAGATCATCCATGGAAACATCCGCGAGCTGGTCTCTGAGTTCGAGCAGAGTCGGATCTTCTTCGGGGAGTTCTTCTTCCGGGAAGACTGTTGACGAGGCCTCAGACGCAACAAAGAGGTCGAGCTGTTTATCATCCGTTTGAGCCGCACGTTCTTCAAGTTTTAAGAGCACCTTTTGTGCACCTCGAATCACACTTCTCGGAATGCCCGCCAGCTTGGCCACAGCGATACCGTAGCTTTGATTGGCGGCGCCGGGTCGGATTTCGTGCAGGAAGACAATGTTCTTCGAACTTTCAGCGGCCGCCACATGAACGTTGACGACATCTGGGAGCGTCTTTTCTAACTGCGTCAGCTCAAAATAATGCGTTGCAAACAGCGTCAGGCTTCTGCAGTTCACAACTAAATCTTCCGCGATTGCGGCTGCCAAAGACAATCCGTCAAAGGTAGAAGTTCCGCGTCCGACTTCGTCCATAAGGACTAGGCTCTTATCGGTCGCCTGGCGGAGGATCGAAGCGGTTTCGGTCATCTCCACCATGAACGTGGAAAGTCCCCTTGCCAGATCGTCTGCGGCACCGATACGAGTCAGAATTTTATCGATGACGCCGATGTCCGCGCTCTCTGCGGGAACAAAGCTACCGCTGTAAGCTAAAAGAACAATCAGCGCGATGGAACGCATGTACGTTGATTTACCACCCATGTTCGGTCCGGTAATGATGTGCAGACGGTGCTGGGCATCGAGGTCGCAGTCATTCGGTACGTAGTTCTCGATCGTTTCTTCGACAACCGGGTGTCGGGCACCCTTAACCTCCACAGAGGTCACCGGAACAAAATTCGGTTTAATCCAGCGGTAGGTATCGGCGTGCTGAGCAAAAGAAGAAAGCGCATCAAGGGCGCTGACGCCGTGAGCGGAATTCAAAAGATCCTGGCAGAAGGGCTTGCACTTAAGAATGAGCTCTTCGTAAAGCTGCTTTTCCAAAGCTTTGGATCGTTCCTCTGCGCTGACGGCTTTGTCCTCAAATGCTTTGAGTTCCGGCGTGATGTAGCGTTCAACGTTTTTGAGGGTTTGGCGCCGGCGGTAATCCGCAGGGACTTTATCAATTTGGCCTTTAGGGACTTCAATGAAGTAGCCTTGAACGCTGTTGAATTCCACTCGAAGATTGGGAATGCCTGTTCGTTCTTTTTCACGGGCTTCGTAGTCAACTAAGAATTGACCGCCGTGATTTTTAAGGGCGCGAAGTTCGTCAAGCTCAGCATTAAATCCTTCGGCAATAACATTGCCGTCGCGGATAAAGGTGCTCGGTTCTTTTTTTAGAGAAGCGCAAAGAAGCTGATAAAGCTCTTCGGGGAGCGGCAACTCTTCCGCGGTTTCTTTGAGAAGTTCGGAATCAAGATCCGACAGGTTCTCGGCTATTACGTTGAGCGACGGCAGCGCGTCCCGCAAAGCAGCAAGTTCACGAGGTTTGACTGAGCCTAAAGCGATACGCGTAGCGGTTCGTTCAAAGTCGGGAATGCTTTTTAGGAACTCGTTAATGTTTTCCAGCTTTTCCATCGAGCCCAAAAGAATCTCGACAGCATCCGACCGTTTGGTGGCTTCAGACTGATCTCGACAGGGCGAAGTCAGCCAGGAAGCAAGACGGCGGCTTCCCATCGCCGTCCGGCAATGGTCCAACGTCGAGAAGAGCGTATTGGTCTGCTCTCCACGCAGCGTACGGACAATTTCAAGGTTTCTGCGGGAGGCAGCATCAAGGCCTAAGTGGTCGTTGTCTGTCTCGCGGGTAATGGCCGTGATGTGCGTTAAGTCGGTTCCCTGGGTGGAACGGGCATATTCCGCTACCACTCCGGCCGCAGTAATCAAGAGGTCGGAGTCGGCGATTCCGAAAGGCTCAAGGGTGGAGGTTCCGAATTGCTTCAGCAGGGTCTTTTCTGCTCGAATTCGATCAAAGTGCCAGTCGGGAAGGGCAGATACAGAACGATCCGGGAAACGCTCTTCAGCAAGTTCGCGGTCATGGTCTGCAATCAAAATTTCAGACGGATTGATGCGTTCGATTTCGTTCAGAAGACCGGCCTCGGTGGTTTCCATCGCCTTGAAGACACCGGAAGAAATCGTCATCCAGGCTAATCCGACAGCGCTTCCCTTGCCTTGAATGTACACGGCGAGCAGTGTGCTCTCCGAGCGGTCGTTGAGAAGGCTTTCGTCTGTCAGCGTTCCCGGCGTGATCGTACGAACCAGCTTTCTTTCCATCAAACCTTTGCCCGGGGTACCGAGTTGCTCGCAGATGCCGACACTGAAGCCTTGATTGACCAAACGGACCAGATACTGATCCAGCGTCATGTAGGGAATGCCGGCCATTGGGATACGAGTCCCGGAGTTGGTGGACGAACGCGAAGTCAGCGTCAGCCCGAGCACTCTATGGACGAGTTCGGCGTCTTCGAAAAAAGTTTCGTAGAAGTCGCCCATTCGATACATGATCAATAAGGTCGGATTGTCGCGTTTGATTTGAATAAACTGACGCATTGCAGGCGTAAAGCTCAGCAAATCCTGTTCACTAATATTGGCAATCGAGGCGATAGACTTGTCGGACATTGATACTTGGATAATAAGTGGCGTTCGTTGATGATATCTCAACGGACAAAAAATCGATAAAAAAAGCCTTCGGACGGTTCGCCGAAGGCTTTATCAAAATTTGCGCTAAGGATTAAGCTTGGCGGCCCTGAATGACGTTAACCATTTCCGGGAAGATCTTCGGAGCGGCGGCAATGATTTCGCCTTTCTGAAGATAATCACCTTCGCCGGAGAAGTCGGTAACGAAGGCGCCGGCTTCACGGGCAATCAGTGCACCGGCAGCGATATCCCAAATCTTGATGCCTTTTTCCCAGTAGCCGTCAAAGCGGCCGCAGGCTGTCCAGCAAAGATCAAGAGCAGCAGAACCGATGCGGCGCAGACCGCAGGTCTTTTCCATCATGACCTTCATGGACTTGATGTAAGCATCGTAGTTATCGCCTTCGCGGAAGGGGAAGCCGGTGGCAAGCAGGGCATCCTGCATGGAATTGCAGCCGGAGACGCGGATACGGCGGGAATCAAGGTAAGCACCTTTGCCTTTGGTTGCGGTAAAGAGCTCATTGGCCATGGCGTGATAGACGACAGCATGGAGCGGCTGACCGTTTTTCAGCAGAGCGATGGAAACGGCAAACTGAGGAATTCCGTGAATAAAGTTCGTCGTGCCGTCGAGCGGATCAATGACCCAAGTGTATTCGGCGTCTTTCTTGCCGCTCTCACCGGTTTCTTCACCGAGGAATGCGTGATCGGGGTAGGCGGTCTTAAGTGTTTCTACAATGACGCGTTCGCATTCTTTGTCCACTTCAGTGACATAGTCGCCGAGACTCTTGTTCGAGATCTGAAGATTGCTGCGGTCACGGAAAGCGATGACCTGAATCTTGCCGGCGTCGCGAGCGGCCTTAATTGCCATGTTGAGCATGCCTTCATTCTGCATCGGCAGAGATGGAGCAGGGCGGTAATGTTTCTTCTGATCGCCGTTTTCAGCGCTTTTACGGCTGGTGGAGCGAGGAGCGCGCTTTTTATCGGTGGCCTTTGTCGTTTTTGCCATCGGCTTAGTTGTGGTTGCCATTTATTCCTCTGATGAACTTTTTATGCACCGCCTCAGCGGTGAAGTAAACTTTAGAGTCAGAAATTTTACCTCAAGAGACAGTAGTTTATGGACTTCCTTCCCCAACGAGGGCGTATCCGCTTCGTTCTCGTTTCACCCAGCCACCCGGGCAATATCGGCTCTGCCGCAAGGGCGATTAAGACCATGGGATTTGACCGTCTATACGTCGTGAGCCCCCGTCATCCCGAGTACCGCACCGATCCGGATGCAATTGCTTTTTCTACTCATGCTGTCGATGTTCTTCAAAACAGCGTCTGTACTGAGACACTTTTAGAAGCGTTAAAAGATGTTTCTTTTGCCTGTGCGCTCTCCGGCTACGATCGGGAATTCGGACCTCCTCTGGCAGACTTGCAGACTTCCTGCGAAATGGTCAAGACATGTTTGGAAGAAAATCCTCAGGAAGAAATCGCCTTTGTCTTCGGAACGGAAAGAAGCGGCCTGACGAACGAAGAGATGATGCTCTGTCAGCTCTGTACCGCTATCCCGGCTAATCCTGAATGCGATTCCCTGAATCTGGCCCAGGCTGTGCAGGTGACGGCTTATCAGGCTCAGCAGACACTTCGCGGAAGAGCCTTGGATGCGCATGCCAGCCGTTTTGAAGGTGAGGCGCCCGCAAGTGTAGAAGCCATTGAAGGGCTCTATGAACACCTTGAAGAGGCAATGATCGCCTGCGGAGCTCTGAATCCCGAACGTCCTAAGCTGATGATGCCCAAACTGAAAAGAATTTTGTCTCGTTCCGGTTTAAGCGTACCCGATGTCGATATGCTTAGGGGTATCTGCGCTGCGATTATTTGTCCGCGGGCGGAACGCAGCGGAAGAAAATCGAAAAAAGACGGACAGCAATAAGAGATTCAGAGGGAAGGATGTTTTCGAGAATCAAAGGAGATGTCAACTCCATTTATGAAAGGGATCCTGCCGCGCGTTCACGCTGGGAGGTTCTTCTTTGCTACCCCGGACTGCATGCCATCATTGCACACCGAGTGGCACACTGGCTGTGGAATAAAGACTGGAAGGTAAGCGCAAGAGCACTTTCCCAGTGCAACCGCTTCTTAACCGGAATTGAAATCCATCCGGCAGCAAAGATCGGAGACCGCGTGCTGATTGACCACGGCATGGGAGTCGTGATCGGAGAGACGGCTGAGGTCGGAGATGACTGCACGATTTATCACGGCGTCACGCTGGGCGGAACTTCTCTTGCCTCGGGAACAAAACGGCATCCGACGATCGGTAAAAACGTCATTGTCGGCGCCGGCGCCAAGATTCTCGGCGGTTTTGAAATCGGCGATAACTGCCGCATCGGCAGTAACGCCGTGGTGATCAAGCCGCTCCCGCCCAACTCAACAGCTGTGGGCAACCCGGCTCGAATCGTGGATAAATCCAAGAAAGCGGTTCCGAAGAAAGAGCCCGAGCCTCAGCCTGACCCGAAAGCCCAGGTTCGTTTAGCTGCCTATGGCGTCGTTGCTAACGAAGAAGACCCGTACGTAGAGAAGATTAAATCGCTCGAGAATTTGCTTCAGGAGCAGCAGGCACGTCTGGACGAAATGGAAAAGAAGATCAGCTAAGCACACCTGATCTAAGCCCAAAACAAAACGTGCAGCCCGAAGGCTGCACGAATCAAAGAATAATCTCTGATTAAACGTTGTTCTGCGGGACGGTGTAGAGCTCGTCGATCTCAGCGCGGAGTTTTTCGCGGATGATCGGACGGCGAAGCTTCATCGTGACCGTCAGACATCCGTTGTCAACGGTCCAATGTTCCTTCAACAGGCGAATATTTCGCGGAATACCGTACTGCGGGAAGCGAGAAGCAGCTTTCTTTAAACGCTTCAGCGCGGCCATGCGGATGTCGCGACGCATGAGCATGCGGTCGTCTGAAGGATCCACATTGAATTCCTTAGCAAACTTCTCCCACTCGGCTTCGTTGACGACAGCTAAAGCTGTGATGAAAGGACGAGCTTCGCCCACCACCATGACCTGCTCAAAAAGCGGATCTGTCTGAATCGCAAGTTCCATGTCGGTCGGAGGAATCTTCTCTCCGGTGGAAGTTACGATGATTTCTTTGATTCGACCTTTGATGCGGATGCGGCCGGCATCCGACAAGTCAGCTTGGTCGCCCGTTCTGAACCAGCCGTCTTCGGTAAAGACTTCGGCTGTTGCGTCAGGACGCTTCCAGTAGCCTTTCATGACAGTCGGGCCTTTAACCTGCAGCTCTTCTATGTCGCCGAGACGAATTTGAAGTCCGGGAATCGGCTGTCCGACCGTGACGGGATTGTTGCAGTTCTCGCGATTCACGGAAATAACCGGAGAGGTCTCGGTCAGACCGTAACCCTGGCGCAGTTCAACGCCCATGGCGTTGTAGAAACGGCCGATAGCGTTGTTTAACGCGGCACCGCCGGCAATCGCGATTCTCAATCGGCCTCCGAACACATCGCGGATCGGGAGCACGATGCGGCTTTCCAGCATCGGCCAAATGAAAGAATCAAGCCAGGAAGCGGAAGAAGAGGGAACGGCCAGG